>Ga0308013_10000594_pt1 | contig 18804 bp, 17 predicted proteins | sample Neamet181_FD_203131 | JGI IMG/M metagenome (GOLD analysis project Ga0308013, IMG submission 203131) | Marine microbial communities from water near the shore, Antarctic Ocean - #181 | ecosystem: Environmental > Aquatic > Marine > Unclassified | place: Southern Ocean | collected 2014-07-25
TAGCACCACGATACTTAAGGAATGGAAATCCGCTCAATTCTTCTGTCCTTTTACTTTAGGAATATACTTAAATTTTTCTTTATCTATTGGTTCCTCTTGTCCTTCTACCTTAGGCTTTTCTTTATCTAGCGTCTTCTTTTGTCCTTCTACCTTAGATTTTTCTTTATTTCCAAAACACCCCAAACAAAGTAACGGATCTTTTGGAATATAAATAGGGGCTTTTAGCCCGCAGGATCCTAGCATCAAAACCAGTAAAACAGCACTACTTAATGCACGCATGGAATATTTCCAAAATAACAGATACAAAATACTAACATAAATAAAAACCAATAAATTATTACAGATAATCTTAGTAATTAGAGTGTGGCTATGTTCATCTTATTCTTTTCAATTCATTCCGGGTAGCTACATAATTTGGGCAAATACTTTTCACCGTTCTCCAAAATGCAGAAGAGTGGTTCATTTCGATAAGATGCGATAATTCATGAGCAATAACATAGTCTACTAAATTAATCGATAATTGGATTAGCCTCCAATTTAGATGAATAATTCTTCGTGAATTACAACTACCCCATTGAGTTTTAGCACGTGATAATTTTAATTGTGGACGTGGCACCCCAAGTTTTTTAGAAAAAAACTCAATGCGTTCACTGAAATAAATATGTGCCTGCTTGTAGTACCACTCCATGACAATTTTCTCAATTTCCTGAGAAGCCACTATCGTAGCAAATGGTAATTCCAGTTGATTCTTTCCCACTATTTTTTTAATCTTTACTGGAGTCATTTTCATAACTCCATTAGATTTTATTGATAGCTTCCATGGATCTCCAAGCAATGGAAAAATAGATGATTCTTCCCATATCAGGCCAATTGATTCTTTATTTTTCCATTCATCAAGTTTTTTTAAAACCCAATCTGATTTTTCCTTTAATGCAGACTCAATCCAACTCAATGTTTCTCTAGTGGGAGCGCTAACCGTCAAACCATCGCAATCTATTTTTATACTTATTGCCCTACACTTACGCCGTTTTAGAGTATACGAAACCTCTTGATCATTCAAAACAATACTCCGTACATCTCTCTTAAGTGCTTCCCTAACTTTACTTGGTGACGGCAATAAAATTCCTTTCATTTTTCTTTGATAGTACCTTTATCACCTATACGAGTAACTTCTAACTCAATCCACTCTTCCACCTTATTATTTAGTTCATTCGCATCCATTCCTGCAGGATCTATCGGCTCACCTATACTAACTGTTATAGTGCCAGGAAATTTAATAAAAGAATTTTTTCCCCAAAGTACTCCGGCATTATGTGCAACTGGAACTACCGACACACCAGTACTTGTTGCCAGCCATGCGCCACCAATTCCGTATCTCCCCTTCTTCCCAGGGTCTATACGCGTACCTTCAGGAAAAATTATTATCCAAAGTCCTTTCTGTAGTCTATCTCTCCCCTGCCGAATAATTTGTTTCAGTGCAGCCTTCCCTCGGCTACGATTTATCGCAATAGGGCTTGTCATTGCCAACCCCCAACCAAAAAATGGAATATGAAGCAACTCTTTTTTAAGTACCCATACCTGTGGTGGGAAAATCTGCTGAAAAGCAAGTGTCTCCCACGCTGACTGGTGTTTTGATAAAACAATAGTTGGTTTTTTAGGAATATTCTCTGCGCCCAATACACAATAATGGACCCCACATATAAATCGGGCTAAGAACAACATTATATGTGACCACCCAGAAATTACACGATATCGATTAAAGGGGGAAAAAGGATATGTAGCTAAGACGATTAATGCGTAAGGTGGTGTAATTATGATTTGTAATAAAAGATAGAGCGTTGAACGTAGGGCGGCAATTACAAATCTCATTTGATGAGAGTATCTGAAAAAGAAGCTAGATCCGTAAAGCTCTTTGTATTTTTAGGAAGACTCTTCGCATTTTTTGTTTTTTTTCCTTTCCCGGTGAGAACCATTATTGGAATTGCACCTACGAATTCTGCTGCTCGCAAATAGCGCAATTCATCTCCAACTATAGGCACATTCTTTAGGTCAGCACCAAAACGTTGAGCAATTTCCTCAAACATCGCAATCAATGACCTGCTACAATTATATTTTTCAATATTAGATTGTGGGCTGAAAAATATTGCATCAATTCTCGCTCCAACCTGATTCACAGCCTTACACATTTCATCATTGATGACATTAAATGCCGTTATATCCATCATCTTCCGATCACAAGACCGATTGCTGGCAACCACTACCCGGTACCCCATCTGATTTAGATACACAATAGCCTCCAGACTTCCATGAATGGGGCTCCATTCGCTAGATCTATTTGCAATGGCACTGCTGTCGTTATTTATCACGCCATCCTGATCGAGAATAATTAGCTTCATAAATATCAGGAAACCATTAAACTTAAGTCAGCTACTTGATTCATATAAACCCGTCCATATTGTAATAACAGAAATCTATTATTTCTTATTCTTTTGTCTTCAGAATTCACCATAACCTGTTCAAAAAAATCTTCAACCGGGGGAGCAAGCTTTACTAAGATATTTAGTGCCTCTGAAAAATTTCTCTCAGATTTAAGTATCTCTGATTCTTTTCCTATTCTTTGTAAAGCATCCCATAGATTAATTTCGGCATCACTTTCAAATAGACTTGGATCTGGCATATTCAGAGTTTCCAGAGAGTAGCCTGTACAAGTAACCTCCTGACCTGATTTTTTTAGGATATTTGTAATACGTTTGTTCGCATTCGCAAGAACACGACCCTCTTCTGTTGAAAGAAATTTTGCCGCCATAGGAACAATATCTGAAAGTGTAGCTAGAGGAGTGGTGCCCCCAAATGGACTAACGACCGATTCTATAGCATGATAATCATTCCCCTGATCTGAGAAATACCTTCGCACCCTATCTAGTAAAAAATTATTAATTAACGCAGGATCATTTTTAGTGTTACGCCTAATATCTTCCGGCATATTTTCTTGTGCAAGAATAATCAATTCATACAAATTAATATCAAGACGTTTTTGTACCAATATTCTGACAATTCCAAAAGCATGGCGGCGTAAGGCAAATGGATCCTTGTCACCAGAAGGTGACTGCCCGATACCAAACATCCCAACTAGAATTTCTAATTTATCTGCAAGTGCAACACAAATACCTACCATATTACGAGGCAAGTCATCACCAGAAAATCTTGGTTTGTAATGATCCTCAATTGCGAAAGCTAGTTCATCGCTCATCCCATCATGTTTCGCATAATAGCGCCCCATAATACCCTGCAGCTCTGGGAATTCTCCTACCATGTCCGTGAGCAAGTCAGCCTTTGCCAGCATCGCAACTTCACCTGCTAGTGCAGCAAGTTTTTTACCTCCAAGTTGCAAACCAATTGCCTGCGAAATTTTTGATACACGCTCAACCCGTTCACTCAGCATGCCAAGTTTACTGTGATACACGACTCCACTTAAGTTCTTTACACGAGAGGCTAATGTTTTCTTTCGATCTTGGTCAAAGAAAAATTCAGCATCTGCCAGGCGGGCTTGTAGCACTCTCTCGTTACCACTTATGATAGCGGCCGACTTGTTAGTTTTAATATTACTAACCATTAAGAACCGTGATAATAGGTTTCCTTCATTATCAAGTAATGGGAAATATTTTTGGTGTTGCTTCATTGAAAGTATCAGGCATTCCTGCGGTATATGAAGAAATGTCTGATTAAATTTCCCTACATAAACTTCGGGATACTCAACCAGGGCAGTGACCTCATTTAACAAAGAATCGTCCTGTACTACATTTCCATTTTCTTTATTACTAGCATCATGCAGTTTTTCTTTTATTAATTTTTTTCGTTTCTCAAAGCTCGCTATGACATATCCACTCTCAAGTAGAACCCTCTCATACTCACTAGCATGCGGTAATTCAATACAGCCCTTACTTAAGAATCGATGCCCTAAAGTCTCTGATTTAGTACTTTTTAACCCAAGTAATTCTGCTGATTCACATAGTACATTTCTTCCATGTAACATAATAAAATTGTGTACCGGACGAATAAAATGCTCGTTGCCGTCACCCCAACGCATCATTTTAGGAGCAGGAATTTTTGGCAATAAGCCTTGTAGAATTTTGATGAGTATATTTCCAAGACCCTGGCCAGGTTGTTTATGCTTATAGGTATAGCAAAGAATCCCCTTAGTATCAGGCTCCTGCTTTAAATCATCTACCGAAACTCCACATGAACGCGCAAAACCTTGTAGTGCTGGAGTCACCTTACCTGAAACATCATATGCAGCAGTTACTGCTGGCCCTCTTCTCTCAACCTGCCTTTCAGCCTGAATATCCAATACTGAAGTTATAGAAACAGCGAGGCGACGCGGAGTAACATATGCTGTCAATTTACTTTCTGAGGTTAATAAACAATTCTTGTCCAAGCCATTAAATACGCCCTCAGAAAAACTATTGCTAAGACTTTGCAATAATTTCGGCGGCAATTCTTCAGTTATAATTTCAACTAGTAATGTATCTTGCATATAAGTATGTCGGTTCTATTTTGGAAGCAATGGAAAGCCAAGCTCCTTACGCGAATCGTAATATGCCTTAGCGACTAATCTAGCTAAAGTCCTGATCCTTCCAATATAAGCTGCACGTTCAGTAACCGAAATTGCTCCACGTGCATCTAGTAAGTTAAAGGTATGAGAGCACTTTAATACCTGTTCATAACTTGGTAGCGGGAGACTCAATTCGAGCAAGCGCTTTGCCTCGGACTCATAGATAATGAACTGCTCCAGAAGAAGAGTTATATTACTTTGCTCGAAATTGTATTTAGATTGCTCCACTTCATTCTGATGATACACGTCTCCATAAGTAACCCCATCTGCCCAAATTAGATCGAAAACATTTTCAACACCTTGAAGATTCATCGCAAGGCGCTCTAAACCATAGGTAATTTCTCCCAATACTGGCTTACAATCAAGACCGCCTACTTGCTGAAAATAAGTAAACTGCGTTACTTCCATACCGTTAAGCCATACTTCCCAACCTAAACCCCACGACCCAAGTGTAGGGGACTCCCAATCATCCTCAACAAATCTAATATCGTTAATTGCAAGATCTATTTTTAATTCTCGCAATGAATCAAGATACAAATCTTGGATATTATTAGGTGACGGCTTCATTACCACCTGAAACTGATAGTAATGCTGCAAACGATTTGGGTTGTTTCCATAGCGCCCGTCTTTCGGACGACGAGATGGCTGGGTATAAGCAGATTTCCAGGGTTCGGGGCCAAGTGCACGCAAGAAGGTCGCTGGATGGAAAGTGCCCGCCCCCATTTCCATATCATATGGCTGAAGCAACACGCAACCCTGGTTACTCCAGTAACGTTGCAAAGTAAGAATAATTTCCTGGAATGTAAGCATGAAACCGCCTGAGTAAATCTGCAATAATCTAAAAAATAGATTTTACAGGGTTTTTCTTCTGCCACGAAAGGTCTGGATCAAACAAATGAATAAAGATAACCAGACAAATCCCAATACCAGACTATTTCCAAAACGAACATAAGGGGTTGCACCAGTGTATCCCTGCGCTAGTCCATTTAGTGCAGTCGCTTTAAATACATCAGCTTGCTGTAATACAACGCCGCGCTCATTTATAATAGCGCTAACGCCGGTATTAGTCGCACGCAACATATAGCGACCAGTCTCAAGTGCCCGCATTTGTGAAATCTGCAAGTGCTGATGCGGGCCAATAGAACGTCCAAACCAAGCATCATTACTAACATTTGCAAGCAATGTTGCTTGTGGCAACTGATAGATTAGCTCTTCACCAAATGCATCCTCATAACAAATGTTTACTGCAACACTCTGCCCGGCAAGGCTCATAGGTTTCTGATTAAGTTCACCACGAGAAAAGTCTGTGAGCGGAATCTTCAGAAGATTTATAATCCAACCAAACACAGGCTTCAATGGAATAAATTCACCAAATGGCAATAAATGGAATTTTCGGTATGTCTGCTCAGAAGAAGTACCAAAACTAAACATAGAGTTATAGTAATCACCTGACTTACCCTCTGTCTCAATCATTCCGATGAGAATATCTCCCTTATTTTGTTTTGCATGGGAAGAAATTTTCTTAAGATAATTGGCAGACACCTTATCACGAGCCAATGGCAAAGAAATTTCTGGTGCAATTATAAGGCGGCTATTACTAGCAAGTGCAAGCTTGGCATATATGTCCATCGTATGAATAACATGCTCTGGCCTCCACTTCATTTCCTGAGAAATATTCCCCTGTAGCAAACTTACAGATACCGGCTCACCTTGCGGTTCAGTCCAATTAATAAACTGTAAACTAAAGCCAATGATCCAAATTACAGGCAAGAATAAAATGTTTCGCCAAGAACGTAATTCCTTCTCAAAAAGTAAACTGATAAACGCTGCACTTAAAATAAGTATCAATGAAACACCATAAACTCCTGTCACGGCCGAGTATCCTGCAAGAGGACTAGAGGGGACCTGCGAGTACCCTATTGTTAACCATGGGAACCCAAAAAAAGATACCACGCCACGAAGCCATTCAGATAGTGTCCACAAGCTGGCTACAAATAGCACCCATACCAATGGCGCCTCAAAATGAAGCTTCCTTACCACCCAGCCTGTTACTGTTACATATAATGAAAGGTAGGAACAGAGAATAAGCAGAAGAAGAACCGCAATTGGCATGGGTACTGCACCAAACTCGTGCAAGCTAATATATATCCAAGTAACGCCTGCACCAAACATTCCCATGCCAAAACAAAACCCAAGCAAAGCTGCTCGTAAAGGTGTTGCGCTCTTACGCCAGAAATAAAGCAAACATGCAATTGTGATAACCGGAACAGGAAAGAGATAGAATGGTGCAAACCCTAATACTGTTAGTGCACCAAGTAAAAAAGAAGCAATTAAATAGAGGATAACGCCCTGCTGCGAGTTTCGAGTTTCAATTCTTGATTTTTCATTACTCAATCCTCGCACTTACTCTCCTCTGGCTTACACTCCTCAACTAGCACCGTATGTAACCTGCGACTATCCGCTCTCAGCACTATAAATTTCAAGACTCCAATGACAACTGATTCCCCGCTTTTAGGTAATCTTCCAAACCTGTTTAATACAAGCCCACCAACCGTATCATAATCATGATTACTGAATTCTGTACCTAGGGACTCATTAAAATCTGCTATCTCGGTAATCGCTTTAATTCGATAGCGACCATCTAATTCTTGAACAATATTATCTTCTGACTCATCATAATCATACTCATCTTCAATATCACCAACAATTTGTTCCAATACATCTTCAATAGTCACCAGCCCTGCAACCCCGCCATATTCATCTACAACAATTGCTATGTGATTCCTGTTACTACGGAAGTCTTTCAACAGTACATTTAGTCTTTTTGATTCAGGAATAAATACTACAGGACGTAATATTTCACGTGCGTTAAATTCCTCTCCTCCTGCGTAATAACGTAACAAATCCTTTGCCAATAAAATTCCAATTACATTATCCTTACCGTTCTCAGTAACGGGAAAACGTGAGTGTGCCGTTTCTATCATAAGCGGAACAAATGTATCTGGTGTTTCACTGATGTCGATTACATCCATTTGCGAACGAGGCACCATGATATCGCTCGCTTTCATTACTGAAACCTGCATAACACCTTCAATCATGCTCAGAGCATCTGAATCAAGCAAATCACGCTCAAATGCAGAGTGCAACAACTCTATTAACTGCTCACGATCTTCTGGCTCACGCAAGAGTAATGTACTTAAGCGTTCAAGCCATTTAGGTTTAGGTAAGGGATCACTCATATTAAATTATCAATACTGATTACAAATAAAAAATTTATAAATCGTCTTTCAAAAAGACACATAAATTAAAACTAACCCAGAGTTCCTCTTAGATATCTAAGTTATACATGAAAACCCTATAGGTGGAATTTTAATACTATTCTTGGTAAGGATTATCAAATCCTAAGCTGGTAATAATTTTTGTTTCTAGCTGCTCCATTATTGCTGAATCTTCTTGGCTTTCGTGCAGATAACCCTGCAAATGAAGAGCACTATGCACCGTAAGATGTGCATAATGCGCCAACAAATTTTTATGCTGTTGATTCGCTTCTTTCTCAATTATTGCAGCACATAGTACAATATCTCCAGATAAAGGAAGCGTTTCTTCATATACAAAAGTTAATACGTTGGTAGCATAATCTTTACCACGAAAATCTCGATTGTATCTGCGTCCCTCCACCTCATCAACGATACGTATAGTAACTTCCGCATCCTGCATCAATCCAGATTTAAACCATTTGCGAAGTTGGAAACGTGTCGGGATCTCCTTCAGATGCGACAAAATATTAACGGCATACTGTACGGCTAGTCTTAACTTTATATTATTACTTGTTAGCTCTGCTGCAACCCCAGTAGATTTACTCTTGTTTTTCATATTTTTCGTAAGCATTAACAATTTTTTGTACCAAAGGATGCCTAACTACATCTTCTGCCTCAAAATTAATAAAAGCAATGCCACTCACTTTTTCTAAAATCCGTTTAGCTTCTACCAGACCACTTTTCTGATTTTTTGCTAAATCAATTTGTGTAACATCCCCCGTCACAACAACCTTAGAGCCAAACCCAATACGGGTAAGAAACATTTTAATCTGCTCTGGCGTGGTATTTTGTGCTTCATCAAGAATAATAAATGATTTATTCAATGTGCGCCCTCGCATAAAAGCAAGTGGAGCAGACTCAATTGTCCCGCGTTCAAATAGCTTACTGGTTTTATCAGGCCCCATCAAATCGTATAGTGCATCATAAAGCGGCCTCAAATAAGGATCTACTTTTTGTGCCATATCACCCGGAAGAAAACCAAGTCTCTCACCTGCTTCAACTGCTGGACGTACTAATATTATGCGCTCTACTAAATCTCGTTCCAACGCATCAACCGCGCTAGCTACAGCAAGATAAGTCTTACCTGTCCCTGCAGGACCAATAGCGAAAGTAATGTCATGGTCCTGAATCTGCTTTAAATACTCTACCTGACGTGACGTCCGGCCACGCAAATCTCTGCGGCGAGTAATAAGAGTTGATAATGCCTCTTCTCCGACAACAATATTAGAAGTGCTCTGCTTTGCTGGATGATGTGGATTCATTACCTCAATTAGACCTAATTGAATTTGTTCGGTACTAAGGCCAGCCTTAGCCTGACTGTAAAAACTTTTTAACGCCCATGATGCAAGCCTAGTTTGAGTAGCCTCACCTCGTATGCTGAAATGTTCACTGTGCCGGATGATAGAAACATCAAGGGTAAACCCAATCTGTTTAAGATTCTCATCCAAGACCCCACATAAGTTGGCAAGGCGCTGATTATCATCTGGAGGAAACGATATCTCTTCTGGCTTGGGTCTCAAGGGAATGTAATGGCTAGTTAAAATTTTAATTCTGGTAGAAGTGGCCGTGCTCTACAGAAGACGAAGGTCTAGCTGTGGTGTCCCGAACAATTTTACCGCGTAATGATTTTGATAAGGCAGAAGTTATTTTAACCTCTATAAAATGACCAGTTATAGTAAGGTCTCCAGCAAAATGGACCATACGATTATTATCGGTACGCCCACAAAGCTCTTCAGGATTCTTTTTGGAGACCCCTTCGACCAAGATACGCTGAACTGTTCCTATCATGCTTTTGCTGGCAGTGCTTGCCTGACATTTTATCTTTTCCTGGATCTTCTGCAACCTTTCTTGTTTTATTTCGTACGAAGTGTCATCAGGTAGTTCGGCCGCCGGAGTACCCGGGCGCTGGCTATAAATAAAACTAAAAGAATCATCAAAGCCCACATCCTCAATCAATTTTATAGTTGCGTTGAAATCAGCTTCGGTTTCACCAGGAAATCCAATAATGAAATCAGAAGTGAGAGAAATATCTGGGCGAGCAGCACGAAGTTTTCGGATAATAGATTTATACTCAAGAACTGTGTAGCCACGTTTCATTGCTGCTAAAATCCGATCAGAGCCAGACTGTACTGGTAGATGTACATGACTAGCTAATTTATGTAACGTTTGATGGGACTCTACAAGACGTTCTGTAAATTCTCTGGGATGAGAGGTCGTGTAGCGAATACGCTCAATTCCGGGAATTTCATTTATATATGAGAGTAACAACGCTAAATCCGCTGCGTCCTCTTCTGCCTCACCTTCTATTGGCCCACGGTAGGCATTAACGTTCTGTCCCAGCAAAGTAACTTCTTTAAGTCCCCGATCTGCCAAACTCACAATCTCCATCAGTACTTCACGTAACGGGCGCGAGACTTCCTCCCCACGGGTGTAAGGCACCACACAAAAACTGCAATATTTACTGCAACCTTCCATAATGGAAACAAATGCTTTTGCCTCCCCCGAACGCCCATCACGCTGAGCTAGCGATTCAGGCAAATAATCAAATTTTTCAATTTCAGGAAAACTAATATCTACCTGAGGTTTTCCACTAGCTTTACGTGCTTCTATCAGCTGTGGAAGTCGGTGTAAAGTTTGCGGCCCAAACACCAGATCCACATAAGGTGCGCGTTTAATTATATTCATTCCTTCTTGACTAGCTACACACCCTCCCACACCAATGAGCAAGTCAGGGTTATTTTCTTTTAATGCCCTAACACGCCCCAAATCATGGAATACTTTTTCCTGTGCTTTTTCCCTTATTGAGCAAGTATTAAAAAGAATCATATCAGCGCCGTCAGGGCCGTCAGTCTGCTCCATACCCTGAGTAGCATGGAGCAAATCTACAATTTTTGTAGAATCATACTCGTTCATCTGGCAGCCAAATGTTTTTATGTAGAGCTTTTTACTCATAAGTTTGCTTCAGTCATAATATTCTTAAAAATTAATATTTTCTTTTATTGAATGACATATTTTTTTCTACTCGAGCCGTCTCTTTAGTAATAAAAAACCAAATACACTGCACATCGCCCGTGGCGATCAGTTCAGTATGAACCCGGACCAAATTCAGCAAGCGCCACTAAAAAATATTGTTTCCGTAAATTTATCTATCTACATCTAACTGCAATGTCACACCGTTTATCTCCATCTAAGGATAGTTAATTGCAGTTAATTCATCTGGTTACTATTTGATAGGGGCTGAGAAAATACACAAGACAAATTAGCATTAGTATTGACGGCAATTAAAGCTTCCGTGGTAGCCAGAAAAAACTTTCTTTTCATTATAGAATAGTTTATTTTTCCAAGGTTTTTATCTAAAATCTAAGAAGAAAAATATGGTAGCGATTGTACTAGCTCTCAGCAACCTAGGTCTAGTTCAGTCTTAAGAATTAATGTAATTCTTAAGACTCTATCATTTCCCAATACTACTGGACTTAATATTAAGCTCTTTAGCTATATTACCAATACTGCGGACAGACGTATGCGTACTCCAATTTGGATCTGCTCATGTTAAAATAAGCAGTTATAACAAATTTATCATTTTTTTATTATCGTATAAATGCCACCGTCCATTCCTAAAAAAATCGTTATCGCTTCGCGTGAGAGTGCGCTCGCTCTATGGCAAGCAGAATTTATCAAACGCTGGCTTATAGAATTATACCCACAAAGCGAAATTAGCATACTTGGCATGACTACACGTGGCGATCAAATATTAAATATATCGCTCTCAAAAATTGGTGGCAAGGGTTTATTCATAAAAGAGTTAGAGCAATCAATGGCAGAAGGTCGTGCAGATATTGCAGTACATTCAATGAAAGACTTGCCCATGAATATGCCTCCAGGATTCGCATTGGCTGCTATTGCTGAGCGTGAAGATCCACGTGATGCCTTTGTCTCGAATCATCACAAAAGCCTAGACGCACTGCCTGCTGGTAGCGTGGTAGGAACTTCAAGCCTCCGACGTGAAAGCCAATTACGCGCACGCTTTCCTTATTTACAAGTACAGCCGTTACGAGGTAATGTACAGACACGGTTGCGTAAATTGGATGAAGGACAATATGCAGCTATAATTCTAGCAGCAGCAGGACTAAAGCGACTGGGTCTAGCTGATCGTATTACTACAGTATTAAGTCCCGAACTAAGTTTACCCGCAGTTGGGCAGGGAGCACTTGGAATAGAGTGTCTTTCTGAAAGAGCTGACTTAATAGAACTCATGAAACCACTACACCACATCAAAACTGGGCAGTGCGTGGAATCAGAACGAGCTATGAGCCGAGAATTGGGAGGGAGCTGCCAGGTGCCACTTGGAGGCTTCGCAGAAATTATCGAGAGGAAATTAGTATTGCGCGGATTTGTTGCAAGTCCTGACGGATCACGGATGCTAAGTGCAGAATTGAGTGGAAACCCAGAATCAGGTGAAACTATGGGTATACGCCTTGCAAAAGACTTAAAGGCACAGGGTGCAGATGAGATTCTTGATGCGCTTAAATGAGTAATGGTTTATATAAACAATACTTTTCTGATGAAAATGCAAAGAAAACCTAATTGTGTTGAGATTTTTACAATGAATAGAACTCTGAAAATTTTAAGTTCCTGAAAGAAAAATTTATAAAATAATATTTTGATCACAACTGAACCAACCTTCTTTTAAATAAACTATGAGCAAAGAAATCAAATCAGATATTTCTGAAAAACCACGAGTAGCTGACAAACCAAAAGCTAAAGGCAAATCCAAGGCTCTCCGTAACGGCATTATTTTTCTATTATTTTCCGCAGCTGCCATTGCAGCTTGGCAGTGGTATGAGTCTAATAATAAAATTAAAAGCCAGGTGCAAGAATTTAAAAGCCAACCGACAGATGTTGATGCATCTATTGAAAGCCAACTGACAGCGGCTGACCCATCAACTGAAAATGAACTGGTAGATGTTGATACATCTATTGAAAGCCAACTGACAGATATTGTCCCGCCACCTGGATCTCAGGAGATAGAAGCTGACACATCAACTGAAAATAAACTGGCAGAAATTGAGAAACGAATAGTAGAGTCAATTAATGTCCAGTTAGCAAAACTTGATCCATCTGAAGAGCTGCACGCTGTTTCTGACGAGATAAGAAAAAAGAGAGAAGAGAGCGATGCTAGATTCATGCTGCTAGAGAACGACTTAGCTAAATCTATAGGTAAACAAACGATACTTGAGGGACTTTACCAAGACCTAGCCCCTAATCGTAATGAAACGACAATCGAAGAAGTGGAGCAATTGTTATTTATTGCCAACCAGCAGCTGCGCCTAGCAAATAATGTAACGTCTGCCATGGTCGCAATACAAGAAGCTGATGAAAGATTGCAGCGCATTAACCACCCACGAATATCTCACCTACAGAATGTTCTAGCAAAGGACATGGACCTACTAAAAGCTGTGCCGAAAATAGATATTGTAGGTATCGGCCTAAGATTAGATGGCCTTGCTGAAACAATAGATCAGCTACCATTGGCAGTGGAGGGAACTCTCTCGCCAAAAATTAACGATGTCCCTAATAAGTCTCAAACTTCGGGAGGAGTACTAGAAATAATAAAGGATTTCTTTAAAGGTGCCCCTAATGAGTCCCAGGAATCCGGAGGAACGCTAAGAATAATACAAGATTTTTTTCTAGGAATTTGGGCTAATCTTAATAAATATGTGGATATTGAACAATTCGTGAATATTGAACAATTAGTTCGTATTGAACATGTAGGTAAGCAAGATATACCAGACCCATCACATTCATACTTTCTTCGTGAGAATTTAAAATTACGTCTATTGGCAGCACATAATGCTCTGCTTGCTCGTGATGAGGGAAACTTCCAAGCCTACCTTGAAACTTCTATTGAATGGATCAATAAACATTTCAATAATAAATCTGAGCTCGGTATCAGCATGTTAGAAACATTGAGCCAATTACATAGTAACGAGATTTCACTCAATGTCCCCAATATCTCAACAAGCTATGATGCGGTACGCAAATTCCACCTTTCTATCAAAGTGAAAACAGCAAATGCATTAATTGATTCTAAAATAGCCGAGCAAGAACGAGCTGAAAACAAAGAAAATTCTCGCCTCTTGGCAGAGGCTGAAGCAGAAGCCAAAGTAGCAGCTGAAGCAGAGGCCAAGGCAGCAGCTGAAGCAGAGGCCAAGGCAGCAGCTGAAGCAGAGGCCAAGGCAGCAGCTGAAGCAGAAGCCAAGGCAGCAGCTGAAGCAGAAGCCAAGGCAGCAGCTGAAGCAGAGGCCAAGGCAGCAGCTGAAGCAGAGGCCAAGGCAGTCGCTAAGGCTGAAGCAGAAGCTATAGCAGAAGCAGAAGCAGAAACAGAAGCAAAGGATCTAGCAGAAGCAGAAGCAAAGGATCTAGCAGAGGCTGACGTGGAAAAGGATGAAGAGAAAGAGTCTAAATTAGAAGAGGAAGTGGAAGGAGATTCAGTAATGGAAAAGGAAGAGGCGGAAGGAGTGGGCATAGAATCGCAAACAGAAGAGGAAGTGGGAGGGGAAAATAGATGAGATTTTCTTTCTGGTTACTGACACTAATTATAGCTGCGGGAGTAGTAGCATTTGCGACTAAATATAATACTGGATATGTTCTATTGGTCGTACAAGAGTACCGTATTGAACTTTCATTCAATATGCTATTGGTATTTTTAATTGCATTATTTTCTATTTGCTATTTTATATTAAGACTTATAATCGGAACACTTCGATTGCCAACAAGAATACGTGAATTTCGAGCAAGAAAAAACCATGAGGCAGCTCATTTAGCGTTACTTAATGGAATAAAGGAATTCTTGGAAGGGCGCTACACCAAGGCGGAAAAAACTGCTAATAAAGCACTTAAATTTAAAGAATCTTCTGAATTTATTGCAATTAATGCCGCCATTGCGGCCCGTTCTGCCCATGAGTTAAGTAGATATTCTCAACGTGACGGATTTATTCGCGTATTAGAAAACAAAGCTCCCAACGAGAAATCCTTACGAGCTATTACAAAAGCTGAACTATTGCTGGATGAAAACCGTTATGAAGAAGCACTAAATATTCTACATACCCTTGATAACGTTGAAAAGAATCAGCAAAATGCAATACTACGGCTAGAATTAAAAGCACAACAGCAAGCCAATCGTTGGGAAAAAGTATTAGATCTGGTTGATGTCCTGACGAAACGAAATGCTTTGAATAAAGTATTTGCGGAAGAATTACGGCACCGCGCCCACCTGGAAAACTTTAAGAATGTTGTGTGGAATACACAATTACTTAAAAGATACTGGAGGAATATTCCTTCCATAGAAAAGGAAAATAATACGATTGCTTATTTTGGAGCACAGGCACACATTGCATTAGGTGACTGTAAAACAGCGCACCAAATTATTGAAAATAGCTTAGATAAACAATGGAATTCAGAATTGGTCAGTATCTATGCCGATTGCATGAAGGGAAATGTAACAAGACAAATTGAATACGCAGAGACATGGTGGTTAAAATTCTACCCTAATGATTTTAATTTATTGCTTACTCTAGGAAAGCTTTGTATAAGATGTGAGCTATGGGGTAAAGCACAGAATTATTTGGAAGAAAGTCTCGCGATAAAATCCAGTTACGAAGCGCATCTCATGTTAGCTCTACTAAATGAGAAAATAGGAAACCCTGAGATAGCTAGGGCTCATTATACTAAAGGGCTTGAAGCGTCCCAAAATCCAGGGGCAGGAAAATTTTCTGATAAAACTCTGGACACTATCCCGGCTAAACTTTTGATACATAAAGACTAATATAAAAATAAAGATATCAATATTACAATTTTGTATCAGCTGGAGAAGGAGTAAATGCATCTGAAATAAACTCATCTTCTGGCAAGTCACGAAGACTGATAAAATCAGTGTGGGCTGCTCCCACCATTACCGGTGATCCACAAGCATATACCTGATACCCTGAAAGACTATCAAAATCTTCTAATACAGCCTGATGCACTAACCCAGTTCTTCCATGCCAGTCATCTGCCTGCAACGCTTCCGATAAAACCGGAATAAAACAGAAATTGTCATGATTTTGTTGCCAACTTCCAGCCAACTCAGCTAAATATAGATCAGCTTTAGTACGAGCGCCCCAGTAAAGAATAATATCCCGGTCGTTTCCACGTGTCTCAGCAATATGAAAGATATGCTCAAGCATGCCTTTAACTGGTGCGAAACCAGTGCCACTTGCAACAAATATAATCGGCTTATCTGAATCCTCACGAAGAAAAAATGTTCCTAGCGGCCCCTCAAAACGAAGAATATCTTTTTCCTTCATATTTGAGAATGTATGTTCGGCAAAAACACCGCCCGGATAATTACGTACATGAAGTTGTAAAAACTCATCATCATGTGGGGCATTCGCCAAAGAATAACTTCTACGTTTTCCGTCTTTCATTAGAATATCGATATATTGCCCGGCAAGAAACTGTAATCTCTCATTTGTTGGTAGCTTTAGAGAAATGGTCATGACATCGGGTGCTAGCAGCTCCATTTTTTGTACTCGGCATGGAAATTTCATAATTTTTATATCTTTAATTGCTCCAATTTCGCGACACTCAATCACTAATTCAGATAATGGTAAGGCGCAACAAAGTAGTGCCGCACCTTTATTCTTCTCTATTTCTGTTAACGTATCATCATTATGACTGCCAAAATCCACCTTTCCCTGTATGATTTTGCCTTTACACGTACCGCAAGCACCATTACGACAACCATATGGAAGAGGAAAGCCCTGTCTTAATGCAGCCTGAAGAACAGTTTCTCCATCTTCTGCATTAAAAGTGTGGCCGCTGGGATTAATAGTGATTCGATAAGACATCGGATTATTGGCAGATCAACAAAAAACTAATGAAAAAAATATAAGTTACTATGAAACAAACACTTTTGCTTATTGGGTGCGGTGATATTGCTTTACGCTCTGCCACGTTGTTACGTGCTCACTACCGGCTAATAGGCCTCTGCCGCCACTCGGAAAACGCCCCCAAGCTTCGCAAATATGGGATTACTCCCATATTTGGTGATCTCGACAACCCTAAGACTCTTAATAAACTCGCAGGAATATCTCATGCTGTATTACATCTAGCACCCCCACCCAATCATGGAAAGCGAGACATACGTACCGCTAATCTCTTAGCGTCACTGACAAAGCGACTAGCTAAAAGAAAGATAATTTTACCACAACGATTCATCTACATCAGCACCAGCGGTGTATACGGTGATTGCAATGGTGCTCTAACAGATGAGACGCGCCCAATCAAACCACGTATAGATCGCTCAATACGACGTGCTGATGCAGAAAAAAAGGTGCGCAATTGGGGCTTACGTAATCATGTAAGCGTATCAATTTTACGTGTACCTGGGATTTATGCTGCCGAACGTTTGCCATTGAAACGAATACGTGAAGGTGCTCCGGTACTGCTCCCAGAGGACGATTGCTATACTAATAGTATCCATGCTAATGATCTTGCTCATATTATCTTTGCGGCATTACGCTACGCAAAACCAGGAAGAATTTACAATGCTTGCGATGATTCAACCTTAAAAATGGGTGAATATTTTGACTTGATTGCTGATTTCTTTAATATGCCGCGCCCGCCTCGTGTTTCTCGCGTCAATGCTTATAAGCATATTTCAAGCAGCATGCTGTCATTTATGGAAGAATCAAGACAGCTAACGAATATGCGTATAAAAAATGAGCTATATATAAATCTTCGTTATCCCACTGTGGCCAAAGGTATTTCTGCAGGTAAAGCAGCCGCACTAGAAAGAGGGTAAAATTCTTCTGCTAAATTAATAGATTTAAATAATTTCTATGGATCCCATACTCGTTATAACTAATCTCCCGGACAAAACAACTGCCTTGGAACTAGCTGAGAAATTAATTAGTAAGAAGGTAGCTGCTTGCGTTAATCTACAAGCTGAATGTACCTCAATCTATCGATGGCAAGATAAAATAGAAAACACAAGTGAACTGCCAGTATTTATCAAAACTTTAGCAGAGCACTACCCTAGAGTAGAAGAAATAATAAAAGAAATGCATCCAGACGAACTACCTGAAATTATTTCTGTCTCAATAAGTGGTGGTCTGCCTGCATATTTGCAGTGGATCTCAGATGAAACAGCAACATCAAACAAAAAATAAATATACCGACCCCTATGCATTTGATTAGATTTTTCCTATTGTTATTTTGTATAACGAGTATCAATGCTTTTGCTGAAGAGGAAAAGTCATCAGGTATATTGTCTGGGTTAAAACAACTTGGGGCCAGTTTTACGCAAGATGAACAGGAGCTACTACCGCCTGACCAAGCTTTTAAACTCACAATAAAGGTACGTAGTGCGAATACTTTGGTTGCTGAGTTTGAGCCGGCAGAGAACTATTACCTATACAAGGATAAAATTGCTTTTGAACCAAAAAGCACAGGAACATTAATAGAAAAAATTTCTCTACCACAGGGAAAAATGAAAGATGATCCGACCTTTGGTCAAACAGAAGTATATTACAAGCCATTCCAGGCTGTAATTTCTTTAAAACGTGAAATACCCACATCAACCCAACTTTCCCTTGCGGCCACCTACCAGGGATGTAACGAACCAATAGGTGTTTGCTATGCACCTATTGATAAGTTAATAAAATTAACTCTTCCAGTTGCAAAATCTGTGGCTGGAGTACTAGCAAATTCAGTAAGTAATGATGCAACTGCAGCAACTGATTTTATAAAGACAAAACAGACGGAACCTAAATCAGAATTACTCGAACTCCCAGACAATCGTCGATCCATTGAGTCTGAATCAATAAAAATTGG
>Ga0308013_10000610_pt1 | contig 18431 bp, 11 predicted proteins | sample Neamet181_FD_203131 | JGI IMG/M metagenome (GOLD analysis project Ga0308013, IMG submission 203131) | Marine microbial communities from water near the shore, Antarctic Ocean - #181 | ecosystem: Environmental > Aquatic > Marine > Unclassified | place: Southern Ocean | collected 2014-07-25
CAACCATTGCAGGTACTCTAGGAGTAACAGGCAACACAACTGTTGGCGGCACACTAGGCATAACAGGCAATACAACTGTAGGTGGAACGCTTGTAGTTACTGGTACTACAACACTTAATGGCGGTACACTGACTCTAGGTGACGCGGCAAGTGATAATGTTGTATTCGGTGCTGATGTAAACAGTAATATTATCCCTAACACTGACAGTGCATTTGACCTTGGAAGCTCTTCGCAGGAATGGAGAGATTTGTATCTTGATGGCACTGCACACATAGATACACTAGATGTAGATGTGAACGCAACCGTTGCAGGTACGCTTGGTGTTACAGGTGTTGCAACTGTTGGTGGTCTTACTATAGGCAGTGCAGTAATAACAGAAGCAGAACTAGAAACTATTGATACAATTACAGCAGGAACTGTAGTGGCTTCTAAAGCTGTTGTAGTAGATTCTAACAAAGACATTGCAAGCTTTAGAAACGTAACACTTACTGGTGAGCTTGATGCGGCTACAGGTGACTTCTCAGGCGCAGTAGATATTGATGGAGCTTTAGATGTAGCGGGAACTACGAACCTTGATGTTGTTGATATTGATGGCGCAGTAGATATGGCTACAACGCTTGCAGTAGCGGGTAACGTAGACTTTAACGGCGACTTAGATGTAGACGGAACTACTAACCTTGATGTTGTTGACATTGACGGCGCAGTAGACATGGCAAGTACATTAGCGGTTGCAGGTGTTTTGACTGCCGCCTCTTTAGACATCTCAGGCGATGTAGATGTTGACGGAACCTTAGAAACTGACGCGCTTACTATTGCAGGTGTTACTTTAGCAGAAACTATTGCTGATACTGTAGGAGCTATGGTTAGTTCTAATACTGAGTCAGGCATTACAGTAGCCTATCAGGACGCAGACAACACTTTAGACTTTACAGTCGGCACACTGAACCAAGATACAACAGGCACAGCGGCAATCGCTACAACAGTTACAATCACTGACAACGAAAGCACAAACGAAAACAACGCTATTGTCTTTACGGCGGGCGGTGATTTAGACGGCGGTAACTTAGGCTTAGAGTCTGACGGAGACTTAAAATACAACCCTAGCACAGGCACTCTTTCTGCAACTAACATTTCTGTTAGCGGTACACTTAGTACTGTAGACTCAGTTACTATGAGTGCTAACAATGCTGTTGTGTTTGAAGGCGCTACAGCCGATGCACACGAAACAACTCTAACCTCTGTAGACGCTACAGCAGATCGGACTATTACTTTGCCGAATGCTACTGGTACAGTTTCATTAGTAACTGGAACAGAAACATTAACAAATAAAACGCTAACTACTCCTACGCTTACAGGTACGGCTGTAGTAGCTTCTTTGGATATATCAGGCGATATAGACGTAGACGGCACTACCAACCTTGATGTCGTTGACATTGATGGTGCTGTAGATATGGCTAGTACTCTAGCGGTTGCAGGTGTTGTAACAGCCAACGCAGGTGTAGTAGTAGATAACTTTACGCTTGATGGAACTACATTAGCTTTAAGCTCTGGTGATATGCTTGTTGATGTAGCAGGAAATATAACTCTTGATGCAGATGATAATGGTGAAATAAGACTTAAAGACGGTGGAACACAATACGGTGCTTTGAAAATAGACAGTAGTCGTTTCAAAATTCAATCTATAATTTCAGACGCAGACATGCTGTTTGCAGTAAACGATGGTGGTAGTGAAGTAACAGCCCTCGCCCTTGATGCGTCAGCGGCAGGTGCGGCTACGTTTAATTCTAGTGTTAGAGCAACTCAATTAGAAGCCTACAAAACTAATCATGGTGGTGATGTATCAGTAGCGGCTAATCAGCTAGGTAACGCCTACGAAAATCTTGCTTCTACTGCGTCACTTATTTTAGGCGCAACAAGCACAACTTTAGCTAATTCATCAAAGATTGTCTCCGACCATACTGCCGCGTCAGGTGGTGGTACGAATAATCATACTCAATCATTAAGTTTTCATCCAGTAGGAAGTAATTCACAGAATTTTGAGGCCTTCCGCATAGCCTCAGACGGCTCACTCAGCACCCCAACCGCAGGAACCTCTAACGTCCGATTCGGTGTCAACGCAGGTAACAGCATTGCAAGCGGTGGTAATTATAATACTGTCGTGGGTGATGAGGCAGGTACTGCGATTAGTACGGGCGATGAGAACACAGCAGTGGGTTATAACGCATTAGTCGCAAGTACGACCGCAGGATTTAATACAGCAGTAGGTGCGTCAGCCTTATTAAGCAATACATCAGGTCAACATAACAGCGCTTTAGGTCGTGAGGCTTTAAAGACCAACACTGAAGGGGCTTTCAATACAGCAGTTGGTAGGACAGCTTTAGCGGCTAACACAACTGCAAGCTACAACACATCGGTTGGTTATAATTCTTTAGCCGCCAACACTGAAGGCACAGAGAACACAGCCTTAGGACAAGCCGCATTAGACGCTAACACAACTGCAAGTTTCAACACGGCAATTGGTTCAGGTGCAATGAGTACAAATATATTAGGCGCTCGTAATACTGCTCTAGGTAGAGACGCTCTATTTGCCATGAATCCTGCGTCTGCCGCTGATATGTACAACGTAGCGGTTGGTTTCGGAGCAGGGGCCGCAGTAACCACTGGCATTGAAAACACCCTCATTGGTGGTCTTGCGGGTGATGCTATAACAGTTGGCGAATACAACATAGCTTTGGGAGCAAGAGCGTTAGGGGCAGATACAAAAGGTAGCCAAAATGTTGCTATCGGAGCATATGCGCTAACCACACAAAACTTTACATCTGCAACAGCGGCTCACAACGTAGCTGTAGGCACAAATGTAGGGCGGCTAATAACCACAGGCATTGAAAACACCCTAATAGGTGGACTAGCAGGTGATGCTTTAACAGATGCAGATTATAACGTAGCGGTTGGTGCGAGTGCTTTAACCACAAATGTTCTAGGTCACGTATCTGTTGCAATAGGCCATAGTGCTTTAAAACTTCAGAACCCTGCTAGTGCCGCTAATATGTATAACGTGGCTGTAGGGCATGGTTCAGGGTCAAATATAACAACAGGCGTTCAAAACATCCTTGTTGGTGGTCTTGCAGGATTGTTTGCAACCACAACCGATGGTTCTACTTTTGTAGGGGCTGAAGCAGGTCAAGGAATTACAGGTACAAAGCTTACAGGTAATCATAATACGGCTATTGGTCAGAAAGCAGGTCTGTTACTTCAAGGAGCGGCGACCAATAACACGCTAGTTGGTGCGACATCCGGTGACGGAATTACGACTGGTAATGCCAATACCGCCCTTGGCGGTTCTTCTTTAACTGGGGTTACTACAGGTTCTAATAACGTAGGACTTGGAGAGGGTGCAGGATATAACATCACTACAGGTTCATCTAATATTATTATTGGTAAGGATATAACAGCGGCAAGTGCTACCGCAGATGGGCAGATTCATATTGGTACCTTCATACACAATCATGGCGACGGTTCTCTTGAACAAGGTAACATAGATGTTTCACAGAGAACAAGCGATACAAATGTACTGGCAGTTACGCAAGGTACTGCCACTAATATACTTGGAACTGGAAACAAGTTCTCTGGGATGTTCCTTATAAATGATATAAATAGTACTGGAGAAGCAGCTTTATGTGTGTCAGGCGGCGGTGTTCTTAAAATTGTAGAGCAAACAGGATCGGCTTTTATTGTTGGGTCATCACCCAACTCCGCACAGATTGGTCTTTTCTTGAGTAGCCTTCAGGTGGTTGTAAAGCCGGGACGGTCAGGAACAACAAACTTTAGGATTATCTCATTCAGAACAAGAAATTCACAGTAGGAGAACAACATGCACTACGAATTAACAGAGGTGTTAGAACAAACAATTCACGGGCAACTGCAAAAAAAGTTTCACGCCATTGCTTATGAGGACAACACTAAGGCAGTGGTGGTAACCAAACAAGACTTATGGCTTAGTGGAGATGCTTTAAATGACCCCCAAGCGGCCTTTGTAGACGGCCTAACCTCAACGCCAGATGCTTTTATTGCCGCTAATCTTTATGCCGCTAAAAGATCAAACGAATACCCAAGTATTGCAAAGCAATTAGATGATATATATCACAATGGCATAGATGGTTGGAAGGCTACAATCAAAGTAACTAAAGATAAATACCCAAAACCCTAGAAGGATAAATAATTATGAGTGAAGAAGTAGAACGTACAGCAGAAGAAAAAGCACAAATGTACAGCGCAATGCTAGGAAGCGTTAGTGTTATTACAAACGTCCTAGATGCAAGCAACAATTTTTGCAACGACATGACAGACGCAGAAAAGAAAGAGCGTGTTATGCGTAGCTCAGGATATTGCAGTGCAGGTGTAGCATTAGCAGATTGGGGCAGTGAAGATATGTCTACCATCAATGCCGCTATTTCAGCCGCAGAAGCCGCGTAAGGGAGAAAGATTATGGCATATTTAATAGATTTATACGTACTAGCTACTTCACTAATTTCAGTAGCCTCAGTAGTTTGTAACTACACCGAAACCCCGAAGGACGATGAGTGGGTTGCTAAAGCCTATAAAGTTCTAGAGCAATTCGCATTCCTTGGAAACAAAGCTAAAAACTAAAGAGGCACCCACACTATGCAAGAAACAAAAGATGTAATTGACGTAGCCGCCGCAAGCACAGGAGTACTAACTATGCTTAGTTGGCTACCGCCTATCGCTTCTCTGTTTACCATAGTGTGGTTAGGCATTAGGATTTATGAAACAGACACCGTTCAAAAGCTTATTAAAAAAGGTAGGATAAAAGATGAGTAAAAAAGGAAATAAGAAAACCGCTAATAAGTCTTTGGAGACTCTGAAACGTAAGCAATATGCTAGAGGCGGTAGAGGCGGTAGAGGCGAACCTGAAATGAAACCGAGGGGTAAACCTAAGCCACAGGTTCCTGCTCCTTATGATGACAGCAATCCACCTAAACCTAAGCCTAAAAAAATTCCTAATCCTTCTGGGCCTATTGTAGCACCTCCAACAGATACAGTTATTGTTGATCCTCCAACAAGCGGCGGGCCTAAAGTAAGTCCTGAAACTGTTGAGGGTGGTGGTGGCTACAAAGAAAATACTGGAGTTGCAGGTGGTGTAGATCCTTCTTTATATTCTGATCCTGATATGGGCGGCGGTGGACGCAGAGATAATAATCCATACGGCAACGGCCCAAGAGGAGGCACACCCCCACCTCAAACAGAAGGACAAGAGCCTGATCCTACGTATTTAGATCAACAAGATCCCGCAAGCAGGGGGAGTGTTTCACTTCCTGAACAAGAAATAGGAAACCCAGATGATCCTTTATACGGAACACCTTATCCTACGCCTACAAACCCTGCAAATCCCGGCCCTATGGAAAAACAAGCAATAAAAGATTGGAATGCGGCAAACACTGGTGGCACAGAAGCAGGGCCGCCTATAGGAATTGAAATAGAAGGCCCCCAAGCAAACTTACGCCAAATGGAATCTGTAGATATAGACCCAGAAACAGGTATCAGCACTGAAATAGAAGAGCTTGAAAAAGCTACAGATGCTACAACAGGTACTGTAGTTTCAGAAGACATGATAACGGGCAGTGGCAATGTAAAAACTGCTGATCTTGAATTAGGTGATGGGACAGCAGAATCTTATGAGGCCGTAACAGCCGGAAAACTTGACCCAACTAAAGCCGCTCAAGGCAAAGTAAGCGAAGTAGGCGTTTCAACTGACGCAACTGCCACAACTGTAGATACAGCACAGCGCGACCCTGACGCTGAAGAAGCCGCAATGGGTACTGCCGCTGATAGGCCGCCAGAACAAGATTATGCTAAAGCCGCTCTCGAAGACGAGCGTTTTGAAATTATTCAAGCTCAAGATCCTGAAGTAGCCGCACGTATGGCGCAAACAATGTCTGAAAGAGAGCAGAAAGATCTTTTAGATATTGTTTCTAAAGAAGGTGTTAATCTAGAAGACATCCCTGAGTTTACACTAGCTAAAGAACGTGTAGCTCAAGTAGGCAAAGCAAAAAGCAGAATAGCTTCTGAGATTGGCAATGTCCCTCCTGTTGATATGCAAGAGCGTCAAGGAATTACAGGCACAGCCCCTCAAGGAGATGCCGCACAAATTGGTGGTGTCCATACTGCCCAAGCCGCTTCAATGAACGCAGTAACAGGCCCTGCGCGTATGGTAGCCGCCGCAGACATGTTAGCAGTGGTTGCAAATGTTCCTAAAGCAGTAACAGCGGCAATTGTTGACGACCCTGCAAAAGTAAATGTTGAAAGGGATGACGGCGCTGATCCTCAAACGATAGCGGCTATTGCGGCGCTTCCTGTTGAAGCATTAGTTTCTACACAAATGGAAGGCTTGTTAGCGGGCATGGAAGATGGCGAAACCCCTGCATGGGCTAGACCTGCTGTAGCGGCTTTAGAAGCTAAGATGGCTCAGAGAGGTTTAAGTACTTCTACTGTAGGCCGTGATGCGCTCTTCAATGCTATTATCCAAAGTGCATTACCTATTGCACAGAGCAATGCTCAAGCACTACAGCAACGCGCACAGCAGAACCTAAGTAACGAACAACAAGCTAACATGTCTACTGCACAAAACACCATGCAAGTGCGTATGCAGAACCTTGCTAATTCACAGACCTCTGCATCTCAAACAGCTTCTATGGCTAATGAAATTAAAAAGCAAAAGAACAGCTTTGAGCAACAAGCAGTAATGACTACTGCACAGCAAAAGCAAGAGACAGATTTAACTAATGCACAGATGGCTCAGCAGAGATCACAACAAGAATCTGCACAGAAACAACAGGCCGCTATATCTACTTTAAGTGCAGGAGTACAGTCAGACTTAGCAAACTTGCAAGCTATGAATGCCGCAGGTTCTCAAAACATGACTGCCGATCAGCAATCAAAACTTGCTACATATAACGCTCAAGTAGCTAAAGTTATGCGTCAAGCAGATTTAGAGCAAGACATGGAAAAAGCTAATATTTCTAACGAGCTTCAAGTTGAGTTAAAAAACTTAACTGAAGTAAATGCTACAGATAGAGCATCTATGTCGGCTGTTAACCAAGGACGTTTAGCAGATCTTAATGTCCTTGTAGACTTTAAAAAGACTAATGCGTCTCTTTCACAACAGATGGACTTAGCTAATCTAAACAACGATCAGCAGATGGAATTAGCTAACTTGTCTGAAAGAGCCGCAACAGATAGCGCAAACATGACTGAAGCTAATCGTATGAAGCTTCAAGAGCTTACTATCTATACAACTATGATGGCTAAGAACGAAGACTTGCGACAAGGTGCAGAGATGGCTCAGTTAAGCGCCTCTGAAAAAGTACAGCTTGCTAATCTTACTTTTGAAAACCAAGCTGATTCTGAAAGTATAAGTGCTGAAAACGTAGCACAGCTTCAAATGTTTGAAAAGAAGATGGCGGCAGGACAGGTTAACGCACAGCTTGCACAGCAGATGGGCTTAGCAAACCTTAGCAACGAACAGTCAGCAGGAATGTTTAACGCGCAAATGAACGCTAACTTTGACATGAGCAAAATGAGCAACGAGCAACAAATGGAAATGGCTAATAGTAAGTTTATGCAGACTATGACATCTACGCAGTTTAGCGCAGACCAACAGTCGGCTATGCAAAATGCTACGGCCCTTACTCAAGTTGACTTAGCTAATGCAGATGCAAGGACTCGTGTATCAGTAGAAAACGCTAAAAACTTTTTAACTATGGATATGGCTAATCTTAGCAACGAACAGCAAGGCGTTATTTTAGATCAACAAGTAGCTCAACAAAGTTTGTTGTCTGATCAGTCTGCTGAAAATGCAAGAAGGCAGTTTGGCGCTACATCTCAAAATCAATTAGATCAGTTTTTAATTGGACAGTCTAATGCTATGAGTCAATATAATACTTCTGCACAAAACGCTATGGAGTCATTTAACGTAGGGGAAGCAAATCGAATGACGGCTATAGGAGCCGGAAATGATTTACAAGCATCTCAAGCTAACGCTCAAATTGAAGCCGATCTTTCTAAGTTTAACGCCTCTATTGATAACCAACGTGATCAGTGGAACGCGTCAAATGCACAGGCAGTAGAGCAATCTAACATTCAATGGAGACGACAAGCTAATACTGCTAACACTGCGGCAACTAACGCGGCTAATCAGGTTAATGTTCAGAATGCTTATAATATTTCAGCATTAGACCAGACTCAAATGTGGCAGACACTGCGAGATGAAGCGGCCTATGTTCGTCAAAGCTATGAGAATAACGAACAGCGCGAAGCTCAGTTACTTGCAACAGCTATTGGAAATGAAAGCGCAACAGGCAGTAAAAATATTGGTACATCTACAAGTGCGTTAATAGATATTTTAGGACGCTATGGATATAAAAGCGGTGCCGCCGCAGTAATTGATTACAGAGGAGGAAGATAATAACATGGGAATTTTTAGCAAAATTTGGAAAGGCGTTAAAACAGGCGTTAAAAGTATTGGCAAAGGTATTAAAAGTGCCTTTAAAAAATTCGGCAAGTTTATGAATAAGATTGGCATACTTGGTCAAATAGCTATGATGTTTATTTTGCCCGGAATTGGTCAAGCTTTAGGGTCGATGTGGACAGGCATAGCGGGCCAGACAGCCGCTCAAGGAGCCGCCGCCGCCGCTTCAGCCAGTGCATCTGCTGTAGCCGGAGCCACTGCCGCAGGAGCTACAGCAAGCGCCGCCGCCGCCGCAGGTGCTACAGCCGCCGCAGGTGTTGCAACAGCGGCTTCAGGTTTAGCAGGAGCTACTGGAGCTTTATCTGGAATAGCTAACATGGCAGGAAACGCAATGCGTTTTGTAAGTAATACTGTTGGTAAAGTAGGTACAGTTTTTAATAATATTACTCAAGGGGTTACTGAAACCCTTGGAAACTTTGCAAAAACTGCGGGTAAAAAACTAGGCTTTAAAGGCGACATGTTTGTAAATGCGGCTGATAATTTCTTTGGCCCCGGAAATAGCGCAACTTCCAGAAGTTTTGGAGAGGCTTCTAGGTTTTCAAACTTAACAGAGTCTAAAAGTTTCTTTACGGCTAGAGACGCACAATATGAAAGCGCGTTTAAAGCTACAGCAGACGAAGCATCTAAAGCAATTACTGAGGGAAAACCAGAAATTACAACAGATGCTCCTAGAACAACTACAGACATGTCAGCAGATTATGAGAAAGGTAGTTTTCAAAACGTAAGTGTTGAAACTCCTGAAATTGGGGCTGACCTTTCAGACAAACAGTACAAAGATTTAGCAGGACAAATAGATACAAAAGAATATATAAAACAAGGATTTTCGCCAAAAGGAATTAAAGGAGATATTGAATATGATTTTGGCGGTAAAAAAATGTACGTTTCTCCAGAAGGACTTTCTAAAATGGACAACTCTAGATTCTTTGAAAGATTTCAAACAGGTGAGATGAGGTCAGGAGCGTTTTCAGAAGGCATAAAAGATATAGGTCAAAACTTCTTAGACTTGCCTAAAAATATGTACAATGAAGGAAGAAGTTTTTTAAGTAACCCCTTAGAAGGAGCTACTGGTAAGTTACAAAACAAAGCAATAACTAGAGTTGCTCAAGAAATAGGTCTTGAAGAGAAGCCAGTGTTTAATCAGTATTCTTACGGCGTTGATATTCCTACATTCCAAACAGCAGATGTAGGTACTTATGGCGCTCCAGAGCTTATGAATGCTCGTGCTTTTGAGCAACAAGTATCTAACAATCCAATGGCTTATGGCTACACTGCTTTTCAGTATAATGGCTACATGAATCAAACTAATCAGTATACAACTACTACAGTTTAAAAGGTTTTAAATTATGGCAACAGCAGATGAAGAATATAGAAAAATCCAATTAAGCGGTAAGCGTCCAATTCCCGGTCAGTCTCTAACTAACGACCCAGAAAAACCCGCTCCGTATGAGCAACCGCCTGAGTTTGTTTCAGTCCACGGTGCTTCTGAGTATATGTTTGGTCAACTTATTGAGCCAGACACTTACACTTCAATTATGGAAGCTGTTGGAGATGGAACTGCAATCATGGACATAACACAAACTTTATTATTTGTAGAGTTTCAAGAGGGAAAGTTTAACCCTGACTTAATGTTTATGTTAGTTGAGCCTGTTGCATATATGATTATTGCTTTAGCTGAAAAACTAGACTTGCCAATGGTTATTTATCGCGGAGAAGAAGAAGATGAAGAAGTAGAGCAACAGTATTTAGGTGTAACTGTAGCAGAAGATAGACTTAAAAAACTTCAAAAAGCAGGACAAACTGGAAGGGTTCCGGCTAATGTAATAACGCCTGAAATGGAACAGCAAATGGAAACGCTCCCTGAGATACAGCCAAAGCAAGAAAGTTTGTTAGCTCCACCAGAAGAAGAAGAAACTGCTCCAGATCAACAGAGTTTAATGTCTCCCCCACAAGGAATTTAATGTTATGGCTATAAGAGAATATGGAGAATCACTTCTTCAAGATGTCCGTAAAAGAAAAGATGATCAAGCTAAAGCGGCTCGTAAGCAACAAAAGAAAGCTGACTTGCTACAGCTTGGTGGGGTTCTTATAGGGGCTGTTGGAAGCAGTAAACTAACTAATCAGTTTAATAGTTTTCAGCAGAATAAAGATGTGTTAAATACTAACATTATGATCACTGCCGCAGAAAAAACTGATAAAACATTAGACGGCTTAGCAACTAAAATAGAAGAGTCTGGACTATCTGCAAAAGAATATTTTTTGAATGATCAAGTAGACAAAGATTTAGAAAATGCTTTGTCAGGAAATGTAAAATTTAATAAAACTATAGATACTCAAAACATTTATAAAAAAACATATAGAGACGAGTTTTTAAAAAATCAAGAAGCTATAAAAAAAGCAGAGATTGCCGCTTCTCAATACGAACAAGCTAGAGAAGCGCAACAAAGATTTAAATCTTCGGGTACTAAAGAAGAAGCTTTTAATCTTGGAAAATCTAGGTTGTCTTCTAGTCCTCTTACTGCTTTTTTTGGTGGGGCAAGAAGAGAAGAAGAAGCAGTTCAAGCGTATAGAGAATCTACGTTTGCAAAAAGTGCCGGACAGCTTGCAATGTTTGATGAAGTTCTTAAACAAACTGGAGGAGATTTTATTGAAGCCCGTAAAATGTCTGACGATCTTAAATTAGATAAAAGCAAACTATCAGCGTTCGACAGTATTGTAGAACAAAGCGACATCATAGATGGCTTTGTAGTAACTATACAAGGGAAAAAAGATTACGAGGGTAAAACAGTGTGGGATGAAAAAGCTGTTTCACGCGTTGATTTACGGACTGATGCCGGAAAAGTAAAAGAACTTAAAACCCAGTTTGACGTAACTGCAAATTTAATGACAGACATAGATGATAAAGGAATTGTAGCGGCTAGAAAAGAAGGGTTTAACCCTGCCCCTACTACTCCTACTGAGTATAAAAAGAATCTTGAGTTGTATAATAAGTATGCAATTAGTAACAGTGTGGTTACACTTTCAGCAGAAGAAAAAGCAGGTAAAGAAGCTTGGTCAAAATCTCTTTTAAAATTAATGAATAGTGATGATTTCTTACAGGAACAAGCAGATTTAGATGCGGGCATGATAGAAGAACAAAAAATAATGTCAACAATTAAAGCAGATAACGAGGGTATTTCTGAAGAAGAGTTGTTAATAAAGTATACAGAAAACAAAACACTAACTAATATAAGAACTCAAAATAATGCTATTGTTTCAAATATATTTAGACAGAAAGATAATCTTAAAACATCTATCTATGAAGTCTACCCAACTTTAAATCCTGCGTACACAGCAGAAGAAGAAACAGCAGAAGAAACAACAGCTTTTATAGCAGTCGGGGCTGATGCTGACGATACAAGAGGCGTTAGAAATAACAACTATTTAAATATTAAAGAAAACTTAACCTTAGAAAAAAACAATCCGTGGGAAGGTAAAGTAGGATCAGACGGAACTTATCTTCAGTTTGAAACACCTGCAATGGGTTTACGTGCGGCAGACAAAATTTTACAATCTTACAAAAAGAAAAGCATTAATACTATTACAGACATAATAACAGAGTGGGCGCCTCCTACAGATGATAATCCTACTGAAGATTATATTGACTTTATTGCTAGTGAGTTAGCTATAGACGAAAACGCTGAAATAGATTTAAGTGATCCCGAAATTAGAGCATCGTTACTTGCATCAATGACTGCAATGGAAAGCGAAAAAGATATTAGCTCTGATGAAGTTTTAAGTTTAATTGAACAAGCTAATAGCGAAGTAGCCGACAGAGAAGTAGAGGATGAAGATTTAGACATTAAAATTGTTTCTGAAACGCCTTCAAAAAATAAGCGTACACTTTTAGGCGTGGAGGTTATAAGCGGAAAAAGTTTAGATACTCTTACTGAAAATTTATTTAATATTGATACAGAGCTTACAGGAAATGTACCCTCTAACAGAAGAGAAAAGCTTTTAAAACAAAGAATAAAAATTCAAAAAGAGTTTGATAAATATGAAAAGATTAAAAAATTAAAAGATCCTTCTTATGTATCTACACCTTCTAAAGCTTACGCTCTTAGAATGCTATCGGAAGATAGAAGAACCGTGAGTGAAGAAGAATCAATTGAAAATTATGTAAAGCGCATGAAAGGAGAATTAAAATAATGCCAAGAACAACTTTAGAACTTTCAGACGGGACTACAGTTACACTTGATCATGCTGAAGGAGTAACTGAAGCTCAGCTTTTACGTCACGTTGAAAAAAAAGGAAGAGCTACAAAAGGCTCTGCTTCTAAAGATGCCGCTAAATATTTAAAAGACAAAGAAGAAGGGCCAAGTGTAGGCACAGATTTAAAACGTGTATTGCTTGACACTCAGCGTGATGTTGTAAGTCTTATTGACTATTTGCCCGGAGATGCTTTTGGACTTGATAAAATGGGAGACTTGTCTAAGCAGAAAGAACTTAGCCGCCTTGCAGGATTTGGATACCTTGATAGCTCTAAAGACATTGATCCAGTAACAGGTAAAATTAAAGCTCCTGAAACTGCAATAGGTATTGCCGCATCTATTGTGCCTTACATTGCCGGAACAGGGGCGTTAGTTAAAATTGGCGCTAAGACTGCTTTAAAATTAGCGCCTAAACTAGCGGCTCGTTCTGTACCTAAAATGGTGCAATACACTGCGGCGGGCGCGGCCACCTCTCAGGTTTTAACTGATTTAGATGAAAATCTATTTAATGCTGTGTCTGATATTTTTCCAGAAGGAACAGAAAACACAGTAATTCAAGCTTTACAAGCAGACGAAAATGATACTCAAGCTTCTAAGCGCCTTAAACTTTTAATAGGAGATGTAGGTTTAGGTGTTGTTCTTGAAGGAACATTTAGAGCAATCCCTGCAATTAAAAATATAATTACTGCTAAGAATCCTACAGCCGATGATATTGTTAAAGGCTTAAAAGAATACAGCAAATCCGAAGAGCTTACAAAAACAAGCCTACGAAGAACTGATGCGGAAGCAAGAGCGGCAGATGAAGTAGTTCCTTTTAGGGCTGACCTACCTAGTGAAAAACAGGTTTTTAAAGCTGATGCCGAAGACATTTCTCAAATAAAAGCACAGTCAACCGAAGGTAAAAAAGGCGTAGAGTGGGCAAGAGCTAAAATACAACAGGTAGGACAACAGATATTTACTTCTCGTGGTTATGCACCTCCTAAAATGTTTGCTATGTTTAACCAAAGCCAAGCACAACAACGGGCAACTATTGTTGAAGCAGGACAAATAGCTAGGCGTTTAAATAACTCATTTAAAAGTTTTACAGATGAAGCAACAAGAACTACAAATATTGAAAAAGCACAAGAGCTTTTAACGTCTGACCTATCCAAGTACACCGTTCTTAATATAGAAAAACAAGCGGCCCGTCTCAGTACTGACAAAGGCATAAGCGTAGAAGTAGCCGAATCAGTTTTAGATGCACGTTATTTAATAGATAAATTATCTGGTCAAATTGCAGGTACAAAAGGATTTCAAAAAGAAGCTTTAAAAAGCATTAAAGAAAACATGGGTACGTATTTAAGAACATCTTATAGAGCTTTTGACGATCCGGCCAATTGGCAACTTGATGACATTTTAAAACAAAAAGCTATTGATGATCTTATCCCTGCTAAATACGCAGAGGTTTCAGCACGGGCAACCAGTAAAAATTTCTCTGATGAAAAGATTACAGAGTTAGCAGAACAACTTGCTATAAAAGATGTAGATAAAATTTTAAAACAAGTAACAGATAAAGAAACTATTGATCATCTTACACAAGTTCAAAGAGTTAGTAAGTTCCACAAAAAAACTGAGAACATGCCGCAAAGCATTAGAAATTTATTAGGTGAAATTAAAGATCCTTCAGATAACATTATTTTAAGTGTAAGCAAAGCCGCTCGTATTTATGAGGTTAATAACTTTTATCAGATAGCTAACGAGCTTGGTAAAAGAGGAAAGTATATTCAAACTGGCGCGGCTGAAGGAGCTAGGAGCAAACGACTAACTACTAAAATAGCTAATACTAATTCTATTTTAGACGGTAAGTTTACTACGCCTGAAGTAGCTAAATTTTTAAATAGGCAAGAAGAAACTTTTCAATTTTTACAAAGCCATAACGGAGCCGCTGAAGCCTACAAAGTATTTTTAAAATACAAAGGAGTTTCTCAAGCTTCTAAAACTGTGTACAGTCACGTTACAGGATTGCGGAACATAATAGGTGGCGCTCAGTTTTCTATTGCTAACGGAAACCTAGCGGCTCTAAATCCTTTTTCTAAAAATAGAGGACACATGAAAGTTTTGTGGAACAACATGAGAGGTAAGGGCGATAAAGAGTTAGATAAAATATATACTAAGTATGTAGACTTGGGCATTATTAATACTAACTTAAAAGTTAATCAGTTTAGAGAACTTATAAAAATATCTAGTAAAGACTTTGGCACTAAAAGACTATCTAAAATTATGGATACTAATCCTGTTTTTAAAGGAATGGAAAACTTCTATATGGCAACGGATGATTATTTTAAAATGTCAGGGTTTATAGATGAACTAGAAACTTTAAAAAACGCACGGCCTAATGCATCCGTAGATGTTTTAGAGCGAGAAGCCGCTGACATTATTCAAAATACTATTCCAAACTATGACCGAGTTGCTAAAGGTTTAAAGAAATTAAACTATCTTCCTTTAGGTAATTTTATTTCGTTTCCTGCTGAAATAATGAGAACTAGTTTTCATATTGTTAAACAAGCAAGTAAAGAAATTAATTCGGGCAACACTGTTTTACGAAATAGAGGACTTAGAAGACTTGCAGGATTTACAGCCACAACTGTAGGAGTTAGCGAAGCTTCTAAGCTTTCAGCAAATTTAATGGGTTGGACAGAAGAAGAAAGACAACACCACACAAAACTAGCTGAAGGTAAGTACGATAAAAACAGTAGTTTTATTTGGAGTCGAAGAGATAACGGAGACATTACAAAAGTTTCTACTAAGTATTTAGACTCATACAACACTATAAAAGAACCAGTATTGGCCGTCTTAGATAGAATTATAGAAGGCGAGTTAAAAGGTGAACAACTAGATGACTATATATTTAAAGCGGGAATAGATGGAATGAGAACTATTTCTACGCCTTTTGTTACAGAGTCTATTGCAACTACAGCAACACTAAATGTTTTAGAAGCTATAAGATCGCCTGAAGGTAAAACAAGTGATGGTAAAATATTACTTCCTCCAAGTATGTCTACCTCTGAAAAGCTAGTAGAGTCTGTTTATCAATTATTTAAGTCTGTAGAACCCGGATCTATAACAAGCTTACGGAAACTTGGAGATCATGTAGATGCGTATACAGGTGAGGAATTAGAAAAACTAGGGCCAGTAAATAAAAATGCATTTATAACAAACATAACAGGTATCCGTTTAACACAGCACGACCCTGACTCAGCCCTCCAGTTTGCGGTTTCAGACTATAACAAGTTAATCCGCGCTAATGTAAAACCTATTTACAGAGTAGGTGAAGATGATGCTGTTTCAATGCTTGATAATTACATAGCGCGTCAGAGTAAAAACTATGAGTATCAACAAGACTTGTTTAGAAAAGTAAGTTCGTACTCTTCAATTAACGGAAGATACAAAACTTTAAAAATGTTAAAAGATAGCGGTCTATCAAAACCTGCCGCTCGTGATTTATATAACGGGATATTTAAACCTACTGCTCCTCCTAAAACAGACGGCAGAATCTTAGAAGTCTTAAAAGCGTCTACGCCTGAAAACCAAACACTAAGCACTCAACGAAGATCAACAAACAGAGAGTACGATGCAGTGTTTAGACAATTTAAAAAGTTGTCTCTTTATGGCGAAGAAACTGAAAACCCCTTTGATGAGCCAGATGAAGTATACGAAAGACTGAGTAAAGCTGTTGGAGGAGAGGTTTCTGAGCCTGTCCCTAACGCACCTACTGAGCCTGATGAGCGCATTAATAAGTTAACAGGTAGGCCATATAACGAAGACGCGGGAACAGCGCACATGGATCAAGATGACCCTATGCGGAGAATGAACATGGCCGCAGGTGGCAAAGTAATAAAACAACTAAAAGGAAACTGTAGCTAATGGCCGAACAATTTAAATACTTTAAACTCTCAGACTTTAATTGCCAAGAAACTGGTGAGAACGAAATGGATGTTACTTTTATTCACGCCCTAGACCAACTTAGAGCGGCCTGTGGGTTTCCGTTTAACATTACAAGTGGCTACAGAAGTCCCAACCACAGCATAGAGAAAGCAAAAAAAATTGCAGGAACCCATGCATCCGGCATTGCCGCTGACATTAAAGTCTCTGGAGGCGCACAGCGTTTAGCAATTGTTAAACATGCGTCTGCTCTTGGAATGTCAGTGGGCGTAGCTAAGTCTTTTGTACACGTAGACACTCGCAAAACTGAACCTATGTGTTGGTGCTACTAATAAATGGACAGTGTTGTAACTTTAATTAATGAGGTAGGCTTTCCAATTGCGGCGGCGCTAGGACTAGGCATGTTTATCTGGAAGCTAATTAACCGTATCATTGATGGCCTAGAAACTAAAGTAGATACACTAGACGACAAACTGTTAGAAGCTATAAGCCACTTAGAAGAGCGGTTGGGTGGTAAGCTAGACGGACAACACGGTATCTTAATATCCCTTATAGATAGAGTCAGGTCTGTTGACAACGAAATTATCCGTCAAGATGTATTACTCAAAACGGTGCTTGGTGTTCCGCAGTTATTGCAGACTGACAGATTAGCAAAGGCAGATAGAGATGATCAGAGAAAAGATTAAAGGTTTTGTAATTATAGGGCTGTTGTTATGCAATTCTGCGGTTGCAGATCAGATGACGCATAAGTTTAAAAGCCCTAGCTTTAATGGCATCAACACATCTAGTCACTATCTAACCATTGAGAACCAAGAGTTTAATCGGAAGGCTGATATAGCCGCAGAAATAAAAGCGTATCAAGAAGAGCTTGAGCGGGACGCAGAGAACACTACGCTTGCAAGGTTTATACGCAACTTAGAATCACGCATCTACGCAGAGCTTAGCCGCCAACTAGTTAATAATCTGTTCGGCGAGACAATGAGCGAGTCAGGAATACTAGAGCTAGAAGGAAATATTATAGAATATTTTACTGATGGCGATTTCATAACCCTAATTATAACGGATGCTGATGGAAATTCGACAACTATTACTTTGCCTATCGGTTCTTTTACTTTCTAGTTGTTCGGTATTTGACCAGTTTGAAGATACTCTTAGTCAAAGATTTGAAGCTAATGATGTAGTAAAGATAGAACAACTACAATCACAGAGCCTTATGAATGCATTACCTCCCAAGGTAAAGCCTATTGTTGCTGTGTACCCTACATCATTTACAGACCAGACAGGCCAAAGAAAAAGCAATAGCTCCTTTGCGCTGTTTTCTACTGCGGTCACACAACAACCAAGCGCCCTGTTAATACGGGCCTTGAAACACGCAAGTAATGGAAAGTTCTTTAGAGTTGTTGAGCGCGTAGGCTTAGATAACTTAACAAAAGAAAGGCAGTTAATCAGGTCTGCGCGAGAACAAATGCCTGACGGAACTGTAACTAAAGCAGTACCACCCCTGTTATTTGCAGGTGTGTTGCTAGAAGGTGCAGTAATAGCGTATGACACAAACTTAACTACGGGTGGCATAGGCGCTAGGTACTTAGGCATAGGGAAAAGCGTACAGTACAGAGAAGATAATATCACCGTATCGTTGCGTATGGTGTCAGTAGCTACAGGTGAAATACTTGTAGAAGTAATGAGTCAAAAAACAGTGTTTAGTTATGGACAATCA
>Ga0308013_10000613_pt1 | contig 18355 bp, 16 predicted proteins | sample Neamet181_FD_203131 | JGI IMG/M metagenome (GOLD analysis project Ga0308013, IMG submission 203131) | Marine microbial communities from water near the shore, Antarctic Ocean - #181 | ecosystem: Environmental > Aquatic > Marine > Unclassified | place: Southern Ocean | collected 2014-07-25
ATACTAACTCCTGGTAATGCGTCTGAACCGTCAGAAACAGTACCTGTTACTTTTTGAGCATACATTACGCTTCCTACAAGGAAAGTGAAAGAAAGTAACAAATTTTTTAAAAATTTACTTTTCATAATTGTTATTAATTAGTTTTTGAGAATTGTGTAATTAAATAGCTTTTTTTTATTAAAAATAAAATTATTATGCTTTTAACCTTAAACAATAATAATATTTTAATTTATTATTAGTTGCATATCTGTTAAAAATAGTTAAAATTTCAACCGAAAACGGTTTCGTAAAATTTCGATTATATAGCTAATAAGTGTTTTAAAAAATTAAGTAGTTTTATAGCAGTTACTAATGCAGGGGGTAATTTATTAATATAGGGGTGTGCTTTAATTTTATGATATAATTTAATTGTTTGTAACAATTAATTTATATATCTTTAGAAACTAATAATAAAACAATTTAAAATGAAAAATCTATTTTTACTAGTTATAGTATATGTCTAAAGTTAGTTTAACTGAGATTTCTGAAATTTTAGGAATGTCGAAATCTACTGTTTCGAAAGCCTTAAATAATTATGCAGATGTTAGTCCTGGTACTAGAAAAAAGGTACAAGATTTAGCAAATGAGTTAAATTATAAGCCTAATATTTTTGCTCAAAACTTACGAAGTCAAGAATCTAAAATAATAGGACTTTTAATGCCTGAAATAGTACATTATTTTTTTTCTACGATTATTAGCGGTGTTGCAGAAACAGCAGAAAAGTATGGATATTCTGTAATTGTTGCACAGACTAAAGACGATTATAGGAATGAAATAAAGCAGTTAGAACTTTTATTAGACAAAAATGTAGATGGTATTCTATTATCACTTGCAGATGATACAATTCATTTCAATCATGTTAAAGATGTTATTAATCAGGGTGTTCCTTTTGTGTTGTTTGACAGAACATCTAAGCTTATAGATTGTAATAAAGTGGTAATAGATGACGTAAAGGCAGCGCAAATGGCTACGCAGCACTTAATAGATATTGGTTGTAAGAAAATTGCAATTATTAGAAACCAGTTAAAATCTCAAGGAACCATAGACAGACATAAAGGCTTTAAAAAAGCACTTTTAGAAAACGGGATGGTCTATGATAAATCGATAGATTTTGAAGGGCAAGACTTTTCTTTTAGCGCAGGCAAAATAGCTGGGAATAAAATTTGCGAGCGTCATAAAGATGTAGACGGTATTTTTGCTCTTACAGATTTAATGGCAATAGGAGCATTAGAGGCTTTAAAAGAACATAATATAGCCGTTCCAGATCAAGTTTCTGTAATTGGTTTTAGTAATTGGTTTTTAACACAGATTACTACACCTCACTTATCTACCGTAAATCAGCCAGGTTTTGAAATTGGTAAAACAGCTTTTAATTTATTATATCAAGAAATTCAAAATAAAAAAAATAATATCAAAGTACCTTCTAAAACTATTGTAATTCCAACCAAAGTAATCTCTAGAGAGTCTACTAAATAACTACAGTTCTTTTAATAGGGCCTTTTATTAAAGTTCTCTTACCCAAATATTTCGAAAACTCACCCCGCTTTTGTCTTGATGATCTTGTAATTTTATAGGTGCTTTTCCATGAGCATTATTCTTAGGCCAACCAATGTATTCTGTAGTTCCTTTTATGGTAAAATGATCTTGAATTAAAACGCCATTATGCAAAACAGTAATCGTTGCAGGTGTAGCTATTTTCTTTTTCGAGTTAAATTTTGGTGCATGATAAATAATGTCATAAGAATTCCAGTTACCTGTTCCTGAAGATACCTTTGCTAGCGGAATGGCTTGCTTATAAATAGCACCAACTTGTCCGTTTACGTAGGTGTCATTATCATTATTATCTAAGATTTGTACTTCGTATCTATTCTGAAAAAAAACACCGCTATTGCTTCTGTTTTGTCCGTTTGCTCTAATTTCTTTAGATGAACGCCATTCTAAATGAAGCTGCACAGAACCAAAGTTTCTTTTGGTTTGTATGTCGCCCATTTTGTCTTTAACAGTCATGCTTTTATCGGTATTTAAAATCCATTTTACAGCGGTAGAATCTTTAGCAGCAATCCATTCATTAAAATCACTTCCATCAAAAAGCACAATAGCATCTGAAGGTATTTTTGAAGTATGATCTATAGATACTACCGCTGGTTTTGGTCCCCAAACTTCGGTAGCTGCTGGTTTTATGGGTTCTTTTTGTAGTTCTTTAATAAGTATTATTTTATTTTCTTTTGTGTTATTTTGGCAAGCAAATAGAGATAGGCACAGGCAAAAAAATAGTAGGCTGTTTTTCATGTTTTTATTTTAATTCTATAAGATGATAAACATTTGTAATTAACAAGTGACACTTAATTTTAGATTCCTAAAATTTTTCTCAACTCCTCTTTATTTATGTCTTCACCCCCAGCAAAGTCGTCAAATCTTTTTGTAGTGGTTTCTATAATATGTCTGTTTATAAAATCCACACCTTCTTTTGCTCCTTGTTCCGGACTTTTAACAACACATTCCCATTCTAAAACAGCCCAAACATCACAGCCATATGCTGTTAATTTAGAAAACACAGTTTTAAAATCTACTTGGCCATCTCCAGGAGATCTGTAACGGCCAGCTCTATTTTTCCAATCGTTATACCCACCAAACATTCCTTTTTTCCCCGTAGGGTGAAACTCGGCATCCTTTACATGAAATGCTTTTATAAATTGATGATAATGTTCTATGTATTTTATGTAGTCTAATTGCTGTAGCACAAAGTGCGAGGGATCATATAAAATATTTACACGCTTATGATTGCCGGTAGCCTCTAAAAAACGCTCAAAAGTATCGCCATCATGAATGTCTTCTACGGGGTGCACTTCATAACAAACATCTACGCCGTTTTTATCAAAAGTGTTTAAAATAGGCAACCACCTATCTGCTAATTCTTTAAAACCCATTTCTACCAATCCTTTTGGTTGTTGTGGCCAAGGATGCATCACAGGCCAAAGTAAAGAGCCCGAGAACGTAGCATGCGTATTTAAACCCAAGCGCCTACTCACAATACCTGCTTTTTGCATTTGATCTACAGCCCAAGCAGTTCTTTGTTTTGGTTTTCCTTTTAATTCTTTTGGTACAAAAATATCAAACATCAAATCATGGGCTGGGTGCACCGCAACTAATTGCCCTTGTATGTGGGTAGATAATTCTGTAATTTCTAGTCCGTAAGCATTTATTTTTCCTTTAAATTCGTCGCAATATGTCTGACTGTTTGCTGCGATATCTAAATCTATAATTGTTTTATCTAAAGTAGGAATTTGTATGCCTTTATAACCCAAACCGCTTGCCCATTTGCACAAACCATCTAAGGTATTAAAAGGTGCAACTTCATCCATAAATTGTGCTAAAAATACAGCAGGTCCTTTTATTGTTTTCATTAACTAGATTGTTAGATTGTTAGAAATTGATAATTTGGAGTTGATTAATTTTCATCAATAGCCACCCAAATATTTCCTTTTTTATGAGATGCTACGGCTTTTTCTATAAAATCCATTCCACGAATACCATCTATAATTGTTGGAAATTCGCCAGCATTATAAGGTTCTTTGTTGATTGCCTTTGCAATACCTTTATAAATATTTCCCATAGAATCAAAAATTCCTTCAGGGTGTCCTGGTGGTAATTTTGTGCCGTCTAAAGACAGTTTGCTGTTGTAGGCATGGCCTGGTTTTAAAACTTGCAAAGGTTTTCCGTCTTCCATTAAATAAAGGTAATTCGGATTTTCTTGTTCCCATTTTAATCCTGCTTTATCGCCATAAACTTTAACAATAAAGCTATTTTCTTCCCCCGTTGCAATCTGACTTGCACAAATAACACCTTTTACATTATTAGAAGCGCGTACTAAAATAGTGCCATCTACATCCATAGGGTTGTCATCATAAACATGATTTAAGTCAGCCAAAATACTTTCAATCTTTACCCCAGAAATGTATTCTAACATATTAAAAGAATGCGTACCAATATCGCCAATACAACAGCTAATTCCAGATTTTTCTGGGTTTAAGCGCCAGGTAGCTGCTCGTTGTTCTTTGTCATGAATAATAGGATTGATCCATCCTTGGTAATACTGTGCATCTATTTTTTGAACCTTTCCTATTTCGCCATTTAAAATCATTTCTCGCATTTGGCGCACCATCGGATAGCCAGTATATGTATACGTTACAGCGAAAACTGTTTTTGACTGTTGTAAGGTTGTTTGTAATATTTTTGCTTCTTTGTAGGTAGTTGTCATTGGTTTTTCACAAATTACATGAAAACCGTTTTCTAACAACGTATTCGCCATTGGGAAGTGCAAAAAATTGGGAGTTAATACAGAAACTACTTGAATACGTTTTTCTATTGGAAGCTTTTTTTCTTCGGCAATAAATGTGTCAAAATCCTTATATATTCTATTTTTATTCAGTCCTAATTTATGAGCAAAGCTAATGTTGTCTTCCCATTTCGGATTAAAAACACCACCCACAATTTCATATGCATCAAACATAGAAGATGCTACTCTGTGCAGAATTCCTATTAAAGAATCTCCACCACCGCCAATAATACCTAATCTTATTTTTACACTCATTTTATGTCTTATTCTTTGTATTCAACTTTTTCATCTTTAAACAATACCCCAAAAATAATAAATACTCCTGCGGCAAACAAGGCCGGGAATAACCAAACATCTTGCCAATTATGTGAAGCATCTGCTAATACATTTGCATCTACAATTTTACCTGCTACCCAGAAGCCAACCAACATACCAACACCATAAGTTGCCAATGTAATTAAACCCTGTGCGGCACTTTTTACTTTATCACCTGCTTTAGAATCTGTGTAAATTTGGCCAGACACAAAAAAGAAATCATAACAAATACCGTGCAATGCAATTCCTGTGATTAACATAAAAGCTGTTTCACCAGAATTACCGTAAGCAAATAGTACATATCTAAGTACCCAAGCCAACATACCTACTAATATAGTTTTTTTGAATCCGAATTTCTTAAAAAAGAATGGTAATAACAGCATAAAAACAACTTCAGACACTTGGCCAATAGTCATTTTTCCAGTCGGATTTTCAACCCCTATTTCAGATAAAAAAGGATTTGCATTTTGATAATAAAACGCTAACGGAATGCATATTAAAACAGAAGAAATAAAGAATACTAAAAAGTTTCTATCTTTTAATAATTTTAAAGCATCTAAGCCTAAAATACTAGAAATAGTAACGGTGTCTTCTTTATTTATACTTGGTGGTGTTTTGGGTAAGAAAAAACTAAAAACACCAAGCACAATAGATACAATTGCTGTCATTAAAAAAGTATTTTGCAACATTCCTGCTGCGGCATTTTCTTTAGAATCCCAATGAAAATAATAGCTAATTAGTAAGCCCGCTAATATCCATCCAATAGTTCCCCAAACACGTATAAATGAAAATTCTTTTGCAGGATCTTTCATTTGTTTAAAGGCTACCGAGTTTACCAATGCCAGTGTTGGCATATAGGCAATCATATAACCTAATACATACGGATAAAAAGTAGTAAAATCATTTGCCTGAAACATCATATACATTAAAATAGCACCTATAATATGTAAAACGCCTAATATTTTTTCTGCATTAAAAAATCTATCTGCAATAAGTCCTATAATAAAAGGAGCAATAATAGCACCCCAAGATTGCGTAGAATACGCCATACCTGTTTCTGCGCCGGTTGCACTTAAATTGTTTCCCATAAATGTACCTAAAGTTACAAACCATGCACCCCAAATAAAGAATTCGAGAAACATCATAAAGGACAATTGAAATTGAATTGATTTTTTCATTAGATTATGGTATTCGTGTATTTGGTTATTTGTTAAATTGAATATTTGTGTATGATGAAGCTAAGTTCTTTTAACGGTAAGTTTTTATTATTTTACTTCCCTTCCTGCTTTTAAAAGTAAATCTCTAGTTGCTTTTGTTCCTGCAGTTTCGTCTAAGCGACTTCCTTCATATTCTACTCCAATAAAACCGGTATACTCTGCATCTTTTACAATTTGTAACATTCTTTTATAATCTATGGTTGTTTCATTTCCGTTTGTATCAAAATCATAAGATTTTGCACTTACTGCTTTGGCGGCAGCCATCATTAAAGCGGTTCCTTTGTATTTGTCTGGGTATAATTCTGCACATTCACCCCATTTTTCTTCGGCATCTTTTCTTTTGGTACACCAGTTTCCAAAATCTGGTAACGTACCACAATTGGCCATATTTACGTCTGTAATAGCTTGCATTAATTTTTCTGCATCTGAAGATAACCAGCCATGGTTTTCGCACAAAACATTAATATTTTTTGTAGCTGCGTAGGTTGCTAGTTTTTTAAGACCGTCTACAACACTTGTTTTCCAAATTTCTGGATCGTTGGTTCCAAAAGTATTTACACGAATAGCATGTGCACCCAAAGTTGCGGCGGCATCTATCCATTTTTTATGATTTTCTACAGCAGCATTTCTAACCATTATATCTGGATCTGCTAAATCTCCTTCATTATCAACCATAATTAGAACGTTTTGCATTCCATTTTGGGCACTTAGTGTTTTTAAAGAATCAATAACAACATCAAAACCTAAGGTTGCAATTTGTTTTGCATAAATATGGTTTACATACTCTAAGCCTTCAAAACCCATTTCCTTTGACATTTCAGCAAATTTAAAAGGACTTATGCCTCCTTTATCAAATGTTTTATGCAAAGACCATTGTGCCAGAGATAATTTAAAAAAGGGTGCTGTACTTGTAAATTTTTCTTGGGGTGCATCCGTTTTATTGGCGCTATCCTTGCAAGAAGTAGCAATAAATAAAAGGGCAATTATATAAAGTGATAATTTATTAAAAGGAGCAGTATTCATTGTTTTTATGTTTAAATTTTATTAAATATATATATATTCTAATCATATTTTAAGATATCCTAAAACAAATCTAAAAATAACATATCGAAACCGGTTTCGTAAATATTTTAATGCTTTTTACTGTAGAAATTTAATGTTATTAAATTTCTTTGAGTAATTTAAACTTTTGAAAATTCCTTTAGATTAAAAATATATACGAATGAATACAATAAATAACGACACAAATTCTTACGACGCTATTGTAGTAGGTACAGGAATTTCTGGTGGCTGGGCAGCCAAAGAGCTTTGCGAAAATGGTTTAAAAACCCTAGTTTTAGAAAGAGGACCAATGGTAAAGCATGTAGAAGATTACCCTACAGCTTATTTAGACCCTTGGGACATGGCAAATGGTGGAAAAGCAACTCAAGAAATTATAGATAGAAAACCAAAACAACATAGAACAGGATATACTACCCATGCAGCGCGTGAACATTTTTTTGTAGACGATTTAAAGCATCCTTATAATGAGAAAAAACGTTTTGATTGGATTAGAGGATACCAAGTTGGTGGTAGGTCTTTAATGTGGGGAAGACAGAGTTACCGTTTAAGTGATATTGATTTTGAAGCAAATAAAAAAGACGGTATTGCTATAGATTGGCCTATTCGATATAAAGATATTGAAAAATGGTACGACAAAGTTGAAGAATATATTGGTGTAAGTGGAGAGAATTTAGGTTTGAAACAATTACCAGATCAGAAGCTTTTAAAGCCAATGAATCTAAATTGTGTAGAAGAGGTTCTAAAAGAAAAACTAGCTACAAATTTTGATGACGGACGTTTATTAACCATTGGTAGAACGGCACATATTACAGAAGGTACCAAACCGGGAGAAGGCAGAAGTACATGCCAATATAGAAGTAGATGTATGCGTGGTTGCCCTTATGGCGCTTATTTTAGCAGTAACTCTTCTACATTACCAGCAGCAGATGCTACAGGTAATATGACTTTAAGACCTAATTCTATTGTGCATGAAGTAATTTATGATGACGTTACTAAAAAAGCAACAGGGGTAAGATTGATTGATGCAGAAACAAAAGAAACAATGGTTTACAATGCCAAGGTTGTTTTTCTGTGTGCATCTTCTATGGCTTCTGCTTCTATTTTATTACAATCAAAATCAGAGCGTTTTCCTAACGGATTAGGGAATGACAGTGGAGAGCTAGGACATAATATTATGGATCATCATTTTCATGTAGGTGCGCGTGCAAAAGCAACAGGCTTTGATGATAAATATGTAAGAGGAAGAAGACCAAACGGAGTATATATTCCAAGGTTTAGAAACTTAGGAGGCAATACAGAAGCAGAAACATTTAAAAGAGGGTACGGTTACCAAGGTGGTGCAAGTAGAACTAGCACTTCAGAATTGGTTGCAGAACTTAAATACGGTCCAGAATTAAAAGAAGCAATTTTAAAGCCTGGAGAATGGAATGTAAACTTATTAGCCTTTGGAGAAACATTACCAGATCATAAAAACAAGTTATTTTTAGATTACGATAAAAAAGACGAATGGGGTTTGCCAACCGTTACTTTTGACGCTGCTTTTGGCGAAAATGAAATGGCAATGCGTAAAGACATGCAAGAGCAAGCTATTAAAATGCTTACCGAAGCAGGCTTTGAAGATGTAAGCGGATATGACAATAGAGATAACATGGCAATGGGACTAGGAATTCATGAAATGGGAACTGCAAGAATGGGTAGAGATCCAAAAACATCTGTGTTAAACGGAAACAACCAAATACATGCTTGTGATAATGTATATGTTACAGATGGCGCTTTTATGACGTCTTCGGGATGTCAAAATCCGTCTTTAACGTACATGGCTTTTACAGCAAGAGCAGCAAATCATGCAGCAGCAGAATTAAAAAACAACAACGCTTAAATTAGTAACGATATGAAACGTAGAGATGCATTAAAAAATTTAGGTCTTGCCGCTGGTTTTGCAATTACAGCACCCAGTATTTTTAGCTTATTGCAAAGTTGTACAAGCGCACCCACATGGATGCCTACTTATTTTACAAAGGATGAAAAAGAAGTAGTTGTTAATTTGGTAGATATTTTTTTACCTAAAACAGAGGGTACACCTTCTGCAACGGAAGTAAATGTGCCACAATTTATAGACAAATATATTACAGAGATTTTAAACGCAGAAGACCAAGAAGCTATAAGAATTAGTTTTATAGATATTATTGCAAGCTTAAAACCAACTTTAGAAACAGCTGTTAGCGATTTTACCACTTCACAATATACAGCCTTGTTAGATGCTCATTTATTGATAAAAGGAGATATTGATGAAGATAGATTGGCAAACCCTGAGGCATTACAAGCTACCAAAAATGAATTTTTAAATCATTTAAAGTACCTAACAATTACTGCTTATATAACTTCAGAAGAAATTGGAGAAAACGTTTTAATGTACGACCCAGTTCCTACTGCTTATTACTGCGGAGATTTACAAGAAATTTCTGGAGGAAAATCTTCATCTTTATAAAAATGAATCAGCTAGGTAGCTTTCTTGTGATAGCATTACTTTTTATAAATTGTGATCTAAAAGAGAAAGAAACCATAAAAAGTAAATCTTTTGATGCTTCTTGGCAACAATTGTTTAACGGTAAAGATTTAGATAATTGGATTGTTAAGATTAACGGGCATAAATTATATGACAACTTTAAGAATACCTTTCGAGTAGAAAATGGTATTCTTAAAGTTTCTTATGATGGTTATGAGAATTTCGAAAATAGATTCGGGCTCTTAACTTATAAAACACCTTTTTCAAATTATAAGCTTAGATTACAGTATCGGTTTACAGGAAACCAAATAAAAGGCGGCGAAGCTTGGGCTACAAAAAACAGTGGAGTTATGATTCATTCACAAGCACCAGAAAGTATGCTGTTAAATCAGGCTTTCCCGTTATCTTTAGAAGTGCAGTTGTTGGGCGGCATTGTGCCAAACACACCAAGACCTACAGGTAATTTATGTACACCAGCAACCCATGTTTTTATAGCTGATGTTATTGTTACAGATCATTGCATTAATGCAAATTCAGCAACCTATTATGGCGATGAATGGGTAACGCTAGAAATAATAGTTACCAAAGAAAACATTATACATAAGATAAACGGAAAAACTGTAATTACGTATGCAAAGCCTATTATTGGTGGCCAATTTTTAGAGGCTACTTCCAAAGAAATTCAACTAAAAGATGGGCAATCTTTAACAAGCGGTTACATCTCTTTGCAAAGTGAAAGTCACCCAATAGAATTTAAAAATATAGAAATTTTAGAACTTTAAAAAAGTTATTATCAATTTAAAAGCCCTTCTTAAATTTTTTTAAGAAGGGCTTTTAAATTGATGCTTTCTAAACCTTTATTCTACAATTAGTTTTCCTTTCATCATTGCATAATGTGCAGGAAAACTGCAAATATAATCATATGTTCCGGCAGCCGGTGCAATAAATTCTATGGTAGTTGTTTCTCCACCACCAAGCATTTTAGTATTTGCAATTACCGCTGTCGTTCCTTCAGGAATATAATCATTTCCTTTAGCGGCCGCAGCTTTAGATGCAAAAGTAGACATTTTAACACCTTGCTTTAAAAACACAACATTATGGCCCATTATTCTTTTATCTAATTTACCTGTATGAGAAAGCGTTAGTTTTATTTTTTGACCAGCTTTTACCGTAATTTTTTTAAGATTAAATTTCATACGATCAGATGTAGTCATTGTAACATTTACAACCCCATCTGCATCTACAACCACCATTTTTTTCTTTACTTCTGCCTTAGGCTTTGCTATTGTAGTTGTTTTCGTCTTTTTAGTAATTTTTTCCTCTTTACTTTTGCCACAACTTACCAATAAAGTAAGGCATACAATTGCTGTTAAAATACCTTTCATTGTTTTAAATTTTTTCATAGTACTAAGTTACTAATTTCTGAGGTTATGGCAAAAGAAATTAAAAGGAAACCGATGTAAAATAATTGGGTATTGGCTATTTTTTTTGAAGCGTTTTTTTTGAAAATTGCGCTACTTTGTTCTTGCAATTTTCTTAAATTAATTTGGTAATTTTTTTACTCATTGGTTTTGTCATAGAGTAGAAAACATCCACAAAGATACCATTTTCATCAATTAGGTATTTTTGAAAATTCCATTTTACAGAAGAATTCTTTTTTCCGTTTTTAGCTTTTTTGGTTAGCCACTGGTATAACTTGTGTTGTTCTTTTCCTTTTACTTTAATTTTAGCTGTTAACGGAAAATCTACTCCAAAATTTAAACGGCAAAAAGTTATAATTTCTGCAGCTGCTCCTGGTTCTTGGCCTCCAAATTGATTGCAAGGCAAACCAATAACCACTAATTTATCTTTGTAGGTAGTAAATAATTCTTGTAAGCCTTCGTATTGCTTCGTAAATCCGCATTCAGAAGCAACGTTTACAAATAGTATTTTTTTGCCTTTGTATGCTTTTAAGTCAATAATTTTGCCATCTATTCCTTCAATTTTAATAGCGTAGATAGATTCTTTTTCAAGGGCTTTACTCTGTGCTGTTGTGTTTAAATAATTAAATAAAACGAAGAGGTATACTATTTTTTTCATAACATTTTTTTTTATTAAGTAAACCAAAGATAAGGATATTGTGAATGCTAAATAAACAGTATTACTTTTGGAATAACATCAAAACTTCTAGACGTTTTCAATTTTACCGTTTATCCCATATTAAAACCACTTGTTACTAACTCAATCGTTTTATTTTACTATTTTTGCAAAAAATTTGTTTGCCATGAAATTTAAAGAATACTTTGGGTTTAAAACGCCTAAAAGCCCCCAATATTTAAAAAAAACTATTTTTTTATTCTTATTTATTCCGTTAATTGGGTATTGTCAGACTCCAATAACAGATTTTAATATTAGAGAGGCCGTATCGGATTGGGTTTTTAATCCTTCTTCTGCAGAGGCCAAGTACGGAAACATTTCTTTTTGGGATGTGAGTAATGTTACAGATATGAGTTCTATGTTTGTTTTTTTCCAATTATTCAACCAAGATATTAGTGGTTGGGATGTGAGTAGTGTAACTGATATGAATACTATGTTTCAGGGTGCTCTAGTATTTAACCAAGATATTAGTGGTTGGGATGTGAGTAGTGTAACTGATATGAATTATATGTTTGGTTTTTCCCAATTATTCAATCAAGATATTGGTGGTTGGGATGTAAGTAATGTAATTGATGTGAATAGTATGTTTAATGTTGCCATAGCATTTAATCAAAATATTGGTGGTTGGGACGTGAGTAATGTAATAAATATGTCTCATATGTTCTCTTTTGCTTCTGTTTTTAATCAAGATATTAGTGGTTGGGATGTGGGTAATGTAAATTCTATGACTTATATGTTCTCAGAAGCTACTTCCTTTAATCAAAATATTGGTCGCTGGGACGTTAGTAATGTTTATTCTATGGAAAGAATGTTTGATTCTGCAACTTCTTTTAATATGAATTTAGGGTCTTGGGATGTGAGTAATGTTCAATCTATGATAGATATGTTCAATTATACAGGTATTTCTGTGCGTAATTTTGACGAAACCGTCATTGGTTGGTTTGATAATGCTACTTCATTACCTTATTTTATAGAATTATCAGGAAATGTTGCTTATTGTCAAAGTGACGGTTGGCTAGAACTTTTAGAATATGTCTACGGATGGAATATCCCTAGAGATGAGAATGGACTTAATGGAGGGTTTTATTTAGATTGTTCAACAGCAAGTTTAGTTGACGAAAATCAATTAGTTGTCTCAATTTACCCAAACCCAACAAGTAATACTTTATTTATAACAGGAAACGAGGGGCCAATTTCGGTTTCTATCTACAATACATTAGGTAAAGAAGTACTTACAGTTAAGAATACAAATAGCATCGATGTAAAAGTATTACCAAAAGGCGTGTATATGATAAAAATTTCAGATAGAGTGCGTCAAACAAATAGTAAGTTTATAAATAACTAAACATAATTAAATCAAAATAATTTAATAAGCCTTTGCAGAAATGAGAAGGCTTTTTATTTTAATAGCAGGCATATCTTCTGCTGTTAATTCTAAACCTTGTAAATGAGTTAGATATTTTTTTATAGATTAACATCTATTTTTTTCTACGATTTAGTATTTCTAAGCTAAATATCTTGGAAAGAGGTCCTAAAAATGAGGTATAAAAAAATAAAACCCTTTAAAAACAGGGTTTTTGTACTCAAGGCGGGAGTGAAATACATACATCTATTTAACTCAGATTATACATATTTGTACTGATTATCAGTAATTTAAGTTAAATTATAAAGTAAATATATTTATAATTACACAAATAAGTGTAACTTTACCGTACAAATACCGTACAAATACCGTACAAATACCGTACAAATACCGTACAAAAAAATGTCAACAGTTAAATTTTTATTTAGGTCAACTCGTGAAATTGGACCAATAACTCTTAGGTTACTTTACCGAAGAAACTCAAAGGATTATGTTTTGGAGTCAAAAACACAAATTACCATTTCTAAGAGAGAATGGGCTCTCTTGTCAAATTCAAAAAGAATAAAAGATGCAAACCTAAAGAACAAAAAAATTGATTTACATAATCAAATGATGATGATAGAAAGTTATGTGTTGACAAATTTCAATAATTCAGATATTAATTTAGTTGATAAAGTGTGGTTGGGTAAGCAGCTGGACTCTTACTATGGAAAGAACCAGTCAAATATTATTTCAGATAAAATTCTTGAGTATTTTTCAAAATATCTTGAGTTAATTAAGGGCAATATAACAAGTAGAACACACGCTAGATACCGCACATCATATGAATTTACAAAGAAGTTTATTGACCAAAGCGATACATTTGACAATAGTACGAACATATCTGAAATTGATTATGATTTCCACGCAGCATTTGAGGAATACGGTACTAAAAATGAATATTCCATAAGTACTTTGTCAAAATATTTTAGCACTATTAAAACTATGTGTAACTACGCTTATGCCCATCATGACATCAAATTAAGTCATAAGTTTAATTTGATTAAGCTAAAGTCAAAAAAATCTCCTATTATTTATTTAAATTTGGATGAACTTCGAACAATTAGTAGAATAGATGAAAAGATACTTGGGGATAAGCTTACTAATATAAGAGACTGGCTATTGATTAGTTGCTTTACAGGTCAAAGAATATCTGATTTCATGAATTTTAGTATTGATAATATCAGAGAACAAGAAGGGTTTAAGGTGATGGATGTTTTTCAGCAAAAAGGACAAAAAACTGTAACAATTCCAATGCTTGATCAAGTTTTAGATGTAATGAAAAGATACGAAAAAGGCTTTCCAAGACAGTTCTCTGATCAAAAATTTAATGTCCATCTTAAGCAGGTAACTGAGATTGCTGGTATAGACGAAACAACTTATGGTGGAGTTGTTAAAAGTTTAGTTGAAGGAAAAAGAAAGATACTTGGGAAGTATCCAAAGTATGAATTAATTACCTCTCATATTGGTCGAAGATCCTTTGCAACTAATTTTTATGGAAAGATAAGTACTCCATGGCTTATGAATATTACGGGACATGTTAAAGAAGCAACTTTTCTAACTTATATTGGGAAAACAAGTAGAGATACAGCTTTAGAGGCAGCAAGGGAATTTAAAAAACTAAAAATTGAACTATAGTTATGATAAATTTATTTGAGAAAACAGATTACGAAATAGAGCGATTTGAAGAGGATGCATCTAGTCAATTTCAGAACTTTTGGACAAAAGATGATCACATAATAAGAGATGATGCTGATGACATTGAAAAGAAATGGATAGATGATAGATTAAAGGTAGTGTACGAAAAATTTGAAGGTGAATATGAATTATATATTCAAAATGGAAATTATTTTTATGGCTGTCCATTTGAAATTTATGCCAAGACTTTTGATGAAAGGCTTAAAGATTATTTACTTGATTACGAAGATAATTCGGCAATTACCTTCATAGAATATGAGTTAAAAAAAGGTGTACTGTGCTATAATAGGCCATTTATAAGCGCTAATAGAATGCAGAAAATTCGAGCTTCATTAAGAAAAAGGTATGAATTCCTGATTTTTAAAGCGGATGAAGAAGATTATATAATCCTTTTAGGAGATAATGACCTAGCTTTTATTGAGAAGGCTAAAGTAAAAGGTGCAATAGATGCGGAAGATCTTTTAGAGGACTCGAGCAGTGGTTTCACTATTAAAGAAAGAATTATAGCAATGCATCATTTGGGTGTTTTAGATTTTTTAAACAACCATGAAGATATTGATAACGTAAATAAAATTGCTCAAGCCGTTAGCTCGTTTACGGGTTTCAAGAAAGGTACAATTCAGTCTTATATAAATCCTATATATAGAGCAGGCTCTACAGACCCTATAAAAGGCGCTTTATACGATAAAAAAGATGTAAAAAAAGTATTAAATCATCTCGAAAGTTCTTGTTTCAAAAAAAAACTAAAATTTAGGGGCTCCCTAATTAATCCCTAAAATCAGATTTGTCTTATTAATTAAAAATAAGGATAAAATGATTAAATCCAATGTATTCGAAACTACTCAAGAACAGCTTGATTCTAAAGAGGTAAACGAATTAAAAAAAGAGTTACAACAAGCAGTCTTCAATGATCAATACCTTTCCAAAAAAGAAGTTATGAAGCTTCTAGGGGTTAGTCTATCAACAGTAAATAACTGGTCTAATAACGGAACATTGCAACCTTATCAACTTGGAGGAAGGGTTTACTTTGTTATTAGTGAGATTCAAAGTTCAATGGTTAAATTGGTGAAGTCATGATGAAAGCTAATTTACAAAACCAATGGAAAATAAATTTTATTTCCAAAGCGAAATTAATATCTAAAAGTAGTAAAGCTAACTTTACTTTTAAGAACGCAATAGATTGCCCTCATAGCTTCAGAGATGATTTTGATGAGCTAATGATTAACTATTTCAATTATGTAGAGAACTCACCTCTAAACGATAATGACTACTTTAAGTATGTAGTCTCGTACCAAAACGGAAAGAAACTTAACATAAAGTACTTTAGACACTCTATTGAAAAATTAAAAGAGTATTACAAAAAGGTTGATGATAATGAGTCCACCGTTTTTTCACTTGAAGCTTATCATGAATATGTTTTATTCATGATGTTAAAATTAAGTGGTCAATATAGAGAAAAACATGATGATGTGTTTAATGTTATTATAAAGGACAATAGAGAGTACTCTCCGTTAACAAAAATCCCAAGTATACTTAGGCCCTACCTACCTTTTAAAATTAAAGAGTTTGATATTTCAAGAGCTAATCCTACTTTTATTGATATTGATTTAGGTATAAAGGAGAGAGGAGTAGACGTATATTCTCTAATAGATAAAAAGAAGTTCAACACTCTTTTAAATATTCATAAAGATATAGAAGGAACTACTTATGAAAAGATAGTTGAAGAACTTAAAACTGTTTATGGAGATCGCGCAAGTGAAGTAATGACTCCAGTAAGGTATAACACAAAAGGAAAACTGTTTAGAGACTTAACAGCATATGAAAGTATAGCTATTTCTGATTTTATATATAAAAACAATCTCAAAGAATACGTAAGACTCCATGATGGTGTCTTTGTAAAAAATGATGTAGAGTGCGAACACTTAAACTTTAATCAAGTTTCCTTTAAGGTAAAAGAGTGTCTTCAAGAGGAACTTAAAGAGAATTATCCTAAACCTTTTTATAAACGAGTTGATGGTAAGTTAATGACATCCCCAGTTCAATATGCTAAATTTTTTGAGCAAGAAAAGTTTATAAGAGGTATTGAAGAAGGTAATGACAGTTTGATTATTTTTAAAAATTCCAGAAATATTTTAAGGGAGTTCAATCATAAAACAGAGACGGTAGGCTTTCTAAAAAAAGAAATCAACGAATTTAACTCTGAAGAAATTGAAAACAGGATTGCTAAAGAGAGCCGTACAACTATTCCCCAGGGATACCTTCTTCTCCCTTCCAAAGCTATAACATATCATCTTGATACTAAAGATGAGTTTGGGCTATCTTTTAAGAATGGATTCTTTAAACTTTCAAGTCAAGAAATAATAAAGATCGAGTATAGTAAAATTGACGGTTTTTTTCCACCTCACAGAACCCAAGAGCACAATTTTATAGAGAGTAATGATGAGAGTGAGTTTGAACAATTCATAAAAATGATTTGTATAAATAGAGATACAAGGAATTCTGAATTAACAGACGAAGAAATGGAAGTCTTTAATCAATTTTGTTCTATGATTGGGTACATGTGTTACACATTTAAGGACCCAGATTTTACTCCTGCAATTATATTATCAGATGATGGTGCTAATGATATTAATAGAAATGGTGGAAGAGGTAAAACAATACTTGTGAATGCATTGATGAATGTTCAAAAGTCAATGATCAGAGGACCTCATGAATTTAATCCAAACTATACGCATAACTTTGCTAACTTAAGGAATGACACTAGGATTTTTATTATTGATGATGTTGAAGCAGGTTTTAAATATGATGACTTATATACTAATATTACTGGTAGTATCAGTTGTCAAAGAAAAGGTACCGAAGCAGTTACTATTCCATTTAATGAGGCTCCTAAGTTTATCATAACTACGAACTGGTCTGTTAGGTATGATGAAAAAAATATCTCAACTAAAAGACGGTTTAGAGAATTCAAGTTCAGTGATTTTTTTAATGAAGATAACACCCCTATGATGGTCTTTGGTCATAGATTCTTTGATGATTGGGATGATGAAGAATGGAATCTATTTTATAATTTTATATTCACTTGTGTTAAAAATTATAGAGGTCATGGATTGAAGCAGATCTCATACAATAAGGATGAGGATAACTTTAGAGCTTATTTTTCTAATGACATGATTTTACAAGAGTTTGAGAGGATCTTTAAAGGTTGTATAGTAAATATTAAAGACGGTTTTACAGTCTCTGATTTTCTTAAGCTTTATAATCACTTTCAAAATGAGCTCAAAAGTGAAAAAAATGTTTAACTCTAAAAACACAAAGAAAATGATAGATATTTATATTAAGAAAAATAAGCTTAACATTAAATATCTCAAGAGCTCTAAAACATGGACATCAAGAGGAAGTGGACGATTATAGATCTACTTGATGTCAAGGTGACGCTTGTTACTCTTATTTTGAAGTATATTTTAGATTATAATATTTTTTTATTTTTTTCTAATTTTTATTTTTCAACTCAATATTAAGTGTAACCTAAAGCATTAAAACCAATATAAGTAAGGGATAAGGGAGTTTCTTTATCTGTAACCTAAGTGTAACCAGTTACACATAGATAACCCCATAGCCTATTTTCTGTATAGTAAATGTTT
>Ga0308013_10000626_pt1 | contig 18178 bp, 9 predicted proteins | sample Neamet181_FD_203131 | JGI IMG/M metagenome (GOLD analysis project Ga0308013, IMG submission 203131) | Marine microbial communities from water near the shore, Antarctic Ocean - #181 | ecosystem: Environmental > Aquatic > Marine > Unclassified | place: Southern Ocean | collected 2014-07-25
TTGTCCACTACTTGGATTTGCACTGCCGTTCCCTGAGGCAGAAGCAGAAGCTGTATCGCCTGTTCCTAATCCTGCAATTTGATAAGTTGCTGAGCCTGCTGATCCACTTGCTGCACTTGCTGTTAAGTTACCAAATCCTGACGGAGTAATATCAACAGCTGCTGATGAATGTATATGATTTGATCCTGCAGTATCGGAAACTAGATTGCTTTGTTTTGCGAAATAATGTCGTGTTGTACCTCGAGGATGATTGAAACTATTTGAGCTTTGAAAACTTAATCCTGAAGCTGAATTTGAACTTCCTTGCGCAAATGTAATTGTTCCTGAATTGTTTGTGCCGTTTGCTGCACTTACAGCAACAGTATCATTTGTGTTATTTCTTGCAGTTCGTGATGTTCCAGAAATTGTGGGAGCAGAAACTGTTCCTCCACCACCACCTCCACCCGATCCTCCTGAGTCCTGGCCCGATAGAAGAGAAGTACCAAAAAGAGTTGCATCATTTATCATTTTTCCAAATTGACAGGGAATTCCAAGTATTTGTATTTTTACAGGTCCGTCACTTGATGCACGAGATCGTGCCGCAAAGAAAGGATAAGTGCCATCGCCTTGCCCAGGACGAGGGTCAGTCATGCCATCAACATCTACAAAAAAAGGTATGAGTTTATTTCTTGCAGTCCCACTAGAATTAAGAGAGAATTGAAACATTCCACCTCCTGCAGCAGTATTTAAACAATTAACAAGAGTTGCTTTCCTAGTGCCTCCACTAGTACCCCCTGAACCATATTGCTCAAAAAACTTTCCTTGTGGATAAAGTGCTCCCTTTTCTGAAACAATGTAGGCTGGAATATATGGAGTATTGTTAGCATCTGAAGTAGTAGGTAAATCTACGCCTGAAGTTGTAATAGCTGAATGCTCTACACTTGAGCGAATTACTCCTGCACGATAAACTTCAGAGTTAAATAAATAATCTCGGGAATTGATTGTATCATCAATTACATCGACACCTGGTTTGGAAACTTTAAGAACGTAGTTGCTACCTTCTTTTCCTAATAATACGCGCTTAGCCATTATGAACCGTCCGAAATAATAATTTGTTGAGTATGCGCGTTTATATCAATAGAACTGTCAGGCCCCGCATCTGATGTAGTTGTATTCGTAGTTGCTGTTAGTGTTCCACTTGAGGTTAATAGTATTCGTCCGCCTTGTATATTTGTATTTCCAAATACCATAGCATTTTGACCTGCCATATAAGCACTTGTTACCCCTAAACCTAATGTATTTAGAGTAACAGCAGTACCTGTAGGAGAGAAAGTGTTCCCATTTATAGTGAAGTTTACAAAAGTAGGTTTGCTTGTTAAATCAGCATAAGCTCCACTAAATAATGTTGGTTTTCCTGTTAGAGTGGAATACGCACCATCAAAATCACTTATACCAGATCCACTAGTAAATTGAATTGTGTTTGCTTTAATTGCGAGTGTTTCTGCAGAGGCATCAAATTTAATAAAGCTATTTACATCTCCAACATGAAAATCTCCTGTGCCGTCCATATATAGACCAGCATCAGCATCTGCAAAAGATGATTTATTTGTTGAATAGAATTTACCACTATTTCCAAGAATCATATTACTACCAACATTTAGATTATTTGTTAGTGTTGTATTTGCTGTTAGTTTATTTGCTGATAGAGTACCGTCTACAATCACTGAGCCATTAAAAGTTTCTACAACTAATGCGCTAAAGTCTGAAGCCTGTAAAGAGGACGCAGCTTCTACTCTATCTCCAGTATATACTCTTGTTCCTGCTTTTCCTAATGAATTGTCTGTAACAGTAATTCTATCATTTGATACTAAGTCATCGTCTTCGGAAGCTGCAATAACTGCTGTACCTACTGCGACTGCATCGGCATTTGAGAAATTACTATCTGCAAAGTTAGCCGCATTTCCTGCACTAATTGCTGAAGTAGTCGCTTCTTCAAAAGTAAATATGCTGCCCCCTCTTTGTCCCCCACCAACTGTTTTAGTTAATGATATTATTTGTGTAGAGAGTAGTGAACCATCTGAATTATCTAAGATTGGTACTGTTATGCTTCCTTCTTGATTACTTGTTCCTGTTCCTGATAGTATATTTGAACTATTTGTAATTGTAATTACACCACTACTTGAAACAGCATTTACTACATTACTGTTTACTAGTGTTCCGTATCTAAAAGTATTGTTTGCATAAGGAGAAGAACCGTCGTAAGCAAATGCTGTTGTTCCTTCTCTTACATTAAATGAACAAGAAAAACTTGTTCCACTTGCTGAACCTGATGCATCCCCTACAAAGTTATGTGCTCCGTTAGTTGGTATAACTGATAGTCCATTTGCTCCAACTACTCCGTCTTGTACTACAGAGAAATGTTGGAATCTTTTTGTTACTATGCTAGAGCCTACTCCGTTTTTAACAGTGATTGTATAAGTTATGACTGGGGTGTCCATTGTTGTATTGCTGTGTGTTGCAAAACGAACGATCGTACCATTTCCACTTCCATCATTTACTATACTGGAACTTCCTATTGTTATGTCTGCTGTAGAATTTGAATCGAAATCTGATGCTACTGCTGTTACTCTAAAAGTATTGTTTGCTTGTCCCCCTGCTTGGTCTGCAATTAATATGCTTTCCCCAAGTAAAACTTGAATATCTGTTCCTGAACCTGTCATATTTATTGAGCCTGCAGCAGTCTGCTGTAGAGTCATACCAGGGTTTGTTACTGTTACAGTTATAGCTGCGGCTTGTAAAGCTACACCTGCTATTCCACCTGTAGCGCTTGCTGGGAAATAAGATGAAAATTTTGTTCCTTTTGACTTTGACTTTCTTTTTCTTATATTTCTTTTATGTCTTATCCAATAGTATTTAGCTGCTTCTGCTCCAATTGAATGGGAGAAAGTTGTTTCGTCGTCTGCTTCTCCTACTTTTACGGCACTAGAATGATTTCGATCATTAACATCTGCCGCCCATATTTCTGTGCAGTCGGTGGGTTCTACAAACGAACTTGATCTTGTCCAATTTAATATTGTTGTTCCAAATTTATCTGTACTTGCTGTAAGGGCTGTAGGAGCTCCTGGTGCTCCAGTTTGTGCTGTGCCAGGTAGTTCTGTATTTGTAACACCTGTTTGTCTTGCATTAGAAATAACATACATATCATCATTATATTCTACTGCTGATATTCCCACTAAACAATTTGGCTGTATATCTAAGTCTACAATTCGGAATAATCTATTGTTCCATCCGAATCTATCATAGTCTATTTTTAAAACTTGTCCTGCCTTCATTAATATACCTTTTGGCATAGTTGTAAAGCTTATTTGTAGTGGAAATCTTGATTCTCTTAAGAATTTTTCTGCATTTATTCTACCATTCCAATAATTTGTTATACCGCTAAATTTAATATTACCTGTCTTTACAACATTTCTATCTGCTTTTACAAAAGTTGAATTATAAAAAGATACAGAAGTATTAGACCACTTATTTCCAGGGTCACTTACAGTTGCATTGATTGTATTAAAACTTTTTCTTGAGGGATCATCTGTTACTTTTAAAGGTCCAATAATATCGGACTGTGTTATATGGTAAGACCCATTATCTAAAGGTGCGTTTTCTTGAGCTTCTACTTCAAGTTCATACTTTCCATTTGAGTATGAAAGCATACCATTGTAGTGTTCTAACATACTAAGTGTATTTTGAAATAAAGAATTTGTAGTCTCAATAATAGTATTCAGTTGATGACGCGTTACCCATCTTTGGTTATCATGCGCCCATCCAAGCCATCTCCAATACTTTACAAAATCAGCACTATATAAAGAGTGTTTTGTAACATATTTTTTAAAAAAACTTGTTAAAGTTGTTCCAGTAGCTCCTGTTTTAAAGAAACTTACATTATTAATATAAGTAGTACCTTGTGGCGAAGCATTCGTAGGTTTTGTTCCGATATAGCCTGCAGAAGTGACTCTAAAAATATTTCCGTCTGCTTCCGTGAATACTATATCTCCTACTTCATAATAAGACCAATTATTCCATAATCGTTGAAATTGTCCATGCACATCCTCTAATACTACTCGGTAGTCGGTAGTTGTAGCTGTTACTGATTTTACTTTTCCTCTTGCTATTATATTGCCACTCGCTTGTGCATTGTGTGTATGAAAGTATTCATCTCCAACTGTAGGACTTGAAGTTGTAGATAGTGTTATATTTGATTGTGAATCACAAGTTCTTGCTGCATTATTAAATGTTTCTAAAGATAAGTCAGTAAGGGATAGTCCTTTGCCATAAGTTTTTGCAGTAAGATAGTCTAAAGTATGCATTGCTGGGTTATTGCCTGAACGTAAATCTTTAGCTCTTCCTGAGATGTTATATACACTTGATGAATTCGGATGGTCTACAAAGTTAGAACGCAATGTTGCTACTTTTGTTGAGCCGTTATAATCAGTAATTGTTCTTTTTTGACCCACACCTGTACCTGAAGTTACTTCTATAATTTGGTTATTATAAAAATCATTAGCACTTGAGGCGGAGCTCGGAAGCTGTATAGTACGACTTTCAATCACTCTTCCAGATGAAATTGTATCGCTACCAGAGAGAGTATTAATATAAACATCTAGTGTGATGACTTGATTGGAGTACGTTCCTTTTATTGTGTTGTTTTCAAGATTTGAAAATTGTCCATTTCCTGTTCCAACTATTTTAAATTGGGTCTTTCCGCTAAGAGCTGTGTCCGCCATTGATAGTTCTACTTTTCCTGTACTACTATTTCTAGCAATAGAACTAATGGTTGAGCCTTGGTTTGGTAATGCAGCAGTTAGGTCTGTATGATTAAAAGTAAGCATATGCCAAGTATTATTACTCGCATCTTTCGCATAAAATTGTGTATGATCTGGTACATCATCTACATAGGCAAAATTCGTAGTATGAAACGGCTTAGCACCAAAACGTATTGCATTCATCATATCCCCTGTTTCTGGGTTTGCTATTTTATATACGTCTTTTACTGTTGTTGTGTTTAATGTTGCATTATCACTTGTTCTGTGGAAAGTTACTGATTCACCAACTATAAAGTCTGTGGCATTTTCACTTGAGTGAGATAGGTCATCGTGTCTATATTTGAAATCGTAGTTGTAATTTTCATGTATTTTGCCTTTTACTACAAACTCTAATTCTGGTATATCTGCTGCTGCTTCTGTAACTTTTATTTCTGCTACCACATAAGTAGTATCTAATAGTCTATGATTTGGTGACCAGTACTCTTCTCCGCTTGTAAAATAGTCTGCCTGTCTTTTAAACTTAGTACTTGTAGCAATATTTATAAGTTGGGAGTTTGCTTCTTGATCAAATCTACCGGAGTGAAACCATAGTTTTATGTCCTGAGGAGCTTCAATCTTAAATTGTTGACCGTTACGAATACCAACATCACTAACGTTTCCTCCGCTAATAGAGGTTTTATTTGTGAGGGACTGGTAATTTGTTATTACAGAAGCCCATTCGCCCATAGCATGATCGTACTCGTCAAAAACCATTCCATCTTGTACATGACGAGGTTCGTCATAAAATTTTGATTGTTTTCCTGGTGGGTATGAATTTATACTAGAGGTTACAGAAGCTGCTCCAGATAAAGTTTCTCCTTTATCTGCTCGACCAGCACATACAACAGCGCTGCTTGGCTCACTAACTGTTGTGTTCCTATCATTAAAGTCTGATTCGTTTAAACAAATTAAAGGCTGACCATCTACATAAATATCATAAAGAGCTTCTATTTCTCCTTCACAAATTGCATAAACCACATAAATAGTATCGGGGTCATTATCAGGGGTATCTGCAAATACTGGTATACCTGGAACTTTACGAACTCCATAGACAACAGGTAAAAATTTTGCTGACATTTCAACGGCAAGCTTTACATCTCTATCTCGAGATTTCTCTTCCATTGACATCTGAACTTTAGTTTTAAACCCAAAAAGTCCATGACTAGATGTAGTTACTTTTGGTTCATAATACTTTTCTTGATAAGTTGCTAGTACATTTACACTAGTGTCTCCATGCATAAAGCCCATATCATCTGCATAATCTGGTTTAAGTGTTGCGTCTCTTTGTGGTACACCTTCTGTAGTTAGTGCTCTATGTGATTCATCAGATGTCATTCTTCCTTGTACTCTAGTGAAATCTGCCCAATGACTATTTAGTGTCCAGCTTACTACACTAGATTTTGTAGGGTCTTCGTTTATACTTGTTTTTGTAATTAGTCCTTTAAATAGTAGAATACTAGAGTTTCCTTTTATTTCACCAGTTTCTGGGTCAAGGAATACTTTATGTACTTCTACAGTTTTGTTAAGAAAACTGGGGTTTGCTAAATCAGTGCCTCGTGCAATAAGAGGCCCTTTTATTTCTTCTGATTCTAAAGATACCGTGTAAAGCTCTCCTGTACTATTTGAACTAAAAGCATCGTCTAAGGTTTCTATTGTTATATTTTTGTTTGAATTTGTAAACCCTGTAATTAAAAATGTTTTATTGTGATTCGATCCTGAGCCATCGTTAGCCTCAAGTTTAATTTTATCACCTTCTTTAAAGCCTTCTTCTACAAAATCTATAAGTGTAGAACAAGTAATAGTACTACTAGAGAAAGTTAGATTTCCTACTACAGATGTTCCTAATACTTCGGCTGCGACAGTTAGAGTCATGCTTGTGGCTTTTGCCTGCATACTCTCTTTATACCCTGTTACTCTTAATAGTTTGTTTGCTCGGTATATCTGAGAACCGTTTGCACTTCCAGAATCATTTGTTGACCCATCATTAAAACTTATATCTCTTGATCCATCTGTAAGGTACGCAAACTTACTTGCATTTGTAGAAAAAGTATTATTTGCGTTGGGTAGTTGTGGTCTTTCGAATTTTACTAGATGTGCGTATTCAAACGCTTCATTATTAATAAGTGTTGTACGAATTGTAGAATTTACGGAACGTTCAGTTGCCATTAGGGTTGAGCCTCCTCTAAGCTAAGTGAAAAAGTATATAGGTTATTTGTTCCTAAAGAGTACTCCCTAACGTCAGAGGATTGAATAACTCTTACAAGTGGAGAAACAAAGTTTAGTGTACTATTATCTGCGACATTGTATACTAAATTTGGTTGGCAGTATACTCTATATTGATTAGCAGAAGGTTGTGCTTCTCCTGAATAATAGTCTGAGTTTGTTTGTACTCTTGTAACTGTATAAAGTTTTGTATGGTTACTATTTGCACCATCAGTAATTGTAAAAGTGTCTCCTCGTTTCGGAGTACCTGTTAGAGAAGAATGATCTGCTAGAAAGTTATCTTTTCCAGCTGCATAGGCTCCATCAACGGTAAAAGTGCCAGAATAGTTTGTATCTTGTGCATCTGCATATTGTGGTAAAGATACAAAGAAAGGTTTTAATCTGCCTTTTTTCTCTGTTAAAAAAGAATATACAGGTTCAAACTCTGCCCTTGTTAAAGGATTATATGTTATAGCTATCTTTAACGTTTCACCTACTAAAGATCTAGTAACAACTCTGCCACTATTAGTACGAGACATCATAGTAGGTTGCTCTTTTGTAAAGCTCACAGAGGCAAAGCCTGGTCCAAAGTTGGCTGATGAGTTTGTATTTTGTCCTGCTTCATCTACTCCAAAAGCAGGATCTGGTAATCTATTTGCAAAAGCACTGAAAGCTCCCATTATCCGTCTCCTCCATACCCAACATTTACGTCAGGTAAAAAATCTTGTCCATAGGAGTTAGCGGCATCTCTTATTGCTCCGACTACTGCTCCTTGATTGTTTGTTAATACTTCTTGTACACTTGCTCCGTCGAGTGCACTTACATTGAAAGTTAAGTTCATATTATTCCCAGTACTTAAAGCGTAGTTAGGTATGATTTCTTCTTTTGTTACAACTTCTGGTCCTCTTTCTCCAACTAACATTCCGCCAGCTGCATATCCTTTTCGTCCCATTGCTCCACCAGGTGTAAAGTTGTTTGCGTTTGACCCAACTCCTGAGCCGCCTCTTAAGTACGCGGTTTCTCCACTAGAAGCTCCCTGGGATACGTCTACTTTATTACTTCTTGCTCCCCCAATATTAATTGCAGAGGCAGGTTTTTCTGCTCCAGCACCCCCACCTTGGAAAGTGGTTTTTTTAATCATATTGATCTGCGCCATTCCTAGAGCTACGATCATACCTGCTAATATAGGCCCAAGTATCGGACCTAGAGTAAGTGCCATTGCAGCTCCTGAAGCTGTGCTTATTATTGCTTGTGCTATTTGTAATTTTTTGTTGGTTTCAAAAGCTTTCCTTGCAATTCCCTCTTTCTTTGCTTCCATTGTAGCAATTTTTTGTAGAGATTCTTTAGATTTACCGTCTAATCTTTTCTCGGCTTCAATCTGTTTATCTACTTCACCAATTTTTTGTTTTGAGTCTGCCGCTAGGACTTGCGCAAAGCCTGCTATAACTCCTCCGACTGCTTGAGCTGCCGCGGCAAATTTTAATAAACCTGCTGTTTTTTTACTGATCCCGTCATCGTTACTGTTTCCGTCTTTGTCAAATGTACCTGCTTCAGCCGTAGCGATTGCATCAAAACTTTGTTTCAGCTTTGGTCCTACTTCTGCTATAGTAGCAATAAAATTAGATAGAGCTCCAATTACTGCACCTTCTTCTCCAAAGATTTCAACCATAGAATCTCCAAAATCTCTCATTCCTGATGCGCCGACGAGTAGTTGTTCATTTAATGTGTCTATTGTACCAGTACTAGTTAAAAATGCCGCAGAGATAGCGTTACTTAGACTTGTATCTATCAAATCTGATCCGAATACATCTTGAAAATGTTTAGCCAACAAATCTATTCCGTCCTCTGCTCCTTTATTTACTTCTAATGTTAGTTGTGTACTTAAATCTGAGAAGGTTGCATTAGAGTCTACTATTAGTTGATCGAAGTCAATAAAACTATCTGTTCCTTTTTTATTATCTGCTCCCATCATTTTTTTAAAGGCTGTTAGTTGAGATACTAGTAAAGCTTGTTGTATTCTTGCGGATTCTAATTCTATTTTTGCTTTGGCCTTTGCTATAGCAAATTTACCTTCTTCTATTTTCATTGTCTCTCTTAATGCTGTTATAGGATCAGTTGTTTTTGATCCTGATCGTGCACTAGTATTTGCTATTTGAATTTTTCTTGCTTTATCGTCAAATTGAGTTTTCTTTTGTAATAGTTTTAAAGCTAGTTTATCCACGGCTAATATTGAGTTTGCTTGATTAAATGCTTTTTGACCTATGTTTAATTCCTCTTGTAATGCAATATTCTTTTCCTCTTGAAGTGCTAAAGATATGGAAGCTTGTTCTGACTCAGTAATTGCGTTATCTCCCGTTATTTCGCTTTTAGCAATAAGGGCATCCATTATATTTCCCTTTTTCATTTCTTCTTCTGTTAAGTTTAGTGAATTTCCAAGGATTTGATTTGATAAATTAAAATCTGTTTTTCTAAGAGCTACGGTATCGTCTAGTGATTTATTTTGAACCATGAAAGCGTTTGTTGATGTTCCCATTAAACTTTTTTCAATCTTTTTTAAGCCATTTATTCTTTCTAATATTTTCTTTTTTTCTAGTTCCGCCCTTTGAGTCTTTAATATAACTTGATAAGTAGCTTCTGTAGCTTTAGTTCCAACTTCTTCTAGTTTTACACCTTCTTCGTCTAATTTTTTCTGAGCTACTCCAATATCAAATTTGTTTCTAGCGTTTTCCCACGGGTTAAATCCTGTAGATTCCGCTTCTATTTTTGTTACCCTATCAAATTCTTTCTTTGCTTCGTTATAAGATTTTCTTTGTGAATCGAATTCTCCACCGAGTAGTGTAGTAACAGCTGAGCCTGCCCCAGAAAATTGTGCTGCACTTGCTCCTGCTGCCGCGATAAGCTTTCCGTCAGGTCCTAGAATGCCTTGAGCTACAGAAGCTTCGTCTTTAAGTAACTTAATTTCTTTTCTAAATCCTGAGAAAACTCCTAATATATCTGAAGCTTGAGTTTTAGGTAAGAATTTCTGAATAAACTTTGACCCTGTCTTTTCAGCGTCTTTTAAACTCATAGCAAATCCTGCAACAGCACCAGCTAGTTTTCCAAATCTTTCCTCTACGCCTGCTACAACTTTTGCTATTTCACCCAAAGCACTTTTTACTTTGCCGTCTGCTAAATCTTGCATCGCAGGGCCTAACGCTGCTCTTGCCGCGTCTGCGTACCCAGGAATATCGGAAGTAAGAATTCCTTTCAACGATTCAAATTCTGGAGAGTCATCTATACGTAATAGGCTTGCAAAAGTCTTTTTTGCCTTGCCAGCTATGATAGGTAACTCTGTTGCTAACATATTTTCTATAGCTGAAATAGGTTCCATTGCAGCTGTTGTATATGACATTCCGGATGTGCTAGTAGTGGTCTTACCTTCTAACATGGTTTTATCACTTCTAGAAAGGTCTGTTATTGAGTTGTCGTCTTTTCCTGCTTTTCTTAGTTCTTTTCTTAATCTAATTGCTGTTTTTAACTCAGCATTGATTTCTTTTATTGAATTAGATAGAATTGCTGTTTCTTTAACTTGTGCTAAAGAAGCAGGTCCGGCCGCTTTTAAAGCTTTATGATATTCTTCTGCTTTTTTAGGTAATGACTCTAAAATAGTTTCTAGATTCTTCATTGACTTATTGTATTCTTTTCTTTCTTTTGTATTATAAAATTTATTAAAGGCAAGAATAGCTATTCCGATAGCTACAGTTACAGCCCCAATCAAGGGCAAGAATTTTACAAAACCTGCAACTAGTAACCCAAGAGATGAGCCTAGTAGTTTAAATGCTGATCCTAACTTTCCGTTTGCTTTTGTTAGCATACCACTACTTTTTAGAGCGTCCGCTTTTTTCTTGCCGCTTTTATCCCAGTTTTTAAAGTTGGAAGATAATGCAGCTCCTAGTCCGATTTCGCCCCCAGTAAATTGTTGAGTTATTTTAGCACCTTTTTTAGCAAATTTAGCGTCTGCTTTTGCTAGAGCTGCTCCAACTCCTAGTTTTCCGCCTCCCTTTTGGAGGTTAAGAAGTTTAGTTTCTTTTGCAATCTGTTTATCAATTAAAAGTAATTCTTGTTTTTTTAATTCTAATTTTAGCTTATCTCCTTTAAATCCTTTAGTTATATTTGCCTGCCTTAATTTCTGTGATTTTGTTAAGGATTTTATTCTTGCTTCTAGCTTTTGAGTTGCTGTACCCTCCATCTTCTTAGCATTAGTGTAAGAAGCAGCTCCCATTTTAAACCCTTTTGTTTTCTTTGTTAAAATTTTCATTTCTAGCTTAGCACTACTTTGTAGAGCTTTAGCTTCTCCGGCAAGTTGGGCTGCTCTTCCAGAAGCTTTTTCTGCCATCTGTCCTAGTGCGGGAACTATTTGAGTAGCAATTGTACTACCAAATATAAGCATTGTACCTAATAAGGCTGTTGTGCTTCCTGCTAGTAAATTTACTACGAAGTTGAGTTTTGTGCTTTCATTTAAGAAAGTAAAAATATCTGTTGTTAAGTCACCAAAGGTAGCTCCTAGTTTAGCGTAGGCTGTTGAGTCTGTTGCATCTGCAATGTCTCCAAACTTTGCTGCGCCCTGTTCTAGAATTTCATTCATGAAGGCTTGACGTCTTTCCATTTGAGTAAGAGAATTAACTCCCTTTCCTAGTTGTGCTGCGTATTTTTCTACGGCGTCGTCAAGACGAACCATAATACCCAATTCATCCAAAATTTCAGGTTCTAACTTAATAGCACCTCGTGTTAGCCTGTCAAAAGCATCTGGTAGACTTCTTCCTAATGTGAGTGCAGCTCCTTTTGCAACTTTAGCTAGTCCTTCTAGTTCTGCGCCACCGAAACCACCTGATATACCAAGTGCAGCTGCACTTGAGGCTTCTTCTAACGTTAGTGCCATGCCTGTGGCTTCTCTTAAATTTTCTGCAAGAATACCTAAACTTCGACCAGACTGATTTCCTATAATCTCTAGTCCTTCTCTTAGTTTTTGGAAATCTGCGGCTCTGGATAGAGCATTGAACATTGCCGTTGCGGCAAAGACGTTGGCGGCTAGTGTAGCATAAGCACCTACAAGAGATGTACCTCCACTTCCGCCAATAGTTTGTGATAATTTAGAAAAATTCTTAGTTTGGTTAGCAGTTTGTATAATACCTTGCTTTTGTCGACCGTAGTTCTTCTGTTGAGTCTTGTCAAGGTTTTTAGTTTTCTTCTCGGTATTATCGATATTTTGACCAAGCTTTTTTTGCTGTGATTCTACTACCTTAAATCCTTTGGAAGTTACTATTACTTCAAATGCTACTTTGTTTTTTGCCATTAATGTTTTCTATTCATCTTATCTCGTTCAGCTTTAATTCGTTGCTGAGACTTTTCGATAGCTCTACTGTCTAACCACAGTAAGGTGTCAAAAACATAATCTTTCATATGTTCTTCTATTCCATATCTTTCTAACATATATGGAAGCATTATATAATCTTTTCCTACATACCCAATATCAGGGAAAACTCTGTCTCCCATAGAATGAAATATATTAACAGTATTTACTATTAATTCTGGAAAGTCTTCCCAATCATTAGGACACTTTTCCCAGTCGGGTTCTTCACCCATTTGCTCCATCATTTCCAAGTATTGGTCCTTGGTCATTCCTACTTCTTGATTATCAAGAAATATCTTTAGTCTTCTCTGTAGTTTTTCCTTGTTCCTTATTACGAAAATTTTCTAGGTCAAAGACTACCTCATTGAGCCAGTTGTCAAATTCGCTTGAGTTTTCAACTAGCGATTGTGCGTTTTCTTCTGAAAATTCCATTTCGGCTTTCTCGTCTTGTCCTTTTAAGTCAACAAGTAGTAAATCTTGTAAAAAGCCTAATTGTAGTCCTTTCCAGTTTTTAACTGTTGATCTTGTAAATTCAACAATAAATTTTTCGTCATTCAATTCGTCTTCAAATTGACGAGTCTTACGATTAAATTTATTAATTGTACACTTCTTACGAAGATTTGTTAATTCTTTTCTTGAGAGATTTGCAAGTTCTACTTCAAATCCCATTAATCCTGGGAATTCTACCCAAGTAGTTTTACTATCTACTAGTAATGATTTTAAATCCATGGTGTTATATCTCCTAATATGTTATAACGGTTGATAAGTTTGCAGGATTGCCTACCAAACGGTAGTCAAAAGTCTGCGTGAATACGTCTCCGACATTTACTCTTTTAGTAAACATACAATCTGTTAAGTTTGCATGTAAAAAAGTACTGCCATTGACTATAGTTTTAATACTAACTGAAGTCTCTTCATTAAAACTTTGTCCAGCGCTTGAAGTACTGTCTGTAACATATTGAACTATGTTGCCAGATACAACTCTCCTTCCTAGTGTAAAACCTGAAGGGTACATTGCGTTTGAAGCACTTGTAACTGAAAGACTATTATGTAATGTTTCGTAAGGTGTCCATTCTATTTCATTCTGAACACTTAGAGTAGCAGATATTATATTTGCAACATCTGTTTCTCCAACTTCTACATCAATAATTGATAAGGTGGGAGTTCTTGTCGAACTAGCACTAACCAGAGAACCTGGTAGTGAATAAGAAGCATTTCCTACTCTTTCCAACTTTTGCGCTTGCCCGGCAAGGTTCAAAGTTGTAGCTGATCCTTTACTTAAATTAAAGTCGCCGTTTAATAAAACGCACTCATTTAATTTAAAAGTACTCTCACTAGACACGATATAGAGGTCAAACGTATTAATTCTTGTTTGTCCTTCTGTTGAATCGTAGTCTGTCAAAAGACTTTTTACAATAGTTTCATCTTTCTCCGTAGTTAGATAAACTGTAAAGCTAAAATCTGCTGGATTTGCTTTTGTAATACTTGTTCCCTGAAACATTTTTGTCTGATCGTGTAAAGTCTTAACTTCATAAGCATCTTCCGCAAAGGTCTGTGAGAACGACACGTTGGGAGCCGTTACCAATAAGTAACGGTTCCCTCCATGTACGAGGTGTACTTTACTTTCTTTAAGAAAGTTGTACTTTGCCATTGTTATACAGCGTGGTCTGTTGTGTACTGGCTATCTGTATGAGCTGTTAAGCCTTTATACTTGACAGTCATTTCGTCACCGTCTAAGAGGGTGGTTCCATGAGCTGAGAATTCTACAGAAGTAGAAATAATATCACCAGTTTCTAATGTTGGTACTTGCATATGTGCCCTTGGAATATCAAATTCCACTACAGGAGTAGCACTTGATGCTCCACCCATAAATAGACTCATATTAAATACGTTACTTACAAGGTCAGTAGCTGCAGCCATGTCACTAAGCAATTGGTTTGATCCGTTTGATTTAGTGTCTAAGTAGCAGGTTAAATTACCTGTAATAGTTCTTGCTCCAGTAAAGGAACCAATTGATTTGTCAATAACACCTAGTGTTTCAGGAGTTACATATGTAACATTATTAGCAATAGTAATACTACCACCAGTTATGTTAATGTCATATGTTCTCGCATCTAAACCACCAGAAGCTTTACCGCCGCCTTGTACAGCTGCTTGTAAAGTTAATGTTGACAATTTATTTCTTAAGTAATCAGCATCATCTGGACCAGTACTATCAGCATAGTTATAACCTTCTGCAAACGTAGCTACTTTCGTCTCTCCGTCTGTTCCGTCTACTACTGTGGAGTTACCACTTGCACTGGAAACTGTGTTTCCAACACTTATAGCAAGAGCTTTTGAAGGATCTTCTATAACTTCTGTTACTTGGTCAATAGTGGTTGCGTTTCCAGACCATGATAGTTGAGCAATTCCATCAATAGAAAAGTCAATTTCGCACTGGTTAACCTGTGCATCATTTAGTCTGTAAGTTGTGTTTTCAAGAGCAAAGAATATATTAAGTTTTAATAATTCATGATGCTCTGATCGTACAAAAGATACATCAGCATCAGTACCATCTACTGTTACTGCTGGTGCAGATGTTCCTGTTAAGGCACCATCTGTAATATCTTTACCTGCGATAGAGGCCCATAGAATGTTTTCAACCATGTCATGATCGCCTGCTTCTCTCCAACTGTTTGTTCCATGTTTGAATGGTCGTACATAAGTACTGAAACTCCATTCTGCAGGTGGTAATGAATCATTGAATCGTTTTGATCCACGATTTGGTGTTGCACCAGCTTCGTTAATTGTAACGTCTGTTGCTTCACTTCCTTGTGAAAAACTATATCCATCCAAAACACCTACTCTGAAAGTATTTATTTTCTTAGCATTTGCATTTCCACCATGAGTACCGTTACCCTTGAATAGTCCTGTTGCAACTCTTGTTCCGTCAGCTGTTGTCGTTCCTGTAATACCGTTAACTTTTAGTGTTAAACCATTTGTACCACTTCCACTGGTAGCTGATGAGGTCAATGTTTCATTGTCCGCAATTCCAGTACCTCGGAAGTTATTTGGTAAGTAAAGACTAGTAGCTCTGCCACTAGTGACCGCGGCTACGATTGCTTTGAAACCTTTATTAAAAGTTACAATGTCGCCTACAGCGTGACTTGCGTTAGTTCCACCGATTACATCAATAGTCTTAACTGACCCACCACTTACGTGTACTCCATTTACAGAGCTGACAAATACTTTCGTATTTCTCGATAAATTTAAAGCCATTTTGCTTTCTCCGTTTTTTTAATGGAAAGGGTGCGGCTACATTATTATGTGCCTAACCTGTTTCCTAATATCGTACTCGGACTGTCATTTCCCCAATTCCTAAAGGAGCGATAACTCCTTCGTCAGTGCTAATACTTCCTATTGTTAAAGAGGTAGTACTCTGACTGGGGTCGACTGTGTCGTCATACACTAAATTATCATTATCATCGATGACTCTTTCAAGATCTTCTAATAATAACGCTAATGTTTCTTGAGTATCATTGTTATCATGAATATATACTCGTATTGTTATATCTAACAATCTCCATTTGAATGCATTTGGTTGATATTCACGGAATTCGTCTCCGGCTATCACACACACTTTTGGATATTGTTCTATTTCATCTAAAAATTTTAAACGCCCGTCTACATTCTCGGATACATTTGAAAAATAAGGATGTTGCCCATTAATCAGTTTAATCTTATTTACAAGAGCATCTACAACTTTTTTTCGTTTTGTTCTGCTTACCATTATACTCTCCTAAGTGTAAATTTTGTTTCGAGATTTGCTGCAGCTAACTGTCTTATGCTCCTCTCTATAAGGGGTCTTGGGTCGAACCCTGCTGGATAGTCTTTACTACTTTCAAAAACTCTATATGCATTATCATAACTATAGTCTAAATGTATTTGCCCACCTACTGCCATTGCATTTGTTATTTGGGCAGAATCAGCAAATCGTCCAGTTCGATTAATTAAGGAAGGTCTTCCCATATTACCTTTTACGGTTTTACTTAATCTACTATTTACAAAAGCTCTTGTTTCAAAAGCTTTTTGCATTAAATTATTTCCTGCTCCGCTTTCTACACTTTTTGTTTTTCTTGTTCCTTTTGGTAGTTTTGCTACGCCTCCGCCCATTATTCTTCTGCGTTTTGGCATTTTTATTTTTGCAGTACCATCTACAGTATTATTTCTGCCTTTAGGTATTTTCTTATGTTTAGTTAGATTTTTTGCTACTCCCTTGCCAAACATTTTGCGCATTTGAGGACTATTTATAATCTTAGCAATTACCATATCATTCAAACTATCTGAACCTTTTCTATCTTCGTATGCTTTTGATCCTACTGTTAGTCCTTCAAGTTGTTTAGCTAAAAGTTTGTCTATATACGCTAAAATTCCTGTTTCTGATCGTTTTATCAGTTTACCAATAGAGGAGTCTCTTGCATTTTTGTCAATCTGATTAACTGACCATGCTTCAGGTTCATACGATACTGATGTAGTTCCCGTAAAACCTGTATCTCCGATGCCTATTTCAATATTATCGTTTAGTTTAATCTTAAACCCTAGGGTGTCAACAGATTTCTGTGACGCATCAAATATAAGTTCTTTTCCTTTTGTATCGTCTCCAAAAACATCTGATACACCTTCTAACTCTGAAATTCCTTTAGTAAGTACACTCAGTTTATTTTCTGCAACTGATTGTATATGCCCTACATCAAATAAAGCTTCTGGACCTTTTTTCCCATTTTCAAATCTGGACGATCTCGTTGTATTTAATATGTTCTCTACAACTTCATCCCCTTCGGCTCTTAAAGCTTTTAGTATATTAGTTTGCATTTTCTGAAAGTGTCTAAAAATTCCTTGATCAGTAGCTTTGCCATCAAAAAACTGAGCGTCTATTTTGACTACTCCGTTTTTTTCTGTTACTACAGTTTCTACACTAGATGCCTTTTTCTTTGCTTCTGCCCTTGCTAGTGATACCCATTTTTTGGCAAACTTTTTGAGATTTGCTTCATCACTTGCGCCGAATGCTCCTGTTCTAACATTTTTGTATTCTCCGCTGTCGTTCTTTTGTCTTTTAAAGCCATCTTTTTCATTAGAGTCTTTTATCTTTCTTGTTATTGCTTTTAACTGCTTTAGTACAGCTTCTTCTGAAAAAGTATAACTTCCAAACATGGAGTTCATATACTTTCTTAAAGGATTATTCGCTCCATCTCCTGTCGGATTTTCCAACTGTTTAACAAGTAGGTCTATCTCTCTTTGGAGATTTGCTATTGCCATTATTTATGTACTTTATAAAAATCTAGTATTCTCTTTATATGGTCTGGAAATCCTATATTTTCTTTTAAGCTAGTAGAGACTGCGTTTTGTACGGAGGCTCCAGCTATTGACATTCTGTCTTTTCTTTCGTCTTTCAAATAATATTTTACTAGATCAAAGCAAGCTAGTTTCAAATCTTCAGGAATAGAAGCGTAACCTGATTTATAAGTTACTTTTATTGCTGCTCTTCCTTTAGGAAATCTGTAATCTCCTGTGCTTGTTGTTCTAAATATAGTATCTCTCTCGAAGTCTATGTAGTATTCGTATTTACCACTAGAGTCTGAGTTAGCTGTAATTAATGTTTTATAAGCACTTGCTTGTGATTCTCTTTCTTGTACTGATTGTACGCTCACAAGAGGGCTTTCATCTACTAAAATAGCATTTGTAAAATCGTCGTGAATATCGTGATATTCAACTT
>Ga0308013_10000631_pt1 | contig 18046 bp, 20 predicted proteins | sample Neamet181_FD_203131 | JGI IMG/M metagenome (GOLD analysis project Ga0308013, IMG submission 203131) | Marine microbial communities from water near the shore, Antarctic Ocean - #181 | ecosystem: Environmental > Aquatic > Marine > Unclassified | place: Southern Ocean | collected 2014-07-25
CCAAAGAGTCCCGCGATACTGTTTGTGTATAAAATTCCAATTACTATAATTAAAGCAGGTACTGCTGTTGCTTCCATAGAAACAGCTAAACCTTGAATAACATTTGTTCCGTGTCCTGTTGTAGATGACTGTGCGATTGATTTAACAGGCCTATAATTAGTTCCCGTGTAATATTCTGTAATCCAAATTAACAAACCAGTTATAACTAGCCCTGCTACTCCGCAAATATACAAATCTAAACCAGTAAAAATTTTGTTTGATACGATAAATTCTGTTTCTAATCCTAATATAGAATCAGTAACTGGATATAAAATAATAAGAGATAAAAATGCGGTTGCAATAAAACCTTTATAAAGAGCATTCATAATATTTTTTGTTTTTCCAAGCCTAACAAAAAAGGTTCCGGCTATTGAAGTGAGAATACAAGATCCACCAATTGCTAATGGGTAGACCATCATATTTGCATTGCTAGTAAAAAAAATAGACGCTAAAACCATTGTCGCAACAATTGTTACAGCGTAAGTTTCAAATAGATCTGCAGCCATACCTGCGCAATCACCCACGTTGTCACCCACGTTATCTGCTATTACCGCAGGATTTCTTGGATCATCTTCTGGAATGCCAGCTTCAACTTTACCAACTAGATCCGCACCAACATCAGCTCCTTTTGTAAAAATTCCACCGCCTAATCTTGCAAAAATTGAAATTAATGAAGCACCAAATCCTAAAGCTACTAAAGCATTAATAATCTCTCTACTATCAACATTTAAGTCAATTAAAATTAAATAGTAAATTGCAATTGATAAAAGAGATAAGCCAGCAACTAGCAATCCAGTTATTGCTCCAGATTTAAAAGCCATAGTTAAACCAGCCTGAAGACTTTTTCTTGAAGCTTCGGCAGTTCTGACATTTGCTTCGACTGAAATTAACATACCAACGTATCCAGCTATACCTGAGAGAGTTGCTCCAATAAAATACCCTAGACCAACTAAAGGACTGAAAAAAAAACTAACTATTGCTAAGATAACTATGCCGACTATCGCAATAGTAACATACTGTCTTTTCAAGTAAGCTTTGGCACCAATTTGAATCGCTTCTGCAATTTCCTGCATTTTAGCGTTACCTGGACTTGCTTTCAAAATTTGTTTGGACAATAGATAACTGTAAAATACTGCTACCAAACCTGTAAATATTACTACGTAAAGTATTTCATTTATTGAATTCATAAAGATGATGATGAATGCCAAATAATTTAACTAAAGGCAAGAAATAGTTTTTTTTATAAATTTTAAAGGGATAAATTAATTAGATTTTCTTATATTTTTAGCTATTTTATCTAAAATAGCATTTACAAATTTGATTTGAGCCTTTTCTAAGAAAAATTCTGAAGTTTTTACGTATTCATTGATTATAACTTTAGTGGGGCTATTGTGCCTAAACATTAATTCAAAAATTGCTGCAAAAATTATAAGTTTTAATAATTTGTCAGTTCTCTTTAAATCTAAGTCTTCAGCTAAATATTTAGATACGGTTTCTTCTATAAGGTCATTTCTTTCAATAGTCCCCTGAACTACATCTTTTATAAATTTTTTATACTGACTCTTTTGATAGTCAATAATAGCTTCGGAATTAAAGGAATTGCCATAAAGTTTTTGTATTACTCTTACTCTTGGGCTTATATTTTGTTTATTATTGGACATTAATAACTTCACTTACTGCTACTGCTGCTTCATAACCTTTGTTTTTTCTTAATCTAGCTTGTTTTTTATTTAAACAAGTGAGTATGGCGTTGCCAATAGGTTTTTTATATAAAATAGATAATTGAACTAGGCCATTACTTATTGCGGAAGATATAAAATTAAAATTTGGTGTCTGCCCTTTAATAATTGAGCCTAAAGCTATAAACCCATCATAATTATTGATGTTTCTAGAAATAACAACTGGTATTTCAAAAGCTCCGGGAACTTGTAAGATTTTATAGGATATTTTTCTTTTAATTAGTTCTTCAGTGGCACTTTTTAAAAGTAGAGAAGTTTCATTGTATTTAGAGCGAACTATACAGATCTTGATTTTTTTTTTCATTTAATTATTTCTTGCCTGGTAATTTTGATTCCATAACCGTCTAAGCCAATAATTTTTTTATTAGATCTAGAAACTAATATCATATTTTTAATTTTAAAATCTTTAATTATTTGAGCTCCAATTCCATAGTACCTTAAAATATTAGTACTTTTAATTCTTTCATCGTTAATTTTTTTTGATATTTGGTTTTTTATCACAATTAAAGCAAAATTATTGTACTTAGAAAGATATTTAAGAGAATTTAAGAATATCTTGTTGTTTAATTTCTCAATTCCTTTGTCAAAATTAACTGAAATTACTCTTACTCTAATAGATTTTTTAATATTAAAATTACCTTTGGTTAATGCATAATGTTCTAGGCCATCTAGCTTGTTTTTAAAAATATTTAAATTAAATGAACCAATTTTTTTAATTTTAATTTTTTTGTTTAGAATATTAAACAAAAACTTTTCATTTATTAATCTGTATGAAATTAAATCTTCTATGCTAGCTATTTTTAAATTATGTTTTTTTGCAAATTTTAAAAGATCGTCAAATCTTGCCATTCTACCGTCTTCATTCATGACTTCACAAATAACTGAACTAGGGTTTAACTTTGCTAATTTAGATATGTCCACAGAAGCTTCGGTATGACCAGCTCTTTCCAAAACACCCCCGTTTCGTGCAACTAACGGAAATACATGTCCCGGTGAAACAATATCTTTTTTTTTAGAATTTTTATTTATTGCGACCTTAATTGATTTGGCTCTGTCAAAAGCAGAAATTCCAGTTGTAATTCCTTTTTTTGCTTCGATAGAAACGGTAAAAGCAGTTTGCATACGTGCTTTATTTACAGCAGACATCAATGGTAACGATAATTTATCTACTTGTTTTTTTGTAAGAGCTAAACAAATTAACCCACGACCATGTTTGGCCATAAAATTAATACTCTTTGAATTAGCTTTAGACGCAGGTATAACTAGATCACCTTCATTTTCTCTGTTTTTATTATCTACTAAAATAAAAATTTTTCCTTTTTTAGCTTCATTAATAATTGAAGATATTGGAGATAGAGAAATTTTTTTCATAACTATTTTTTCAAATTTAGCAAATATTTACTAAAAATATCAAATTCAATATTCACGTCGTCATTTTTTTTTAATTTTAATAAATTAGTCAATTTAAGGGTATGGGGAATAATGTTAATTTTAAATTTATTTTTTTTAATATTAAACATTGTTAAGGATACACCGTTAACAGCTATTGATGCTTTATCAACTAAATGCTTTTGAAAATTTTTTTTTATTTCAAAGGTAATAATCCAAGATTTATTTAAGATTGATATGTTGTCAACTATGCCTGTTGTGTCGGTGTGACCTTGCACGTAATGACCAGATATTTTTTTGCCGTAAGAAAGAGATTTTTCTATATTAATAATGCTGCCAATTTTAACAGACTTGAAGTTAGACTTATCAAGTGTTTCTTTTGATAAATAAAAAGAAATTAATTTTTTTTTTATTTTCGTGATTGTTAAGCATGTTCCATTGCAACACAATGAGTTGCCGAGTTCAGATTTCTTAAAAGCTAAATTTGTTTTTATAGTGATCAGTGATGAATTTTTACTTCTCAATATGTTTGCTACTGTCCCACTATTATATATGATTCCATTAAACATTATATTTTTACTTTATATAAAATATCTTCTTTAAGGTTAACTTTAATTATATTTTTTTTAGAAAAATTAATTTTTTTTAAATATACAGGATTAGTATTATTCAAGCCTTTTGTTCCAAGATTTACAGAGGATTTAAATAAATAAAAATTTTTAATTAGACCGTGTTTAATCAACTGGTCCAGAAATGTGACACCTGTTTCGACTAAAATTCTATTTAAACCAATTTTTTTAATTACGTAAAAAATGTTTTTTAAGTCAGTTAGGTGGTTGTTTGTTTTTTTAAGTTTTATTATTTTAACACCCTTATTTTTTAAATAACGTTCTTTTGAAAAATTATCTACATTTGTCAAAATATAAATTTTTCTTTTATTTTTTTTAAAAATAAGAGAATTTTGTTTGACATTAAGTAAATTGTCTAAAATAATTAAATCTGGAGACTTGCTTTCTAAACCCTCAACACGACAATTTAAAAGAGGATTGTCTTCATTAACTGTTTTGGAGGTTGTTAGTAGACAATCGTATTTTGATCTTAAAAAATTTGCCACTTTTCGTGATTTATAATTTGTAATCCATCTATTTTTTTTTCTTATTGTTAAAAAATCTTTCGATACAGCTAATTTACCATCTATGAAAGGTAGTTCGTTAGTGGGTTGTATAAAATAACTTTGATAAAAATTTTTTGCAAAATTATTCGACGGTAATTTTTTTATTTTTATTTTTTTTTTTGATAATTTTTTTGATGCTTTATTTTTAGACCTTAAGTCAATATCATTTATTGAAAAAACTACTCGATTAATTTTTTTACTTATTATTTTTTTGGTACACGGCGGTGTTTTTCCATAATGACTACATGGTTCTAATGTCACGTAAAAATCAGATTTTTTGTAGTTTAGTTTATTTTTTAATGCATTTGATTCTGCGTGTGGCCTGCCGTTCAAGGAAGTGTAACCTGAAGATATAATAGAATTATTTTTTACAACTACAGCTCCAACTGAAGGGTTGCTCCCAGTCGAGCCAATGTTTATTTCTGCTTGTTGGTATGCGAGTTTTATATAAAAAGAATCTTTAATCTGCTTTGTAGACATTTAAGTTACCAACAAATTGTTCAAAATCTTTTGCTTCTTTAAAATTTTTATAGACTGAAGCAAAACGAACATAGGCAACTTGATCTAGTGCTGAAAGGCCTTCCATAATAACTTTCCCGATAGTTGATGTGGGTATTTCACTTTCACCAAGTCCTTCTAAATTTCTAACTAATTTGGAAATAAATTTTTCAATACTGTCACTGTCTATGGGTCTTTTTCTCAAGGCTATTCTTATTGATTTTGAAATTTTATCTCGATCAAATGGTGCCCTTTTTCCACTTCCTTTTATTACTGTAAGTTCTTGAAACTGAACTCTTTCAAAGGTAGTGAATCTTTCTTTTCTTTCACAGCCACAAAGTCTTCTTCTCCTAATGGCGGTTCCGTCTTCTGTTGGTCTTGAGTCAACAACGGAGGTATCTTTTTCTTTACAAAATGGACAAAGCATAGTTATATTTTTTTATTTTCTACTATATATAGGGAAAGAACCACAAAGATCAATTACCTCTTTTTGAACCTCACCCTCAGCTTTAGAATTATTTTCGGGATTTTTTGCTAGTTCTTTGAGTAATTTTGAAATCAATTGACCAACTAGAATAAACTCCTTTGGTCCAAATCCACGTGTTGTTGAGGCAGGTGTACCAAGTCTAACGCCTGATGTTATCATTGGGCTTTCTGTGTCAAAAGGAATTGAATTTTTGTTACAGGTTATATTGGCATTGCCTAGGCTTTTCTCGGCTGTTTTACCTGTTAATTTAAAATTTCTTAAGTCTAGAAGCATTAGATGTGTGTCAGTACCACCAGAAAAGATTTTAAAATCGTTTTTAACCAGTGTTTCAGATAGAGTTTTTGCATTATTAATTACTTGTTTGGTATAAGTTTTAAAATCAGGATCTAAAGCTTCTTTAAAACAAACGGCTTTAGCTGCAATAACATGCATTAAAGGACCACCTTGAAGGCCTGGAAAAATCGCAGAATTAAATTTTTTTATTAAATCTTCATTGTTGGTAAGTATTATTCCACCTCTTGGACCTCTTAATACTTTGTGAGTTGTTGAAGTGACTACATCGGCATACTCTAGAGGATTTGGATATTCACCGCCTGCCACTAAACCTGAGAAATGTGCCATATCAACTAACAAATATGCTTTTACTTTATCGGCAATTTCCCTAAATTTTTTAAAATCAATAATTCTCGAATACGCGCTTCCACCAGCAATTATAATTTTCGGATTATTTTCTAAAGCAAGTTTCTCTATGCTTTCGTAGTCTATTAATCCTGTTTCAGGATTTACATCATAGTGAACTGCGTTAAACCATTTACCTGATTGAGCAGGTTTTGCTCCATGCGTTAGATGGCCACCCGAGTTTAAACTCATTCCTAAAATTGTGTCGCCTGGCTTAATCAATGCTAAATAGACAGCACCATTTGCTTGAGCACCCGAGTGCGGCTGAACATTGGCAAACTTACAATTAAAAAGTTTAGTGGCTCTTTCTATTGCAAGGTTTTCAGAAATATCAACAAACTCACAGCCACCGTAATACCTCTTACCAGGATAACCTTCTGCATATTTATTTGTCAAAACAGACCCTTGTGCCTCAAGGACAGCTCTGGAAACCATATTTTCTGAAGCAATTAATTCTATATGTTGAGTTTGTCTATTAAATTCTTGAGTAATAGAGTTGTAAAGATCCGCGTCACTACTTTTAAGATCTTTGTTGAAAAAATTATTTATACTTTCTTTGTCCATGTATTAAATCTTATTAATTCTTTTTTGATGCCTGCCGCCTTTAAATTTAGTATTTAAAAAATATATAACATATTTAAAGGCTTCTTTATATTTCAACAATCTTGAGCCCAAACAAATTATGTTCGAATTATTATGTTCTCTTGAAAGGATAACACTAGATTTACTATAACATTGTGCTGCTCTTATTCCTTTAAATTTATTGGCAGTAATCGCCATGCCCGTTCCAGAACCACAAACTAAAATACCAACATCACTTTTTTGAGACAAAATACGTTTTGACACTTTTTTTGCATAATCAGGGTAATCAACAGAAATGTCGGAAAATGGACCTATATCGATGACAGAGATACTTTTATTTACTAAGTAATCTTTAATTTTTTCTTTTAACCCATACCCAGCATGGTCAGAAGCAATACAAATTTTTGTAAATATTTTATTCACGTTAATCAATTATATGTTTACTCATTAAAATACTTTTATATATACTTATAATATTATATTTGTCGCAGAGTATAAATTTTAAATATGAAAATAATAGGTACATACCCAGCTTTGAGAATGAGGCGAAATCGAAAGGCGGGCTGGATACGTAGGCTTGTTTCTGAGCATAACTTATCAGTAAGTGATTTAATACTACCTTTGTTTGTAAAAGACGGTACTAAAAAAAGAGAGACAATAAAATCAATGCCAGGGGTTTACAGATATTCAATCAAAGACCTCGCAAAAGTAGTAGAAAAAGCTTGTAAGCTAAAAATACCTCTTATTGCACTTTTTCCCTACACTAACTTAAACAAAAAAAATGCATACGGTACCGAAGCATTAAACGAGAATAATTTGATTTGTCGTGCTGTAAAAGTTTTAAAGAAAGAATTCAAGAACGATATAGGCATAATGTGTGATGTTGCACTTGATCCTTATACAACTCATGGACATGATGGAATTTTAAAAAATAATAAAATTGATAACGACTCAACTATAGATATTTTAATAAGACAATCTGTATTACAGGCTGAAATCGGTTGTGACATTGTTGCTCCATCAGATATGATGGACGGAAGAATAGGAAAGATTAGAAAAGCATTAGACAAACATGGTCTAATTGAAACTCAAATTGTTTCCTACGCTGTAAAGTATGCGTCTAGTTTTTATGGACCTTTCAGAGACGCGATAGGTTCGAAAAAAAATTTAAAAGGTGATAAAAAAACTTACCAAATGGATTTTAAAAATTCAACTGAAGCATTGCGTGAGGTGGCATTAGACATAAAAGAAGGTGCAGATATAGTTATGGTTAAACCAGGCTTGCCATATTTAGATATTATAAAAACTATAAAAGATAATTATAAAATCCCTGTTTTTTCCTATCAAGTTTCAGGTGAATATTCTTTAATAAAAAATGGAATTAGCAAAGGAATTATAAATCAAGAAGCTATTTTTGAAAGCTTAATTTCTTTAAAACGTGCTGGATCAAATGCAATTGTGAGTTATTTTTCTTTAGATGTAGCGAATCAATTAAAATAATTTTCTAAAATTATTCTAGACTTCGGCAATGATAAATTATTTGGTAAAAAAAATTTATTTGTTAGAAGATTTCTTGTAAAACTTAAAGCTGTCGTGATCTGTCTATTATCTAACTTTTTTAATTTTATTTTTGAAAGAAGGAATATAGGAACTTTGTATTTTACATTATCAATTTCGATTGTCTTTAGATCATAAATACCACCAACATTTTCGAAAAATTGTTCAAGATAAGGGTCAAAGCCCAGTTCTTTAATTAAAATTAATTCCCAGTAAATATAGTGAATTATCCAATCTTCTTTGTCAAAATTCTTCAATAGATTGTCAAAGGAAGTATATAATTTTTTATAGGGTTGGGATTCAGGAATCAATAAATTGAGCATAGTACAAGAGGACAAGAGTGCAGAAGTTTTTTTTTTATCGTTAAAAAACTTTGGAGAAATCGCTTCTACTAATTCAGTTTTAAAATAACCTAATCTATTTTCTGATTTTGACGAATAAATTATAAATATTTTATTAGATATTTGAAGATAATTTCTAATTTTCCTTGAGCTACCGCCATAAACAATGCCACTCACTTTACCTCGTGTGTTGGTAAAAACGTTAATTATATTAGCATTTTCTCTAAACTTTATTTTTGAAAGCAAAAATCCTTCATCTTGCCAATTCATGTTTAAATATTTAAGTCGGTTAATAATTTTTTCGCAGCATTTTGTTGAGCGTCTTTTTTAGAAGTACCAGACGCATAATATTTTTTTGAATTTTCAATTTTTACCTCAACTTTAAAAATTGGGCTGTGTTGAGGACCTGACTGTTTCTGGATTGTGTATATAGGCAATGTTTTAAAGACCTTTAAACTGTATTCTTGCAATTGAGTTTTAGCGTCTATCAATGTGATAAATGATTTTTCTAAAAATTCGTCCCAAAATTTTAATATAAATTTTTCAACTACGACCATTCCTTGGTCTAAAAATATTGCCCCTAATAAAGCCTCTAATCCATCGCTAATAATCTTATCATCTGATCTACTCAATCCTTTATAAGATCCACCGGTAATAATAAATTTTTTTAATTCTAGTTTTTTTGCAACTAATAGACAGGTTTTCTTGTTTACTAAATTCGCAAATTTTTTATCTATAATTCCTTCTTTTTCATTAGGGTAAATTTTTAATAAAACTTTAGCGAAAACTAATCCAAGCACTCTATCTCCTAAAAATTCTAATTTTTCATTGTTATCTTCATTATTATGGCTTTTATGTACTAAACTTTTAGCTAAAAGTTTTTTATCTTTAAACTTTATATTAATTTTTTTCTCAAATTTATTTAAAAGTTCTGTCATCTTAGTAAATTAAAAAATCTTTTTATTCTCAAAGACTTATCCCAATTCCAAAATTTAAGAATACTTCCAGATACCGTGTCGTTGGAAAAGAAAATAACAGATGCTTTACCCACTAAATTTTCGTTTGAAACAAATCCAACTCTTGAAAGATACCTGCTGTCACTTGAACAATCACGGTTATCTCCTAAAAAAAAATAGTGTTCTTCTGGAACTTTATATTCGTCCGAATTCATGTAGGTACCTTTTTTTTTATAAACTGCGGTATACTTTTTTCCATTGGGCAGAATTTCTTCATACGAAATGACTTCAGGTCGCAAGGTGCCGCATCTGATTTTGTATTTGTTGTTAGTTCTATTTCTTAAAATTTCATTTTTATTTAAAAATAATTTTCCATTTATAAACTGAACAGTGTCGCCGGGCATACCAATCAATCTCTTAATATAATCTGTTCTGTTGTCTGTTGGTGTTTTGAAAACAACTAGGTCACCGTAGTTGGGTGCCTTGTTAAATATTCTATTTGAAAAAAAAGATGGACTGAACGGAAAAGAATGTTTGCTATAACCATAACTGAATTTTTTTACAAAAATACGATCTCCTATCAAAAGCGTTGGTTCCATAGAAGATGAGGGAATATAAAATGGTTGAAAAAATAACGATCTTATTATTACTGCTATCACTAAAGCATAAAACAAGGTTTTAATATTTTCAATTATTATAGCTAAAAAATTTTTTTTCATTAATAACTGATTGTCACCATAGCTAATGCATATTTTTTTTCGTCAGACAAAGAAAGATAAATTTTATTCTTATTTTTTGTTAAATTTTTAAAAATTATTTTTGTTTTTCCTTTTAATTCAATAAAAGGTGCCCCATATTTATTGTTATTTATGGTTATTTCATTAAAAGAGATACCTTTACTGATACCTGTGCCCAGAGCTTTGGAAAAAGCCTCTTTTGCCGCGAATCTTTTTGAATAACAAGAAGTTTTATTTTTTTTAGATTCACAATATTTAATCTCTTTTTGAGAAAATATTCTTTTTTTAAATTTTTCGTTATTTTTCAAGAGTTTTTTAATTCTTGAAATATCAACAATATCCGTTCCAATACCGAAAATATAACCCATATTATTTTAAAATTTTTTGAAACTTTTTAATTGCAGATGGGAGGCCAACGTAAATAGATTCACCAATTAAAAAATGACCAATATTAAATTCTTTAATCTTTTTAATTCTTGAAATTATTTTTGCTGACTTATAAGTTAGACCATGGCCCGCATGTACGTCGAGCATCAGATCTGTAGCGTAATTTACTGCTTTATTTAGTTTAGATAATTCTGATTTATAGGATTTATTTTTATTTATTAAATTGCAAATTTTGCCTGTATGAAACTCGATACCATCTACGCCAAGATAATTAGAAATTTTAATATCTTTAATATTTGGTTCGATAAACAAACTAACTCTAGAATTGTTTTTTTTTAATTTAGCTATTATTTTTTTTAGGAAAACTTGGTTGTAGTTTAAGTTTAATCCACCCTCTGTTGTAATTTCTTTTCTTTTTTCTGGAACTATACAAACAAAATTTGGCTTGTGTTTTATGGCAATATTTAACATCTCTTTTGTAGCAGCTATTTCTAGATTCAAAGGTATTTTCAATTTAGTTTTAATCTCTTTCAAATCTAGGTCGTTTATATGCCTTCTATCCTCTCTCAAATGAATTGTTACTGAATGCGCTCCACATTTCTCAGCTAGAATTGCCGTACGTAATGGACTCGGGTAATTTTCTCCCCTTGCGTTTCTAACTGTAGCAACATGATCAATGTTTACACCAAGTCTTATCTTGCTCATTTAAGTTCACTGCTACCTGGTTTGATTGCTGGCAAAGAAATTAATTTTTTTGGCAAATCATTTTCACTATATGTAGGGATGTTTATTTCTATCTGTGACACAATTTTTTTTTTTATTAAAGAATTTTTATTTGATCTATCAATAAGACATGCAAAACCTACTACATCTGCACCTGCTATTTCCACAAGTTTAGAGCATTCTATGCTAGATTTTCCAGTGGTAATAACATCTTCTACAATTAGAACTTTAGATTTTTTTGCAATCTGAAAATCTCTTCTTAATTTAAATTGACCATCAACGCGCTCAGAAAAAATTGTTTCTTTTTTAAGCAATCTACCCATTTCGTAACCAATAACAACACCACCCATTGCTGGGGAAAGAATTAAATCAATTTCATTTAATTCTTTAGATATTTTTTCAGCAAGTGATTTACAAAAACTAGCCGACATATATGGTTTGCTTAAAAGTTTTGCGCATTGAACATATTGTGCACTGTGCAAGCCAGAGGAAAGTATAAAATGACCGTCAAGTAATGCGTTAGTTTCTTTTAAAGTTTTCAAGGATTCTTCGTATGAAAGCATTTTTTTTCTCTTTATGTCGTACAATTCTAAAATTTAAGTCTTTTTGTTTAATTTGACTTATCAAGTTTGTAAAGTTTTTTAAATCATTTATTTGTATATCGAACGAAAAATGAATGAATTTATCTTTTTTACCTAGTAACTCTACATTTAAGATATTGCAATTGTTTTTACCTATTAAAGTACTAATCTCTCCTAGTACACCTGGTTGATCTGGTAAATCCATCACCAATGTACTTTTGTATTGTTTGATTTTTTTTACCTTATTCTCACCTATTTTATCCTGCCAATACCTTCTAATTGCTGCTCTTGCTTTGCCAGTTTTCGCTGATGAAACCCAATGTAAAGATGGAGACACATTTTTAGAATTAATTATTTCTACTGTGTCACCATTATGTAGATTTGTTTGTAACGCAGAAACTCGACTATTTATTCTACATCCAATTGCTGTATTTCCTATTTTTGTATGTACAGCATACGCAAAATCAATTGGTGTTGCGTCTTTGGGTAGTTTTATAACTGCACCTTTCGGCGAAAAACAAAAAACGTTTTCTTGAAACATCTGAAGTTTAGTAAACTCATAGTTATGTTCAGGACTATTTTCTGTTTCCATTATTTCAACTAAGTCTCTAAGCCAGTCATATTCTTTCCATGATAAATCTGATAATTTTTCTGAAGATTTATATTTCCAATGGGAAGCTACTCCTCTCTCTGCAAAATCATTCATTTGAGAAGTTCTGATTTGTATTTCTATTCTCTGCTCTCTGGGACCAATTATAGCAGTGTGTATAGACTGATATTTATTAATTTTAGGTGTAGAAATATAATCTTTAAACTTAAACGGTATTGCTGAATATTTAGCGTGAAAAATTCCAAGCGTTTTATAACAATCGGACACACTATCTACTACTATTCTGAATCCAATTATGTCACTTAAATGTTCGAGAGTGATTTTCTTATTTTGAATTTTTCGCCAAATTGAAAATGGTGTTTTTTCTCGACCTGCAAATGTTGCGGTGACCCCATTTTCTTTTAAAATATTGACCAAGTCATCAGCAATATCTTCAAGATTATTTACCCTGTTCTTTTTAATGAATTTTAATCTTTCCGTTATTAAATGCCTAGCTTCTTTATTGAGAATAGTGAACGAAAGATCTTCAAGCTCATCTCGTATTAAATTCATTCCCATTCTATCAGCTAGCGGGGCGTAAATTTCCATTGTTTCTTTTGCTATTCTTTTTTTTTTATCTTCAGATTTAAATGCATTCAGTGTTCTCATGTTATGTAAACGATCGGCTAATTTTACTAATAAAACTCGTATATCTTTAGAGGTTGCTAGGATTAATTTTCTAAAATTTTCTGCTTGTGAATTGTCTAAAGCCTTTTCTTCTAAGGCTGATATTTTGGTAACACCATCAACTAAATCTGCTACTTCTTTGCCAAACTCTTTTAAAACTACTTCATAAGTTGTTTTTGTGTCTTCTATAGTATCGTGCAACAAACCTGTTATAATTGTAGCACTATCTAGTTTTAAGCCTGCTAAAATATCTGCTACAGCAACAGGGTGAACCGCATATGGAGCGCCGGAAATTCTTTTTTGATCTTTATGCGCCTCAATAGCAAATTTATAAGCTTTATTTAGAGGCCCTTCGGAAAAAAATTTATTATAAGATTGAATTTTTGATAGTAGTTGCGAGCTATTAATCATTGTCTAACAGTAACATGTTCTTTTATTTTTGTAATCTCATTCCTTGATATAAAACCAAGTTTTTTAATTAAAAAATCTATTTCTTTATTAAGTATTGGGTGAATCCAATTTGGAAAAATTTCCCTTATTGGAAAAAGTACAAAATTTCTTAAATGAGCTTTGGGATGTGGTATTTTTATTATTTTAGAATTTAATACTTTTCCATCATAGTCTATTATATCAATATCACATGTGCGTGGTTTATTTTTAACACCTCTAATTCTTTGCATTGTTTTTTCAATTTTATTAAATTTTTTAATTAACCGTTCTGGTGAAAAATTACATTCAACGTTCAATCCTATGTTCAAAAATTTAGGTTTTTTCGGATTTGGGTATGAGGGTGTTTCGTAAATACTGGAAATTTTTATGATTTTAATATTTTCTAATCTAATCAGTTTTATAGTTTTTTTTAAATTAAAAAATCTGTCACCTTTAGTTGAATCAAGGTTTGAGCCTATGTTCAGAAGGATCATTTCTTAGAATTACTGAACACCCTTGCTTTTTCTCTGTTCCAGTCTCTATTTTTCTTAACTTGTCTTTTATCATAAATTTTTTTTCCCTTACCAAGAGCTATTTGAATTTTAACTTTTCCTTTCTGTAGATACAATCTTGTTGGAACTAATGTTAGACCATCCTGCCGGATTCTTCCTATCAATTTATTAATTTCTTTTTTTTTTAATAAAATTTTTCTATCTCCTTTAGGTTCGTGATTGTTATAGCTAGATTGTTTGTACGAGGGTATATGAGAGTTAATTAAAAATATTTCTCCATCTTTATCTATGGCATATGAATCTGCAATACTTGCTTTACCTTCTCGTATAGATTTAACTTCAGATCCTTTTAATACTATCCCTGCTTCTAGGAGTTCTAAAAAAAAATAATTAAAACTTGCTTTTCGATTAAGGCAAATTATTTTTTGCCCAGGAAATTCCTTTGGTTTCATTAAATTAACTTTGCGTACTTTAATGCTTGCAAAACTGAAGATTTAGTTGAGTCAGTAATTTTTACTAACGGTAGTCTAACATCATCTGGTGAAAGTTTTAACAATGAAGCCGCGTATTTAACGGGCGATGGATTACTTTCAATAAAAAGAGATTTGTTTAAAGGTGTTAATAAATTATTTATCTCATCAGCTCTTTCCTGAAGTTTTTTGTCACTTTTTGCTAATGAGGCATTTTGCATTTCAGAACATAATTTTGCCGCGACATTTGCAGTCACGCTAATGCACCCATTACCACCTCTTTTATTAAATTCTAAAGCGTTGCCATCTTCGCCGGTGAGCATAATAAATTCTTTTCCCATGAGTTTTATTTGTTGATCCGCGCGGTTTAAATCTCCTGTTGCATCTTTAACGCCAACAATGTTTTTTAATTCAAAAAGTCTGGCCATAGTGTCAACTGACATATCAATCACAGATCTGGAAGGGATATTATAAATTATTATTGGTATCCCCACGTTATCATTAATTTTTTTATAGTGTTGATAAAGTCCCTCTTGAGTTGGTTTGTTGTAATATGGTGTAACTATCAACAATCCATCAGAGCCAGCTTTATCAGCAAATTTTGATAGTTCAATAGCTTCAGAGGTTGAATTGGATCCAGTACCAGCAATAACAGGGATTTTATTCTTGCATTCGTTAATTGATAGGTTGATTATTTTTTTATGCTCATCGTGTGAGAGTGTTGGAGATTCTCCTGTAGTACCACCAGGAACTAGTCCGTGCGTCCCGTTTTTTAAATGATAGTGAATTAAATTTATATAATTATCTTCATCTAATCTATCATTTTTGAACGGTGTAATTAGTGCAACAATTGATCCTTTAAACATATATTAAAATAATATAATTAATTTTTAATCTTATAAATATTATGCTTTATCCAAAAAATAGTCTAGTAAATTTAACAATTATATTATTTTCACTGTTTTTTTTAACTGATTTATCAAGCGAGAATAATGAATTCATTTACCCACAAAAAAAAATTATCACAATAAAATCTGATAAAAAAAAACAAACGAAAGTTGAGGTAAATAAAATTTATTCCTCTAGTGATTTACCTCAAGCTAATCCTGCTAGAAAAAAAACTTATTTTGAAAAAAACAACACAGAAACATCATCTTCACTTGTAAAAAAAGATGCAGGAAATAAAGTTGCTATCAACACATTGCCTGCAAAAAGGCCTACCGTAGCAAACAATATAGAAAACAAACAAACAAACAAACCATACTTAGAAAATTTAACAATAGAAAAAGTAGTTAAAATAAGAGAAGAAATAAAAAAGAATAAAAAAGTTTTAAAATTTAAGAATAGTTTTCTGTATCCTTCAAAAAAACCTTTAACGTACTCTGCGGTAACCTCTAAAGTTGAACTTAAATCTAAAATATTGAAAGAAAAAGATTACCTGTTAGCAAAAAGTATTTTTAATTCAATTAAAAAAAGAAAATGGGAGACTGCATTAGCACAAACAAAAAAAATTAAAGATAAAGAATTTAAAAACCTAGTAAACTGGCTTTATTTAAAAGAGCGTGGTAATCGAGCAACATTTAACGATTATCAAAATTTTATTGATAAAAATCCTGACTATCCTAGAATTGGGCGCTTAAGATATCTAGCAGAACATAAAATTATATTAGAAAACACTTCTCCTAAATCAATCATACGCTGGTTTGATAATACTGCACCGTTGAGTGGTACAGGAAAAATTAAACTTGGTGAAGCATATCTTAAAATTAATGAAATTGAATTAGGAACCAACCTTGTAAAAAATGGCTGGGTCAATGCAGATCTTACAAAGAGTGAGGTGAGATATTATAGAAAAAAATTTAGAAAAATTTTAAAAACTAAAGATCATTTGAAAAGAGCTGATTATTTAGCATGGAACAACGAGTATTGGGATTTAAAAAGAATGCTTCCCTATTTACCAAAAAAAGAAAAGCTTTTATACAACGCAAGATTTATACTTATGACTAACTCATATGGAGTAGATAAAGCAATATCAGACGTTCCAGAAGAATTAATTAATGACCTAGGACTTCAATTTAACAGACTTAAATGGAGAACTCGAAGAAATCGACTTGAGGGATCCCTAGAAATTTTACGTAAATTTCATGGAGAAGAAACTTTAGTTTACCCAGAGCTTTGGTGGAAACTTAGGGAAAACATAACAAGAGATTTGATTTATGAAAAAAAATATTCATTAGCCTATGAAGTTTCTAGCAATCATCACTTAATAGAAGGGCCGGAATTTGCAGATGCTGAATGGATCTCAGGTTGGTTAGCATTAAGTTTTCTTGATAAAACTGAATTATCTATTCAGCATTTTGAAAATTTTTATAACAATGTTGGTTACCCGATTAGTTTAGCTAGAGGTGCTTTTTGGTTAGGTCTTGCTCATGAAAAAAATAATAACTTAGATAAAGCAAAAAGGTATTTCAAAGAAGGTTCTAAATTTACTAATACTTATTATGGACAATTGTCTTTTAATAAAATCAAATTAGGTCAAGACTTTAAATTATCGCCTGAACATAAAATATCTGAGGGATATGAAAAAGAATTTAATAAAAATAAATTAATTCGTCACGTAAGACTCCTCAAGGAAATGGATAAAACAAAATTTAGCAAAGATATACTCAAACACTTGTCAAATTTGAATGTTGAAAAGGGTAGTGAGATATTAGCCGCTAAATTGTCTACAGAAGTTGGAAGATTTGATTATGCTATACAAATTTCAAAACAAGCTTCTTATGAAAAAAGATTCATAAACATGTTTAACTATCCTGTTATTGAGATTCCAAAAGAAATAAACAAGAAACAAATGCCTTCTCAAGAATTACTACTTGCAATAATTAGACAAGAAAGTGAATTCGATGCACGAGCAAACAGTCATGTTGGAGCTCAAGGATTAATGCAAATTATGCCAGGTACAGCAAAGCTAGTAGCTAGAAACCTTAAAATTACATATAGCAAAAACCTTTTAAAAACTGACCCAAGTTATAATATTAAATTAGGTACTTATTATTTTAATTCACTACTTGAAGATTATGATGGAGTGTTTCCTTTCGCTATAGGTGCTTATAATGCTGGTCCAAATAGAATTAAATCTTGGGTAAAAAGATACGGTGACCCAAACAAAGGTGACATAAATTTTATAGATTGGATAGAGCTAATTAGATTCAAAGAAACAAGAAATTACGTTCAAAGAGTTATCGAAAATATAAATGTATACAAATACACTTTAAATAAAGATCCAATAAAAATTGATGGTTTTTTTAGGCAATAAGTGGCGGAAGAGGAGAGATTCGAACTCTCGGTAAGCTTTACGCCTACGGACAGTTAGCAACCGCCTGGTTTAAACCACTCACCCACTCTTCCTTGTCCACTTGCTATCATGGAAGAATTTGTGAGTATTAATTCTTCCCTTATTTAATATAACACTCTACGGAAACTTTTTCGAG
>Ga0308013_10000635_pt1 | contig 17937 bp, 13 predicted proteins | sample Neamet181_FD_203131 | JGI IMG/M metagenome (GOLD analysis project Ga0308013, IMG submission 203131) | Marine microbial communities from water near the shore, Antarctic Ocean - #181 | ecosystem: Environmental > Aquatic > Marine > Unclassified | place: Southern Ocean | collected 2014-07-25
CACCAGCATCATTAAAATCTCCTACCCTAACAACACTGCTGCACATCCCAGCCAGCACTAAAATCACTCAGTTTTTGGAAGGTAAGAGCGCATAAAGTACCGCATATCAGAGCATTGTTTTTTCTTAGGTTGGAAACGATGAATAATGCGAAATCGCACTGCCTAAATCAATTACAGAAACATTGGATTACTTTGCCAGGTAGTCCACGTCAGTACGGCAGCGAATCCGACCCACAGCAAGTACGGAATCATCAATACAACAGCCATTCGCCTGATCTTCCAAAAAGAAAAAAGAGTTGCAACAATAAGCAAAAGAAGCAATAGCACACCAACAAATGACCAAGCACCCAGGTGCCAAACGAAATAAAGCCACGACCAAAGCGCATTAATACTGAGCTGAGCAACGAACAACCCTAGCGCTTGCTTTGTGGCTTGAGGCTCTCGCCAAACGAGCCATACCGAAACTCCCATGAGCAAATAAAGAATCGACCATACCGGACCAAAGACCGATGCTGGCGGCGCCCACGAGGGCTTGATTAGCTCGGCATAGAAGACTGCAGCATCAACTGATGCAATCGCCCCGAGAGCCGCTGCTGCAAACGTGATGAGCAACCATCCGACCAAGCCAAGCGCCTGTGTGCGAATTGAGCGCGTAAAATTGCTTGATTGCATACCTAATCCCCCCTAACTTTTAATCCACATTAGTACTTATATAGTGAGAAAAAAGATTCATCATTATTGGAAAAAGAAAAATAATACAAAATATGGCAACAACTGGATACCTCTTAAACGTTTTCACGACACCTTTAAAGGCTATCACTAGAATTAGTAGTAGTTTTTTCATTTATTCTTCATTCTTGCGATATTAAACCTCTTCACTTTCATAGTCTCACTCAAACAAGGAGTAGAGATAATGGACAGGAATAGTAGTGGAAGTAGGAGTAGTTTTTTCATTTGATTTTTTCTAAATAACATTACATAACTATATACCTGCAATGGCATTTGTCTAGATAGAAATCTTAGATGACTAGGCAGAATTGCATCAGAAAGCAAAAAACCCGCTAATCACAAGGATTAAAGCGGGTTCAATGTATTTCTTTGTACTGTATAAAACAAGTAACTGATGGAGGCGGCGGGAATCGAATTACAGCTTAAAATCTTTACATAATAACATTCTACGATTTTTCTATTTTCAAGATACCAGCAAATGTACCAGCAGATTTGCTACTCATTAGTAATACTGCTATTAGTAAGATTTTCATTATTTATCTTTAGTTTTTCAGTAAAATAACTGCATCTACCCTACTTTTTTCATCGTAACTTACTTCATAGACCGTCTTATCTCCGCTAAAAACTCCCTCTGCAGGAGTTCCAACAATTTCCCATAGTCCAAGAGTTACAACATCGGCTACCCCATGAAATACAGCTCTACCGGCTTTTGCTCCTGCGCTATAACCTTGTATAAAGCTAAAGACTTCATATAGCTTCCCGTCTCTATCTTCCTTGGCTATAGGGTATCCAAATTCTGCTAGAAGCAAGCTTCTATGAGTACCTACGGCGAATAGCTCAACATCTTTCAATCCAGGTTGTTTTGCTGCCATAAAGACGGAACACCCTGTCATGGTAATGATTAATAATACTAAGATTAATGCTTTCATAATTACCCTTTATTATCTATTCTGAAATTTTCTTAATAAACCCTTCATCAATATTTATTTTGGTTGCATTAGCCAGGTGCGTATAGAAAACACCCATGCCGGACATAGCAATTATCTCCATAATTTCTTCATCATCAAATCCCAGCTCTCTTAAAGTCTGGAAGTCTTGTTCACTTGATGAATGGGAGTCTTTTGCGAGCCTGACAGCAAAATCTATAGCGGCTTTATCCTTTGGGTCGGCCGTATCTGCTGTATAGCTATTAATCAAGCTGTCAATTTGTTCGGGTGTAACACCTATGCTCAGACAAAATGCGTGATGCGCAGCTTCACAGTAATGGCATCCCCTTAAAGATGATATAGCTACAAAAATCATTTCTTTAAGTTTGCGTCCTACCCGACCACTTGTCAGTATATGGTTCATTACCGGCCATATGCCATTTAATGACTCGGGGGAAATAGTCCATACCTGGAAAAAATTTGGAGTGAATGGTGCATTAAGTGCTTTCCTTATCTTGACATGAGTTTCCTCAATTTCAGAAGATACAGGAGCATCATCAATAATCTTGCTAATAGTTTTCATTTAATCTTTCCTAAATGACATTACATAACTATATACCTACAATGGCATTTGTCTATAAAGGAAATTCAGATAACTGGATAGGATTGCATCAGACAAAAAAAACCCCTATGCATTTATGCATAAGGGTTTTTGTACTTTCATGATACCAACAGATGTATGACGTTTGCAGCTTTTAAATTGTAATTACTGCCATCTTAATAAATAGCAGATAGCATTACAAAGATTTAACCATATTCTCGACTACTTTCTTAGCATCGCCAAATACCATCATAGTTTTATCCATGTAGAACAGCTCGTTGTCTAAGCCTGCGTAACCAACACCCATACTCCGTTTTACTACCATAACGGTTCGTGCTTTATGAGTATCTAGAATTGGCATTCCATAGATAAGACTACCTTTAACATATGCTGCAGGATTCACAACATCATTTGCACCTAAAACCAATACAACATCAGTATTAGAGAAATCACTATTAATCTCATCCATTTCTAATACTTGGTCATACGGTATCTCTGCCTCGGCTAATAGTACATTCATGTGACCTGGCATACGCCCTGCAACAGGATGGATTGCAAACCGCACAGTAATGCCTTTTTCGATTAATTTTTCTGCAAGCTCTTTCACTGAATGTTGCGCTCGTGCTACAGCCAGACCATAACCAGGAACAATTATTACGCTATCTGCATTACCTAATAAGAAAGCAGCATCATCTGCGCTACCACTGCGATGCGTTTTTTGTTCTCCGTCAGCCACTGCCACTGTTCCACCGTCGCTACCAAACCCACCAAGTATGACGGAAAGGAATGGTCGATTCATGGCTTTGCACATAATATAAGACAGTATTGCACCAGAACTACCCACCAGAGAACCTGCGATAATCAGCATTGGATTGCCAAGTGAGAAACCAATACCTGCTGCCGCCCAACCTGAATAGGAGTTGAGCATAGATATTACTACCGGCATGTCTGCTCCGCCAATAGGAATAATAATCAAGAATCCAAGAACAAAGGCAATCGTAGCCATGGCAATAAAGGCTGTCCAATTAGTAGTATCACTAAAAAAGAACCATAAACCAAACCCAACCATTGCTAGGGCTATGATTAAGTTAACCATATGCTGCCCGTTAAACGTAATAGGTGCTCCGCCCATACGACCTGATAATTTTAGAAATGCAATCACTGATCCTGACCAAGTCATAGCGCCAATAAATGTACCTAGGAACAGCTCTAATTTACTACCCATTGGTAGAATTGCAGGCAAGCCAAATGAAACTGGGTTGTTAACAGCTGCAATAGCAATAAATACAGCCGCCAAACCTACCAGCGAGTGCATAAATGCAACAAGTTCCGGCATAGCCGTCATTTGCACACGTTTTGCCACAACTGTACCAATCGAACCACCTAAAGCAATACAAGCGACTATCAGCGCCCAGTTTTCGGTGATTGTAAGCGTAGTAAGAACAGCAATGGCCATTCCTACCATTCCAAATAAATTACCTTTACGGGCAGTAACTGGCGAACTTAAACCCTTCAATGCCAGAATGAAAAAAACTGACGCGACAAGATAAGCTAAAGCAACTAAATTCGGTGACATTTACACGTTTCCTTTTTTATCTTTTTTTCTAAACATATCTAACATACGTTGACTAACAAGAAATCCACCAAAGACGTTGATTGAGGCTAACGTCACAGCAACCGCACCTAGCCAAACACCCCAATCTGTTTCTACTGATCCGGCAGCCAACATGGCACCAACTAAAATAATGCCTGAAATGGCATTAGTCACCGACATCAATGGCGTGTGCAAGGCAGGAGTAACATTCCACACAACGTGGTAACCAACAAATATTGCTAATACAAATATCGTGATGTTAATAATGGTTGGATCAATTTCTCCAATCATGATAGCTCCTCCTAAATACCTAAAAAATTTAACTTAAAAATACTTACTTTACGTTAGAAACCACTTCCCCATCTATACAAACAAGGGTTCCTGCAATAATTTCATCTTCACGATCAAGCTTAAATTCACCACTCTCTGCATCTAGCATTAAGTTGAGGAAATTCAATAAATTACGAGCATAAAGTGAACTAGAATCTGCGGCCACTAGTCCGGGAATATTGGCTATTCCTATGAGGCTCACACCATGCTTAACTACAGTTTTATTTAATTCTGATAACGGACAATTCCCACCAGCCTCTACTGCCATATCTACAATCACTGAGCCAGGTTTCATTTCTTTTACAGTATCTTCATTAATTAAAACTGGTGCCGGGCGCCCTGGGATTAATGCTGTAGTGATAATGATATCTGCCACTAAGGCTCGTTGATGCACTAATTCTCCCTGGCGACGCTTATAGTCATCAGACATCTCCCGTGCATAACCACCTGCGGTTTCTGCCTGTTCCTTTTCCTCATCGCTTAGGGGCACTTCAACAAATTTCGCACCCAGACTTTCTACTTGCTCTTTTGCTACTGGACGCACATCAAATGCTTCAATTACTGCCCCTAGACGTTTTGCTGTAGCAATGGCCTGCAAACCTGCAACCCCTGCTCCTAATACTAGTATACGTGCAGCCTTCACGGTACCTGCAGCTGTCATCAACATAGGGAGGAACTTCTGATAAACATTTGCTGCTATCAGCACCGCCTTATATCCAGCAATATTAGCCTGTGAAGAAAGTACGTCCATATTTTGAGCACGAGAAATACGCGGTATCTTCTCCATAGAAAATGCGGTTAACCCATGAGCTGCTAGTGAAGCAATACCTTCCGTCTTATGTGGAGATAACAGACCAAGTAGAACTGCATCCTTACGTATCATCTTTATCTCGGAAGAATCCGGAGCTTGTACTTTAAGTACTATCTCAGACAATCTGTAAAGTTCTGCCGCATCATTTACTATAGTTGCACCGGCTTCCTTAAAACTCTCATCAGTAATACTTGCCCCAACGCCCGCTCCTGACTGTATCAGAACGACATGAGACCCATTAGCAGAGAACTTCTTAACGGTCTCTGGAGTAGCTGCAACGCGGGTTTCTCCATCTAACACCTCCGCGGGTATTCCTATAAACATTGACAATCCCCTTTAATAGATATTTTATATTTCTATAAAACACCCATATAAAATCTCCACTAACAAATAACTCTTATTTTTCTAAGAGCCCTCGATTATAAATAATTCTGGGTGTGATGTGTTGCGCAGAATACAAGATAAGTTAAATTTTGTACTCTTAGGTTCTAATCTCGCCTGATTCCTTTAAACAATGACTAATCCACTTTGTGGTCAGCTTCTCCTGAGCACTGTTCTGGCGTAATCTTGATGCAAGTCCACCAAAATCAACCTGATCAAGCGGTTGATCCTGATTGAAACATGAAAATACATAGGTAATTGCACCGGTTTCCGGATTTTTATGAGGCTGCAAGCACTGCGCACAAATTTCTTTCATCATGCACTGCATTGGTGAGTTTATGGAGCCGATTGCAAAATGATCCGCCTTTAAATAGGGCTTTAGTTCATTTCGTCGAGCAATACCTACCGCTGCCATCATTCGATCTGAGCCAATAGTAAGTATTCTGTCAGCCTCAGCCAACTTAATTGGCTGAGGGCCTAAAGCTCCACTACCATAGGCAACCATTGCCTCTACCATATTTCCAATATAGCTAAAATCGCCAGGCCGTGAAGGTTTAAATCCTGGCGACTCATCACAACACCATACAACTGTATCTGCAGCTGCTTCAATTTCTTCTACTTTATAACGATCAATCAATTTTTTATATCCGGCAAAATACAAGACCTTTGATCCAGCTGCTCTTGCTGCGGCACCTATAGAAAATAAAACTGCATTTCCTAGCCCGCCTCCAACTAACACCTTGGTCTCGCCTGGTACGATTTCTGTTGGGGTCCCTGTTGGACCCATTAGTACAACCGGATCACCGGGACTAAGCGTGGCACATAAATCAGCTGATCCACCCATTTCTAATGCTATTAATGATACTAATCCTCTTTCTATATCTACTGATGCGCCTGTCAGGGCAATTCCCTCCATAGCAAGCTTCGTATTCCCAGCATTAATTGCTAGCGTTTCAAAGTTCTGAAAACGATAGAACTGACCTGGCTGGAAACGTTCTGCCGCCATAGGTGCATGTACTATAACTTCAATAATATTTGGGGTGAGTCTTTCTATACTATGTACTGTAGGCCGTAACCGTGCATTAATTCCAGAAAAGAATTTTGAATTTTCTTCTATTGATATTGGAGACTGCCGACTAAGCACCCGACTTACCACAGGATAACCCTGCTTTGCACTAGACATTGCCTTTACCACATTCCCAGAATAGGACGGGTGAAGATCTCCAAAAAAACTAATGAAACGACCATCATTACAACGACTTAAAAGGACCATTGGAGTTTCTGGTTTAGGATTTCCATGGACCGGTTCTACAGGGTCCCCACTCTCATCGCAAGAAGCAAAATAACGCCCGTGTAGTTTGAAATTTTTCTTATCTTCTCTGGCAAGCACCGTGTTCGGCTGTGTACCTGCTGCAACCAGTACAGCACGTGCTGGCAATTCAGTTTCTCCGATTTTTTGCCACGACCCTTCTTCGTCGAGTTCTTTAATTGAAAATTTTATGGATTTAGCATGTTCCCATTGATCAAGCTCTATACTTTCAGGTGTAAGACCTTCAGAAAATGTTATGCCCTCCTCCAATGCCTTTTCCACTTCTTCATGATTCAGGGTATAAGATGGGCTATCTATCATTCGTTTCCTATACGCAAGAGTGGCACCTCCCCAAGACTGGAGTAATTCTAGAATTTTTGGTACTCGCCCTTCATTTTTTGCTAATTTACGCTCGTCTCGAATGGCACGCGCATGATTAAGAAATTCATCTGCAATTTCACGCTCCTCCTCGTCCCACAAATTACGAGTTTCTTTTTCACCCTTTATAGATGAAAGAACCTCATAGCGACGAAGAAATTTATCTACCTGAACCGGGTAATAGGCAAGAGCTTCAGTTGCTGTATCAATCGCTGTTAATCCGCCTCCAATTACTACAACGGGTAAGCGTAACTGCATATTTGCCACAGAACTATCTTGAGCTGCACCAGATAGTTGTAACGCCATCAGGAAGTCAGATGCGGCACGAACACCTCGGGCAAGACCATTTGGAAGATCTAGTACGGTAGGACGACCCGCTCCAGCGGCTAGTGCCACATGATCAAACCCCATATTAAGCGCATCATCAGCTGTAATAGTTCCTCCAAAACGAACCCCGCCAAACAGAGAGAATTCCTCCCTTCGTTCTAGTAGCAACCGAATTAATTTTAGAAAATTTTTGTTCCAACGTACGGTAATTCCATATTCCGCTACACCGCCAAAACCTGCCGGCATACGCTCATTCAAATCCTCATCAAGTTCTTTTGCATCTCTGATAGCCCTAAATGGTACATGATCACCCTCTTGGCTAATTCCTGAGATATCTGATGGCAGAGCCTCTATTTTAAGCCCATCTATACCCATCACGGCATGGCCATCGTTCATCAGATGATGAGCTAAAGTATATCCTGCTGGTCCCATACCAACCACTAACACTTTATGACCAGATGGGGCTTTCGGAACAGGTCGGTTCAAATCTAGCGGGTTCCAACGTGTAAGAAGACTATAAATCTCAAAGCCCCATGGTAGCTCCAGAATATCTTTAAGAGATCGTGTTTCTGCTTCAGGAATATTTACTGGCTCTTGCTTTTGATAAATACAGGATTTCATACAATCATTACAAATTCGATGACCGGTTCCAGCGCACATAGGATTATCTAATACAATCATAGCTAGACTACCGATAGCAACTCCCTCGGTCTTTAGCTTATGAAATTCAGAAATCCGCTCTTCTAAAGGACAGCCGGCGAGTAAAACGCCAAACTGGCTCTTTTTGAAGGCTTTAGGCTCATCAGGTGACTTTGGCTTGACCTTTAGTCCTTTTGAGCAGGAATCCTTTCCCTGCTCATGACACCAAATGCAGTAATTTGCTTCATCTAAAGCGCCCACAAGGTCAGTACCCTGATCAGTCAGTGAAAACCCTTCTCTCCGACGCAAGTGCTCTAACCGGTGAGAAACATAACCTTCAGTAGTATCGATAACCGACGGTACTAAGTGTAGATAATCCAGCTTAGGGTGAGCTTTAAAAAGCACACCTTCTTGGCTACGTATTTTTCCTTCTGCTGTTTTCAGTGCCCAAGCAGCATAAAACAATGCAGCCTTAAGGAGCTCTTCGTTCTTTTCTTCATCCTTTAACCACTCTATTACTTTTGTTGCAAAAATAAGCTCAGAAAATGGCTCTTTAAATTCAATCTCCAGCCGTTTTTCCAATTTAGGGCCATCAATTTTTGATATATCTTCATCACTAACCTTATTCATTGCTTTCCGCAGTACAAACTGCCTTTTGCAAAAATACAGTGGGGCTAGCTCGTGATGGCGGGCAGAAAGTGCCTGAACTTCGGTCTCTATACAGAATAATTTTGAAATAAAATCATCCAGCAATGGAGCAATTTCAATTAGTAAATTAGATTCATCTTTTTCATTAAGGCTATCGCTATGAGAGCGAGCATGATCAAGCCGAGCATGTAAATCAGGATCACTATCCTTTAAAAAATCAAGAAAAGAGAGATCCAGCTTTAAAAGTCCAGCACGTCGATATAAATCTGCAAAATTCATATCGAATCCCAGAACAAGAGAGTCTTCTTCTTCTGCTACTCCTAACCTAGTACCTGAATCTGATCCCATATTTTTCATACTCAATAAATTGTTAATGATGTTAAATAAATAGAAATAAATTTTTATTGGTGCTTTTATTTATAACTTTGAAAATTATCATTGAAGCACCAAATTATGTGTTAGCTGGACAAATCATTCCTGCTGCAACAGTATTGTTGCTCGCTTCATCAATTACAATAAAGCTCCCCGTAGCATGATTTTTTTGATAGTCATCACAAGCTAGGGGCTGCTGCACATTAAGTTCCACACGTCCTATATCATTCATTTTCAAGGTATCTACTATCTCATGATTTAGCGTGTTGATATCTACCCTGTAATCTATCTTACTCACTCCTGCTTTAACTATACGAGCCGAGTGCTTGAGAAGGTACTTACGTTTAGGATCAAGAGCCGTCTCGGATAGCCAACATAATATTGTATTAATTTTCTTGCTAACACGCGGTACATTTTCAGTTTTTACCAACATATCACCACGAGAAATATCGAGGTGGTCCTCGATAGTCAATGTAACTGACTGTGGTGCAATGGCATAATCAAGGAACCCATCGTAAGTAACAATTTCTTTAATGCGAGAATTCAATCCAGAAGGAAAAACTGTTATTTTATCTCCAACAGCAACCTGACCTGATTCAATTCTTCCCATGTAGCCACGGAAATCATGGAACTCCTTAGTCTTTGGACGACATACCAGCTGTACTGGGAAACGAAAATCTTCAAGATTAATATCGTTGTCTATGGGAATATTCTCCAGCACCTCCATTAAAGTCGAGCCTTTATACCAGGAAAGATTCTCCCCGCGTTCTACTACCATATCTCCATTCAAAGCAGACATTGGGATATACACAATATTATCTAAGCCAAGCTTGGCTGCAAATTCGGAAAATTCCTGACTAATTTTCTTAACCACATCACGAGAGTAGTCAACAAGATCCATTTTATTAATAGCTACAACCAAATGAGGAATGCCCATCAAACTAGCTAAATAAGCATGGCGGCGAGATTGGGTAAGTACGCCTTTCCGTGCATCAATTAAAATAATTGCAAGATTCGCAGTGGATGCGCCAGTCACCATGTTACGGGTATATTGCTCGTGCCCAGGGGTATCTGCGATAATGAATTTTCGTTTAGGAGTAGCAAAATAACGATAGGCTACATCAATAGTAATTCCTTGCTCACGTTCTGCCTGTAAGCCGTCAGTTAATAATGACAAGTCTACGTCCTTCATTCCTCGTTTGTGCGAAGTGTTTGTAATTGAACTTAACTGATCTTCAAATATTGATTTAGAGTCATATAATAAGCGCCCAATTAAGGTACTCTTACCATCATCCACACTACCGGCTGTGATAAAGCGTAATAACTCAGTATCACTAAACGAAATTTTATTGTTTCCTGCCATTTATTATCCTTCTGGAAGTTCGAATTGCTGTGAATTTCTCTGATCACCTATTTCAGGTGAACTACTTACTCTAAAAGTATCCCTCTTTCTTACGTAGTTCCATGGACGCATCTGATGTTTGGTCATCCATACGGGTAGCGCCCCGCTCAGTAATATGTGTAATCGCTGTTTCAGTAATAATTTCCTCTACATTCGCTGCTTCAGATTCTACTGGGCAGGTACAACTCATATCTCCTACTGTACGGAAACGAACCATAATATTTTCTGATTGCTCACCGTCCTTAGGTTGAACAAGGTGAGATACTGGCAACAAGCCATTTTCACGTCGATACACATCTCGTGTATGTGCAAAATAAATATGCGGCACCTCCAACTTCTCGCGCGCAATATATTCCCAAACATCAAGCTCGGTCCAGTTACTGATTGGGAATACACGAATATTTTCTCCTTTATGTACCCGTGTATTATAAATATCCCATAATTCAGGCCGCTGATTCTTTGGATCCCATTGCCCGAATTCATCTCGAAAAGAAAATATACGTTCCTTTGCCCGAGCTTTTTCTTCGTCGCGTCGTGCGCCACCAATACAAGCATCAAGCTCAAGCTCTGCAATTGAATCTAGTAGTGTCACTGATTGAAATGAATTTCGACTCTGATTCTCTGAGCGTAGAACCACCCTACCTTGTTTAATAGAGTCTTCCATACTACGCACAATCAAACGCTCACCTAATTCTTTAGCTTTCCTATCACGGAATTCAATTACTTCTGGAAAATTATGGCCAGTATCTATATGTAGTAATGGAAATGGAAAAGGGCCCGGACGAAATGCTTTTTCTGCGAGCCTTAGCAACACAATGGAGTCTTTCCCCCCTGAAAAAAGCAATGCAGGATTAACACATTCTGCAGCAACTTCTCGCAAAATATGAACTGATTCACTTTCCAGAACGTCTAAATGACTTAACTGGTCTTCGGTCCGTCGTTTAATAATTACTTGCTCATTTTTCATCATAATACCTGGAACAGGGGTAATAAAATCTTGCTTATCGTTTATTAATATATCCATTTACTAACTCGCTAATTCTCTAAAAATACCAAATAAACTTATCTTATTTAAGATGCAGGCCACACTCCTTAGTTTCAGGATCCTCCCACCACCAACGCCCAGCACGGACATCTTCACCGGGTGTAATAGCACGGGTACATGGCGCGCAACCAATACTGCTATAATTTTTATCATGCAGTGCATTATACGGAATATTAAAATCTTTAATATATGTCCATATGTCAGGCAGACTCCAGTTTAAAAGCGGGCTAATTTTCTGAAGACCGTTATCTGCATCGAACTCTGACGCCTCAAGATTTATTCTAGTTGGAGCCTGATCACGTCGCAGTCCTGTTATCCATGCACGCTTACCCTTTAATGCACGTTTTAATGGTTCAACTTTCCTCATAAAACAACAAGCTTTACGTAGGGCTATGCTGTCATAGAATCCATTAGCTCCATTTTCAGCAGCATATTTCTCCACTGCAGCAGACTCAGGAAAATATATTTTAGTATTTATATTATAGCGATCCTCAACTTCTTTCATTAGACTATAAGTTTCTTCAGGAAGACGAGCCGTATCTAGAGTAAACATAGAAATATCCGGAAAATTCTTCCCTATTAAGTCAGTTAGCACCATATCTTCTGCACCAAAGCTATTTGCAAAAACAACTGGGGCATAGTCTTTATTTACTGCATCTAACAGTGCATTCACTTCTTTGACCTTCTGACTTAAATTCATCACTCTCTAGGCCTATAAAATTGATAGAAATTATTGCCTCATATCAGCTGGCTGCTGAGCCTGCAACTGACCTGGTGAAACTGTCTGTGGCAATGCCCCTGTTAAATCAAGCTGATGATCAAAGCTTATACATAGTTCCGCAACTTCTACTGTCCATTCATCCAACTCTAAGAACCATTTATTTAGTAGAACAACGTCCAGTGTCTCAGTTGAACTCATAAAATATCCTGAAAATTTAATTAACTGTTCGGATAATTTTGGTTTAGTAGGCAATACATTCCTTAGTTCTTCTGCCTGTTCCCTCAAATTATCTTTCTTAGCACCACCAAACAGTTCTGTTACACCCTGACTAATTAAGAGAGCAATTTCCTCGGCACATTTAACAGAATCTTCAAATTTACGCTGAAATTTCAATGCATCCCGATAGTTTCGCTCATGTGCTGCCTCAAAAAAACTTGAGCCTATCTTTACTTGAGTAACTCCTGCACATTCTCCCCCACCTAGTTGCAGAACTTTAAAATCACTTTCTTTTCCATGATCACGTAAAACCAACTCTAATTCTTCAGCCTTAATGTCAGTTACACATTTCAATAACTCAGTGAAATACTCTTTACCTACACGCCTTACCCAGAAGAAAAATGTTTCACCAGATTGACACTCAGAGCTATATGCCGTTTTTATCAGCTTCATAGCCTCTTCAATACGTGCGGCAGGAACTGCCGGGGCTTTAATTGCCAATTCCCCGTTTGCCTTCCCATCTCCTCCTAGATACATTTGATAGTGCGGTATTAATTTACCGTGCATGCGTTTACCTACCCCATACATACCAATATCACCAGTCTCTGGTTGTGCACAACCATTATGACATCCAGAAACACGAATTTTTAAATCATGTTCCCCCCCACTTAATTTCGGCCCAAGAACTGTACTAGAAGTTATCCCCAAACGACAAGTCGAAGTACCTGGGCATGCAACAACATCATCGCCGGTTTGTGGCTTACCTAAATCTAGTTTAGATACAGCAGTACCCAGAGTATCAATTTTTTCCTTTTCTACATTTATCAGGATCATATTTTGATCCTGGGTTACACGAATCTCATTTAATTCAAAAAATTCAAGAATTCTAGCAAGCCCTCGCAATTGCACTACATTTAGATTTCCCATTGGAGTACTAATTGGAAAAACATAAAGCCCAGATTGCTTCTGTTCAAATAATTTACGTGGCGCACCAATCCCAGGAATTTCACTGTCAATCCCAGAGTTCCATTCTCCTTTGGGGTATTCCTGTGTTGCCAATGCTGCCTTGGTACGCTCTAACTCCTCACGATATTTTTCAATAAACCCTTCCTGGCCAAATCTATCAACTAAAAATTTGATTCTTGCCTTAGCGCGTTTAACACGATCTGAATATCGATTATGCAATGAGACAATTGCTTCCATAACTAATAATAAGTCTTTTTCTTCAATAAATTCTTCAACTACTATCGCCTCATGCGGCTTATGCCCAAGACCTCCACCAGCCACAACTTTAAAGCCAAATTTAGTTCCCTTTTGTACTGCAATAACCCCCATATCATGCATCATTCCCTGTGCACAATCTGATTCACAAGCCGAAAAACTAATTTTAAATTTACGCGGCATTTGTTGTGTTAGTGGATTACGTAAGAAATGCTGAACAGCCCCATCGAGATGTTTATTAACGTCAACGTGCTGTCTAGGACATACCCCAGACAAAGAACACGCAGTAACGTTACGGATAGTATTCCCACATGCTTCGCGTGTTGTTAGCCCTGTTGTAGCTAGAAGCCGAAGAACTTCGGGAGTATCCCCGAGTGGAACATAATGAATCTGTATATCCTGGCGTGTAGTAATATGCACAACATCGTGTTGCACATATTTCTCTAATACGTCTGCTATTACCGCCAATTGTTTCGAATTTAAACGGCCACCCGGCAGCTTAATACGAATCATATTGACCCCTTCCTGACGCTGACCATAAATACCCATTTGCAAACGAGCAGCAGTAAATCGATCAGCATCCATATTTTGGCTTTGAAAGTCCTGCAGCGCTTTATCAAACAAAGTTATTTCTTCATCGCTAGCAAGATTTATTAACTCATTCATCTAATTTCTCCACAATTTATTACCATATTAATCTTCCCCCAATTATGACCAGGATTGTCGCTAATGCTGGACGCAATATTCGCTCTGGTATCCGCCCACCTATATGGCTTCCAATATAAATTCCTGGCAGAGAACCCAATAATAAACTACCAAGCAACCCAAAATCTACTGTTCCCAGATAAACATGCCCCATTCCTGCTATTAGGGTAAGTGGAACTGCATGGGCTATGTCACTGCCAATTAGATTTATAGTGGGAGTGCGCGGATATAAAGTAATAAGCGCTACCATACCCAATGCTCCGGCACCCACCGATGTCATGGTTACTAAAATTCCTAAAACAGCACCTGTCGTAATCGTTGCTGTAACTATATTCTGGTCGCGCCATGCTGCTAGAGAGCTAAAGCGAGATTTTCCTAAATGTGCCAGTTGATTACGAAAAAATAAAGCTAGTGCAGTCAGAATTAAAGCTATTCCAAGCGTACCGGTAATCAAATCTGAGAAAATTTGATTCTCAACCCCTAGCGCGTTCAACCCTAGTACAGTCAATAATGCAGCAGGCAAACTGCCTATTGATAGTCTTTTGACAAGTTTCCAGTCTACGGTGCCACGACGACCATGCACCCATACGCCACCTGCTTTTGTCAACGAAGCATACAACAAGTCCGTACCTACGGCAGTAGCTGGGGAAATACTAAACCCCAGTATTAACAGAGGTGTCATAAGTGATCCTCCGCCTACCCCGGTGAGTCCTACAATAAATCCCACCAGTAAGCCTGATAGAGTGTAGCCCCATTCCATACTGTTTATCCTAGTTACCCTAAATTTTGAAGGATGGATATTAACAACATATTGATATATTATCTAATAATATTAAATTAGATTGATATAATTATTAGTTATAACATGAATTGGAGTGAGGATTATGAAACTACAGCAATTAAGATATCTATGTGAGGTGGCGAACCAAGATCTCAATTTATCCAGAGCTGCTAAAAAATTACATACCTCGCAACCTGGAATAAGCAAACAAATTCAGCTTCTAGAAGAAGAGCTTGGCGTGGAAATTTTTATTCGTAATGGTAAACGAATGGCTAGCATTACCCCACCAGGGAAAACTATAGTCGAGATAGCTGAAAAAATTCTCATAGAAGAAAATAACCTGAGATGTGTAGGTCAGGAATTTACAGACAAAGATGTTGGGTCTTTAACTGTTGCTACTACCCACACCCAGGCAAGGTACGCTCTGCCCCCTACAATTAGACAATTTACTACTCGCTACCCAAAAATAAAGCTAACAATACGTCAGGGAAACCCGACTCAAATATCAAAATTAGTGACTTCTGGAGAAGCAGACATTGCCATTGCTACAGAGGCTATTGAGTTCTTTCATGAACTTGTGATGCTTCCGTGCTATCAATGGAATCGATGTATCATCACGCCACCTGAGCACCCATTACTTTCACTCCGAGAAATTTCGCTTGAAGCTATTGTTAAATATCCCATTATTACCTACGACTTTGCATTTACAGGGCGTTCAAAAATTAACCAGGCTTTTGAGGCCAGAGGCTTAGTACCCAATGTTGTATTGACCGCTTTAGATGCAGATGTCATTAAGACTTATGTAGAACTAGGGTTAGGTATTGGAATAGTGGCGCAAATGGCATTTGACCCTAGCCGGGACAAACATCTACGCTCCATAGACGCAGGGCACCTTTTTGAATCAAGCACTACACGTATTGGCATCAGAAAAAATAGCTATCTTCGAGGTTATGTACTTGATTTTATTAAAATGTTCTCTCCTCAGCTCAATAGAATTACTGTCAAAAAGGCCATGAATAAAGAGCTATAACTCTACGAAGAAGATGAATTGCATTTATTTTATTTACAAGATATAACAATGCTTTGTACAGTACATAGCAACTTGGAACTGTATAATTGAAAGCATTCCATTTAACTACTCTTTAATTCTGTGATCAAACTCCTGCCCGACCTTATTATTAATCAAATTTCTGCCGGTGAGGTAATAGAGCGGCCTGCTTCAGCACTTAAAGAAATACTTGAAAATAGTGTGGATGCTGGTGCTTTAGAAGTAAAGGTTCAGCTTGAAGAAGGCGGAGTTAAATTAATCCGTGTAGCCGACAATGGCGACGGAATTCCAAAGAATGATTTACCTCTTGCCCTTACGCCTCATGCTACAAGCAAGATTAAAACCCTAGAAGATTTACAGAAAATAGGCAGTCTTGGATTCCGAGGTGAAGCACTTGCAAGTATTGCATCAGTTTCTAATTTAGTTCTAGCAAGCCGGAAACTAGAAGAAAAACATGCCTGGCAGATACATGCTAAAGGAGGAAGACTTTCACGCCCTGAGCCCTCATCACTTGTTGCTGGAGTCACGGTTGAAGTACATGATCTCTACTTTAATACTCCTGCCCGGAGAAAATTCCTAAAAACCGAGGCCACAGAATTTAGCCATTGCGATGAGACCTTTAAGCGCATTGCATTATCATCCCCTAATATTAGCTTTACACTTCAACATAACGGCAAAATACGTCGTCATTTACGATCATCTGATGTAACGCAACGAATTACACAATTGCTAGGCAGCGATTTTGAGGAGGCTTCCCTACTTATAAGCGAACAAGCGGCAGATTTGCATCTGTATGGATCTGTCGCATTACCAACCTATTCAAAGTCTTCCCGTAATGCACAGTATTTTTTTATTAATGGTCGTTTTGTACGAGACAAATTAATCGCACATGCGATTAGAGAAGCCTATCGTGATGTTCTACATCTGGACCGGCACCCAACATACGTTCTATTTCTAAATATGAATCCAGAAGGTTTAGATGTTAATGTTCACCCAGCTAAAACTGAAGTCCGATTTCGCGATCCACGCGCATTACATCAATTCATTTTTCACACTATTAGCAAGTCATTAGCTTCTCCACACCAAAAACTAGAAACAAATAATTCCGTAGCAGCTATAAATGAAGCATCCATCCCTTCCGCATCAGCCTATGTAAGACAAGACCCCATGCAGCTCGGGAGGGAAGCTTCGCCCCCCTTTCATTATCAAAATCTATTTGGTGCAGGCATCAAAGCAAAGATTCCTTCAGCCACTACTATCACTGAGCAGGAACAGGAAGAAATTCCACCCTTAGGTTTTGCTCTAGGACAGCTTATGGGTATATACATACTGGCCCAAAATAGGCAGGGTTTAATCATTGTGGACATGCATGCAGCACACGAACGCGTAACTTATGAGAAACTAAAGTCATCGTTTGATAACCGTACCCTATCTATGCAACCACTGCTAATTCCTGTGACATTCCAGGGAAACGGATTAGATGTTGTCACTGCAGAAGAAAACAAAGAAATTTTAAGTAACCTAGGCTTTGAAATCGCCATCCTCTCTCCTACCACGCTAGCGGTACGTGCAGTGCCGACTATACTCAAGGACACGGATGTCGTTAAGTTAGCGCGTGATATCCTCAATGAGCTTCGTGAGTTTGATACGGGTCAGCTATTGACAAACAAACGCAATGAGCTCCTCTCAAGTATGGCCTGCCATAATGCAATTCGTGCCAATCGAATACTGAGCTTACCCGAGATGAATGCAC
>Ga0308013_10000640_pt1 | contig 17863 bp, 24 predicted proteins | sample Neamet181_FD_203131 | JGI IMG/M metagenome (GOLD analysis project Ga0308013, IMG submission 203131) | Marine microbial communities from water near the shore, Antarctic Ocean - #181 | ecosystem: Environmental > Aquatic > Marine > Unclassified | place: Southern Ocean | collected 2014-07-25
GCGAGAGGCTTGGTACGAGGTGTATGATGGTGAGGAGAATGGGGATGAGGGTAAGGAGAAGACGGAGTGAGTGGGTTGTTGACGGATTTATTGACAAACCAATATATATATATATATAAGATGACTGATTCACCACAACACATTCACATCCATGGAAGGAAATACGATATTTCCAATTTCTCTCACCCAGGAGGGAAACGGATCATTGAATCATACGTTGATCGCGACGCATCGTTGGTTTTCGATATGTTCCATAAGAATTCCACGACGAAAGTGATGAAATATCTCAACGCACTTCCCAACGAACCGAGTGAAATGCGATTGAGTGTGGTAGAGGAAGATTTCATCCAGTTTAGGAATCGGTTGGATGCCGAGGGGATGTTCGTGCCCCGTCCATTCGATATCATGTGGCGTACGATTGTGGCGGTCGGTTTACTGGGAGGCGGAATCGCCTGGTGTGCGACGAATTATTGGTTGGGTGTGATTGTCGCAGGATTGGGGTGGTCGCAAATTGGATGGATCGAACATGAAGGGGGACACGGTTCTTTCACAACGATTCCGTGGATAGATAAGACATTACAATGGGTGGTGTTCGACATGGTGTTGGGAGGAAGTCATCGGTTCTGGAATTACCAGCATAACAATCACCATGCGAACACTCAACATATAGAGTACGATTTGGATTTGGATACTCATCCACTCTTCTGTTATTCGTACGATAAATTCAAGCATAACAGGTTGGTCGCCAACCCCGTGTTGCGGGTCGCGGGGTATGTGTGGCCGGCGATGAACTGTTTGGTATTTTACGCATGGACTCTTCTCACCCATCCCCGGTACGAAATACGGAAAGGGAATTGGAAGTATGTGCCGATGACACTGTTGTTCGCGTTCCTAAGAGCCTATGCGGTTCATCAACTCACGGGGCTCACTCCACTACATTCGGTTGGGGTATCGCTGTTGGTTGCGATGGTTGGACTCTCCATTCTACTCACGGTATTCGTAGTTTCCCACATCACGACGGAAACCAACGATGGAGCGGACGATCTTATCACCACCACGGCGAACCATACTGTGAATATCCGTCCCAATTTCCTGGTGAATTGGTTCATGGGATACTTGAATCTTCAGATCGAGCACCATTTGTTCCCGACCATGCCACAGATCAATCACCCGAAAATCCGGCCACGGGTCAAACGATTCTTCGCCGAACATGGATTGGAGTACAAGGAGTATGGGTTTTTTGAGGCGTACAGGATGGTATTCAAACATATTTACGATGTTTCCAGGAAACTGTAATGGGTGGTGTGTGGGTGGCGAGTGGTGGAATCTGAGATATATATATATATCATACTTATGGAAAGTATAAATTCCGACCCCAACTCCCCACACACCATCTTCAACTCCTTCTATTTGAATGCGATGTTGAGTGTCATGTACATGAGTTTGGTCGCCAGCGAACCGTTCATTTCACACACATTCAGCGACAAAGTTAGAGGAAGTGGTTCGTTTCAGTGTGTGGTCAAGGCCTACAATGGATTCCAAATCGGGTTCAATGCCTACATCGTCTGGTTGATTTTACAGGGGTACGCAACCACTCCCTCAGACGGTACTATCGTTGGAGAGATGGAACGATGGTTGGGATTGAGTCAAACGGGAATCACGTGGCAGGTACAGACATTCCAACTCTACCATATTGCCAAATACCTGGATTGGGTGGATACACTCATCATCGTGATGAAGAAATCCAAGCGGCAATTGTCATGGCTCCATTGCGTGCATCATGTTATCATGCCATGGCCATGGTATCTTACATTCGTTCATTTTCCACAAGCGATGATTCTGTACACTTGGCAGAATGCTATGAATAGCCTGGTACACGTGATGATGTACGGTTCGGATGGTTCTGTTATATGGCGATGAGTGCGTTGATGATCCAGATGTTCGGCTCATTCTACAGGAAAGAGAAGAAGAAACCAGGACAAGTGACTGTATGTTGAAGTGGCTCGGCGACTATTTTCTCACTAATATACAAATGATACCTCCCGAATCTCCCACATTCGAATGGACGGATGCGATGAAACAATATCCATTGACTATTGGATGTTTCGTTCCACTGACAATCATGAATACGTTCAGTGGCGATTCCCGGTACGGGTACGGATGGCAGAAGTTCGTTCCGCAAATACTCGTGCCGGAACATATGCGGAAATGGAATCACCCACATGATCCATTGCCGTGGATAAAATGTTTTTGTTAGATGATACGAACGAGTCGTTCCTATCATATGTTCATACACCACTCTAATGATTGAAACTATCGAAACACGTGTTGGTAGGAACGGTAGTCCGTTTATTATGCGGAATAAAAAACTGTGGAACGAATTTCTGGTATCCTAATCCACTACTACCACTCCCCGCATTCACCATATACAATGGTATGAAAAATGGAATTGTAATTGGGTACGATTTTACGGCATCCCACCATGTGAATGGTTCTTGGACGATGTCGATGTCTGTGTACTGATCGATGCGTGGGGGTGGTGCGCTCATTATACATTATATCGACATGTTCGATACAATGTATCATTTTATGGTGTGTTCACAGTGACATTCATTCCACCAATCCATTCTCGATATTGCGAATAGCGATTGCATAACAGGCATCGCGGTAAGTCGCCTCCACACCCTCACCCCGTTTCACGTCAATCACGCGCTGGATTTCACGGAAAGTCTGGCTCATCATGTACCGCATATCGGTATGAACCACTGTCTCCGTCTCACTCTCGTACCCAGACCACATATGGGATGAGGAAACCTTATCCCGTGAAATATCTTTGGTACATGACACGTCGAATGCGCGGTTCCGCTCATACTCGAAATTGCTCACTATAACCCCTCCCGAATTGGCGAATATATCTGGGACCACATCCACGCCACGGGCGACCAACGCGGTCTCCGCTTCCAAGGAAACGGGCCCGTTCGCTGCTTCAATGATAACCTGGGCCTTCACCTGATCCACATTATCGGCGGTGATTTGCATTTCCAATGCGGCAGGGATCAGAACGTCACATGGAACTGAAAAAATGGATGGATATTCAACCGGCAATCCTACGCTCACCCCTCCATCTGCCACACCAAACCCACCAACCCCACCATTGACCTTCACATATTCGGTCAGAGCCGCCACATCAATTCCATCCGTGTCGTACACGGAACCAGTGTGATCCGACACACATACCAACCACATCCCCTGTTCGGAAAGGAACTTGGCGGCGAAACTACCTACGTTCCCGAACCCCTGCATCGCAAAGGTCATTCCTGCCATGGGACGGTTGTTTGCCGCACACCATAGTTCAGTCGAATATGCGACACCCAATCCAGTCGCCTCGGTGCGCCCCAACGACCCACCCTTTCCTACAGATTTACCCGTGAAGTGGGACAATGTCCCCGTCGTCTCCCACATGTGGTGGTTCATCACATCCATCAACGCGGAACCGGTACCCACATCGGGTGCGGGCACGTCTTTCCCCGCCCCAATATATGGATGGAACTGGTCCACATATTGACGCGACAACTCGTGCAACTCCTCCTCGGTATGATCGCGGGGATTCAGGGAGATTCCCCCCTTCCCGCCACCCAACTCCATATTATGGAGCGCACACTTGTAGGTCATCCACGAAGCCAACGCCGTACACTCTTCCATATTCACGTCAGGGTGGAATCGGATTCCACCCTTGTATGGACCCAGTACATTGTTGTGCTGGACTCTATATGCCTGATATAATCGGGGCTCTGTGGATGGCGATGCGGGAGGGAGACGAAGCAACGCATAATGTTGATGTTTGGGGCGTTCCAAACACATGATGGTACGTTTTCCGAAATCACACATGGAGAGCCCGCGTTTGAGTTGAGATTCAATCATTGTATATAATGGTTTCGAAGAAGACATTGTACACTGTATACTATGAAAACATTATATGGTGTTGATGTGTGCGTTGCGTGATATACGCAACCACTCATCCAAATGTACTCTCCATCCCATACGTAACAAACAGGAATTCGGTATCATCGTCCTTACATTCCTCGTATATCGTTGACATTAGACTACTGGTCGGCGGAACCGCCCCATCAACGAATAAAAATAGAGCCTTATCGGGAGACAGTTTCAACCGCTTGCGGATCACATACTGAAACTGACCCACTGTCAAATCCACCGGCACGAGGAATTTATGCTTGTCTATTTCTGGCGCATCGGTTGACGGGGATTTTCCAACCAACACGGGAATCCTATCGGGATATTTCTCACGAACCCGTTTCGCTTCATCGGGAGTGAATGTTCCAAACTCGGTAGATTTTGTCGCTGTGGTAATAACATCGCCAATGTATCGTGTGACTGCATCCATTTTCGTAGTATACGGGAATGTATGTAAATAGTTTTACACACCCTTGAACATTTCTCGGAGCGCGCGCCACACAACCATCCAATACACCGAAACAATCTAAACCCTTTTACCCAATATGTGTATACCAGTATGGCAGAAGCATCGTTCACAGATAAGCAGTTTTCGTCCATCCAATACAAGACCGGGATCAATGATATACCTGGAGCGTCCAGTAACAACATTGAATCACTGGATCAACTGTTATCCCAGGAGACGGTATCCAACGTTGCCGATGCCTGGGCGAAATTGGATAAGACCACGCGCATCAAGAAACTAAAGACCTACGTGCGTACCAAAATGAGTGTTCGCATGGGATTAACCGACCAGGAATCGGATAAGTGTCTCAGGTATATGGTACGCAACATGGATAGACAATTGAGGCGCGTGAAGGATGTGGTGTACGACAAGAATTCGGGGGAAGTTATGGATATACCCGCATTTGAATTTAACGCCAAGACCAGAGCATTCACCATGAAACGCGAATCGCCCCCCGCGACACCTGTAAGTAAACGGAGGACGCGAACACAAAAGACTGCAGCCACCGACTTATAGAAGGGTTGTTAACGGTGGTTACCAGGATATGATTCCGTGCATCGCAAATTATTGTCGCCATAATTGATATGACGACATTTTGTCACACTATCCAAAATTCGCGTCGAAATACACCATGCAATGATAAAATTGATATGAACGATTCATCCCAAACTATGGTATTAACAGACCATGAACAACACAAGCACCACCAACACCACCCGCCAATCAAGTGCCAGTTTCTCGAACGACTACGAGATAACCGAAGCACACCCACGAAAGTTATCAGGGGATGATTATATAACGATGATTGACCGCGCAATGACACATTTTAAAGCGTACATTGACGCGGATCCAAACGCAGTATCCAAACAATCATTTCATACGGATATTTACGACACGGTGCTTGTACTGGTGGAACAAGAGTTTGTGCCCATGTACGCGCGCGATATAGCCGACTTGTGCGCGTATGTAGTGCTGGAAACAGGGGATAGATTCTTTGAGACGGTGATTCCCCGCAGAGTTTACGCGGAAGTCTCCTGGTACGAGCGCCGCCCCAACGTGCGCGCACTTCGCCGTAAGATTCGGGATGTGGAGACGCGGCCCCAACCAGATCAGCGCACCGACGCATGGTACCGGTTCCGCCATGGGGTGCTGACCGCGAGCAATGCGTGGAAAGCCTTTGGTACCCCCAGTTCCGTCAATCAGTTGATATACGAGAAATGTCAGCCCATGAAAAGTGCGGATACTAGTGATCCCGACGCATTTCGTCCCGTATCCACCGAGAATGCGATGCATTGGGGACAAAAATACGAGCCGGTATCCACCATGCTATACGAAGCGCGGTACAATACAATAGTTGGAGAGTTTGGGTGTGTTCCACACGACCGTATCCCCCACCTCGCCGCATCGCCCGACGGAATCAATGTGGACGAGAAATCGTGCCTCTATGGCCGGATGCTGGAAATCAAGAATATCGTGAACCGTGTGATTGATGGGAACCCCAAAACCGACTACTGGATCCAAATGCAACTCCAGATGGAAGTGTGTGATCTGGACGACTGTGATTTCCTGGAGACGCGGTTCACCGAGTATGAAACGTACGATGATTACGAGTTTGATTCGGATGCGTGCCGCGTAAATAAATCCGTGGACGGATGTTTGACTGGATCCATTCTCTACTTTGATAACAATGGAACACCCTTATATTGCTACGCCCCCATCAACGCTACTCCAGAAGAACGGGGTGATTGGGAAACAAATATGATGGAGAAACACACGGACCTCATGTGGGTTCGCACCATATATTGGAAATTGGCAGAGTACAGTTGTGTGCTGGTACTGAGGAACAAACATTGGTTCGCACATGCGGAGTCAGTGCTGGGGGATTTGTGGGAGACCGTGAAGGACGAGCGTATCACGGGCCACGAACACCGGGCCCCCAAGAAACGCGCGAAGAAATTGATAGCAACAGATGATACCCAACCAACAATTCTCCAAGCATGGATAAAGGACGTTTCGGGGAATCCGCTCCCCAAGAAAACCGGGGATGTGAAGAAGGGGGATGTGAATAAATGTATGGTCCCGTTGGATGATATGTAGTGGTGTAGGCGTACGGTTGTTACATATGGTTATTGACAATTATGGGAATTATTTTTTACATATTTACATTTCGTATTCGCATAATGTAAATATGGTATTGGACGATCCCACCACCACACCCCCGATTGACAAAATATACTTTGATGGCGCAGCCTGGGGCATGATGTATTACATACACATGTACGATGTGATCCGTGAATTCCAGAAACCGATGGATACATTGCCTGGTCCAGCACCCAAACATATTGTGGCCCATCCCTCGTACTACGGGACATCGTCTGGTGCCCTGTACGTGGTGATGCTAGCATGTGGATTTTCCACCGATGAAGGGGTTGATTGGTACAACCGGTATTCCACGATGGCTATTGACAAAATGATGCGGATGGAGAATGGTATGAGTTTGACGCAATATCAAATGGGCGTCATTCAAGAAATTGTCGAGAGAACCCCCGATGCATACGAACGAGTGATGCGATTCAAAACACACATAGGAATCACCACGGAACGCACTGGATTCCAGTGGATATCCCGATTTGAATCAAATGAGGATTTGATAAATGTGTTTTTATGTTCATGTCATATCCCAGGAGTTTGTACCTACGATGCCCAGTACAAAGGGGAGTCAGCGGTGGATGGAGGAATTGGATTTGATATACAACGATTCTTTCCAGATATCCCCACTACCCTCACAATCACCACCGTTACCAATACTGGGTACGATGTAAGGGCTGGGATGGGTGTGCCACAACGAATCATCGCTTCTCCGCGGATTGTTCGCAATCATTGGATGATGGAAGGGAGGATTACATTGCGCGATCATTTACAAGGTGTGGTGCAACCGAACCCCAATGTACCGAACAATTCGGCGTTCTTGTCGGTATCCCCCGAGTTTTGGTGGTTCATTCGCCGATACCAACGCATCACCCACGATATCAACGACATAAAATCTACCAATCATTAGAAAATGGGTGTATAGTGTACGATGCGATCACTGTTCTTAGGAGGATTTCTAATGACCGTTGTCATGGGAAAAAATATAAATCGTGGAATACCCAGAATTCCCATCAATGACCCAGTCGCACAGACCGCATATTATGCAAATGAGCGGTACGAATTTGGGATCAATGGAACCGCCGCACCATTCGATGAATCGTACGAACCGGAAAATTGTCCCACTGGATTTATTTGTGAAACACACCCCATATACCCCATGTCCTACTGGGATGAAGCATCACACACAATGGATTCGCGATATTTGGAACATTACGTTGATAATATATATCGCAAACCGATCAGTAAATACACAATGTTATCTCCCATGGCACGGGATATCACTGGGTACGTGACTGACGCGGTGATTCGCATTTTGGGATGGACTCGTGGCACGTATACGTCATCGTCCCACCCAGAACCTCTGGATCTTCTCACTGTGGATTCGGCGGATACCACCGAAACCATCTACTACTTCCACGGCCTGAACCCGCTGAATGGACTGGAGAATCTCCAGTTCCTCGCCGGCGTATCCCACGTGATGAATGTCCACATCATAAAGAACCACGATACTCTATGTAACAATCACATGACGAACATGAGCATGAATCAACATCTGGCGTTGGCGCATGAATATATGATGCATGATATTGCGACCCGAAACGTCACTGCGTACCATCTGGTGGGCGACAGTTATGGGTCTATTCGCATGACCGCGATGAGCCGGTTGTATCCCGACACATTTGATGCCGCCACCACCATCGTATGGGTGGATCCCCTGACGATGAACCTCCCATACTCTCCAACATTCACGCGTTTATGGGAATGCGTGTTCAAAACCTGTGACACGTACGATTCCGTCACCACTATCCTTAACGACCGAGACCAATATCAGTTTCTTAGGAATAACTTGGATATGTACATGTGGTCGTTGGATTCCCATACACTTCGCAAGTACGCGGATAAATGTCATGTACTGATTGGGTCGCGGGACAAGTATGTGCGATTGAATACGGAATCCCCCATCGCAACCACCTCTTGTAAATTCCATATCACCGATGATGCCCACGGAGGAGTTTTGACCCGCGATATAAATGATTTTGTTCCTCTCGTGGTATACCCACCGTACCAGAAAGAGGGGCTATTGGGATTTCGGCAACAGGTCATGGACTGGTTTCAGGTATTCGTATATGAGTGCCTGCGGGTCGTGCTCCCCTAATGTGGGCATGGGGATGGTGAAATCGCACCAATCGTCGTACGTATATATTCCATGAATGATTCCTCCCAGATGCATACCAATGATTGCACTGGATAACCAGTGTGTGACGGTGATATCATACACATGACAAACAATCATGTGTATCGCGAGGAGCACCACATGAATAGCCCAATGATGGATGTGTTTATCAGAGAACGTGTTGTTGATGAATTTCGGACATTCTATACAGTGGGGACCCAGGCAACATATGTATTTGTACGACAAAAATGATAACATGATGCCAATCACCATATATACAATGGCGTGATTGGTTGATGGGAAATAGTCCATAATGCTAACATGTATGGGTATTATAATACGTGTTCCTCATACGAATACGTTTCGAACAAGAGATGTATCCAGGATGAACATCTGGCCTGGATTCTTTCCGGGAGATAAATTGGAAATTTGGGTCACGGTGAACTCGGTGCGTTTATTTGCCAGGGACGTAGGTTTCATAAGCGCACAACATTCCCGCAACATATCGTCCGTCACGCGGTCCATCGCTGTCTCAATCACACAGTGGGGGCCGCTCTGGTTCGCTATATGAATCCATACATCAGTGGGGTCGGCCATCCGTACGAGGGCCGTGTTGGAATGGGCGTCTTTCCCAATTCGGGCAGTGATCCCGTCCCCTACCGTTTTTTCCGTTTGGTGGACTTGGCGTTGTTTCATAGTGTGATGTGATATATCACTGTATGAAATGTGTGTCGCGATATCAATTTTTTAAATCAAATTTGAAATCAAATTTGAAAATACTTTTTAAAAATCAATCACGACCTCGCGTGGGTCAGCGTCTTTGCGAGGACGTCTTCGCCCCCTAGAACCGTTCCCCACCAACTCCTTCTTCATATCGGTCATTTCCTGAATACTGATGGAACTTCCCACCTCAATGTTATCGTGTGATGCCGAATTTCGTGACGATGAATTTCGTACCACTGGGTCGCGCGGTGGCCCCTCATGCGAAGCATTGGCTGCGTCGGCGGTCTGCTTTCGTTTAATATTGGAAAGAATACTACTGATATCCGTCGGACCCTGCATATCCACCCGCTTGGAAGGAGTTTCGTTCATATCGGCAAACGGTTGGTTGATGGGCACGCCAGCGGAAAATGGAGGCGGGGCTGGTGCGCGTGGCGGTGCGCGTGGCGGTGCTCTGGGAGGGGCGCGTGGCGGCGCGCGGGGAGGTGCTGGTGGTGCCCCACCCTGCCCGGCAACATCGTTCATGAATCCCGTGAACCCTGGATTCGTATCTCCCATACTATTCACCGCTGCCTGTGAGAACTGTTTCATCAGGTCGGGGTTCTGGCGCATGATATCGTCCATACCGGGAACCGCCGTCTTAAACATGGAGTTTGTCATATGGACCATGATTGCCGACCCGCCCAATTGGAACAACAATTTGAGTTCCGGAGCCATCTTCGCCTTGGACTTATACTTTTCATGCAACTCTGCAAAGATCTCGTCGTAATCAGACACGTTCTCGTTCACCTGCTCGCCCCATCCGTCCAAATTCACATCAAACGGGTCAATCTTATTGTTGAGAAACTCCAGACCCGTCACTGCAGCCATCAACATCTTCCCCTGGAATTTCACACTGTTGGTACGCTCCTTCTCGGCGATTATCATCTCGTACTCGCCCTGCATTTCGGCCAAATCGGAATCCATCGTATACTTCTTTGTCAATGTGACACCCTTTTGCTCCAAACCCTCCAACTTACGCAAGTAATTGAACTTTTCGCGCAACAGTTCCTCTCGGGACATGGTTGGTTTGGTGGAAATGGATTCGTCCATTGAGGGGTTCACTGGAATATCGTTGAATTTCCCGTACCCATCCCAAGTTTTCGTATCGGGAGCGGTCGTCTCGCCGAGAATTTTACCCAGGGATGGGGGAGATGGGGTTGCCGCCATATCATCGCTCCCCATCTTCTTTATTGATTCGGTACTGACATCAAATAATGACGATTTCATGGGCGCGGAAACGGATTTGCTGGGAAGGTCAACGTCCACATCGGCCAAATCGTTCAGTTCTTTTTCGAGATCCGAAATATCAACCGTAGATGATGTCTTCGGATCCTTCTTCATCCCATTAGTGTTCATAAGCATTTCAAGTCCGCCCCCCGATGTGGATCCAGACATGCCGCCACCGCCACCCACGTCCCCCATATCCAACTCCACAATGTCAATGTCTCCTATTCCTATATTCATCGTACATTGATACCGAACAAAATTTTATGTCCTTTTCCGCATAGATTCCATAAACCACCGTCCCTGCAACAACGCATCGGCCAAATCATCCTGTTTCGTATGGGACTCGAACCAGTCCACCCAATCTCCTCCAGTCAACATCCGCTTCACCCTCAACACTCCCTCCTTTTTGCGGCCTGCGTAGGTAGAGGTGTCCGTGGCGGCGGTGTCCGTGGCGGCGGTGTCCGTGGCGGTGGCGGTGGTATCGGTGGTGTCGGTGGTGTCCACAGACGACTGAGTCGCTACAGATAATTTATTGGAAGACGACACGAATCGGATATCCATCGCCCCCCGCATCAAGAAATATTGGGTAAGCATTCCCTGGACGGTTTTCATTCGCATCGCAATTGGGCCGATTTGATTCTCAATCAATACAGTGGTGGTTGTCATATCATAGGGCTCAATGATCTGGTCGAATTCTCGCACAATAGATAAACCAATGGTACACATATCCAATTTCGCCGCATTCACAGATTTTTGTAAAGGCCCAAACAGCCACCATTTGTGGACATCTCTTATGTGTGTTAGTAAGGTGGGGCGGTTGCACTTTTCAATCGGCACCGTCGGTGGTTGACTGGTTGCGCTGGATATTTGTGCCACATAGTCGCGCAATTCACCAACCTTCAATTTCGTGTAATGAGATTTCCTGTGTTTGGGATCGGGTGCCAGGTATCCCCTGGCGGATTTCGCATGGACCGCACAACGATAACATGTGTTTGACGTGGCACTTGCCGCCATATACTTTGCCGCTTTACCACATACAGTGGGTGTTCGCCCCTTGGTCATTCCACCACATTTGGGTATTGGAGGGTTTTCAAAGAGAGAAATGTTTTCCCAGTCACATATCGTGTACGGGGTGTTGGACGGGGAGTCCGAATTGTCTACCAATATACAATAGGAAAGATTGCGAATCCCGACATCTATACTCAGCACATGAGTTGGGCTGGGAGACATTAGGATGCATTGGGAAACAATCTGTATACTGTTTTGCATGGTAAACGGCCAATTGGTAGATATTTTCTGCGCGTAATGTAATCGAGTGCGTGTATGTGGAAAGTATTGAAACCGTTCCTCTCATCCGCAAACGAGAACATCAAATCGCTAAATAGCAGTAAATATTTCACTGGAATGGTCATCATAACGCTCAACATTGCATCCCGATATGTGAATTTAAACCTAACCAAATCGCAAGAGAAATACTTGAAGACGGTTCTGGCGAGAGAATTACTGGTATTCTCCGTTTGTTGGATGGGTACCAGAGACATATATGTCAGTTTGATGATGACACTGGTCTTTGTATTCCTGGCGAACTACGCGTTCAATGAGGAATCCCACCTATGCGTTATGCCCGACTCGTTCAAACGGCTCAAGCATGCCATCGACACGGATGGGGATGGAGAGGTGAGCGAGGAAGAGTTGGAAGTCGCGCTCAAAACATTGGAGCGGTCCAAGAAACAAAAGAATAAGGAACAGCAATTGGAATTTCTCTCTACTATAGAACAAAGTGGGGGTGGACTTCTTTCCGGGAGTGCGATCGCATAGGCAATGAACCGTTGTCAACCAGTTGTCAACCAGTTGTCAACCCATCACCGTACATCAACTGATGCGATGATTGGGACAACCGCTTCGGCGGGACGCACAGTGCACCGTTCGACCATACGAGTTCTACACATGGGGCATGCGCGGGAACGGGAGAACCACTCCTTCAATGATTCAAACTCGAACACGTGGAAACAATCGGTCATCGCTATAATTGTATTGGGTTCGAACGGTTCGTGGGATATGGGACACACGTCGACTGTATTGGCTGGGTTGGTATCTTTCATTTCACCAAACGAGCCAATCACACATCCCCACCCGCGCATCGTATCTGCGTCGCATTTGACCCGTGCCAATTCCTCATAATAGTCTTCTAACTCGTCGGGAATGGTTCCAATATCCGCTATATCTTCAAACATATTTACAATACCGTCCATCATTCCACTCGTCGCAGTCGCGATTTTGACAGCGAAATTAAATGGAGGACGACGGACCAACCAGCGCATAATGATTTTGATATTCGAAATCATTATTCTTCGAACGGTACACTGATATACACCGATACAAAATAACAACACATTGTATAAACTGTCCCGTCATGTCATTTGAACCAAGTAGTCCAATCATGTACTCAATCACTCCATGCGATGTCATGTACTGTGAAATGCAATCGTTTATCATGGACATGGGTGCGCTGTACGGGGCGTTCGCTCAGTGCGTGGATACGGGGACGAAAGAAGCCGTCGAATCGGCGGACAATATCATGTATTGCCTGGATACATGCGACCGATGCGTTGGTTCGTAACCGCAAATCGCTAACATTTCTTACACACACCGTTGTTTGTAAAGGCTGGGGGGAGGTTGCGGATTCCCGTGCGGCGACGCGTCGCCTCGTGCTTCAATCGCTCTATACGAGTGCCGCTCGACACGGCTCCCGATGCGTAATATTTATGGTTACTGGGCACCGGCTGGTGGGCTACATTGCACTGTATGGGGTTCCCGCCCGCATCCACCGATGGAGTATGGAGTTGGTGGGGGGCCGCATTCTGCTCGAATGTTCGCGCGCGCATCTTAAGGTACTCCTGTGTGGTGGTGGAGTAGGAGGGGGCAATGTTGGTCGTGGCGGGTCGGCTCTTGAGGTGCGCGTTCTGGCACGAATCGTCGCTCACCACTTTATTCAGAAGCACCGGCGTGAGCGATGGGTCAGTGCCATCGCACGGATTGGTTGTGCTGGTTACACTCATTCCTCCAGGACGGTTCAATGCATCGATGGATATTCGGCGGGAATGCGACGGGGTGGGTGCGGCACCATCACTCCCGAATCCGTGCCCGACCCGCGCGTGTCGGATAGGATTCGCACGGAAAGGGGTGCGCGGCGCAGATGAATTGGAGGTAGTGCTGGACGGTACGGTGGGGACACGGGTGTGGGTATTTATCAAGGTCATCCTACATTACCCGCAGATATTTTATATGTCGCCAGTGTAGGATGAACGGACGAATCGCCACAGTGCTTAAATGGGGACTCATTGTAATATTTGTATTGGTATTGGGGTACAGTATGACCCACGGAACGGGTAGTGCGATGATGATTCATGGGCCCGTTGAAGGAATGGACGGCGATACAAGAGAGAATACCCTGGACATACTCAAAAATACCGCCAATATTGATTTGCTGAAAGAACAAGTGGATGACCTTAAGGATGTAAAGAGCGATTTGGCAGAAATCAAAAACAAACTTGATAAAGGAGATGGTGATGTTGCTGCTATGGAGAGCAAACTTGAGATTTCACAAGAGGCTAAATCTAAAGCAGGTCTCTAGCAGTGTATGGTAAAACAGATCATTGCAAATTATGTTATTTATTTGAAGAACCAATTTATAGTATCAGCACAGTGTACTGATACCATAACAATGCCTTCCGCGGATACAAACATGTACGAATACGCAAAGCAAATACAGCCTCCCGACAAGGTTGGTATAAATGACAGGGGAACGTGGAAACAAGTTGGGAAAAATATAAATGGGCTCGAATCGTATTTCCAAGTCCTATCGAAAGGAGGAGGGAAAGCATCGAAACAATCCGTGAGTGCCAAGAGTGGTGGAATGGGAAACAGGTACTTCGTTCCGGCAGTTGGAAAATGCGGCAACGGTGAAAACCGGAACATTTACATGGACCATATTCCCACAAAAAGAAGTGCCCAGCGTTCGATATTTAAAAATGAGGTGGGGTTCGTCCCGGGACTCACCAACAATGTTCTGCAGGCAATGGATCCCGATAATATCGTAAACGCATTGTCTGGCAGTGCGCCGGATTGCGTGGAGGTTAATTTGACACAAGTGAATTCAAAGGGAGAAAATGTCCCCGCAATATCCAAATGGGTATCAAAATCCGACGCTGCGGACATTGATGCGTGTTGGTTCAGTAAGGGGAATAATCCGCACGCTGCCAGCGAAGAACAAAAATGTACCGATGGGTTTGCGAACATAAGCGACAGTTACAACATGGCGCGTCATGCCGCCCCCGTCGTCCCAACCGATGATAGTATGGTCGGGGATATCACGGGCAGCGAACCAGCGTATCCAATCGGCGACGAACTTCCACTGGATACATTGGAAACCCTATACGTCGCCATGTTGAGCGGGGTGGGATTGTACGCGCTGCACAGACTGACCTCCACATTATAACCATTTGGTCGCCATAAAGGCTGCGATTCCCGCGAAGATTTGCGTCATCACACACAGCATTGCGTTCGGCATGGAACCGCCCGACACGTACGCACTCGATATGGTTATCGCGGGGTTGAATGTTGCACCTGGAAGGAGAATCGCCATCACTGCCAACACCACCGCAAACACGTACGGAGACTTGGTCTTGAATATCGCAAACGCGAACACCAATGTACCGATGAATTCCTTAGCGATCAATGGTAGTTTCTGCATTATACATAATATGAATATTATGTATATCATGGTACTCAGTTGACAGTTGACAGGCGACAATCCACTAAAGGATTTTCCTCAGGGTTCGCATTCGCAAGTAATCCGTGTGTGACGTGGGAGTGTACAGAGCCCCTCCATGACCCTTATTCGTCAAATTAACACGACGCATCAATGTCCTATAGGTCGCGACCTGCGATCCATCAGTTGCTGTAATGTTATTGTTCTGTAACACGCTGTTATATTTCGCACGGTTCTGTAACACGGTATCATATTTAGTTCGCATCATCAGTACAGTATATACTATATAAATATTTTTACATAATGTGTTGCGAGCGTCCACACTACAATGACCCCGCTTCCTCAAACGCCTCATACAATCCCTCAGTTACAAAGGTAATCACTGTATCGAAATTAGGAAGTTCGGTCTTGCTTACATTAGTGACAAATCGGATAGACAATTTACACTCGTCGGTATCAGTGTCTGTACAGTCCGCAACGACGGATGACACGGGAAGTCGCTTGTAATTTTCCGGGATGACAAGTTTGGTTTGGACCTTGTCGGTAATCTTCGCCATGACCTTACCATCCTTAACCCGAACTTTACACTTCATGTACCTAGCGGGCTCCTTAAGTGCCCTAAACAAATGCTTGAACGTAACCCCTATATTAACATCCGAATCACTAATCATTTCGTACTCGTAATCGGTTATGAGATTTCCACTATTGGCGTTGAGTTCCTTGATTTTGGAATCAACCACCATCATATCGGTCGTCCCATTTTGGTCCTCGTACATGCCCTCAAATTTTTCCTTAAATGATTTAGGAACCATACAATTGAATTCGTGAGTGATCCCATCGGCAGAAGATGCGAATTTGATATCAGGTGTTCCCATATGTATATTCTGCTGATATAATTAATTTATTATCCGCCCACGACGATTACGCGATGATGTATACGATCGCCTCCAAACATAATATATTGTATAATATAACCAAGGTACACCAACTCAAATGCTTCTGTTGGATTTAGTAATGTTCAATGATTATAATTCCGAAAAACAGCGTGAAATCATAGCCGATGTTATGCATGTAATTAATGATACTGTTGTTTTTTTATGTCGACTGAGTGGTAGTTCCAATATGCGATTCCTCGTTGGAATGAATACGATTTCCACCAAAATGTTTCTGCTAATGTACGATCCGATCATTAATCCTAAATTAAATGAATGTAGGGGAACGGTTCCACAGCCTATATCCGTCAATAAAGAATTCCTATCGTTGGTGAATGAATACAATACTCTTCTAATGGAATACAACCAGTATCTCAACGTACAGCGGTACAACACGGAATATTTATCGGTGACCCCAGGTGGGCCGCGGTCAACTGGCGCCAATGTAGCATCCGAACGTGCGAGAACCAGTGTATCGTTCGAGACCCCTGCGAATCAGGCATCGCGGGACAGAACCGATACCGAAGACGACGGATATATTTCAAGCGACGATGATTCGTTTGGGGGGTTTGACGATATAACGAATGTAATGTAATGTGCGATTGTTAACACGACCATCACACGTAAAAAAATGTAGCACCATTGTATAGAATGTCTACGCTCGTTATTGTCTCTGGGATTGTGATTGTCCTGATAGTGGTGATTTATTTCCTGGTAAGCGATTCAGGAACATCCCTTTCAAAGATGCAGAGTGCCTCCGTATCCAGCACAGTGGCTGCCAGTTCGCTTCCCACCAATTCGGCGCAGAATTTCACCTACTCAATGTGGTTCTTTATAAGCGACTGGAATTCAGGATACGATACCGAAAAAATTATATTGCAACGTTCCGCAACAATTGGCGGGGACACGGTATTGTGCCCCAAGGTTTATTTAGGAAAAACCGACAACGATGTTAACATCCAGGTATCGTGTAAAGAAGGTGCTGATCACACATGCAGGGTCTCGAATATCCCGCTCCAGAAATGGGTGAATCTCATTATCAGCGTGTACGGTAGGTCACTCGACGTATACGTGGATGGAAAACTGGTGCGGACATGTGTCCTTCCTGGGGTACCGAACGCATCTGCCGTAACGGGGTCCGATATTCAAATCACCCCAGGTAGCGGTTTCACCGGCGAGACATCTCAATTCATGTATTGGGCCGGTGCAACCAATCCAACGGAAGCATCCGCCATATATAGGAAGGGTTATGGGGGCTCCATGTTAGGAAACCTCCTCAATAAATACAGATTCCAGTTCACGTTCATTAAGGATGGGCGCGACGTATCCAGTTTCCAAATATAATGGTGAGACACCCACATATGCACATC
>Ga0308013_10000644_pt1 | contig 17808 bp, 12 predicted proteins | sample Neamet181_FD_203131 | JGI IMG/M metagenome (GOLD analysis project Ga0308013, IMG submission 203131) | Marine microbial communities from water near the shore, Antarctic Ocean - #181 | ecosystem: Environmental > Aquatic > Marine > Unclassified | place: Southern Ocean | collected 2014-07-25
TTTATATTTGCATCCGCTAAGGCAATGGTACCTTAGCTCAGTTGGTAGAGCAAAGGACTGAAAATCCTTGTGTCCCTGGTTCGATTCCTGGAGGTACCACAAAATTATCCCGTAACTCATTTATAAAGAATGATGTACGGGTTTTTTGGTTTTTAGAGTTGCTCGAGAGGTAGCTCGTCGGGCTCATAACACTCCTTACCACCCAATTTCATTCAATTTTATCCTCTCATTTTCAATTAGTTACAAATATATAATCCTTTTTGTGTTATACGTGCTACACTCTTGTGTTAGATAAAATACGTCTATCCAAAGACTTTAACCTTCATTAATTTCTCTTCTTCAACGTTTAATAAAAGTGGATTGATGTAGTGGTTTTCTAATACCTTCATTGAAGTTAAAGAAATTAAATAAAGTGCCTAACAAAAAATATAGTGCATGCCTTAGTTTCATTTTCACAGAAAATGATTTAGCAAATTTGAAAATACAAAAATCAAAGAAACTTATTGAATAAAATGCGGCACGCACCATATTCAAACCGTTAAGCACAAGTTTGCAACCAAGGAATCACCGAGCTACTTCCTTCACAATTAGAGGAAGGAGAATTGTATATCGTCCAAGGCGAGTAGATCGCCAAAAGAAGAAATTGTGCTGCAACTTTGAATAATAGGGGAGCACAAAATAGTTAAAATTCTTTTATTTTACTAAAACTAAAAAAAATAAAAGAAGGGTGTAAAAAATTAAATAAAATTGAGAACACTATATATGAATTATAGTCTAGATCTGTGTGCACCTGAAATAACCAAAGGATTTTCTACACCTAGTTTTAGGTTTCGATTTTTCTGTGACGATACACCACATAGCATACGTGCAGCCTGAAGCAAAGTTGTTCCCTATTGTAACTCAAAAGTATACGGCAACTATCTGCAATAATTATTGATGTACTGGTCCTTAAAAACGTAGGTTTTGTTGTAATTTACAACGAAGTTACCAATACTAAAATAACAATTGTAACTCATCTCGTCACCTTCGGCAACAAGGTTAAAATTAAGGTCGGGTGCTATGGCTGGTTTGCAATTAATGGGTTTGGAATAATCTTCTAAACGGTTTGCGGAAATTGCTTTTATTTCGTCTTTTAAACTATTTAAAGAGTTATCATCAGGCAATTTAGATTGTAATATATCATCATCTACAAATTCGATATCTCTACCAAGCGCTTTTCCACTTCTACTAATTAGAGAGCTGTCTATTTCAAATTCTGTTCTAAAAAAGGTATGTACGAAGGCAATTTTTACAAAATTTTTATTCTTGTTTAAGTCGGAAAGATTATATGATTTCCGTATTTCGGTATTCGAGCCTTTTGTTAAAAAAGAATCGATAGGGTATTCTCTTTTATCGTACCAAATTTCATGTTTTTGGTATTCGTAGCCTTCAAAAGACTTCCCATTGTCGTCCCGTTCTTCCATACATCTTGCGTACATTACAGCCTCTTTGGCAAGGTAATGAAAACCATTTCTTTCCCTGTAGAAAGGAATTTTGTACTCACTCTTAAGACGCCATTTTCCTTGATACTTATAACAGGGGTAATCGCAATCTTTTGGCAATTCTTTTAATTTCACATAGGGTTGAATAAAGTTGTTTTCAAAACCCCATTTGAGCATTTCATATCGAGTTTCTGTAGCTAGAACTTCTGTGTTTTCTGAGGAACTTGCGGTAAAAAGGTAGGCAGCTCCAAAAACAATCAAAGGAAAAAGAGCACCAACAGCAAAGAATAAAATTTTTCTCTTTAGTTGTGTACCAATGTTCGTGTTTTTTATTGGAAGTGAGGCTTGATTTTTTAGTGCATCTAAATCTAGTAAGCGTTGAATATTACCCAAGGCCCTTTTAAACTCTCCTTCAGAGGCTGTACTATTAATTAATCTTGAAAATTGAGAATCACTATAAAATAAGTCTCTTGCAATTTTGGAGTTACTTGTCGATTCAAATTTGTTGTTTACTTCATTAAATTTGCCATACCGTTTTATGAGCTTCTTTATTAAATTTTTATGTAACTCTTCCATGAATGATTGCTTTCAATAATTTTAAAAATAAGTAAAAAATACTATAATTTGATAAAATTTGATAAAATTTGATAAAATTTAATAAAACAACAATACAACCAAGATTATTTTATATTATTAACAAATATTTACTTTTAAAGTTAGTTTTTTCTTAAATTAGAAAATAACAGATTTAATGTATTAAAAAGTAAAACTAAACTTTTAAATCCAATTTAATATGAAATTTATAACTAAAACATTATTCTTTTTCTTTTTGTTTTCATTTCAAATGATACAAGCACAGGTTACGATAACAGGAAAAGTTACGGACAGCCAAGGCACACCAATTCCTGGAGTAAGTATTTTAGAAAGTAATGTAGAAAATGGTGCAACAACCGATTTTGATGGTTTTTATACGATTGTGTTAAAGACAGCCACTCCTAGTTTATCTTTTCGTTATTTGGGATACAAAGCCATTACAATTCTTGTAGATGCTAAAAAAGAAATCAATGTTACCATGATTGAAGATAGCGTAAACTTAGATGAGATTGTTGTTACGGCATTAGGGTTTAGTAAGAAGAAAGATAATTTAGGCTATGCAAGTTCTACTGTTAAAGGGGGCGCAGTTGCTAAATCTGGAGAGGCAAATGTATTAAACGCCTTATCAGGGAAATCTTCTGGAGTAAGAATTTCTAGAAGCTCAGGAGATCCTGGAGCAGGATCCTTTATTCAAATTAGAGGACTCTCTTCCATTACAAGAAACAGTCAACCACTAATTGTTTTAGATGGGATTCCAATTAGTAACGACGTGCGAGGAAATAGTGATCGAGGAGGCGTGAGTCAGCAATCGAGATTAAATGATATCAATCCAAATGATATCGAAACGCTTACGGTACTGAAAGGAGCAGCAGCAGCAGCACTTTGGGGAACGCAAGCGCTAGGGGGTGTTATTAATATCACTACAAAAACAGGAAAATACAATAGCAAACTGTCTGTAAGTTTAAAAACTACGTACTCTTTAGATAAGATAAATGTAAGATATCCGGTTCAAACAAAATTCGGACAAGGAGACAATGGAATATACAATCAAAGAGCAAGAGATTCTTGGGGAGATTTAATTTCAGATAGGACTGGAGGAAATGACGACTTTAATACCGCAGAAGATTTTTATGTAGGACAAAATGGAAGTGTGTATTATCCGGTTGTAAATAAAAATTCACAAAGTCTATTCAATGACTCTAACTTTGATCAAGTTTTTGGGGATGGTTATTTCTTAGAAAACAATTTAAGTTTAAGCGGTGGAACGGCAAAAAGTACGATGTTTTTTAGTTTGAGTGACCTCGATCAAAAAGGAATTGTGAAAAATAATTCTGATTATAGAAGGTCTACAGTGCGTTTTAATGCAAAAACAAATTTTACGGAGGCAACGAGTTTAAAGACAAGTGCTACCTATACAAGAACAGCATCGAATCGTATTCGATTGGGAGCCAATTCATCAGGTTTATATTTAGGGTTATTGAGAAATCCTGTAGATTTTGATATTTCTGGATATCGCGGAGATTACTATGCTTCTGGCGATAGTGCTCCAATTCCAAACAGACATCGTTCTTACAGAGAGCCCATAGGAGCAGATGGTACCGCAACATATAACAATCCACTTTGGACCATCAATGAGCAAGAAAATAAAGCAAAGGTAGATCGTTTTATTACCAATTTTGAATTTATGACTGCGCCAAAAAGCTGGTTAACTTTCATCGCAAGAGCAGGAGTAGATCATTACAGTGAAACGAAATCAGAATTTATTACGCCAGGATCTGCGTCGGGAGCTTTTATAGCAGGATACATAGACCAATCAACGGCTTCCAATACCATGTTTAATTCTGACTTTATAGCAAAGACTACGTTTAATTATAAAGAGATTGTAGATGGTAGTTTTTTAATGGGATTTAATTATAACAGTAAATCAAGAAATGTAAATGGGGTAGAAGGAAGTGGTTTCATACAATTTTTAGATGTTGTAAGTGGTATCCGAGATATCGACAATACACTAATTGAAAACACGGTAGTTGGAAGTTCATTTGGACAAGAGCGAACGGCAGGTTTGTATTCTTCCTTATCTTTTTCTGTTTTCGATATGTTTTATGTAGACAGCACGATTAGAGTTGAAAATGCGTCAACATTTGGAGAAAACTCAGACAAACCATTTGTCTTTCCATCGACTTCTTTGGCGTGGCAATTCTCACAGTTAGATGTTTTTAAAGAAAGTACTATTTTATCCTTTGGAAAATTAAGAGCTTCTTATGCAGAGGTTGGAGTGCAGCCCGCACGTTACAATACTTCTAATATTTTTGTTTCACCAAGTTATAGTGATTCCCTAGGGGGGTCTCTAAATTCAGGTTTGTTTGGTAATGGATCTTTTGTTCCAAGCACCAATCGAGGAAATGTTGCTTTAAGACCAGAACGGAAAAAAGAATTTGAGCTGGGTACAGATCTGAGGTTTTTCAAGAATAAGTTATCCATTGGCTTTACTTATTTTGGAAATACCACCGAAGATGTTCTTTTAAATTTTCCGGTAGCAAATTCAACAGGATATTCATCAATTTACACCAATGGAGCTTCCATAGAAAATAAAGGAATAGAGCTTGATTTAGGCTATAAAATATTCACTACTAACGAGTTTTCTTGGTCTGTAAATGCAAACTTTACTGCAGTTAAAAATGAAGTTACGGATTTAGCTGGGGCAGAATCCTTAAATTTAGGAGGCTTGTCTGCAGTGAGTTCAAGAGCCGTAGAAGGAGAGGCTTTAGGCGTTTTATGGGGCTCTAGAACCTTACGGAATGATGATGGATCCATTGTCTACGACGCATACGGTTTTCCAGAACAGGATCAATTAGAAGGCGTTATTGGAGATCCCAATCCAGATTGGCAAGGAGGTCTTAGCAATACCCTAAAATATAAAAACTTTAGGCTATCCGTATTAGTGGAAACCTATCAAGGTGCTGATATTTTTGCCGGAACAAAATCTGTAATGCGAGATTTAGGTACTTGGTATGACACTGGTAATCAAGAAATCGCAGACCGAAATTATTTTGAATCGAATGGAAATATTATAAATATAGGAGAAACTTTTCGTGGGAATATTGCAGACTTCGGAGCAGGACCCGTGGCATTAACCGAGTCTTGGTATAATGGAGAAGGAGGCTTCTTCGGAGGAGGAAACGATGAACTCTATATAGAAGATGGTTCTTGGACACGTATAAGAGAAATTACTTTGTCCTATATTTGGAAATCAGATTGGTTAAAAAATGCAACAAAATTAAAATCTATTGAATTTTCTGCAACGGGAAGAAATTTAGTATTGTGGACTAATTTTGAAGGGAATGATCCAGATACCAATTTATCAGGAGTAAGTGCTGCAAGAGGAATCGATTATTTTAACAATCCAGGCACAAAATCTTATTTGTTTAGCGCAACATTCAATTTATAATCAATAAAAATTACACTATGAAATTTTCATCAAGAACTTTTGTTGCTAATAAAAAGAAAGAAACCGCAACATTATTAAAAAAATCACTTAAAAAACACTCTATTATGAGACCATTTATTTTAGTATGTATTACTGTTTTTTTAACACAGTCTTGCAGCGATTTGGTTGCGGATCTTAATAACGACCCGAACAATCAAACAACAAGTGCATATCAAACTATTTTAACTGGAGCAGAGGTGGGTAACATCCTATTTCAAACAGGAGAAAATGCAAGAAGAGCTGCTATTTTTGCTGGACAATATACAGGTATCGATAGACAACATTTAGGTTTTAATCAGTATTCAGTAACTACAAGTGATTTTAATGACTTGTGGAACGATGGGTTTAATGATGCCTTGAGAAATGCAATGGTTGCAGAACAAACTGCCGTAAATGAAGTTGTTGGAGCTGTAACTGTTGGGATTACTCAGGTTTTACAAGCACAAACCTTTGGCACACTAGCAGCATTGTACGGAGATGTTCCGTTTGACCAGGCGGTGAATGAGGAATTTCAAAATCCGATGTTTGAAGATCAAGTAGCAGTATATTCAAAAATACAAATCTTATTAGACAATGCTATTTTAAATCTAGAAGAAGGAACAGGAAGACCAGCAACAGGCTCAGATATTTATTTTGATGGAAATGCACAGGCTTGGTTTGAAAACGCATACACTTTAAAAGCACGTTTTTATATGCATACCAAGGAGTATGAAAAAGCATATATGGCTGCTCAAAAAGGAATTAGTACAGCGAACAACAGCATGCAAGGGCCACACGGTTCTGCTGCAGAAGATGCAAATCTAAACTATCAGTTTTTTGCAGTAGAGGTGCGTCAGAGTGATCTTATTGTTTCCAATTTCATGGCGGATTTAATGAAACCTGGGAGCCTAACCTACCGAGGAAACAGTAAAACAAATGAAAGTGGTAGAAATAATTTTTATTTTACAACAAATTCCCTAGGTGTTCAACCAAATATAACAAATGGTTATGCAGCACAATCTGCCCCCTCAGCGATGATTACCTATCAAGAAAATTTACTCATCTTGGCAGAAGCAGGTTATAGAGCAAACGGATTTGACACAGGTCTTGCACATTTGAATAATTTTAGAGCGTATATGAATGCTGGTGGGTATTTAACAAATGTCAATGCTTCTAATGTTTTATATGATGCATATAGCACTGCAGATTTTGCTGCTGGAGGTATCGAAAACACAGACAGAATTGGTACTGAAGAGGCCTTGCTAAGAGAAATCTTAGAAGAACGCTATATTACACTTTTTGGACAGGTAGAAGTTTTTAATGATACACGAAGAACTGAAAATGAAACAATTGTAAGGGTTCCTGTACTTCCAAATGTGGGTGCTGTGTTACCACAGCGTTTTATTTATCCCCAATCGGAGATTGATAGAAATAACAATGCACCCAATCCTATTCCAGATTTCTTTGACAAAACACCAACAAATAAATAGCCTATTTTAAGCATATGATTTCATTTAGAAACAGTATATATCATTTAATTTTGATGAGTGTTATAGCAGTAATATTACCGCTAAACCTCTCTGCACAGGAAGAAAAGCCGCTAAGAGTGCTCTTCGTAGGAAATAGCTTTACTTATTTTTGGAACATGCCACAGTTGGTTCAAGCAATGGGAGCATCGCAAGGAGTTTCTTTAGAAATTCGCCAATCCACCGTTGGAGGCAGCAATCTAAAACAACATTGGTTGGAAGAAAAAGGAACGCTCACTAGAAGGTTTTTAAAGGAAGAGCGCTGGGATTATGTAATTTTAGGAGACCATAGTTTAAGTACTATAAATACCCCGGAAAGTTTTGACTTATACGCGAAAAAATTTACTGAATTAGTACGCTCTATTGGAGCAGAGCCCATATTTTATATGACTTGGGCGTATAAATCAAATCCTTTAATGCAACCTGTCATTACCAAAGGTTATCAGGAAATCGCTACTGAATTGGACGCAAGTGTCATTCCTGTAGGTCCTATTTGGATGCGAGTTAAGGAACTTAGACCTGATTTGAATTTGTATTTTGATAATAAACATCCCTCTCCAGATGGCAGTTATTTAATTGCATTAATTGTGTATCAGACGCTGACCGGGAATTCAATTAATCAGATATCAAATCGGGTAACAACTATAGACAGCGATGGTGAAAAGCTGTATCTCTCTTTCGTTTTGCAAGAGAATGCTGTGTTTTTTCAACAATTAGTTACAGAAGCTGAGATTCAACCAATAAAATTAGAAAAAGAATGAAGTCGATACAGAAAAGCTTATTTCTAATTTCTGGACCATTGTTATTTTTAGCAATGCAGTTTTTTAGTCCACCCGCCGGTATGTCTGAAAGTGCCTACAGTTTACTTTCTATTACCTTATGGATGGCATTGTGGTGGGTTACCGAATCGGTGCCGATTGCAATAACCGCTTTGTTGCCTATTATTTTATTTCCAATGACAGGTGCTATCGATTTACAAACAACAACAGCTTCCTACGGACACAAGTATATCTTTTTATATATGGGTGGATTTATGCTAGCGATCGCTATTGAAAAATGGAATTTGCACAAGCGAATCGCATTGAATATTATCAAAATAATTGGAACTAATATTTCTAAAATTATTTTAGGATTTATGGTAGCTACCGCATTTTTATCCATGTGGATATCCAATACGGCAACCGCCGTAATGATGCTTCCTATAGCAATGTCTATTGTTGCGCAATTGCAGGACAACCCAAAGACAGAAAAAAATGAAAATTTAATTTTTGGTAAAGCACTTATGCTAAGTATTGCTTACAGTGCATCTATTGGAGGAATGGCAACTTTAATAGGCACACCACCAAATTTAGTATTTGCTGGGTACGTGGAAGAAACCTACGGCATTGAAATTACTTTCTTACAATGGTTAAAATTTGGAGTGCCCATTGCAATACCTTTATTAGTGATTGCATGGTTATATCTAACGAAATTTGCATTTAAGTTCAAGCAAAAAGAATTTCCAGGAGGAAAAGAAGAAATAAATCGTTTATTAGTATTAATTGGTCCAATGAAACGAGAGGAAAAGTTGGTGTCTTCAATTTTTGTTTTAACCGCTTTTTGTTGGATTACTAGGTCTTTTATTTTACAAGAGTTTTTCCCTTTTATAGACGATACCATTATAGCTATGACTGCAGGAATATTGCTATTTGTAGTACCTGCGAGTGATTTTAAAAAGCGTCTTATTACTTGGGAAGATGCCGTGAAGTTACCATGGGGTATTATCCTACTTTTTGGAGGAGGTATGGCATTGGCTGCAGGTTTTCAAATTACAGGATTGGCATCCTGGCTAGGAGCTCAAATGTCCGTTTTTCAAGGATTATCTGTGCTTGTACTAGTGTTCGTAATAATTACCTTGGTGAACTTTTTTACAGAATTTACCTCTAACTTAGCTACAACCGCTATGTTGTTGCCAATTTTAGCACCCATTGCCATTTCATTAAATATTAACCCTTATATGCTTATGGTTGCTTGCACAATTGCGGCGTCTTGCGCATTTATGATGCCGGTGGCAACCCCACCAAATGCAGTGGTTTTTGGCTCTGGATATCTAAGAATACCAGACATGATTAAAAGTGGTATTTGGATGAATATTATCTCTATTCTATTTTTAACCTTGATGGTCTATTATTTTTTACCCATTATTTGGGACTTTAACCTCACGGATTTTTCACAATTCACAACTATAAAAACACCCTAGTAAGTTAAAATAAGTACTTAACCAATTAAAAAATAAATTTTAATAAATGTTTAAATTATCCATATCATGAGAAATATTAAAAAAATTATAATGTACATAGGGATTCCTCTAGCATTTTTTTCTACGGTTTTAGTGGGTTGTCAAGAAGAAGATGCCATAATTGTTGTGGATACTGAATTAATTGCCATGGTAAAAACGATTAACGAAGTCGATTTTAATAATGGTATCGAAAATGTGAATACAAATGCTACAATTGAAATCGTTTTTTCACATACGCTAAATACTGAATTGTTTTCAGCAGCTTTGACATTAAGCTCAGGTGAAGAAGCAGTGGCGTATTCTTTGGTATTTTCAAATACAAACTCTGCAGTTACTTTAACTCCGGAGAGCAAACTAAAATATGAAACTGGGTATACCTTGCTATTACCTGCAGGGAACTATACAAAAGAGGGTAAAACTTTTGAAACGCCCTTGTCATTGAGTTTTACAACTGCTGCCTTTATTCCACCCGTAGTAAGTCTATCGAGTGATGTGAGCGAGTTAGAAGAAAATAATGCTACGGCAACTATAACTGCGAGTCTTGACAGAGTTTCTCAAGAAGATGTTTCAGCAGTCATAAACCTTGCTGGAACAGCAACACCAGCCGTAGATTTTAATATTTCTGGAGATTTAAACATAATTATTCCTGCTGGAAGTATTTCGGCTGCTCTTTCAATAACTACGATATTGGACGGTGAAAATGAAGGGAATGAAAGCATTATTTTATCTCTAGGAGATGCGATAAATGCAGATGCAGATCCTAAAGAGCTTACAATTTTAATAAAGGAGGCATTATTTCCAATCTCTCTTAAAGGAGTTTTTGCTTTGACATGGGATGGACAAGTTAGCGGTAACGATGGAAAAGCAATTCATTTAGTAGCAAATCAAGACATTGCAGATTTAAGCATGTATGGTCTTGGGGTTGCCAATAATGGTGGAGGAACCGATGGTTTAGAATATACTTTTCCTGTACAATCAGTGGCTGCTGGAGATGATATTTTAGTAGCGAGAGCTCCAGATTTAATTGCCGCTTATTTTGGAGCATGTACAAGTGAGTTTGAACACGTATTATTGGCAAACTCGTCGATTAGTCAGAATGGAGACGATGCCATCGAATTATTTAGCGGAACCACAGTAATTGAAACGTATGGAGATTCAGATCTTGATGGAACTGGAGAAGCATGGGAATATAAAGGTTCTTGGGCGTATAAGTTTGATGATGTTTGGACTTATGGAGGTGTCGACTGTTCTATTGGAGCATCCACGATGCAAACGTCTAGTTGTGTGTATCCAATTTGTACGCCAGCTTTATCTATTCAAGGAGTAATGGCATTGCTTTGGGAAGGCAGTGGAACGAATGGTGGGAAAGCACTGCACTTAAAAGCACAAAGAGATATTGCAGATTTAAGCATCTATAGCACCAGTGTTGCGAACAACGGTGGAGGAAGTGATGGTATTGAATTTACCCTACCTTCAATTTCAGTTTCAGAGGGAGATGATATCCTTTTAGCAAGAGAAGTATCCACAATTACGGGCTATTTTGGGGCTTGTATTAATAGTTTTGAACACGTTATAGAAACAAGTTCGTTGAATCAAAATGGAGATGACGCCATAGAACTGTATCAAGGAACCGATGTCATTGAAACCTACGGAGATGTAATTCCGGATGGAACAGGTGAACCATGGGAATATAAGGGTTCGTGGGCATATAAGTTGAGTGGGAACTGGGTAAATGGCGCGTTAGATTGTGCTGCTGGTTCAACCAGTACCCAAAGCTCTGCTTGCGTGTATCCAGCTTGTGATTAAAATAGATAGTCACTTTTAGGGAGTATGATCAAAATAGAGGAGTTATATTATAATAAAATAACATATGAATACAATTAGAAAATTTTTTAAAAAAAGCACCATATTTACAATGGTGTTCTGCCTTTTCTTTATGGTTGGTTGCAATGATACTGATAATGATCCAATAGCATTAACAATTTTATCCATAACGGCAAACGGAACTCCTTTGGAAGATGGTGCTGTAAACATTCCTGTAAATTCGGTACTAGAGATTGCTTTTTCCTCAGAAATTATTCCAGCTAAATTTGAAGCATTATTTTCGATAACAAAAGAATCTGAAGCGTTAGATTATACTATTTCATATAGAAATTTTTCCTCACTAGCTGCCATAACACTGGAGCAAATGGATGCTAATACAACCTACAGTTTGGAAATATTAGCAGGTAGTTTAGGTGCAAATGGGAGTTCTTTTAACAAAGAGTTGGCCGTGTCTTTTACAACAAATATTGAAAACAATTCGGGTAACGGTCTCGTTATAAATGAAAACACAACGGGTTCATTTGATTTTTCTCCAGAACCACCGCTAAATTTGGCGCCTATAAAGGTGTTTTATCACATTCCTACAGGAGACCTTAAAAAGATGCCAATATTGATGGCGTTTCACGGGGCAGGTAGAAATGCAAGTGCACAGCGCAATTATTGGATACAGTTGGCCAATGCAAATGGATTCATGGTCATTGCACCAGAGTTTTCAGATGCAAACTACCCAGGTTTGGGTGATGATTATTTAATGGCTAATATTTTTGATGACGGCGACAATCCAAGTTTTGCATCTTTTAATAGCTCAGATGAATGGACGTTCTCTAGTTTAGATCCACTCTTCGAAGCCATAAAAACAGCTGTTTCAGGGAGTCAAGAAAAATACAGTGCTTGGGGGCATTCTGCTGGTGCACAGTTTTTACACCGTTTTGTTACGTACCTGCCAAACAGTAAATTAGACGTTGCTGTGTGTTCTAACGCAGGTTGGTACACGGTGCCAGAAAGCACTGTAAGCTTTCCATACGGAATTCTAAACGGTCAACTTCCAGAGGAAGACTTAACGGCGGCATTTTCTAAAAAATTAATCGTACATTTAGGACAGAATGATACCAATCCAGACGGAGGGGTGCGAAGAAACTCAGTGGTAGATGCACAACAAGGAATACAGCGCTTAGAACGCGGACGCTATTATTTTAACACAAGTAGCACACAGGCTCAAAATAGGGGGAATCCCTTTAATTGGGAGCTAAAAGAAGTTTCTAATATTGGCCATGAAGAAGCATTGATGGCGAATGATGCTTTCCAGTTTCTGGAAGCAAGTTTACGAGCTAATTAAAACATCTTTTTAGCTGCTAATAATTTCCTTATATTTGGACATTAGACCAAATAATAACAGATTATAATACCCTCCCAAAACACAATTTTTTAACCAATTAATTAATTTTAAATACAACTATTATGAAAAAAAATTACTTTTTATTTACTTTTTTATTATTATCTTTTGTAGGCTTTGCTCAAAATGTAACGATTACTAAAATTATTGAAACAGATTGCGGCGACCCTTATGTGAAATCAGTGGAATTATATGTTGATGGTACTGTAGATTTTTCAACAGAAGTTGTAGTAAATTTTATGCAAAATGGTAAAGCATGGTCTGAAAATCAAATTGATGTTAGTGCTCTAGGTCTTATTTCAAATCAATTCGTTTATATTTCAAGAGATTTTACTCTAATGCAAGCTGAATTTCCAGGGACTACTTTTGATGCTTCAAATACCATAATTACCAATTTGGCAACGAATGGTGATGATGGCTATCAAATCGTACTAAACGGTGCAGTTGTCAGCCAATTTGGAAAAACTGAGACGGATGCAGATGCTGATAATGTTTGGGAACATGATGACTCTGTAGTGTCAAGGAAATCTGGAATTGTAGATACGGGAGCTTGGGATGAAACACATTGGGATTATAGTGGTAAAAATTCAATAGATGGTATGACTGCCTGCAAAGGAGGAGCTGGTGCTGAAGCTTTTCTATCTGATTTGGGAGGTACTTATCCTTTAGGCTCTGGATCTGGTTGGACAGCAGCCTTATCAACTAAGGCTTTTTCAAAAGCAGAACTATCCATTTATCCTAACCCTGTAAATAATGGTTTGGTAACAATTAAGTCTCCTTTGGCAGGTGTTAAAAACGTGGTGATGTTCGATGCAATCGGTAGAAATGTTTTGAAAACTGAATTAACTGCAGAGGCATTAGATGTAAGTGAATTAGGTGCCGGTTTGTACTTGTTAAAAGTAACAATAGGAGACCGTTCAGTTACACATAAATTAGTAATCAACTAATAAAACTAATTTTTATAAAGGCGTTTTAGGAGACTAAAACGCCTTTTTTATTATCCTATAGTAGCTTTTTTATGAAAAACTTTTATTTTTTACTTTTTTTTCTACCTGTTATCTGCTTTGCGCAAACGGTATCCATCACTAAAATTATTGAAACAGATTGTTCTGCTCCTTATGTGAAAACTATAGAATTGTACGTTACAGGTACTGTCGATTTTAGGACAGAAGTACAGTTAAATTATATGGAAAATGGAGGTTTATGGGGTGCTGATAAGGAGGTGGAAGTTGCTGATTTTGGCAGTATTACAGATCGTTTTATTTATATCGTTCGAGATGTAGCAATGATGCAAGCAGAATTTCCAAGTATAACTTTTGAAACTAATGCTTCAGTTGAAGGTTTTAATACAATTGTAACGAATACCGCTACAAATGGGAATGATGGCTATCAACTTATTTTAAATGGTGTGGTGGTAAGTCAGTTTGGAAAAACGGATACGGATGCAGATGATGATACTATTTGGGAACATGATGACTCTGTAGTGTCAAGAAAATCTGGAATTGTAGATACGGGAGCTTGGGATGAAACACATTGGGTGTATAGTGGGAAAAACTCATTAGATGGCAACACTAAGTGCAAAGGAGGGGCAGGAGTAGAAGCATACCTCTCTAATTTAGGAGGCGATTTTCCGCTGCAATATGGTTCTGGGAATGGCTTCACATTAACGGCAGGAACAGGCTCTTTTACCTTTACGCCACAGGCACCTTTAAATAGACCGCCAGTTGAAGTATTTTATCACATTCCGGATGGAGATATAACAACCATGACTATATTGATGTCGCTTCATGGTGCTGGTAGAAATGGAGAATCCTATAGAGATTATTGGATTCAAATGGCAAATGAACATGGCTTTATAGTAATTGCACCAGAGTTTACGACGGAAAATTATCCTGGATTAGGGGATAATTACAATATGTCAAATATTTTTGATGATGGAGACAATCCAAGCCTAGAAACTTTTAACGACAAAAGCGAATGGACTTTTTCCACCTTAGATCCACTCTTTGATTATGTAAAAGTAGCAGCTTCAAATATTCGAGAGACCTATAACGCTTGGGGCCATTCTGGTGGTGCCCAATTTTTACACCGTTTCGTTACCTATTTACCAAACAGTAAACTAGACATTGCAGTTTGCTCCAATGCAGGCTGGTACACAGTAGCCGAAAACGGAGTTAGTTTTCCTTATGGCATTGATAATGGACAATTACCAACCACAGATTTAATCACCGCATTTTCAAAAAAATTGATTGTGCATTTAGGAAAAAATGATACCAATTCAGATTCAAGTTCAGGAATAAGACGTAATGATGTAGTAGATGCACACCAAGGAATTCACCGATTTGAAAGAGGTCAATATTTTTTTAATACCAGTCAAGCTACTGCTCAAAATATGGAGGTCACCTTTAATTGGGAAAAACACGAAGTAGCAGGTATCGGGCATCAAGCCCAACTTATGGCAAATGACGCGTTGCAGTACTTTTTACCAAATTTTCTTTCTGTTGGTAAGATTGAAAATAAATCGGCTATGAAGATATATCCGAATCCTACGAACATAGGTCAAGTAACGATTGATTCAGCTGAAAACGGGTATATTAGTGTTCAAGTGTATGATGTATTAGGGAAGCAAGTTAAAAAGGAAACACTGACATCCAAGGTATTTAGTGTTTTAGATTTAACCCCCGGTTTATATATCATGCAGATTAGTCAAAACGGTTTCTTTACAACTAAAAAGCTTTTGATTAACTAATTAATTTTATAGTTATTTAGGACGTAAAAAATAGAATGATAAGTGAGTGTTTAAAGTTAGGTATTCATATACAGAAAGAAGAGCTTCTGCATTAGTAATTTTATCCATTGCAATATCTGTCATAAAACTTTTAATAGGCGCCAAAGACGATTTTGCGTTTAGGTATTGAAATGTTTTGTAATTTTATAGCTAAAACATCATTATGCAAAATGATAGAGATGGTAAAGTTTTAGAAATTCTTTTATTTTTGTTTATTCTATTAGTTATTTTAGGAGTGGTTTTAGTATTGATATACTTTATCGTTACTTCTTTTTTAAACAGTCCTTATTTACAAGGCCCTCCTGTTATCTAGAATGGGTTTCCAAAATGGTAACTTTCAATTTATTGGAAGGTATAAAAGTGGTCCTTTTAACTTTAATGTTTCCAAAAATGGATTTAGTACTTCCCTCAAAAATAAACGAGGTTCCTATAATATCTTAAAACCAAATTACTCAAGTTTTAAATTGGGTGGCATTCAAGTTAGAGGTAAAAACGCTGCTACGTTTCAAATGATCTACATGGTGATCATTCTCTTTGTTAATTTCATTAAAGTATTTTGGCACATTTTCATCTCTATTTTGTGGTTTTTGTTCTTAACTCTTAAATGGATTGTAGATTTTACAATTGGGTTCTTTAAAGGGTATAAAAATGTGACTTAAGTTATATTCAACTAAACCTAAACATTAAAATAACCAAGAGCAACAATATGTTTGGTTCTATCTTCTCCCCGATCTCGAATATATTTTAAAAACTCTCGTTCAGATTTATGACCAGAAAAGTGCATGATATACAACGATGACATTCCCTTTTTGTATTTATTGGTACAGAAACTTCTTCGACCAGTGTGTGTTTCAATCATCTCCCATTTGAATTTGTTTCTCTTCAATAACTTACCTCCTTTGGTAATTTCTGTTTTTATAACCTCATTAAATCCTAATATCCTTCCTACAGTCTTAATGTTTTCATTGATATCCGTGTCATGAAGATATGGTGGGGGTTGATTTTCATATCGTGACATAATCTCACGTATCTCCAATGTTATGATACAATCTACTATGTTTTTGGTCTTACGTTGTTTGATTCGAAAACATTTAAAATTATCATTTTTTACAATATTATCAGATGTGATTTCATTATAATCACTCACCCTCTGACCAGTGTAACATCCCATTAAAAATTTATCTCTGGCCAACTCCATTTTTTTATTATAAGACAAATCCAATTTCAACATTTTTTGTAATTCTGATTCGTTCAAATAAATTGCGGTAGTTTCTTCTGTGGATATTTTAAAATATTTTAACGGTGGATTGGAAATAAGACCATGGTTCTTGGCTTCAATTACAAACATTCTAAGGTTTTTAAAATGTTTAGATATAGTATTTAACGCCAAATTCTCACGAATCTCTAAAAACACTCTAAAATTATCTAAAAAGGACTTAGTAAAGGAGTTAAAATCAACTTTGACTTTGTTAACCTTTGCGTATTTCTTGAGTTTTATTAAGGAACCATTATAAAGTGTGTAGGTGAGTTTTTCAATACTATCTTTCTTTTGGTGGAGATAATTTTCTGAAAACTTAAAAAAATCAATAGGAACAGTTTCTTCTTTTTCAACTGGAACTAATTTCCCTGAAATTATATCAAGAGTTTCCTTTATTAATTCTTTTGTGATTGGTATTTCTTCATCTATAAATCGACTGTATTGATTCATTAGTTCTGTCTCCAACCTATTTAAGTAGTTATTGACCATATGGGAATTGATAATTCTTGATTTATTGGTTTTAACACGTTGTTTTTGATAATCCCAATCGGAATAGGACACCATGTAACCTGTCGAATAACTTACCCTTTTATCTGCACCTCCAAAGGAGAACCACAATACAATTAAACTTTCTTGGCATCTATTTTCTAATAGATACTTTTTTGAATGTTTCAAACTAAACCGAACGGCTGACTTTGTTGACCTTAGGACCTTATACATATTTCTTAAATTAAATGATCTAAGCTAATATATGGCGAGAATACCGGTTGCTCGAGAGGTTGCTCCGCAGGTTTAATTCCTTGTTATTTCCTTTGATTTCTCTTTACTTTTTTATAATGATTTAGTCATTATACTGTTGATTTCCATTGACTTATGTAAAAAAACATAAAATGAAGTAAAACCTAAAATTTCCTGGAGGTACCACAAAATTATCCCGTAACTCATTTATAAACAATGATTTACGGGTTTTTTGGTTTTTAGAATTACTTTCAAGGTTGCTAGGGAAGTATAAAAAGATAATTATAAATAAGTTATATTACACCATAAAGGTTAAGTTACAAGTGAGTTAAGTAGATTATGAAACAACGAATTAAATATTGTGACAAATGTAAAGTAGATTTCTCTACGATGTATAGAGTGCAATATAAAAACCCAAAAGAATGGGTTTTTGTCTGTAAAGAATGTTTGTTAACCGTTAAA
>Ga0308013_10000650_pt1 | contig 17712 bp, 13 predicted proteins | sample Neamet181_FD_203131 | JGI IMG/M metagenome (GOLD analysis project Ga0308013, IMG submission 203131) | Marine microbial communities from water near the shore, Antarctic Ocean - #181 | ecosystem: Environmental > Aquatic > Marine > Unclassified | place: Southern Ocean | collected 2014-07-25
GAAAACGATGGCAGAGGGCATCTAAATGAGAATGTGCATAACCATGATAGGTAACGCCGTAATGATCACCAGACCAAGGTCCTGGGCTACTGCCCACTGAGGTCATGCGATGCTCAAAGGGATTTCCATTATCGGCCGCCTCATCTTGCAATACTTCGTGGGCCATAGATACGGAAACCCCGCTACTTACGAGTTTTGCCGCGGCAACCCGAGACTCGGGCGTAATGAGGTTTAGGGTTCCCATTTGGTCATCGTTGCCCCAACGACCCCAATTAGAAAGGCTCACCATGAGATCGTTTACATCCTCTGCGGTAATTTCTTGAGCACTGATCGAATGACTTAATGGGAATAGCATCGTAACTATTATTGCGAGTAACGAGCTTATTAGTAACTTCACTTTCATTTTATTATTCCTTATCTTGTTATTCTGAATGCAGCAGCATTTAACTGTCTAGTATGGGATGCGGATTAACAGCTTACAATTGCTGAGGAGGTCGTTAGTTTGTAACTCGTACATCATGGCGCGTGATATATCAGCGCTAACCAATGTCATAAATTCCGTCTATACAGCTTTCATACGCAACGCATTGAGGTCGTTTGCGGCTTATTCGATGAACGATTGCCGTAAGTCAAAGAAAGGTTTAGCGAATAGTTATAAGGTTTACCTCATAATTTTTTCGGAGTATATTTGAGTTTAAATTACTACAAATAATCATCTTATGAGTTGTCGCCACTTAACCTATACGTAATACTTTTGTACGTTATGTATTCTAAAAATAAATAATCTTTAAGGATTTGGTATAAAGTCACTCCCAACGAAAATTATGACATTGATCGCCCTAATCGGAATATGGTTAATTTCAAATGCTGATTCTGTGTATCGAGCGATGAATGGCTGCATGCTCAACGATGGGAAAACTATAGATGATGTGCGTCTCGTCAATTCTAAATGGGTTGAATTTGTAAATAAAATGTTGAAGGCGGCGGTATTGCCAGTCATATCACCACAAGTGTTATTAGCGATATGACCCCTGGGAAATTTCAGTTCGTTGACTCTTTTCCATCTTTGGAGTCTTGGGCGGCATATTTAACAGCGATCGAATTTATCACCGAAGGCATAGCAATAAATGCTGAGGTAAGGGAGGCCGCAGATTGTACTGAGAGTCGATTATACAAGGCAGAAGGAAGCTAATAGCTTATTAATCTTTGCATATCTGGGTAACTACCATACTGGGGCCAGCTCTGTGCGCTTGTTAGTGAAGTTGCCTCGTCCACACACTAAAGGCAAATCTGAACAAATTATTGTAAAAAAAGGATTTTAAATAGTGACATATATTTTGGTAGCAAGGCTATGACTACGATTGGCACCCCCTTCTCTGCCACAGCGACGAAGGTACTTTTACTTGGTTCAGGCGAACTCGGCAAAGAGGTTGCCATAGAGCTTCAAAGGTTAGGGGTCGAAGTGGTTGCCTGCGATCGTTATGCGAATGCACCCGCTATGCAGGTTGCTGATCGCAGCTACGAATTTTCCATGCTGGATGAAGAAGAGCTCAGGCGCGTTATAGAGTTTGAAAAACCAAATTTTATTGTTCCTGAAATAGAAGCCATAGCTACGCAAACATTAGTCGAACTCGAGGCTGAGGGCTATCACGTTGTCCCAACCGCGCGCGCGACACAGCTCACGATGAATCGTGAAGGTATAAGGCGGTTGGTTGCAGAAGAGCTAGAAATCGCCACGTCAGCATATCGCTTCGCTGCGACTCACGAAGAGTATCGAGCGGCTGTAACGGCGGTTGGAATTCCTTGTGTGGTAAAGCCGATAATGAGCTCCTCCGGCAAAGGTCAGAGTACGATAAAATCAGAGAGTGATATTGATGTCGCATGGGAATATGCTCAAGAGGGGGGGCGCGCAGGTGCCGGTACTGTCATCGTTGAAGGCTTTGTTGATTTTGACTACGAGATTACTTTGCTCACAATAAGACACGTTGATGGAGTGAGTTTCTGTGAGCCAATAGGACATAGACAAGAAGATGGCGACTACCGCGAGTCTTGGCAGCCCCAGGCGATGTCTGTTGTCGCATTGAACACAGCAAAGGAGATAGCGACCAAGGTCACCGAAGCATTAGGCGGCCGGGGACTGTTTGGCGTCGAGCTGTTTGTGAAGGGAGATGAGGTTTTGTTTAGCGAAGTTTCGCCGCGTCCTCATGATACCGGAATGGTGACACTTATCTCACAAGACCTATCCGAGTTTGCGCTCCACGCACGCGCTATCCTTGGCCTTAGTATACCGGTTATTCGTTTCTATGGCGCTTCCGCATCGGCAGTGCTGCTCGCAGAAGGTGATTCGCGACAAGCAAGGTTCGGAAACCTTAGGGCGGCGACCGCGATCGAAGACACGTCGGTGCGTCTGTTCGGTAAGCCCGAAGTGAAAGGTAAACGCCGTATGGGCGTCGCGCTTGCGCGTGCTCAGAATACAGCCGAGGCGACGAAAAAGGCGCTCGCTGTGGCCGCTGCCATTAAGATTAAAATCTAGTGCGACGGTAACGGCAAGTATCAATAATATGCTATATCTATAGGATAAAGAGGTCTTTTGGGGCAGGGAAAGTATTGAGATGATACATGCTATTGGTGCCCAGAAGAGGACTTGAAGTACCATATAAATCAATAGCTTATTATGCTTTTTATAGTTTACCTACCATCTTACCTACCATAAAAACAATTTAGATTGGTTTTTGCCCACCCATGTTTCCTAGTAACCGCCCACCCCTTGTTTCAAAGTAGCCTAGAATACTCGTATATTATTTCCCTTTACTCAATTGAAGATCCTGCCCGCACCTAAAGTGCATTTTAATCATTAGGAAAAGTCATCCAACCAGTAATGATATATTTATTATTTGCCTTCAATACGTTCCCTTTATGTGCATGCGTCCATTCAGCAGGCCAAATTAATGTGAGTCCTTTTCTCGGTTGAATCGCTAGGTCATAATGACTGAACAACGTCGACCCACCATCCTCTTGATCAACATCATTCAAGTATGTCATCCATGCGAACACACGATGAAGTGTTGCTAGGGTACTACGCTCAGTATGTAAATTCTGGAAGTGTTGGCCGCTTTGATACCTTTGAAGATTAAAACCACTTATTTGTAAATTTTCTGCGAATGTTGCCAAAAAAGGCCACTCAGTGACGTAATCTTGGTAGCAAGAATATAGGTTATGAAAGTATTCCTCAAAGATCTTATTGCCAGGTAATTTCATGTCTTTTGGGGTAATTCTGATGTCAGTGCTATTTTTAGCATCCAGATTTATTCCACCTCCAGTAACGCCTTTTTTTTGCTTATTTTTATTTAATTCAAAATAAGCAATTAGCTCATCACATATTGAGAGCGGACTCATTGTCCATGAACCAATAAAGGTAGGCGTCAAATTTTGTTTTTCCAAACTTACTTTTTCCACGAATAACCTCTCATAATATGGACAACCCATTTTTTAGATCAAAAGAAACAAAGCCCTCCCCCAATAGGATCTCATTAAGCCCTTCTCGGTGTTGACCGTTCATTAATAGAATATTGCCGAGGTGGCTGTGGGCTTCGGCATAGTCAGGCTTCAACGCAATCGCTTGGGTATAACTTGCTTCAGCTTCATCTAATCTTCCTAGTTCTTGTAGCGTGGCACCCAAGTTGTAGTGGGCTGTGGCAAAGTCAGGTTTCAACTCTATCGCTTGTTTATAGCTTGCTAGAGCTTCGTCTAATCTGCCCAGTTCTCTAAGCGTATTACCCAAGTTGTAGTAAGCTTCGGCATAGTCAGGTTTCAACGCTATCGCTTGTGTATAGCTTGCTAGAGCTTCGTCTAATCTTCCCAGTTCTTGGAGCGTGTTACCCAAGTTGTTGTGAGCTTCGGCATCTTGAGGAGATAATGCAACTGATGTCTGATTAGCATTTACAGCTTCAGACTTTCTGCCTGTTGCTCCTAATACTGCGCCTAACACTTTCCAGGCAAATTGATGCTTAGGAAAATCTTGGCTAATGGATGTAGCCAGCTTTTCGGCGTCATCTAACCGTCCAGCCTGATAGTGTTCTAATAGATTACTTAATTGTTGCTGAGATGGGCTTGCACTATTAACATTTTCTATTTGAGTTTTAGGCGAGAGTTGTGCCTCTAAGGAATTTAACCTGTCTGCATCCACACCCTGCTGCTTTGCCTGTTCGAGGGCTGCCCTTGCATTATCAAACTGCTTTTCCTTGATAAGAGCGTCAATGTAGCTAAGCCAAAACTGTTCTATCTTCGGATTCGCTTCGAGAGCAATTTTAAACAGTGGCAGTGCCGCATCAGCTTTATTAACGGATACTGCTAATACGCCAAGGTTATGGTTGGCGTCAGGATGCAAAGGCTGAGATTGCAAGATAGCTCGATATAAACGTTCTGCATCTTGATGCTTGCCCTCTTTGTGTGCGGTAACACCTTGCTGCAGTGCTTGTTCAATAGTTAGTTCCATTAAATACTCTTAATCTCTGCCTCGAACATCCACGAAGTACCTGTTTTAATTCGTTATTACATGCATATTGCATCTGTTTTAATGACTTAAGTTATAATAACTACTCCCACTCAATAGTTGCTGGTGGCTTACCACTGATGTCATAGGTAACTCGTGAGATGCCATCGATCTCATTAATAATCCTGAGTGACACATGCTCAAGAAATTCATACGGCAAGCGGGCCCAGCGCGCGGTCATGAAATCGACTGTCTCAACAGCACGTAAAGCAACAACATAGTCGTATTTTCGACCATCGCCCATTACGCCAACCGATTTGACCGGCAAGAACACTGCGAACGCCTGACTGGTCTTATTATACAAGTCGTTCTTATGTAGCTCTTCAATAAAAATGTTATCGGCTAACTGCAGTAACGCGGCAAACTCTCGTTTAACCTCACCCAGTATGCGAACCCCTAATCCGGGTCCCGGGAATGGGTGGCGATACACCATCTTTTCCGGCAAGCCGAGCTCAACACCAATTTTACGAACTTCGTCTTTGAATAACTCACGCAAAGGCTCAATGAGTGACATCCGCATATAATCCGGAAGCCCGCCGACATTATGATGAGACTTGATGACGTGCGCTTTGCCTGTCTTTGTGCCAGCGGACTCGATAACGTCTGGATATATAGTGCCTTGCGCCAACCATGCAATGCCATCCAGCTTATTGGCTTCTTCGTCGAACACTTCAATAAATTGTGCGCCGATGATTTTGCGTTTTTGTTCGGGGTCCGAGACGCCTTCCAGCGCGCTGAAGAATCGGGCGGCCGCATTCACCCGAATCACGTTAAGCTCCATGTGTTCGGAAAAAGTCTCCATGACTTGATCGCCCTCGTTGTGGCGCATGAGTCCATGGTCAACGAACACGCAAACGAGCTGGTCACCAATCGCTTCATGCAACAACGCCGCTACCACTGAAGAGTCAACACCACCAGATAATCCAAGTAAGACTTTCCCGTTACCAACTTTTTCACGAACCATGTCTATCGCGTCAGAAACAATGTTACCTGCGGTCCAATTACCCGGACAGCCACAAATATCGCGAACAAATCGACGGAGTATTTCTTCGCCCTGCAGCGTGTGAGTCACTTCGGGATGAAACTGCACACCGTAGAAGTGCCGCGCAGTATCTTCCATTGCTGCGAGTGGTGAGTTTGAACTACTGGCAGTCGCTTTGAATCCCGGCGGGATCGCAGCCACACGATCACCGTGACTCATCCAGACTTTCAGAAGCGACTCTTCTCCGTCATCACTCAATCCCGCTAGAAGACTTGAATCATTCGAGGTGATTTCAGCGTAGCCGAACTCACGATGCGATGACGTTTCCACTTTGCCGCCGAGCTCGGCTGCCATAGTCTGCATGCCGTAGCAGATACCCAGAATCGGAACGCCCAATTCGAAAACCAGATGCGAGACACGTGGTCCATCCTCGAAACGCACAGACTCGGGACTGCCGGACAGAATCACGCCGTTCGGCTTGAATGCCCTAATATCCTCGTCCGAGATATCCCAGGGGTGGACTTCTGAGTAAACGCCATGCTCTCGAACGCGGCGGGCTATTAGTTGTGTGTACTGGCTGCCGAAATCGAGAATCAGCAGTCGGTGGGCGTGAATGTCCGGGTGCATAAACCTATGTCTTGGTGCCGTAATTAGGGGCTTCTTTGGTGATGGATACATCGTGCACATGGCTCTCAGCCATACCGGCACCCGTGATTTTCACGAACATCGGTTTGGTGCGCATCTCATTAATGCTGGCACTGCCGGTGTATCCCATCGCTGCACGAATACCGCCGATAAGTTGATGCACAATTGCTGTAAACGCGCCTTTATAGGGGACGCGACCCTCGATGCCTTCGGGAACCAACTTCTCGAGCTCTTCAGTCGCATCCTGAAAGTAACGATCCGATGATCCGTGTGATTCGCCCATCGCGCCAACTGAACCCATGCCGCGATACGCTTTGTAGGAGCGGCCTTGATACAGCTCGACCTCGCCCGGCGACTCTTCGGTGCCGGCGAACATGCCACCGATCATCACGGAGTGCGCTCCGGCGACCAATGCTTTTGCGATATCACCGGAGTATCGAATGCCACCATCGGCAATCAACGGTACACCGGATTTCTTGAGGGCCTCGGCAATCTCTGCGACCGCCGAAATCTGCGGTACGCCAACGCCGGCTATAACACGTGTCGTACAAATAGAACCTGGCCCGATGCCAACTTTGACGCCATCCGCACCCGCACTGACTAAAGCGAGTGCCGCCTCAGCCGTTACAATGTTGCCGCCAATGACCTGCAAATCAGGGTGTGCCGATTTCACTCGGGTGATGCGATCCAATACGCCTTTCGAATGACCGTGTGAGGTATCGACCACAATAAGATCGACACCGGCTTCGACCAGGGCATCAACACGATCATCGGTGTCTTGCGCGGTTCCGACTGCAGCGCCAACTCGCAGCGCACCACTATCGTCTTTGCAGGCCATCGGGAAATCCTTGGCTTTCTGAAAATCCTTCGCCGTGATCATGCCGCGTAATTCAAAATTATCATCAACGACCAGCACTTTCTCGATGCGGTGTTGGTGTAGTAGCGACAATACTTCTTCGTCATCCGCGCCTTCCTTAACTGTCACCAGGCGCTCTTTTGGTGTCATGACTGCTGATACTGGAGCATCGAGCTTTGTTTCGAATCGAAGATCGCGGTGCGTCACGATGCCGACGGTCTGCTTGCCGTCCACAACCGGAACGCCGGAAATACCCATTGAGCGGGTCAGTTCGATCACTTCGCGGATCGTCATATTTGGTGAAACCGTAATCGGCTTTCTTACCATGCCAGATTCAAATTTCTTCACCTTCAGGACCTGCTTGGCATGATTCGCGATAGACATATTCTTATGAACAATGCCCATTCCACCCTCTTGCGCGAGCGCGATCGCGAGTCTCGACTCGGTAACCGTGTCCATCGCCGCTGATATCAGCGGGATATTCAGGCGAATTTCGCGCGTTAATAATGTGCTCAGATCGACCTCGCGGGGCAATACCTCGGAATATCCGGGTTGCAGGAGGACGTCGTCGAATGTGAGGGCTTCGAGGGCTATTCGCATGAGATTCACGTCTTGGGTTTTGTGAGATTAATCAGCGAATTGTACTCGGGTCAGATTTGCGGGTAAACGGCAGGCGGTTCGATATACTGCAAAGATGCAATCGAATACCCCCATAACTGCCGCAATTTCCGTCAGCCAGCTCAATCGGCGCGTCAAGACGCTGATCGAACAAGGAATGACCCGACTATGGGTAGAAGGCGAGATTTCCAACCTTTCCCGACCCACATCCGGCCATATTTACCTGAGCCTGAAGGACGATTCCGCACAAGTCAGCGCTGCCTGGTTCCGCCAGCGCCAGCGCGCGCCGGCGATCGGCTTCAAGAATGGCGACCGCGTACTGGCTTTCGGTCGTGTCAGCTTGTATGAGGCCCGTGGGAATTATCAGTTAATTATTGAAGAGCTGGAACCCGCCGGCGAGGGCGTTCTAAAGCGCCGTTTCGATGCACTCAAACTCAAATTAGCCAACGAGGGCTTGTTTGATGAGGATCGCAAACAGGCTTTGCCGGGCTTGCCGACGCGAATCGGGGTTATCACGTCACCGAGCAGCGCGGCCGTCCGCGACGTGCTGAGTATCCTCGGACGCCGCTTCCCAGCGGTACCGGTCGTTATATATCCAGCCGCTGTGCAAGGAGATGCGGCACCTGGCGAATTATTGAGTGCGTTGGCCATAGCCGTTCGCCGAAATGAATGCGACGTGCTGATTCTGTGCCGTGGCGGTGGATCCATTGAAGACCTTTGGGCATTCAACGACGAGATACTGGCTCGCGCCATATCAGACTGTGCTCTTCCCATCATCAGCGCTGTGGGACATGAAATTGATTTTACGATTGCCGACTTCGTAGCCGATGTACGAGCGCCAACACCGTCGGGTGCTGCAGAGATCGTCGTGCCAAACCAAGGCGACTGGCTTCGACAAATTTCGGGCATCGCGACACGTATTGCGAGAGTCGGACGGCGCGCGCTGGAAGACACAGCGCAAGAACTCGATTGGCTGGGCCGACGGTTGGTCGCCAGCAGCCCGGCCGCAACGCTGCAACGCCAACGCCAGAGTCTTCGCGAGCAAGGTGGTCGACTTAATTCCGCTGTGCGACAGCAATTACTGGAACAAAAGAGCAAGTTGCAGGGTGTTAGCAGCAAGTTGATGGCTCTGTCGCCCGCACTGTCCATACAGCAGTCAATTGCGAACCTTCAGCAGCTTCGGCAGCGCCTCGCGACGCCGGTACAGAATTTGATATCCGATGCGGGTCATAAGATTGCTCTTCTTGGCAGAGCGTTGAATTCTGTCAGCCCCCTCGCAACGCTCGATCGAGGCTACGCCATTGTGAAAGCCGGCGACTCCGGAAAAGTGCTCTTGAGTACCTCGGAAGTGAAAGTTGGAGACGACATTCGAGCACACTTATCCCGAGGAGAGTTCGTTGCAACCGTTAAGAAGGTGATCGGGGATGATTAGTCGATTTTCGCTTTATTTTGTATTGCTTAGTCTAGCTGGTCTCACCATGGCCACTGAGGAATCGCTGCGGCCCGGCGGAATTGCCATCGTTGAAGTCGGCTCTACCAACTCTCCTCAACCCACAGCGTTATTTGACGACAAGCCTGTGATGGTTATCCGTCGCGACGAGCATTGGTATGCAGTCGTCGGAATTCCCCTTAGCATAAGTCCCGGCGAAATAACGATCGTTGCGGATGGCACCGAGAAGACGATTTCAATTGGCAGCCATGCCTATCGCGAACAGCGGCTGACGATCGAGAACAAGTCTCAGGTCAACCCAGACCAGGAACAGTTGGATCGCATTTTCGGTGAGCGCAAGATTATCGACGCTGCCCTGAATAATTTCCGCAGCATTGCGCTCGACGGCATTTCATTGGTGGCACCGGTTGCCGGTCCGCACAGTTCTAGCTTTGGCTCGCGTCGTTTTTTCAATAATCAGCCTCGCTCACCGCACTCCGGCATGGATATTTCTGCTGACATGGGCACCCCCATCGCCACCCCTCGCAACGGGGTTGTCGCCGCTACTGGCAATTACTTCTTCAACGGCAATACGGTCATCATTGATCACGGGCAGGGATTCGTAACTATGTACTGCCATTTGAGCGCGTTGAATGTCGAAGTAGGCGACGAGCTTGTTATAGGTGATGTGATTGGTGCTGTCGGGGCCACTGGGCGTGTAACCGGGCCGCATCTGCATTTTGGAACATATTTGAACGGGGCGGCGGTTGACCCTGAGATTTTTATTGATTGATGGTTTGTTGTTGGTTCGCGGCTACAGATCGTTGCCTCGGGCCGCTCTTATATTAGTCGCAGCATTCGAAGAATTCGCAGATCACCGGGCGAAACGCGTCCATATCCACCAAGAACGAGTCATGACCACGGATGCAATCCAGCTCAGCTAGCCGGATGTCGCTGCAAGCGCTTGAGATCCCGTCTGCAAGTTCTCGTTGTTGTTCAATGGGGAATAATATATCGGTCCTCACGCCGATAACCAACGCCTGATCCAATTGGAGTCGCTTGAATCCGGCCGCCAACGAACCGCCATACTCCGCAAGATCAAACAAATCGGATGCATGCGATAGATAAAGATAACAATTGGGGTCAAAAGCGCCGCTGAATGTGTTGGCGTGATTTTCGAGATAGGACTCAACCGAAAACTCCGCAACAAATTGATCTTCAATTCGGGCGTGGTCGGTCGATCGCTCGCGCCCGAATCTTTGCGTCCACTCTTCAGCCGAGCGGTAGGTAATCATTCCCAGCTTTCGTGCCAGGCGTTGCCCGGTAATGGGCGGGCTACCCAAGTCGTAGTTGCCCTTGTGCCATTTTACGTCCGACCGAATCATTTCGCGCTGCAAAGAGCGAACCGCAATCGAAAACGGCAACGCTCGTGCAGCGGACGAAATAGAAACAAAGCGATTCACAGCATTGGGATGACGTACACAGTAGGCGAGACCACTCATACCGCCCATTGAACAGCCTATCACCGTGTGTAGGCATTCGATGCCCAAATGCTGAACGACCAGATGGGCAGCCTCGGCAACGTCTTCTAGTGCCAGCACGGGGAAAGTCAGCCGATAGCGTTCGCCTGTCTCCGGATCAATGGATGCAGGTCCCGTAGAGCCGAAACAACTGCCCAATGAGTTGACGGAAATGATGAAATATTTATCTGTATCAATCGGTAGTCCGGAACCGATCATATCTTCCCACCATCCCGGAGACATATCGCCCTCCGAAGATGCCGCATGCGCCGATGGTGACAAGCCACTGAAAATCAATATGGCGTTGTCTTTAGTCGCATTTAATTCGCCCCACGTCTCGTAGACCATCGTAGGCGACTTTAGTTGGCCTGAACGGTGCATACGAAAATTTCCGTCAAACGTGTACGACTTTAGAGCTGTAGTCATTTCTTGTCCTTTTTTATCAGGCGTTTGCGCTTGCGCTCCTGTCGGGGTGTCAACGTATTGCGTCGCCCCGCATAAGGGTTCTTGCCCTTCTTGAACGCCAACCGCACTGGCGTACCCTTAAGTTTAAACACTTTTCTGAATCGATTGATCAGATACCGCCGATAAGAATCCGGCAGATGCTCAGTTTGATTGCCATGAATAACGATGACTGGGGGGTTTCGCCCACCTTGATGCGCATAGCGAAGTTTAACTCGACGACCACGAACCAACGGAGTTGGATGCGCCACAATGGCACTTTCCAATTCCCGCGTGAGTTCGGTCGTGGACATATCGCGCATCGCCGCTGCGTACGCACGCTCGACAGCCGGTAAGAGATCGCCGACTGCGGTCCCATGCAACGCCGAGATCGTCATTCGCTCTGCGAAATCTAGGAACGGCAGACGGCGCTCGAGATCGTCGCGTACTTTCTTTCGGGCATCAGAAGAAAGCCCGTCCCATTTGTTCGTAACGACAACGAGCGCACGGCCGCGCTCCATCACAAGACCGAGCAAGCTGACGTCTTGCTCAGTAACGCCCTCGTGAGCATCCAATACCGAAATAACAACTTCGGCCTGCTCGATCGCCTGTAGCGCTTTTACGATGCTGAATTTCTCAATCGTCTCGTGCACACGGGCCTTGCGACGAATGCCCGCGGTGTCGATCAAGACGTACTTTCGATCGTTGCGTTCAAACGGCACGGAAACGCTGTCGCGTGTGGTTCCGGGCTCATCGAAAACGACCAGTCGATCTTCGCCCAGCAATCGATTGATGAGGGTCGACTTGCCGACGTTCGGCCGCCCGATTACGGCAATCTTTAGCTCGCGAGCCTCGTCGGGCTCCTCGATCGGCTCTTCGAGCGAATCTTCGAGCTCCCCCTTATCTGGTTCATCAATTAACTCTTCGTCCCATATTTCGTCAATAACTTCCGGCGCTTCCTTGGGTATAAAAGAATTCAGGATGTCATCCATGAGTGCGCCAATGCGATCGCCGTGAGCGGCTGACACTGCGATGGGATCACCCAGGCCAAGGGCATGAAATTCGCTATTGGCGATGGCGGCATTAAGGCCTTCCGCTTTGTTAACGGCTAGCCATGTTTGCTTCGCGTGCCGGCGAGCGAGGTCAGCAACGTGCTGATCTGCGGCAGTGAGGCCACTCCGCCCGTCGACCATGATGACTGCGACATCAGCTTCCTGAAGAGCAACAATGGTCTGTTCAACCATCGCTTCTTCGATGCCCTCTTCGCCACCTGCAACACCACCGGTATCGATAACGAGATAAGGAATGGGACCCAGTTTTCCGAAACCATAATTTCGATCACGAGTTAGGCCTGGGTAGTCGGCGACGAGCGCGTCGCGAGAACGCGTCAGTCTATTGAATAATGTGGATTTACCAACATTTGGTCGGCCAATCAGAGCAATCACAGGAAGCATCATTAAGCACCGTCAACGCAGGTGGTCAGGAATCGTCTGCGGCTGGATTTGCATCAGAACCGGAATCGTCAGATTCCTCGGAAATGTCCGGCGCACTTCGCGTCGGTCGATTCTGTACAACTTCATAAGCGCCAATGTTCCCATTGTCGCTCTGCACATAAAGGCGATTCCCCATGACCACTGGATAGCCTGTGATCGCGTCACGGCCGAAACGAACACGTGCAACGGGCTCGCCGTTAAGTCCGCTGAAGAAATGCAAATAACCTTCGAAATCCCCTACAACCACCGCCGTATGAAACGGTACCGGTAGAGTCGGGTCGCGACGCAATAAATCGTCATTTCTCCAAATCTCAACACCATTACTACGCTTCAGTGCGATGACTTCGCCGTCATCACGTGCGGTATAGACGCTATTCCAATCTGTCGCTACACCAACGTATGACGATATTTCACGTGACCACAGAACCTGACCGGATTCCACTGCAATCGAAGAAAGGCGCCCCTGATACCCAGCCGCATAAACATCCTGACCGATAACAGCGATAGCACCATCAATGTCGGATAAGCGATCAAGATCCGATCGTCCTGTCGCCAACGCCAACATCGAGTCCCACTCGATGTCGCCTGTTTCCAAGTTGACCGCTGCCAAGCGACCGTTATCGAAGCCTGCAATAATCAATGAGCCGACTATTAATGGTGACGCTGTACCGCGCATCGAAAGCAACGGCATCGTCTGTTTCATTTCCCAGCGCTGTCTGCCATCAACTCGCGCCAATGCAAGAAGGCGGTTATCAATCGTCTGAACGACTACCGTATCGTCACCGATTAGTGGGTGAGCTAGCACCTCACCACCGACGAATTTTCGCCACTTCTCTTCGCCGGTTGCGGCGTTGAGGAGGATGACTTCACCGTCTTTTGACGCAACTGCAACGAGTCCCTCATTAACTCCCGGGCCAGCCGAAAGCTCAACCTCGAGGTCCGTCTCCCAACGCGGATTCCCAGTGTCTGGGTCCATTGCCAAGACTTTGCCATCTTGGCTCGCGGCGTACATCAGATTGCCATCACCGACCGGGCGCAAACCGACCAATAGATAATCCGACGCGCCACCAACCTTGGTGCTCCATACTTTTTTGATCTGTAACGTGGAATCAAACTTGACCAGAATTTTTGGTTCGGCTGCTTTGTCCTTGTCGGCTCCAAGGAAATTGCTAGCAATACCGCAAGCGGACAACAGTGCTGTCGCCATAAGCAACCCAACGGGACCAGCCAATCGCCGCAATATATTCACTCAGCATCCTCAGATTTAGTAGCATCTGCTTCCTCAGTTTCTGGTTCAGCCGTTTCTTCTGCTACGGGTTCTACCTCCGGCAGATCCAACGCTTTCCATTGCACCAGCTGTTGATCGACCGCACCTTGAGACAACGGATTCATCAAAACTTTCTGGTAAGCATCCGCGGCTTCGGCCGTTCGACCAAGCATCGTATAAGCATCGCCAAGGACCTCGCCGAATACCACAGAAAACGCATCGCCTTCTTCGCCGGTTAGGAGATTGACGACCTCCTCGGCTTTGTCCTGATACAGGTAGATTCGAGCCAGACGTAATCGGGCGACGCCCCTTAACTCATCATCCCCGTTTCCGTCGACTACGCCGCGGAGCGCGTCTGCCGCATCTTGGTCGCGATTCTGATCCATGTAAAGACGTGCCATCGCAAGACCCGCTTGGGCGACGTAAATCGTGTCGCTATAGGATGTCGCGATTTCGATTTCGGTCAACTCTGCATCATCTAGCCTGCCAGAAGACACGTGCTCAATCAGTTTTTCATACGCCGCCGAAGCCTCAAGCTGAGACTGCAAAGTCTTGTTCTGATAATGATTGATACCAAACAGCAAGCTAGCTCCGATAACGATTCCGCCGATAACGAATGAACCGTATTCGGACCACCAGGATCGCATTTGATCAAGTTGTTCTTTCTCTGATAGATCGTCCACAAAACCGCCCTTAACGTAATTTCTGTTCTAGCATTGCCGCTAGCTCTTCCAACGCAACATTTGTTTGCTCGCCAGCGCTACGCATTGGTTTAACACCAATACAGCCATCAACAAGCTCTTGCTCGCCCAATATCAACGCAAACTCAGCACCGCTTTTATCGGCACGCTTCATTTGCGACTTAAAACTTCCGCCGCCCAGATTCATCTCCACTTTGATTCCGGAAATGGTATCTCGCAACTCTTCCGCTAATCCAAATGCCCGCTCCAGCGTTCCCGAGCCCAGCGCCGCTATATAGACGTCCGCATCGGATGTCGGTGCTTCACCGCCACATGCCTCATAAAGTGCGACAAAGCGCTCAATGCCCATCGCCCAGCCAATCGCCGTGGTCTCACGTCCACCCAGTTTTTGGACAAGTCCATCATAACGACCGCCAGAACAAACAGCGCCTTGAGACCCCAGCGCGTCTGTAACCCACTCAAAAACCGTGCGGGAGTAGTAATCAAGACCGCGTACCAAACGTGGATTGACGATATACGTAACGCCCGCCGCATCCAGCAAAGCCCGAAGTCCGCTAAAATGCGTCGCCGATTCCTCATCCAAGTAATCCAGCATTACTGGCGCCGCTTCAACAATTGCCTGCATGCCAGGATTCTTACTGTCGAGGATTCTGAGCGGATTCTGCTCAAGGCGGCGAATACTATCCTCATCCAGCTGATTTTTCACGCCTGTGAAGTACTCAATCAACGCGTCCCGATAGGAGGCACGCGCTTCGGGCGTCCCCAGTGAATTGATTTCCAACTTTATCTTCGATATTCCGAGCTGCTGCCATATGCGGGCACTCATGATAATGAGCTCTGCATCGACGTCGGGGCCTTCGTATCCGATTGCCTCAACATCGAACTGGTAAAACTGCCTGTATCGGCCCTGCTGCGGTTTTTCGTAACGGAACATCGGACCAGACGTCCACAGCTTCTGCTTTTGGTTGTGGAACAGGCCATTAGTCATTCCAGCGCGGACCATGCCAGCAGTAGCTTCAGGGCGTAGTGTCAGACTTTCACCATTTCGATCGAGAAATGTATACATCTCTTTCTCGACGATGTCCGTTACCTCACCGATCGAACGCTTGAACAACTCAGTGTGTTCAAGCAACGGTAATCTGATTTCTGAATAGCCATAAGATGCAACAATTCCTTGCACAACCGATTCGAGATACCGGAAGGTACTCGAGGCTTCAGGCAAGATGTCGTTCATCCCGCGGACGGCTCTTGGTTTAATACTCATGATCCGATGATCGTTAACCTAGCAGTTCTGCCGCGTCGATCCGCAGCGGGAATGTCAAACGACGTACCATTGACCACGAGGGTCACATTAGTAGCGTCGCCAAGCAAGACGTTGAATGGTGATTCGCCGGATACGTTAACGGTGCGACCAGACCTACCGAGATCGAAAAAAAGACGGCGTCCGCTAGCATCCGAAATCTCAGTCCAACAATCCCCGGAGTAAGTAATACTGAGCTGCATTTCAGATGCATCAGCAGTATTGACTGCCCCTGCAACCGGCTCCGGTACAGTGACGACTTCTGATTCATCTTCTACAGCATCGACCGTGTCGCCAGAATTCTCCGTGCTCGAGCCGACCTCTGCCTCTGGCTTATCTGCGATGGGCAGTGGTGCAATCTCTCCGGTGACTGGTCGTACCAGCTCAGCGTCACGGTTCGTAAACCACCAATACGTTGCTGCTGCCGCCGCGATAACCGTGATCACCACGATCCAAGGTCCAGGCGAAATAATCCGGCGTGGTTTACTCCACGACGTTATGACCAGCGGTGCATCATTTGCTCGAGTTAGTCGATAGTAGTCGGCCATAACGTCAGCCTCATCAACCTTGACTAACTGTGCGTACTTTCTGAGGTATCCCTTAGCGAATACGGGTGCGTCTAGCACGTCAAATTCATTACGCTCCAGAGCGCGCACCTTGTACTCGTCCAGATGCAACTCTTTGGCAATGTCGATCACATCTATCTGCGAGTCGCGACGAGCCTCCGCCAGTCGCTCACCCGCCATTAGCCCCATCGCCTCATCAGCGACTGTCTCTTTGTCGAGGTTTCCCGTCTTGTCACCCATTACCTGGAGCCTAGAACCTTCATCAGGAAAAAACAAATAGCACTCAGTACTATCAGATTACTCTTTTTCATGCTGATGGAAGCCTTATATCGCTGTGCTCATTCAGTTTTTCCGAAGACGTCTTCGGTGCAATGATCTTCTTTCCTAGCGGTTTCTTGATCCGGTCGCTGACTTTTCCAGCCAACTGTCCGCAAGCGGCGTCGATATCGTCACCGCGCGTCTTGCGCGTCGTCGCAATGAGCCCACGTTGCCGTAGCCTATCCTGAAAGTGTCGTATGGTTTCCACAGACGAGCGTTTGAATTCAGTTCCAAGGAACGGGTTGAAGGGGATCAAATTCACTTTCGCTGGCTTGCCCTTAAGAAGGCTGGCCAACTGATTCGCATGTGCAATTGAATCATTCACTCCACGCAGCATGACGTACTCGAACGTGATAAATCGCTTCGAGCGTTTTTCGGCATATTGCCAACAAGCCTCGAGAAGCGTGTTGATCGGATGAAGTTTGTTGATGGGTACGATTTGATCACGCAAATCGTCAGTTGAAGCATGTAAGGACACTGCTAGAGCAACATTGCAATCGTCGGCCAGTTTGTTGATGTGCGGCACAATCCCCGAAGTGCTCACCGTCACCCGACGACGCGACATACCGTAAGACCAGTCCGATACCAATAACTCAAGCACTGACACTACGTTTCGATAATTAGCCAATGGCTCGCCCATGCCCATGAAAACGACATTGGTTACCGCGGGTTCGCCGTTGCTGCGTCGGGGCAGCTCACGAATCGCGTGGCGTACCTGGCCGATAATCTCGGCACTTGAGAGATTTCGGTTAAAACCCTGAGCTCCCGTTGCACAAAACGAGCAATCCAGTGCACAACCGACCTGCGATGAAATGCACAGCGTTCCTCGATCAGTCTCCGGGATAAATACGGTTTCGACAGCCTGTCCGGAGCCGCTCGAGAACAGCCACTTGATGCAACCGTCCTTTGAGTCATGTCTGGCTTGCACCATTGGTGGGATAATCGCAGCGCCTTCATTAAGCTGGCTGCGCAGCGATTTCGAAAGATCAGTCATTTCGTCAAAATCATCGCAGTCGCGCTGATA
>Ga0308013_10000652_pt1 | contig 17667 bp, 20 predicted proteins | sample Neamet181_FD_203131 | JGI IMG/M metagenome (GOLD analysis project Ga0308013, IMG submission 203131) | Marine microbial communities from water near the shore, Antarctic Ocean - #181 | ecosystem: Environmental > Aquatic > Marine > Unclassified | place: Southern Ocean | collected 2014-07-25
ATATCATTTATTAAATTATAGTTAATGCGCCTTACCGACACAATTAATTTTTGAATCATTTTTATACCAGCTCAACAGGTCTGTAGAAATACTTTCTTCTGTAGTAGGTTTTGTTATCAATACAGGAGCAGAAATACCTTCTTCTAAATTTTCTTTACCAGTAAATACACGTGCTTCGTCCCATAAATTCATATCGATAAAAGATTGAAGTGTTTCTCTTCCTCCTTCAATAATCACCGAGTGAATTTTTCTTTTATGGAGTTCCTTTAGAATGCTTTCGTGAAGATTAGAAAAATCAGTGGCTATGTACTCTGTACTCTTTTTTGATTCTGCTGTAAATACAAGCGTCTTAGCCATGTTGTTAAATACCTGTAAGTCTGTCGAAAGTCTTAATTGCCTATCCAAGACCAATCTTAATGGTTGTTCGCCTTCCCATAATCGAGCAGTAAGTGCAGGATTGTCTTTCTTTGCAGTATGCGTACCTACTAAAATTGATGCTTCTTCAGTTCGCCATTTATGTACTAATTTCTTAGATTCTGAACTTGTAATCCAAAAAGGCTTTCCTTGTTGTTGTGTTGTAGGAGCAATAAAGCCATCTTTTGTTTGGGCCCACTTAAGTATAATATAAGGTCTTTTTTTCTGATGAAAAGTAAAAAAACGCTTATGCGATTCGAGGCATTCAGCTTCTAATACACCAAGCTTTACATTTGCTCCAGCATCCTGCAACATAGCGATTCCTTTACCTGCAACTTCAGAGAATGTGTCTATACATCCAATAACCACATTAGGAATTTTATGTTTAATAATTAATGCTGCACAGGGTGGTGTTTTCCCGTAATGTGCACAGGGTTCCAGACTCACATAAATAGTCGACTCTTTTAACAGAGACTTGTCTTTAACAGAATCCACTGCAATTACTTCTGCATGGGCTTCTCCAGACTTTTTATGCCAACCTTCTCCTATAATTATTCCACGGTATACAATTACAGATCCTACCATTGGATTGGGGTAGGTTTTACCCAAACCTAAAGCGGCCAATTCTAGGCATCTTTTCATGTAAATTTCATCCTGCTGCATAGCTCAAAAATAGACAAAATGCTTTAGTTTTAGGCTATGCAAAAAATCAAAGATATTCGACTATTTTTAAAGGATGTTTTAGGGAGTCAATTCCCTGATTCTGAATTGAGAGGCTTTCTAAATTGGATACTAGAATTCGTTTTCGATTTCTCAGCAACCGATGCTCTTATGAAAGCTGAAGAGCTTTTAAAGGAAGAAGATATTATTGAAGTGAATAGAATAGTGGCTCTTTTAAAGAAAGACACCCCGATACAGCAGATTGTTGGTTATGCTTGGTTCTATGGATCTAAGTTTAGGATTTGTAAAGAAGTGTTAATTCCTCGACCTGAAACTGAAGAGTTGGTAGATTGGATTCTAAAAGATGAATTAGAGCGAAAAAGCCTTTTAGATATTGGTACAGGTTCTGGATGTATACCTATTGCAATAGATTTAAATAGCCATGCTAGAGTCACTAGTTTAGATGTTTCGGCTCCTGCTTTGGATAAGGCAAAAGAAAACGCTTGCATATTAAAATCGAGAGTTACTTTTATTCACGCCGATATATTAAATCCATCTACTACAAGTCTCCTTGGTAAGTACGATGTAATAGTAAGTAATCCGCCCTATGTATTAGAATCGGATAAAAAGCTAATGGCTGCCAATGTGTTAAACAACGAACCTCATTTAGCTCTTTTTGTGCCAGACGATAATGCTTTGATGTTTTATGAAGCTATTGCAAATATTGCAGTAGATAAACTTCATTATAATGGATTACTATATTTTGAAATTCATGAAAACAAAGGAGAAGAAATTGTAAGTATGCTTATTAATTTAGGTTTTACCTCAATAGAATTAAGGAAGGATTTACAAGGAAAAGATAGAATGATAAAAGCCGTTTGGAAATTGTAAATTGCTTTTATTTTCCAGAAGTGTAATTATACGTTTAATCAATTATTAGATTAGAATTAAATGGACGCAGCGTCTAGAATACAAAAGCTTAGGACCGAAATAGAAAGTCATAATCACGCTTACTATTTATTGGACCTGCCTATAATTAGTGATTTTGAATTCGATAAATTATTGGAGGAGCTTTTACTTCTAGAAAGCGAAAATCCAGATTTTTTCGATAGTAATTCTCCCTCTCAACGTGTTGGTGGAACAGTAAATAAAAATTTCGAAACTGTAAATCACAAACGTCCAATGCTTTCTTTAGGGAATACCTATTCGGAAGAAGATTTAAGAGATTTTGATAAACGAGTACAGAAAATTATTACAGAACCTTATACCTATGTGTGTGAGCTTAAATACGATGGTACGTCAATAAGTTTACAGTATAAAAATGGTGTTCTACACCAGGCACTTACTCGTGGTGATGGAACTCAGGGCGATGATGTAACTTTTAATGTAAGAACCATAAATACAATTCCTTTAAGGCTTTTGGGAAACCCACCCAAAGAGTTTGAAATTCGTGGCGAGATATTTATGCCGCATAAAGGATTTGATGCAATGAATAAAGAAAGAGTAGAATTGGGTTTAGAGCCTTTTGCAAATCCTAGAAATGCAAGTTCTGGTTCTTTAAAAATGCAAGATAGTGCCGTAGTTGCAAAGCGTCCTCTTGATTGCTTTTTATACCATGTACTCGAAGATAAAAACAAAATTGACTCTCACTATTTAAAGCTTGAAGAGGCTCGTAAATGGGGATTTAAAATACCTACGGAGACTAAAACTCACGATACTATAGAAGGTGTTTTGTCTTTTGTCTCTTTTTGGGAAAAGGAACGTAAAAATCTTCCCTACGATATTGATGGAATTGTAATTAAAGTAGATAGTAGTATACAGCAAGAAGAACTTGGCTTTACAGCCAAATCTCCTCGTTGGGCAATTTCGTATAAGTTTAAAGCTGAACAAGCTGTAACGGTATTAAATAAAATCACCTATCAGGTTGGTCGTACAGGAGCAATTACACCTGTTGCCAATTTAAATCCTGTTCAATTGGCAGGCACACTTGTAAAAAGAGCTTCTCTGCATAATGCAGATCAAATAGCTAGATTAGATATTCGAGTAGGCGATACAGTCTATGTAGAAAAAGGTGGGGAAATAATCCCTAAGATTGTTGGTGTTGCTGTAAAAGAAAGAGATTTGTTTTCTCAATCGACACTTTATATAACTGAATGTCCGGAATGTGATACTCAATTAATACGCAAGGAAGGTGAGGCTCAGCATTATTGTCCTAATGATAAAGCTTGTCCACCTCAAATAAAAGGTAAAATAGAACACTTTATCAGCCGTAAGGCTATGAATATTGATGGTTTAGGAACAGAAACTATTGACCAATTTTTTAAGGAAGGTCTGATTTCTAATGTAGCTGATTTGTACTTTTTAACAAAGGAGCAAATCCTTCCTTTAGATCGAATGGCAGAAAAATCTGCATCTAAAGCTGTGTCGGGGATTTTAGAGTCCAAAAAAATCCCTTTCGAAAGAGTTTTGTATGCTTTAGGTATTCGGTATGTAGGAGTAACAGTAGCTAAAAAATTAGCTTACCATTATCAAAATCTAGATGCATTAAAATCGGCCGATTTAGAACACCTTACCAAGGTAGATGAGATTGGAGGTAGAATTGCTCAAAGTGTACTAAATTGGTTTCAAGTTGAAGAGAATAAGGTTTTAATAAACCGATTAGTTGAAGCAGAGCTGCAACTGGAAATAGACGGGGCTATCTTAGCAGATAGAACTCATATACTACAAGGGAAATCCTTTGTAATCTCGGGAGTATTTATCCATCATTCTCGCGATGAGCTTAAAAAAATGATTGAACAAAATGGTGGGAAAAATACGGCTTCAATCTCTAAGAAGACCAGTTTTCTGGTTGCTGGTGATAAAATGGGGCCTAGTAAAAGAGAAAAGGCTGAAACGCTAGGAGTATCGATTATCTCAGAAGATGAATTTATAGAATTACTAAAATGAAATTTCTAACAGACATAAAACATTGGTTTGGTGAGTGGCAATTAAAACGATCGGATTTAGAAACCGAACGTACACGTGCTGTTTTTAATTTGAAAACTGCTCAAAAGATTACAGTTTTATTTGATGCTACAAACCCTAAAGATATTATCCGAGTAAAAGAACTCGTAAAGATTTTATCTCCTGGAAAGGATTTAGTTTCTGCTATGGGTTTTGTTAATGAAAAGGACAAGTCTTTTGAACATATGTCTACCTTACATTTCGATTTTTTCTCTAATGAGAATTTAAATTGGTTTGGTAAACCTCAAGGTATGGTTATAGATAATTTTCTAAAAGAGGAGTACGACATCCTAATAGATCTTACTTTAACAAAATTTTATCCGCTTACTTATATGGCTGTTGCTTCACCAGCAAAATTTAAAGTTGGTAGGTGTAGGGCAGATGTTGGGGTTTTAGACTTAAGTATAGACAACACTAAAGACCAAAGTTTAGAAGCTTTGATTAAAGAAATAACGTATTATTTAAATCGTATAGAACCGATATGAAAACAGATTTTAAAGGAACAGGAGTCGCAATGGTAACTCCTTTTAGTAAAGATAAATCAATTGATTATAAAGGTTTAGAAAACCTTATTGAATATTTAATTGATGGAGGTGTAGAGTTTTTAGTTTCTATGGGTACTACTGGCGAAAGTGCTGTTTTATCAACAGACGAAAAGCTAGATATTGTCGCTTTTTCAAAAAGTAAAATCAATGGTCGTTTACCTTTTGTAGTTGGAATTGGTGGAAACAATACAACAGCTGTAGTTGATCAAATCAATACTACCGATTTTACTGGAATAGATGCTATACTTTCTGTTTCTCCTGCTTATAATAAACCAACTCAAGAAGGGATTTACCAACATTTTAAAGCTATTTCTGAAGCTTGCCCTGTATCTATCATCCTTTACAATGTTCCTGGAAGAACGAGTTCTAATATGTCTGCAGAGACTACTTTACGTTTGGCTAATGACTTTGAAAATATTGTTGCCATAAAAGAAGCGTCTGGAGATATGGAGCAAATTATGCACATTCTTAGAGATAAGCCTAAAGGGTTTAATGTTCTCTCTGGAGATGATGCATTAACGTTACCAATGGTGCTGATGGGAGCGGTAGGTGTAATTTCTGTTCAAGCAATGGCTAAGCCAAATGAGTTTTCTGAAATGGTTCGTCAAGGATTAAAAGGTAATTTAGAAAAAGCAAGGGCATTGCATTATCCACAATTAGAAATTATAGACAATCTGTTTGTTGAGGGGAATCCTGCAGGAATAAAAGCCTGCTTAAAGATTAAAGGAGTTTGCGATGATTACGTTCGACTTCCTTTGGTAGGAATTTCTAGAGAGCGGTATTTAAAACTCGAAAACTTATTACACTAACTAACTAACTAACTAACTAAAAAGGCTCCGAAAGGAGCCTTTTTTTTAATTACAAGTTGTTGTAATCGTAATAATATAATCTTCACCAGTTTGAATTATAGGTGCAGTATTTTCTATTAATAATAATTCAGAATCACAAAAATCAACTTCTGTAGTTAAGTCATCCTGTACAACATTATCATGCATTATTGTTATACTACAGGTTTTGCAAACTTCTTCAATACAAGATGAAAAGCTTAAAATAATGAAAACACTAAATCCGAATAAATACTTCATTTAATAGCTTGTACAAGTTCTAACTCTTTCTATTGGACCTGCGATAGTAGATTTAGGTTCATTTTCTATAGCGTCTAAAACTTCTCCGCAATATACATTTACAGTTTTTAAATGCTCCATTTTCGCTCCGTTATAGAAAACTTCAATTTCACATGTTTTACATTCTTCTTTACAAGAAGTAAAAACTAAAAGTAATAATCCGATTGGGAATAATATCTTTTTCATCGATAGCTTAATTAATAACAAGTAATAAATGTGGTTAATTCCACTATAGTTCCAGACACGCCCTGATCCACAGTTTCTGTGGTATAATCCAGATCAATCATTTCTTGAAGTTCTTCGCCACAATAATCTTCTTTTACAGATTCTAACATGTAAAGCTGACCTCCTTCAATTACATAGTAAGTGGTAGATTCACAAGTTTTACAACGGTCTTCTACACAAGAAGAAATTAGTAAAAATAAAAGTAGAGGGATTGCTCTAAAAAGTAGTTTCATTTTTAATGTTTTGATGATTCGAATATAGGAAATTTATTGGTCTTTTTTGCGTGGTCTTCTCCAGCGTCTTCTTCTCCAAGGAGCCTTCCTTACCAAGTCCATTTCTGTACCACTTCTCGGATAAGCTACATCACCGTAATAGAATTTTGTAGCATAGGTTTCGTCTAAGGTCTTTGTGTTCTTTGTATAGTCTTTAGAACTGTATAAAGTCCATGGTATAATTTGACCATTCCCCTCGTATAATAAACCTTCTTGTGCATGAATTTCTCCATTGTACCGAATTACTACACCGTTTTTTGCTTTAGTACTAAATGAGTGATCTCCTCTTCTAACACCTAAAACTAAATGCCCATCATCTAATTGAAATTCTTTCCATCCATGATTGTGAAGTTTACCAAAAGAGGTGATCTGTACAATTACCGGAACAGTATCTCTTTCGTAGATAAATATCGACTCCCAGTCGTGTTCGTGATTTTCAATATGCGAATTCTCTCCGTAGTAATACCAATACTGATACACATTATGACTATACGTTTCGGCATAGTTAAAATAGACTGTTGGAACCTGGTTGTTTGGTCCTCTGTCTTCTAAACCTGTTCTACCAGTTCCCTTAATTTTCTTTCCTATGGCATAGGTAACCATGTTTTCCAAATTATCCTCTGGATCAAACTTCTCATCTCCATTGGCATCTTGATGTGTATTGAAATCTATAGGTATTGGGAAGTTCTTTTCTGAGGTTTTCATAAACCCTCCTTCTTGAAAAGTTAATGTAGGTAAGTATTTCTTTGCATCTACAAATTCGTTTCTTCGTTCTTTCTCTTGTGCATTTACAACAGAAAAGGTGCAGACAATTAGTAAATAAATCAAGACGAATTTCTTGTTGAGAAGTTCCATTAAATATGTACGATTTTTTTGATTGAAATAACTAATTTAGAGCTTCGAAAATTAACAATATTTAACAACTATTAACCATAGCTTAACCCGCTAAGGCGACGACAAAATTTATGTTTGTTTTCGTCTTAAGGCAACAAATATAAACACATTTAGAATGGATAGTGTAAACATCAAAGAAATTAACGATAAAATTAAGGACGAAAGTGCATTTATCGATTTGTTAACTATGGAAGTTAATAAAGTTATTATAGGTCAGGGACATATGGTAGAGCGATTATTAATCGGTTTATTAGGTAACGGGCATATTCTTTTAGAAGGGGTTCCCGGTTTGGCAAAAACACTTGCTATAAACACTTTAGCTAAAGCTATAGATGGAAATTTCAGTCGTATTCAATTTACTCCAGATCTATTACCGTCTGATGTTATAGGTACTACGGTATACAATATGCCTAAGAATGAATTCAGTATTAAGAAGGGACCAATTTTTGGGAATTTTATTTTAGCTGATGAAATTAACCGTGCTCCTGCAAAAGTGCAATCTGCTTTATTAGAAGCGATGCAAGAACGACAGGTAACCATCGGTTCTGAAACCTTTAAGATGGAAGAACCTTTCTTGGTGTTAGCAACTCAGAATCCAGTTGAACAAGAAGGAACTTATCCATTGCCCGAAGCTCAGGTAGATCGATTTATGCTAAAAACGGTTATCGATTACCCAAAGCAAGAAGACGAGCGTATTATTATGCGTAATAGCTTAAAAGGGCAGTATGAAATTGTAAAGCCTGTTGTAAGCATCGACCAAATTATTAAAGCTCGTGAAGTGGTGAAAACTGTTTATATGGACGAGAAAATAGAGTCTTATATACTCGATATTATTTTTGCTACACGTTATCCAGAACGTTATGGATTAGAAAATTTAAGTCCACTTATTTCTTTCGGTGCTTCTCCACGTGGATCCATTAATTTAGCTACCGCAGCAAAAGTATATGCCTTTATTAAACGTAGAGGTTATGTAATACCAGAAGATGTACGTGCTGTTTGTACCGATATACTTCGACATAGAATTGGACTTACCTACGAGGCTGAGGCCGAAGATGTTAGTGCTGAAGATATTATAGAGCAAATATTAAACAAAGTAGAGGTGCCGTAATATGGAGACTAAAGAGCTTTTAAAAAAGGTTCGGAAGATCGAAATCAAAACTCGTCGATTATCCAATCATATTTTCTCGGGAGAATACCACTCGCATTTTAAAGGAAGAGGAATGACTTTTTCTGAAGTGCGTAAGTACCAAGCTGGAGATGATATTAGAGATATAGACTGGAATGTTACCGCTAAACTGAACGAACCACATATTAAGATTTTTGAGGAAGAACGAGAACTTACCATGATGTTAATGGTAGATATTTCTAAATCTGAATCTTTTGGTACCCGAGTACAACAGAAAAGAGATTTGATTACAGAGCTTTGTGCTGTTCTTTCCTTTTCTGCTATTCAGAATAACGATAAGGTAGGCGTTATTTTTTTTACGGATCAAATTGAACTCTATATCCCTCCTAAAAAAGGGAAATCTCATATTCTTAGAATTATTCGAGAATTAATTGAGTTTAAACCTAAAAGTAATGGAACAGATATTTCTGAAGCACTGCGTTTTTTGAGCTCAGTTGTAAAGAAAAAATGTATTGTTTTTGCTCTTTCAGACTTTCAAGATTTGGACTATGAAAAGAATTTGAAAATAGCAGCAAACAAACACGACCTTACTGCTATTAGAGTAATAGATGTTGCCGAGGAGTCCTTACCAGATATAGGACTAGTTCAGTTACAAAATCCAGAATCTGGTAGTGTAAATTGGGTAGATACTAGCTCAAAATCGATTCGTAGAAATTACGAAAATAAGTACAAGGAGTTTGTTGCAAATTTTAAAGAAAACTGCCTTAAGTCTGGAACAGATTATCTGGATTTACGTGTGGATAGATCTTATACTAAACAACTCTTAGAATTCTTTAAAAGAAGATAAATTGATTAAATTATTATACATATTCGTTTTCCTTTGTTCTACCTTAGGTATAGCACAAACGAAAATCGCCGTTGCTACAGACACACATTCTGTTTTTATAGGAGACATTATAAATGTGGATCTCTATGTACAATCTACCCAATCTTTAATTTGGCCAGATTTAGAAAAACTCATTGCACCAGTAGAAATTCAAGCTTATGGAAAAATTGACACTTCAAAACTAGAGAATACTAGTTTGTACAGACTGCGTATTGCGGTTCAAAGTTTCGATACTGGTCGTTTTGTATTGCCTAGGTTCCCTTTTTCTTCTCTGCAGGGAGATACATTCTTTTCAGACTCAATTGCCATTTCTTTTTTAGCTGTTCCACTAGATACTACAAATGCAATTTTTGATATTAAACAACCCAGAGAAGTTCCATTTAATTTCGCTGAAGCTAAGCCATATATATGGAGCACTTTTGGTTTGTTATTACTTTTGGTACTCATTTACTTTTTAGTGAAAAGATTCTCTAATAAAAAAGAAGAATCTATAACTGAAATTATTCTTATTCCTTGTGAAATAGAAGCAAAGGAAGCTTTAGAGAAATTACAGACACAAGAGTATTTACAAAAAGGTGCTATTAAAACTCACTATGTTGAGCTCACCGAAATACTTCGTCATTATTTTGATAGAGAATTCGAAATTGACACATTAGAGTCTACCACAGATGAGACGATTAATCTATTAAAAGCAGCTCAATTGGATAAAGATTTAATTGCTAAAATTGAGGGTTTATTAGTGGAAGCTGATTTGGTGAAATTTGCAAAAAGCACACCTGACGCACGAACTTCAAGTAATTATATGAGTCAGTCTTATATGATTGTTGAAAATTGTCATGCTATGAAAACGGAGGTAAGCGATGTTTAAGGATACTAACTTTTTAAATCCGGAGTACCTTTATTTACTCATATTGCTTCCTTTTGTATTACTCTTAGAAATGGGTTTTACTAAAAAGAGAACTCCTAGTATTCGTTGGTCTTCTGTATTCTTAATAGACAGTGCTATTAGTTGGAAAGTAATTTTAAAGTATGTCTTATGGCTTACTCGAGTTTCTGCATTAGCAGCTATTATTATTGCATTAGCTCGTCCACAAACTACAGAGGTAAGTTCAGAAACACTTAGTAAAGAAGGGATAGACATCATTTTGGCTATGGATGTTTCTACCAGTATGTTAGCGCAAGATTTTAGCCCAAATAGATTAGAAGCCGCCAAACAAGTTGGTATTGAGTTTATAGAAGGTAGACCAAACGATCGCTTTGGTTTAGTTGTTTATGCAGGTGAGAGTTTTACTCAATGTCCTCTTACAACAGATCATAAGGTGGTTAAAAACCTATTAAAAGAAGTAAAAGACGGACTTATAGATGACGGTACTGCTATAGGAATGGGATTGGCAACTTCAGTTTCTCGCTTAAAGGAGAGTAAAGCAGAAAGTAAGGTGGTTATTCTTCTTACCGATGGAGAAAATAATTCTGGCTTTATAGATCCTATGACTGCCGTAGAAATTGCCCAAGAATCGAATGTTAAGGTTTATACTGTTGGGGTAGGCTCTTATGGTACTGCACCATATCCTGCTAAAGATATGTGGGGAAGAGATGTCCTAATGGATATAGATGTGAAAATTGATGAGGAACTCCTAATTAATATTGCTGATGCAACTGGAGGAATGTATTTTAGAGCGGATAGTAAAGACAAACTTTCACTTATTTATGCGCAAATAGAAAGTCTAGAAAAAACCGAATTAGAAGAATTGAAGTATTATAATCACGAAGAGAAATTTGAGCTATTTGCTTTTATCGCATTATTTTTAATTTTCTTTGAACTTATACTTCAGTACACTTTATTAAAAAGTATCGCATAATGTTTGATTTAGGAAATCCTCAATATCAAAGTTTACTCTTACTGCCATTGGTCGTTTGGGTTTTTTACATGTTTTATAAAACTTGGCGAAAACGCAAGCAAGCAGCTTTTTCAGATGCTTCTTTACTAGCTCAACTAAATCCAAAACAATCGAATAGAAAGAGTGTATTTAAAATGCTTTTTCAGTTTTTGGGCTTGGTTGCATTGGTTATCGCTTTGGTTAACCCACGTATAGGTACTCGCTTAGAAACAATTACCAGAAAAGGTGTAGATGTGGTTTTTGCCATTGATGTTTCTAAGAGTATGTTGGCGGAAGATGTTGCTCCTAATAGAATTTTAAAGGCCAAACAAATCTTGTCTAAGGCAATAGATGAGTTGGTAAACGATAGAATAGGAATTATAGTTTATGCAGGTAAGGCTTACGCACAACTTCCCTTAACTACAGATTATTCAGCTGCAAAAATGTTCCTTAAAACAATTGATACCGATATGATTCCTACTCAGGGTACCGACGTAGGAAATGCGGTAGAATTGGCTTTGAGTTATTTTGAAAGTGGAACAGAACAAAATAGAGTTTTGTTTATACTTTCCGATGGAGAGAGTCATGAAGAAGGTGCTTTAGAAGCGAGTGAATTAGCTTCAGAAAATGGAATTATTATCAATACCATCGGTTTAGGAACACTTCAAGGTGGACCTATCCCAATTATTCGAAATGGTGTTATTAAAGGCTATAAAAAGGATAAAAGTAATAATGTTGTCGTTACTAAAATGGACGCAGAGATGTTGCAACAATTAGCGCTAAGTACCAATGGTGGATTTATTGATGGTACCCGAACAAAAGAAACAATTGAGTTTATAAAAACTGCCCTGTCTAAAATGGAACAGGTAGAATCTGAAACAGAATTATTTTCGGATTATGAAGATAAATTTCAGTGGTTCTTAGCTTTAGCTCTATTCTTTTTCTTAGTAGAATCTCTTACTCCAAGTCGAAAAACGCTTTGGATTAGAAAAATTAAATTATTTGGTAATGAAACTAAATAACCGTTTATTTCTCGTTTTCACTTTTGTTTGTATTTCTATTTTGTCGGCGCAATCTGAAAGAAAAATCACTAGAAATGGTAACTCTCAGTATGATTCCGGTAATTTTGTTGATGCTGAAGTGAATTATAAAAAAGCGATTGAGGAAAATTCTAATCTTTTAGAAGCTCAATTTAATTTGGGCGATGCATTAGTAAAACAGGAACGTTTTGATGAAGCCCTTGCTTCATTCGATTTAGTGAGTTCTACTACAGACGACCCTGAACTAAAAGCTAATGCACTTCATAATAAAGGCAATGTATTGTTGCAGCAACAAGATTTAGAAGGAGCTTTAGAATCTTATAAAGATGCTTTGCGTGTAAATCCAAAGGATCATCAAACTCGATATAATTATGCTTATGCTAAGCAACAGTTAGCGGAACAACAAGAGCAAGAAGAACAAGAAGAGAGCGAGGAAAACCAAGACGAAGAGAATAAAGAGGAAGGAGACGAGAATAAAGATAATCAGGAAAAGGGCGATAAGAAAAAGGAAGATTCTGAAAATCAAGATCAAGAAGAGACTGAGGACGATAAGGAGCAAGAGGAAGGAGATAAGCAGGAGGAAGACGAAAATTCTGAGGATGATTCTGAGCAAGAACAAAAAGATAAAGGGCAAACAGATGGTGAGGAGTCAGAAGAACAACAGGATCAACAAGCCAAGCCTAAAGAAGATAAAATGACTGCGGAGGAAGCTATGCGTTTATTGGAAGCATTAAAGCAAGAAGAGAACAAGGTGCAAGACAAAATGAAGAAGTACAAAATTAAGGGTACTAAGCAGAAAATCGAAAAAGATTGGTAGGACAAATGAAAAAGAAATTACTCCTTATAATTGTATTATTTCAGTCTGTGCTCTTAATGGCACAGACATTTAGTACGACAACAAATAAAAATAAAATCGGCTTAAACGAACAGTTTAGCTTAAGCTTTAGTTTAAATGCTAGTGGGGATCGTTTTGTGGCTCCAAATCTATCAAACTTCACTGTCTTGGCTGGACCCAGTTCTTCGTCTAGCACAAGTATGATTAATAATCGTATAACTAAGGAAACTTCATATACTTATAGATTACGCGCAAAAAAGATGGGTGTATTTACTATACAACCTGCTAAAATAAGAGTGAAAGGCAAGCAATTGAAGTCCAATTCACTTTCTATTCAAGTTCTTAAGTCGAGTCCTAAATCTAGTTCTAATAATTCGCCTGAAGCAATCGCTAAAAGTAATGTGTTTTTAGAATTGTCTTTAAGTAATTCGAATCCATATGTAGGCGAACAAGTAACGGCGACTTATAAACTCTATTTTAGTCAGGAAATACGTTCTCTAACATTCTTAGAAAATCCTACTTATACCGGTTTCTGGCATGAAGAATACGATCTGGGAAAGAATTATCCTAGAACCGAAGAGTACATAAAAGGAAAGAAATTTCAAGTAGCTACCTTAAAGAAATTGGTTCTTATTCCTCAGCGTTCGGGCAATTTATCCATCGCTGAAATGGAATTAGAAGTTCCAGTAGCTATACCTACCAATCAACGTGATTTTTTTGGAAGAAGAACATCCCGAATGATTACAATTATTTGTTCTACTGGTAGTAAGAGTTTACAGGTTAAACCACTACCTACAAAAGGGATGCCTACAAATTTTAATGGTGCTGTAGGTAAATTTGAGTTTAGTACAAAATTAGACAGAGACTCCATACAAACCAATGAGTCTGCAAATTTGTCATTGCGAATTTCAGGTAATGGAAATTTAAGAATGGTTGATTTGCCAGCTTTTGAAATACCTAATGATATTGAAGCTTACGAGCCAAAATACAAAGAAAGTATTAAGCTAAAACAAAGTGGTTTATCAGGATATAAAAGGGAAGAATATTTATTGATTCCACGAAATACAGGAACTTATAAAATAGGTTCTGTTAGTTTCAGTTATTTCAATCCTCGCACTAAAAAATACATTAGTATAGACAGTCCTTCGTATACCTTAAATGTGAATGGTGATAACTCTGGAACTTCTACAGCAGTAGTGTTGAGTAATATTACGAAAGAAGATGTAAGCTTTATAGGAAAGGATATATTGTATGTAAAAACGTCTTTAAAAAACTTTAGTAGTTCCCAAGAACTATTTTATGGTTCTACTCTTTTTTACAGTCTTTTGTTTATTCCTTTATTCTTTGTGGTACTTGTACTTATCCTAGTTGTGCTTACCAGAAAATCTATTATTAATTTACAGCAATTACAGAAAGGTTCTGCGAGTAAACAATCGATACGGGTTTTAAATAAACCAAACGCCGATTTACATACTTCTATTGAGCAAGCAATTCAGTTGTTTGTTTTTAAAAAATGGGGTCTAAAAAGAGCACAATTTAACAAAGATGAAGTTCTAGATTTATTGAATTCAAAGCAAGTTGAGGCTCATTTGATCATGGACTTCAATTCTATATTTGAGGCTTGTGAAATGGCTCGATTTACGAGTATACAGTCTCAGGATAATAAGGGCGAATTGAAAATGATGACCCAAAAATTAATTGAGGAATTAGAAAAATATTAAATATGAGATTATTCACTATACTTCTAGTTTTAGCTTCAAATATATATGCTCAGTCTGCATCAGATCTTTTTAATTCAGCATTAAAAAGTTACGAAGCCAAAGAGTATACTCTTTCTTTAGAACTTTTTAAAGAGATTGAAGCATTGCCTTTATATTCTTCAGATGTATATTATAACATGGCCAATTGTTATTATAAGACACATCAAAAATCGAAAGCGATACTCTATTATGAAAAAGCTTTAAAATTAGCTCCAAATGATGAGGATGTATTATTCAATTTAAAATTAGTAGAATTACAGTTGGTTGATAAGATTGCTCAAATACCACAGCCATTTTACTTTAAATGGATTGTAAAAGCTAAGAATTTATTAAGTGTAGATGGCTGGTCTAAAACGGGTTTATTTTTTGTTTTCTTATTTTCTATACTTCTGATTTTCTTTTTCACTTCCAATGATTACAAAGTTAAAAAGAAGTTGTTCTTAGGATTGTCTCTTTGCTTTATAATAGGGGTTAAATCCTTGTCGATGGCTTATTACAGTAGCTCAACTAAGGAAACTAGAGCTGTTTTAATGCAGCCTAATGCCTATATTAAAAGTGCACCTTCATTACAAAGTGAAGACTTGTTTATTTTACACGAAGGAACAAAAGTATTGGTTTTGGAAGAGTTTAATGATTGGACAAAAATTAAACTTTCTGATGGGATGATCGGCTGGTTGGAAACGCAGGTAATAGAAATAATCTAATTTAGAGTTCCAGTAGATTGCTTGATGAAATTTAACACCTTTTGATTAAATTGAATTGGTTGATCGATATTAACCACATGGCCACAATTAGGAAGAATTATTAATTTTGAAGAGAGGTGGTCTTGAACTAATTTTTTTATTGATGGTAAGAACATATGATCTTCTTCTCCCATAATATATAGTGTTTTAATGCCTGAATCTTTTATTCTGAATAATGCCAACAAAGGATTTACTTCGGCAAGAAGAGTAAACCAACGTTTAAATTCTTTTTGGTATAATTTTTTAGCCTCATTAATAAATAAGTTTCTAGATTCTTTGTGCGTTTTTTTAGGCATTATAATAAAAGCCAAAAATTTGTACAACACTATATAGGGTAAAACAGATTTTAATAAATCGCCTAGCTTCATTAATATCTGACCTCTAAAATTCAGTTTCATTACAGCACCACCCATAATCATACTGATAATTTTTTCTGGGTAACGTTCAGCAATTTCTCTTATGACTATAGTACCTAAAGAGATTCCAACAAAATGAGAACTTTTAATTTTAAGATGTTCTAATACATCAACAATATCATCACTGATAACGTCAAAAGAATAGGATTTTATTTTCTTGTAGATTGGACTTTTCGATTTCCCATGTCCTCTTAAATCAATTAATAGGACATTAAATTCCTTTTTAAAATCCCTTAATTGTTTGTACCAAATAGAACTACTACCTCCTGCACCATGAACAAATGTTACCCATGGTGTGTTTTCGTTTAGTATGTAGCTTGTATAGTGAAGCATCCTAGTTAACTGAAATGATTAAGTACAAATGAACAAAAAGTATCAATAGTACAATTATAAATAATTAAAAATTTTAAAAGAGAATTTCACTTCCCCTTCTGTTGCGTAATATAACTAAAAGCCAACAGTAAGCTTACAGAAACTAAGCTGTATTCAAGCCTCAAAGCTTCTTCGGATCTATTAAGTATATCCCAAATTGCCAAGCAGTTTACGCTTATAAGAAAGAATATGACACCCCGTTTAGTAAGCTTTTTCATTAATTGACAATTATTACTTTATGAAATTTATTGGATTCCATCTTGAGAAAGTAGATCCCTGTTTTATAGTTTGATACGTCAATCTTAATTTTTGTTGTATTCAGATTAAAATTTGCCAGTGTTTTACCCGTTATGTCTAACAGCTCAATGTGATTGAGCTTATTGTCAATATTTTCAAGGTAAAGACTAGAAGTACATGGGTTAGGGTAGATCAGTAATTTCTGTTCAAGTGACTCAATTACATTTAGATAAGGCAAGTTAGTAGACTCGAAAGTTGATAGGCCTAAAGCAAGATCTCCATTCGCATTAGGGATCCTACATATACTTATGTTTGAGTCTACATCAGCATGAAAAAAGTAATCTATTGTACTCGTATCTGGTCTAGAAAATAGAATATCATCTCTTTCGCTATCAAGCTTAAAAGATAAATGTAAATCTCCTTGTAATGTATCTTCATCTGCCCATAAAACTAAGTAATCGTTAGCGTCGATTAGTATGTTAGGGAATTTATATTTGGTTGCTTCGTTTGCCTTATTAGATAGAAAATACCCCGTTAGGTTTATAGCTTCACTACTATTATTGTACAATTCTATCCAGTCGTTATATTCACCGTATTCATCTGGTTCACCGTCTGTATTGTTAGCCATCCATTCATTTATAACAATTCCGTTATCCTTATTTCCATTTGTTTGATTAAACGTAGGGTCAGATTGCCTAAATGAACCACTAGCATCCGTATTCCTCGCAATAGAAATATCTGGATCGACATTGTAAAAATGCACATAATCTACCAAGTGTGTATCCACATCAAATAGATACAGTTGTTCGCTGCTTGCACTTAATTTAAAGTTTGTGTGCAATCCCTGTTGTAACGTGTCTTTGTCCAGCCAAACGATTAAGTAGTCTTCGGAGTTTAATTGTAAAGAAGGGAAAGCGAATTTTGTAGGCTCTGATTTTCTATCTGATAAAAAATAACCGTTTAAATTAAGTGAATTTGAAGAGTTGTTATACAATTCTACCCAGTCGTTATACTCACCATCTTGATCTGCTACAGTGTTGGTGTTGTTAGGCATACATTCGTTAATTACTAAACTTCTTTGCTGTGCGTGAGCGAAATAAGAGAATAGTACTGCAATTAGAAATAAATACTTCATTTTTGGATATTTGGTTGTGTTCTTAACAAATAATGAGCCAATAAGCTATGAACTCGTATTCTACAGACGATATTTTCTTATTTGTTATCAAATCTTTAAGAGC
>Ga0308013_10000655_pt1 | contig 17630 bp, 41 predicted proteins | sample Neamet181_FD_203131 | JGI IMG/M metagenome (GOLD analysis project Ga0308013, IMG submission 203131) | Marine microbial communities from water near the shore, Antarctic Ocean - #181 | ecosystem: Environmental > Aquatic > Marine > Unclassified | place: Southern Ocean | collected 2014-07-25
ATTCTCTCATCTCGCTCCATTTTGGCAAACCATAGCGGGTGTGTTCACACTGAAACGCTAGTAATAAAATTAGGATAAAGACACTTAAGCCTGCGGCGGGTGTATAACATACTAGGGATAATTTCATTAAAGTTGTAACTTATGCTTATAATTATATATAAGTACTTAAAGTATATAAGTTAATTACTTTATGTAGTTAGTAAGTTATAGGTAAAAAATAATTTTCGCTTAGGCGCAATTGTAGTTAAGTCGTTTGAAAGTTTGGGATTGGTGAAAAGCCGTATTAGTTTTAGTTGGCTTTTCTTGGGATTGATATAATTGACAAGATAAATCATAACCTATCGCATAAATCGTCTAAATAACAAGGTATGCTCTTACGCTTACGCGACGAGCATAAGTTAATGTTTTTCATTCGATAATGCTCTAGTAGGCGATAGTGATAAGTTGTTGTTTGTCGTAGTATCTATCTTGAATTAGATAATAATATTTTACCATGACTTTACCAAAATTGCAAATACTATTTTTCAAAGGGGTATGTTTTTGCGTATAGCTTTGAGAGTTTTTGTGTAGAAAATATATTGTTCTTGTTTTGCTCTCAGGAAAAAAGATTTAATTTTGTTCGATTTTTCATAAAGAGAATAAGAGAGTCTTTTAAATTCTGTCTGTTCTAAAAATTCACTCAAAGAATTAAGTACCAGTAAGAAGTAGATACATAATCCAAAGATAGCTTCACTACAAAAGTCGAAAAACCTAAGCGACTTCTTTTTAAGATTAATTTTTGAAAAGGGTTTGAGGTGTTTCATGACGGAAGTCTCTATCGAGAGTGTCGTGGTCTTCGTTTAGTAAATTTGTCGTATTCTGCTGTTATCTTTTGTTGTCTTTTTTGTGCTGCTGCTTTCATTCTTTTCTTTTTAGCAGTAGGCTTCTCATAGAACTGTAGTTCTACTTGTCTTTCTTTTCGACCATCGCGGTCAAGTCTTCTTCTTAGTATCCTTATAGCTTTTTCTATAGGAACAGTTCTGCAATCAATTCTCATTTAATCCTTGGGCTCGTGTGAGGCGATACAGGTCATTGGCAATGTTACATTGATTGTCGACAGTAGCTTTAATGAACTTTGATACCCATGCCATATCGTAAACGAAATCTGCATTGAGTGTATCAAGTCCTTGTTTGTTAGCTTCTTCAACCAGTGCAGAAATGAGCTTATCGCTCAAGTCGTCAGCTTTTTTCATTCGTGGGAATTCTATAATGTTATCCATCTTTTCTCCTGTGAAACGCCCATCCTCTTTTACGAAGATAGTTTACTTGTGATGTTATGCCAGAGGTTGTTCTCATTAGTCTACTGGATAACTCGGTTAGGGGCATGGTGTTGTATAAGGTTTTAAGGACTTCTCTTTCCTTGTATGTCCAAGTGCCTTTCTTATATAACTTCATAGTATTATTATAGCAAATTAGAAACCAAGTGTCAAGAACTATTTTTGAGAATCCATAAAAAAGAACTTGACTTATGCTTATACTTTAGATATAATATATGTTATGGAGAAAAATTATGGAAATTGATATAGCATATCTAATAATCTTGGTAGCAGTGGGACACCTCGCATTTTATCAAGGACACCAGTCTGGAATAAGCAAGACGCTAGACTATATGAAAGATCAGGGAAAGATCGACTTCGATGAGTAACCAAAAAATAGTTGTTGACTTTTGGTTGACTTTTTAGTATAATATACATAAGTGTAAGAAAGGTTCTTGCACATTGGCGTCCACACCGCAAGGGTGGGCATAGTTTTACTGAAAAGGAAATTAGGAGAAATAATATGACGATTGATATATCGAAATTTTGGTTAGGTATGAATAATGATATGTTGTTACACAACACAGAGACATCTTATCCAAGATATAATATAGTTGAAAATGTGGCAAATGGAACATTCCGTTTGGAAGTTGCACTGCCAGGTTGGTCGAAAAACGAAATAGAGTTGGTTCATGAAGATAATGAACTGCTCTTGAAGGGGAAAAAAGAACGAAAACTCGGTGAGGATGAAAGATTCTCTCATCAAGGTCTAAGTCTCAAATCTTTTGAACGGAAGTTCAGATTGAACGCCGATTTAAAAGTTGACTCTGTTCTGTTAGCAGACGGACTATTGACAATCGCTTTGTCTAAGACTCCAAATTCCAATCGTAAAGTATTGGAGATTAATAGTGAGAAAAGCACTTAATTTTGTTAGACAAAGTATGTTGAAGTATGACGATTTCGAGGAAACATTTACAATGTTTTCCTTGATGTTATTGTTCGGTGCAGCCTTAGTGGCTAGTACTGGACAGCTGTTTTAGCATACTGTCAAAAGACCTAAGTCGTGGCGTATCTTAGTCGGTACGCCCCGCAATGAGTATAAATATGATAGAAATTACAGACGAAGCTTTAGCTAAACTAAAAGAAAGAATTGCTGACAAGCAAGTCTGGGGGATAAGACTATCCCTAAAACCCAACGGATGCAATGGATATTCGTATGACCTGAGTTATTTGGAAGAACCAAATGTTTCAGGTGATGCGGTTTTTTATGAAATCGTTGCGGTTGACCCCATGACATTCAGTTATGTGGATTCACTTACAATAGAATGGAAAGAAGAAGGTTTAAGCCAATGGTTTGAGATTCGAAGTCCAAATGAAGTAGCCAGATGTGGCTGTGGAGAAAGTTTTACATTATGAAAATATCACAAGAGGGCATTGCCCTTATCAAAAAGTTCGAAGGTTGTGAATTAGAGGCGTACAAATGTGCGGCTGGAGTTCTAACAATCGGATATGGACACACCAAAGGCGTAACAGATGGTATGCAAATTACCAAAGCACAAGCAGACGAGATGCTAGTAGAAGAATTAGCTACTTATGAAGCATATGTGTCAAACGCAGTAGAAAATCAATTAGACCAGTGTATGTTTGACGCAATAGTGTCATGGACATACAATCTCGGTCCGACTAACTTACTAAGTTCAACTATGTTGAAAGTTCTAAACGCTGGAGAGTACGACGAAGTACCTGCTCAGTTGAAAAGATGGAACAAAGCAAATGGTAAAGTATTAGAAGGATTGATCAGACGAAGAGAAGCTGAAGCATTATTATTCGAAGGCAAAGACTGGTCAAATGCCTAAGATAACACTTAGTGGTGATAAACTAGCGCAAGCTATGCATCACGCTAGGGAAAGAGGAATGACTTTTGAGGAATATGTACAAGAATATGTAGCATTAGCTCAAGAAGACATGAGAAAACAAGAAAAACAGGAAAAACAGGAGAAATAATGGAAATTATATTATTAATGTTGTTGATATTGGGGTTTAATTCAGATGATCCCAAGAGCGCAGAAAGAGAAGTACCAATCGTACCCCTAGCAGAGCCTATAGTAGTAAACACAGCAACTGTTACTCAGTTGGCAGAAGTGTTAACTGAAGTAGCAACCATGGCTACAAGTACAAGTACAAATACTAACACAGGTACTAACACTAGTACAAACACTAGTACAAATACTGATACTTCGACAGAGACGAATACTAATACAGCTACAGTAGCAAGTATCATTGCAGAAATAAATACTGCAACGACTACAGTAACAGCTACAGCTACGAATACAGGTACTAGTACTTCTACTTCGACATCAACATCAACAGGAACATAACTTTAGTGCTACTCATATGGGTAGCATTATGTTTTCAATACTACCTGCATACTCAGTTTAAAACTATACTAAACACTACTCGAAGTATCGAGTTAAAAGACACTACACCAGTAAACAAGAGACACCCCTTCGAAGTCTGTAGAGATAGACTATATACTACACACCCCGAAGTTATAACTCAAAGTGAATGGCGTCAGTGCATGATAGAGGAAGCAAATGGATAAGATTAAAAGATTTTTCGCAGCTGTGAATCGCTGGTGGATATGGCTTAAAAGCAAGTTCGTACCAGTATACACAATAACTGTAAGTTACAATCAAATTTGGGGCGACGCAGATGATCAAATCTTTATAGCAAAGAAGATCATAACACAGAAAGAAAAATTATTAAAGTTTAGGACACAGGCTGGAGAAATAGTAATATTCTCTGGGGCTGAAGGTCTTAACTACAAAATAGAGGAAATGTAATGAAATACATAGTATTAACAGCAAAAATAGGGCTATTAGCTCTCATAGCTTCCATGTTGCTACCATCTGGTGCATCGTGGTTAATAGACTTACTAAACAACAACAGTCAATCAATGGGATTATTCGTTGTATTATGTTTAGTAGTAATAGCAATAGACTCTGAGAAGGAGTTATTAACAGCAGGAACTAAAGGAATTACAGACGAGTATACAAGTACTTCAGGTAAGAAAAGAACAGCTAAGAAATTAAGAGAGGAGCATATAGTATGAATCAAATGTTACTAGCTTTTTGTTTAGTTTTAGGTGGAACTAGTTATTGGTTGTACACAGAAAATGAAACACTAAAAGCAAACAATGTAAAATTAGAGGGAGCAGTAGCAACACAAGAAGAAGCTATAGCAACGATGCAGGCTGACTTTAGTTTACAAACAGAACAGCTTCAAGGAATGACTTTAAGAAGTCAAGAGATACAAAGAGAGTTAATGAGGTATAGCAGCTTCATTAAAGAATATAAATTAACAGCAAAAATACTGGAAGATCCAGTAGAAATGGAAAGGAAAATAAATAATGGAACAAAACATGCATTTGAATCAATTGAAAAACTTAGTGCTACCGTTGACGATCTTGATGATGGTCTCCAGTTGCAGTCTACTGGGAACTAAACAACTAGAAATAACAGCAAAACCAATGGATAGAACGATTGTTCAACCCATTATGCCTCGTGAGATTGACTTAAGTAGTCCACAGTGGATAATTGTAAACCCAGAGAATTGGGAAGAGCAGTTAGACAGAATTAAAGAACAAGAAGGAGAGTTGGTATTCTTGGCAATGACAGTGCCAGACTACGAACTTATGTCAATGAACATGAAAGAATTAGAAAGATATATTACTGAATTAAAAGATGTAGTAGTATACTATAGAAAAGTTACAATTAATTCATTTAATTAAATGTTAGATAAGTTTCGCAACTGGATTAATCTTGTCAAAGAATATAGGATGATGATGAAAGCTTCTAGATTCTTTGATAAGAACCCTGTTGTTCAAGGACGCTTTGAAGAACTTGAAGAATGGTGTATGGAACTCGAAGAAGAAATTCGAGAGTTAAAAAAGAAAATCTCTAATAAATAGGGGTAGCCTCGTAAGAGGGTTAGGAGATAAGGATGTTAGAATTCTTACAGTGGATTATAGGATGGATTCAAGTTATACCGTGGTTAGTCATGAGTGCTTCAATCATAGCAGCGTGTACGGATACGCCCGCAGATGACAAAATAGTAGGGAAAGTATATAAACTTCTCGACTGGTTTGCTATCAATGTAGGTAAAGCCAAGCAGGATGCAAAGGAGAGCTAAATGGCACAACCACCTAGCGAACAATTCCAAGGAGACATGAGCCGTAATGAGGTCGAAATTGATCTTAAAAAGTTTATGGAGATGGTCTCACAGATCGGTGAATTAAAAGCACAGATTCTGGAAATGGAAAATGAAAGAGAACCCGACAATCCTTGGCAAAAAGCCATATGGTTTTCAAATATGATTGACGCATGGCGCATCTTTCCAAGAATGTTTTTAAGTATTTATATGTACTTACTATACTATTGTACGTTTTGGTTCATGGAACTCGACGTACCAACATTAGAACAGTCAGGCTTGATCTCGATTGTAGTAGGAGCAGGCGCAGCTTGGTTTGGACTATACGCGGGCACAGCTAAAGACAAGATTAATGGTGGAAAGTAAAAAATAGTTCTTGACTTCTTCATTCAAATTTAGTATAATATAAGTTATGAAAAAGTTTAAAGACATTAAAAAAATCAAGCCAGAGAAGAAACCCTGTAAGATGTGTGGAAACACAGACAATGCAGACGACCTCTGTGGCGTATATAAGTGCTGGAAGTAGAGTAATGAACTTATTTTACTTAGACGAGGATCTCGATAAGGCAGCAGAGTATCATGTTGACAAGCATATTGTTAAGATGCCACTCGAAGCTGCCCAGATTCTTTGCACAACAATTTGGATAGACGAATATCTAGGGTATGTTCCTCGTGCATTAGATGCAGACGAGCGTGAAGTTCTCAACAAGGTTAAAGCCGAAATTAAGCATTTACCACTTGAGGAACGTCCCTACCCCTACCTCCCAATGATGTACAATCATCCTTGCACTATCTGGGCAAGAGAGTCATTAGACAATCATGAGTGGGTTCATTGTTATGCTAACGCATTGAATGATGAGTACCACTATCGTTATGGCAAGTTCCATAAATCAATAGAGCAAGTAGTAAACAAACTACCAGATCCAGTACATTTAGAGAGAGTAGGTTTTACTAAGTTCGGTTTGGCTATGCCAGAAGATCTTAGAGACTACGATAATCCGATACAAAGTTATCGAGATTATTACCATTTAGACAAAGCAACCTTCGCCAGTTGGAAATACAGAGACAAGCCACACTGGTGGAACGAAGATTATGCTGATTACGAAAAGAGGATAACTAGAACATGAATTATAAATTTAATGAAGATGTGATATTATCTCATCTAAAAAACTATATAGATGCTACTTATGACCAGCACTATAGTATGGGTAGAATTCAATCTACCGAGTTCATATTTGATGCAGACCAAGGCGAAGGCTTTTGTATAGGCAACATAATTAAATATGCACAGCGCTTCGGAAAGAAAGATGGTAGAAATGATAAAGACTTATATAAAGTCCTCCATTATGCAATCATTCTTTTAGGAAGCATACAAGAAGAAAGAGAACGAGCTTTCGTTGATTATGACGAAACACCACAGCGAGACCTATTAATATAGTGCTAGAATTATACATGAAAAATAGATATACATTTAAGCTACAGCAAATGATAGGCAACTGGATGAGTAGTGTTTTAGAGAAAGCATTACAAAGAAACGCAAACAAACAATTTGATAAGTACACAATAGAGTACAGAGATGGAGACAATACATAGTGGCAGTTAGAAAGAAAAAAGAAGAACAACTATCAGAAACAAATATTAATAAAGTAATAGACTTGCTAAGTGCAGATAAACCTATTACTAAAAAAGAAGCGTGTGCAATACTAAACATAGCATACAACACAACACGCTTAAGTAAGATTATTGCAGACCACAACGAAACAATACAGTTTCGAGCAATACGAAAAGCACAGAATAAAGGTAAGGGCGTAACAGAAGCAGAGAAGAAGTCAATAGTAAAGTATTACTTAGATGGCGATAACGTATCTGACATTGCTAAACAGCTATATCGTTCCCCAGCTTTTATTAAGTCTGTGATTGAAAGAATGGGTATCCCACAAAAACTTCCAGATACTGACTACGAAGGAATCAGAAATGCATTACTTCCAGACCAGTGTATATCTGAAGACTTTATAACGGGAGAAAGAGTATGGTCTGTAAGAGGCAATTGCCCAGCGATTGTCCAAAAAGAGTGTACAACTCATGAGACAAATTACGAAGATAAGTATGGAAGCAAAGGTTACCATATTATTGAAATAGAAATGGCAGAGTGTGAATCACCATTCTTCGGTCTAGTTAGAAACGCAGGGAAAAACTCTTTCCGTCTAGCATATGACTTAGGAAGTTTAAGACACTTAGGAGAATATCTTTGAGCATTGGAGAAATCATATTAGCATTTTGGATAGCAGGCGTAGGCTTAGCTATGTGGAAAATATGGAAGCCTTCGCTTAAAATAATTACTTTAGTAGATAGGAACAATATACTTGTAACAAGACCTATCCTATCAACTATTGTAGTCTTAGTAATATTCACAATATTTTTACCATTTATGGTAATTCCTTTGTTGATACCTAACAGACTCGAGGAGTTTGTATCAGGTTTTATCAAAGGAGCAGAGAAGATAAAATAATGGCATATAGTAAAGAAGTAATAGATAGATTCGAAGGAGTTTTAAATAACCCAGCAGAATATTCAGTAGGGAGATTTGATCCTAAAGATCCAGATGTAGCAACAGGCATGACAGGCGCACCTGCGTGTGGTGATGTTATGAAACTTCAACTAAGAATAGACCCCTTGTCTGATACGATTAAGAGTGTCAAGTTCAAAACATACGGATGTGGTAGTGCAATAGCCTCCTCATCTTTATTTGTAGATATGCTAACAGGGAAAACAATAGAAGAAGCTAAACTAATAAAAGACAGAGACATAGCAGCAGCACTTAATTTGCCGCCAATAAAACTACATTGCTCTGTATTAGCAGAAGGAAGTATTAAATCAGCAATCGAAGATTGGGAAAACAAAACAAAATGATAGAACTTATATTCACCTTACCAACAACAGTCGGGCTATTCGTTATGAACTTCGCAATATGGGGAGGATTAATATATATGGGCGTCGACTATACAATTAAACAACTAAAAGAACGAGAAATACTATGAATTATTTATTGAAAGCACTGGTCGCCAAATTAAAAGGTGAAGTAGCAGTATCAAAAGCAAATATACAAGTGTATATGCTAAATTCAGCAGGGATCGGCGAGCATCCTGGCATAGTCGAAGCTATCGAAACCGAAGTGGAAAAACTTGCAAATGCTGAAGAAAAGATTGAAACCATACAAAAGCATTTTTCCAAGTAGCATATCCTTATAGTTACCGAAAAATACTTCTTGACAAGTGGTTTCAAATTCGATATAATATAGTTATATTTAAACAAGGACATACATGGGCGACAGATTCTATACGCAACAACTTGAAAGAACAGGTTGGATGCCTATAGCAAATGGCGAATGGGTCCACAAACAACGGAGAAGAAAAATGGCTTGGACAGACGAGACAAAAGCACAGGCAGTTGAAATGTATCAGGAACAAGAACCTACCCCTGAAACATCAATGGAAGTAGTAAAAGATATTGCAGACGAGTTGGGTGAATCACCAAACGGCGTTAGAATGATCCTTACTAAAGCAGGCGTATACGTACGCAAAACACCAGCAGCGAGAAGCACAAGTGGCGGATCAACAGGTGGTGGACGAGTATCAGTAGCTGATGCTCAAGAAAGCCTTACAACAGCTTTACAAGACGCAGGACAAACACCAGATGACGCTATCATTAGCAAACTTACAGGTAAAGCCGCAGTCTATTTCAAAACAGTTGTAGAAGCACTAAACAGTTAGTAAATAAAATTTAGCCAAGACATTGCAGAGTGTCTTGGTTTTTTGCATTCTTTATCTGAGACCTCAACATTTGACAATACAAAAGAATTTTTGTTAGATTAAATTGGAGGAATCAATGAAAAAAGAGGAGCTTAAAGCTAAATTAGACGAAGCAGGGGACGCTGTAATAACTTACAGAAGTCAAAACTCTAGGAAACTAAAATATAATGTTTGCACTGCTGACTTTTCTACAGAATACATTCGTCAGAAAAGAAACAGAGCAAAGGAAGGAAATCATACAGTATTGTTATTTTGTTGGGACACAGATTCCTACAGAATATTAGTTCCTGAAAATGTAACGAGTGTTGTACCCCTCAACAGAGTAATCAAAAATGATTGATTTCTCTGCACCCACCGTATATGAAAAAGTAGTTCAAGAAACTGAGCATGAACAAGTGCGTTTAACAGTATCTACCTTTCGAGGCATAGAGTACTTATCATTAAGGAAATATTACCTAGACTTTGAAGAAGAGTGGAAACCTTCAAACCAAGGTATCAGTATGCCTATTGACTTTGATAACAGTAGAAACCTGTTTCAAGGACTAGTAGAAATCCTTTCCCTAGCAGAGAGTAAAAGTATTATCGAAACCGAATTCAGAGAACTGCTAGATGAGATATACCTACCATAAAATACTTCTTGACATGATCTTATAAATTTAGTATAATATACTTATGGAAAATTTAGAAGGACTAGTAAATAAAGCAAAAGTAGCATACTACAATGGTATGCCGATTATGTCAGATGAGCTATACGATAGGCTCGAAGATCAACTCGACACTTTAAACCAAGTAGTTGGTATGCGAGTTGACGAGAAAAGTGCTCGCTGGTCTCACTACTACCCTATGTATTCTTTACAGAAAGTATACGATAATGACGCTGGACCAGACTATAAAAAGCAACCAGTAGTAGTTTCCCCTAAGTTAGACGGTGCTGCCGTCAGCTTACAATACATTCAAGGCAGGTTATCACTTGCCTTAACAAGAGGCGATGGCAAGAAAGGTCTTGACATTACCGACAACATTAGGCATATAGTGCCTACCAACATTTTACCTGCCATGGGTGAAGATATGTTACAAATCACTGGAGAAGTAGTAGCCCCTGCCACGATTAAGAATAGTCGTAACTATGCAGCGGGTGCGCTAAGTCTACATGATTCAAACGAATTTCAAAAAAGAGATTTAACTTTCATTGCGTATGGCGTACAACCTTACCCCACAGATGACTTTATGCTTGACATGAAGTTTCTTGCGGCGTGTGGTTTCAAAACAATAATTGATTCTGATTACAAACAGTTTCCCCAAGACGGACAAGTATGGCGTGTTATTAATAATGACGCTTTCGAAAACTTAGGGTATACTGGTCATCACCCTCGAGGTGCGTTTGCTCACAAAGTCAAACAAGCAGGAGTAGTTACAAAACTACTTGATGTAGTATGGCAAGTAGGTAAATCAGGAAATGTTTCCCCAGTAGGAATCTTAGAGCCTGTCAATATAGACGGAGCAACAGTCAGTAGAGCAACCTTACATAACATAGCTATTATCGAACAACTCGATTTAGAGATAGGATGTGATGTTGAAGTAATTAGAGCAGGGGAAATTATTCCCCAAATCGTAGCAAGAGTATGAGTATATTAGTTGCAAACTTAATCTTCTGGCCTATCTGGCTATTAGTAAGTTCGCTTCCTTATACATTAACTCAGCTAATCATTAATAAAAGAGGATAAAATGGTAGTAGAGATATTCGGTAAAACAAACTGTGCGTATTGTGATAAAGCAAAAGCACTAGCAGAAAGAGAAGGGCATGAAGTAGTATATAAACAACTTGATGTAGATTTTGACATGGGTTTCATAGCCAAAGAATTTCCTACCGCGCGTAGCTTTCCACAGATTAATGTCAGTGGCAACTATGTTGGTGGGTATGATGACTATGCAACATTAGTTGCAAAGCTATGAGGCAGGTAGCATTTACAGAAGTATTTAGTCCTCTATTCAGAGGATTTCTAAGTAGAATGTATGCAGACTATATGGAAGAAACTAAAAGTCCTTTTGCTACCACGGATAACTATGCCGCATATGTAGTTGATAACTTCAAGTTTCTAGTAAGGAAATTCAATAAACAGAATGGTAATGAGGAGTGGAACATAAAATAATGTCCTTTTCAGAAGTATACAAACACTTATTACAGAAACGAAAGAAAGTAACATATAGATCTCTTATTAGTAATAATACCTATAGTGTACATTGTACGCTACCTCCACATATAAAGAAACAGGCAGTTAGCGACAAAATAGTAGTATGGGATATAGATAAAAATAAATCAATGGATATAGAAATCAATACAATAGAGAGAGTAGAAGAATGTACTTAGATATAGAATGTGAATTATGTAAAAAGACAAGGCGAGAGTGTGAATGCACATTCGAAGATACGCTAGCTAAAGTAGGGCGTGTAGAATTACATACGTACATACAAGGCAATAGACGAGCAGAAGTTATGCTCTATACAGATGTTGTATTTGGATGCGAATTTTACGAAACAGTTGACGAAGTAGAAGTACTAGTACACTCATCTATCTACAATAGAAATTCACATGGGCAGGAAGAAGCGTACGCTGAAGAACAAGCCGAGGACTATGTAAGGGGTGCAACGAATTTTGAGGACAATAAGACATAAATGAAAAAGATTGGTTTAAAAAGGCTAGAGCCTATGCCAATCGCCCCGTGTGGGGAGTGTAAATTTTATGATCCAATACATCAGATATCATCTAACCTAAGTGAAGGATGGTGTCGAGTTGGGGAGTATACAACATTGGTACTGTCTGAAGAAACTTGTAACGAGTGGCAACCAAAATGATAAATTCAAAACAATGGCAAGACAACTCAGACGGCTGGGTTAAGACTATGCACGAATCAAGAGAAAAGAAAGAAGTATTAAAACGAGGCGAGTGCGACCATCCAATAGAAGAATGGTGTGAACTTTGCCAATATGACGAGAAGGGAGAGAAGTATGAGTTCTAAAGAAAAATATCCTACGCAATCTAAATTCATATTTGAAGCAGGAGACGCGTCTCCAGAAGCTGTAGACCAGTGGATGGAAGAGGCAGATGATTATGAAACAACAGTTAACAATGTACTTACCACAGTAGTGCTAGGTGCACTTTTTCAAGTATTCACTTTCGGTATGATGATCTTCGCATTCTTTATGATTGACATAGGCTTAGCCTTAGAGGTTGGTATATGATGAAAAGAATGTGGACAGTATTGAAACACGCCCTTGGCTCGTTCGATGAAGAGGATGGCTATAATAAGCGTAATGAAAATGCAATAGGAATAATAAGATCGCTAGTCGTTCTTACTAATCTTATATGTGCATTGTTCATTATGGCAAATGTAGTTAATAACTGGTAATGGGAAAAGGAAGTAACAGACGCCCCGAAGGGGGAGACGAGTACCTAGATGGGTGGGAACGCATTTGGGGAAGAAAACAAAACGCTAGCTCAAAGAAAGTTAGTGCTTATAAAGAAAAAATTAGTAAACAATTTGATTCGCTAGAACAACTAATGGTTGATCAAGTGCATCTTACAGACCCAAAAACAGTATATACCGAAATGTCAAACATAGATTATAAATGGGAGTTCATATCCGAAGAAGATAGAGACTTCTATCAAGGCTGCATACACGCACTAGAAAACGGATTGAAGTGGTAATGGAAACTTATATTACACCTATCATTATGTTTAGCTTCGTCATAGTAGCAATATTAGTATTACGCTGGTGGACAGAGCTATGAGCAAAGGAGTCTACAATCAAACTTATTTTAACAATCGCCCCGACGAACAACTAAGAGAAGGTGTTCTTTATGGGGTTATATTAGTTAATCAACAAACCTTTGAGCGCGAGTGCATCAAGGTTGGAATCGCTAGTGGCAAGGACTGGCGACATGTAATTAAAAGAAGCCGTGGCTTTAAAGGGTATGACTTGCGTATTCAACGAACCTACCACGACACCATCTACAACTGTTGGAAATACGAACAACAGCTACACGAGAAGTTTAAAGCCGATAGTTATAAACCCAAACAAAAGTTTGGTGGGCATACGGAGTGCTTCAAAATTTCATCCCTTATTTTATCAGACTTTCCAAAAAATAACTCTTGACAAATGGTCAGTCGTTTGATATAATAGTATCATATTTAGGAGAAAGAGAAACATTGAGAGAGATAGTACCGCCAACAAATTGTCCAACTTGCAATAGCGAATTGGAATTTGTAAACGATCAGTTATTCTGTCTTAATGGTCTCTGCTCTGCTAGATCAGCAAAGCGTTTAGAACACTTTGCAAAAACCCTAAAGATTAAAGGACTTGGTCCATCTACTATAGATAGACTTGGTCTGGAAGATTATGATGATATTTATTACTTATCCCAAGTTACAATATCATCTTTACTGGATTCAGAGAAACTAGGTACGAAACTACACACAGAAATTCAAAATTCAAAGAGTGTCAACCTCATAACTCTATTACCAGCTTTTTCGATACCGCTGATTGGCTCAAGTGCTACTAATAAATTAGCGAAACACATCTCATCAATATATGAGATAACCCCAGAGATATGTATAGAAGCAGGTCTGGGTCCGAAAGCGGCGTCGAGCCTTCTAACTTGGTTGGAGAATACCTTCTTCACGAACGGTTATGATAAACTCCCATTTTCTTTTACTTGTGATAAACAGGCAGAAGTCAGTCTTACAGACACGAAGGGAACAGTTTGCATTAGTGGTAAGTTGAAAAGCTATCCAACTAAAGCAGCCGCTAAGCAAGTATTAGAAAAATACGGCTTTATCGTAAAAGATAGCTTAACGAAAGATGTAACTATCCTACTTAACGAGAGTGGAATTGCAAGTTCAAAAACTAAGAAAGCAGAAGAACTAGGGATAAAAATATTTAATAACCTAAAACACATTATAGAGGAATAATAAAATGGCATTACCAAAATGGACAGACGAAAGAACTCAACAACTAACAGACTTTGTTGGTTCTGAAAGCCCAATCACTCAATCTACTGTAGCTAGCGCTGCAACGGAATTAGAAACATCTACACGATCAGTTTCTAGCAAATTGAGAAAGATGGGATTTGATGTTGAACTAGCTTCAGCATCCGCTTCAAAATCTTTTTCAGAAGATCAAGAAGCAACTTTAAGTGCATTCGTTTCTGATAACTCAGGCGACTACACATATGCAGAAATTGCATCAAACTTTGAAGGCGGACACTTCTCAGCTAAATCAATCCAAGGAAAAATCTTATCAATGGAATTAACTTCTCATGTTAAGCCTGCTCCTAAAGTTGAAACAGTTAGAACTTATACTCCTACAGAAGAAGTAACATTTGTTGAAATGGTTAACGGTGGATCTTTCGTTGAAGAGATTGCTGCTGCATTAGACAAATCTGTTAACTCAATCAGAGGAAAAGCTCTTTCTCTTTTAAGAAGTGGCGAAATCAACGCTATCCCAAAACAAAAAGAAACTAAAGGTTCATCTAAAGCAGATGTTCTTGCAGATATTAATGTTGAAGATATGACTGTTGAAGCTATTGCTGATGAGATTGGCAAAACTGTTAGAGGTGTAAAAACTATGCTAACAAGACGTGGTCTACAATGTTCAGACTACAACGGCGCAGCTAAGAAAGACATTAGTTAATTTCTAAGTTAACTTAGATTAGTCAAGGCAGGGGTTCGCTCCTGCCTATTTTTTACATTACTTTGGGAGAGGTCATTGAATATTGCGTCAGCGCTGTTAAAGCAAATTATAGTTCAGAAAGATTTAGACACATGGGCTAAATTAAAAGAACACTACCTACCTGGCGAGTACCAGTCAATTTTCCGTATCCTTGATAAACATATAGATAATTATCAAGACCTTCCACAATTCGAAGATCTCCGTTATGAAGTGCGAGATCGACAACTCCAAGAAAAAATATTCGCAATCGAGTCAGTAGATGTCGAGGTAGACGCTTGGCTTTTATTAGACTATCTAAAGAATGAATATGCACAAGTAGAAATACTAGACCAACTCGATGCATATATTGACAACACAGTTGCAATGGCAACAGCAGAAGAAAACATAGAACAACTACAAGAAATAGTTTTAAGGGTAAGTGACAAGGTAGATGTCAAAGCTCCCGAAGAAAGTATGCAAAGTATTTCCTTATTTGAAGATGACAAGGAACTATCGAGGTACTTACCCTTAGGACTCAACAGTGAGTATGACTCACAGATTTTGTTCTCGCCTAAAGACTTAGTGTTAGTAGGCGGACGAAGAGGCTCAGGTAAATCACTTACTTGTTGTAACCTCGCATCAAACGTATACGACTCAGGTCGTAGCGCTATCTATTTTACAATAGAAATGGACAGTAGATCAATTCTACAAAGAATATGTGCCATATCCACCAAGATCCCCTTTAGCCGACTTAGAAACAAAATGCTTTCTAGTGAGGAATGGAACATGGTCGGTGGATGGTGGGCAGGTCGTTTTGATGGTGGACACGAATTACTACCAGAGTTTAAAAAGACACATGACTTTGAGGAATTTCATAAGAAATTAACCAAGTTAGACCTACATAAAGAAAGACAGTTAGATGTAATATACGATCCGTCACTTACTTTATCCAAGATTCAATCCGAGTTAGATAAAAAAGTAAATCAACTAGATGTAGGCGTAGTGATAGTAGACTATCTAAACCAAGTTAAACGACATAATGCTCCAAGCCGTAGTGGTGGACAATATGATTGGACAGAACAGATAGAAGTAAGTAAGAAAATGAAATTATATGCACAAGAGTATGAAACTATGGTGTTTGCTCCGTATCAAACAGATGCGAGTGGTGAAGCTAGGTTTGCAAAAGGTATTCTTGATGCGGCTGATGCGGCTTACTCACTAGAGACATGGGAACAGCAAGATAATTGTATGACTTTTAATTGTGTGAAAATGAGAAGTAACAGAATGGAAAGTTTTACTAGTGTAATAGATTGGGAGACCTTAAAGATTGGTCCACAGTCTGCCATGAATCCTAAAGAGAAAGAAGCAATAGCTAACAATATGGCAACAGGAGAAAACGTAGACGATATATGATGGTATTATACACAGAAAAACAATTACTCATAGCATACACTAGATATGTTAGAGAACTAAGAGAGGGCAATCTAAGGATTGCAGAACCAACAATAGAGGAGTTTCGTACTATATACGAAACAGAACACGAAAATAAATTATGGGACGAAATGAATTATGACTAAAACAGAAAAAGCCGCACTACAAGAATCTGTAGTGCAAGTAGGTGCTGCTCTTTTAATTAATTTTCCATTGCAGACATTCTTATTATGGCTACTGATCGAAAGATGGGAGTGGACAAGTGCAGTTTTAATATCACTTGTTACGACTTTCATATTTACAGTAGTAGCACTAATTAGAACTTATATGGTACGCATGGAAATAGAAAAAAGACGCAGACATGGACTTTGGAGAAAAGTAAGGAACAGTGGCAGCAGATAGAATCAGTAAAGAAACGGCAGAGTTAATTGCTCTGCCACCTTTCAGTCGTGAGAATCAGACTGTAGGATTTCTATTGCAAACAAAAACAATTAAAGAGAACATACACAAAGTTCCAATTAATGAACCACTTATGGAAAGTGTAATACTGCATGGTATAAAATCCCCAATACTAACCATGCCCAGTTACTATCCGATTGCAGGGAGTCAAAGACTTAGAGTCTTGCATGAGATAGTTGATACACATAGAGACGGACTAATGTTCGAGAAGATGATTATAGATGTATTCCGATTCGAGAAAGAATGGTGGAATATGTTTTACTTATGGGGAGACAAAAAATTTAGAGATGATGCCATAGCAATATGGTTTCAAATGGTAGAGCTTGCTTGGAAGAGTAAGTATTATGAATATGACGAAGATCCTGGCGGGACTAAGATGACAGAGTTCGAATTGCTAGGAGATAAATTAACAGGGTGGGCACACAAAAAGAAATGAGAATACTAGAACACTTCATGTGGGCAATAATATTGTCCATACCTCTTTCTATTTTAGCAATACTAATAGCTTTAGTGGTAAGATGACAGTAGAAGAACTATTACAAGAACGAAAGATAGATTATAAGTTGTCCCCGGCAGACTGTGTAGTTGGATGTTTAAATCCTGAGCATGATGACGGCAACCCAAGTATGAGAATTGATAGAATAACAGGAGTTTACAACTGTTTTTCTTGTGGCTTTAAAGGTAATATATTTAACTATTACGATGCGCCATCTAATCCA
>Ga0308013_10000660_pt1 | contig 17574 bp, 15 predicted proteins | sample Neamet181_FD_203131 | JGI IMG/M metagenome (GOLD analysis project Ga0308013, IMG submission 203131) | Marine microbial communities from water near the shore, Antarctic Ocean - #181 | ecosystem: Environmental > Aquatic > Marine > Unclassified | place: Southern Ocean | collected 2014-07-25
AACGCGCGTATACGATCGCTTACAATCGTCTTCGAACAATTACGAAACGCGATTTATCGGCTGTATCTGAAAGCGAAATTCTAAATTCTGTAAAACATTTGAGCAGTAATCTCAATACCCAAGCCTCTTATATAAACATTTCTAAATGTATTAGAATGTATAATGGGGTTAACGTTCTTGAAATAGAAAAACAGAGAATTAGATTAAAACATAAATTAGTTAAAAAACGTAATAAGGGAGATGAGAATAAACTAGATGGTTTAGCAAGTCCTCGCGAATTGCAATCATATTTAAACGACCTATATATGGATGAAAAATGGAGGGATTATATTATAAATTATTTAATGATAACTTATTCAGTCCGAAATAAAGATGTAGATTGTTTAATTGTGAATTCAACAATGGATACAAAAACTAAAGATAATTTTTTAGTAGTCCGGAAAAAAGACGTTTGTTATTTAAGAAAAAATTATAAAACGCACGGGACTTATGGAGATATTAAATTAACAATTACATCCAAAAAATTCAGAAGTGCCGTCGAAAAATATATACTCTCTTTAGAAACAGACCAAGAGAATTTTTTCCCTCTCTTAATGAAAGAGAATAAAGAGAGAATTGGTGAAGATAGTTTATTTTTATACATAACAAATAAAACATTAAATAATATGACTGAGTCCGATATCTGTAAAGTGAATGTCGCATCAATAGACCGTGACGGGGATTTAAACAAATTACAAATGTTAAGTCATACTAGAGGGACATCTGTTCAAACTTTAATTCAATCTTATCATTTAGTTAGTTTTAAAATATAATGTTAAGAGATAACACGTTTTTTTATAATATAAAATATAATAGTATATTATAAAAAAATGTCTACAAATATTTCCAGGCGTATGTATCTCAATTCAAACGATGGTGATACACAGGATAATTTAAATAATAATAAAATATTCCACGTGGGGTCTGCGGAGTTCAAATCGGATCCAAATCAGACCCTTGGATTGGCGATTGTAAAGGCTGTATTACCCTCTACAATTGGCTCTTTACCGGCGACGAACAAAGATGGTGATTTGAGTATGTTTTTACTCGTAATTTCGACGGCGACAACGCCCTCCCAACATTTTCGGGTTATTTTTAATAGTAATAATAAAGACTTGCCTGATTTAATCATTAATGTGGATCCGACCACTCCTAATTTAAGCACCACATTCGTAAATAAATACTATAATATTACTCCAAAGACAACTCCAAAAGATATAGTCGGTATTATTAATGAGATAGCGGGAGAAATCGTCGTGGCTTTAGACCCAGAGTCTTTATTAATTGGGAGTTCAAGAATCGCGTTAGCAGACGCTACCGGAACATCGGATATAGTTGATATATTAGGTAAAATCAATAATTTAAATCCGACTGTCCCATTTCCATATGATCCGGCTACCTTGAGGATGCTCGGGACTCCAAACGGTCAAACGTTTTATAATAGCCCGACTCTCGGGACCGTTGCGAAATATGAATTAAATCCCGGAAGTGCCTTATCAGCCGTCCAAGTGAGAACTCAATTCAATTGTGGCTCTTTTTCAAGTTGCGATAATGGGGTCAGATCTATATTAGGTGAGATACCTGTTACAATGTCAAATTCAATGGCTACTAATCAGGTCTTATCTTCAGTCACTAATTTAGTGATTACTGATTACCAAACTGACGCCCAAATAATTTATCAAAATATGTCACTTCAAGGGGCTCATAAAAATATTCAGTGTGATAGCATTACGAATATAGACCTTACTCTCACAAACGCGGACGGGGGTATTTTGAATCTGTTAGGACAGACCTATTATTTAGAATTAGAGGTAATATCAATCGGGACATTTTAACTACTTTTAAAAAAAGTAGGGTAAAAAATTATTAAAAAAAGGTAAGTATATATAAATGCCTATTATAACGCCTGTATCTGTTACTGAATTCTCAATTGCCGTCATCGGAGTCCTCGGAGCCTTGGGGGGAATTTTAAAAATCTCAAATTGTAAAACTATGAAATGTGGTCTTGGAGGCTTATTATGCGAACGTCATAGCCCACCCGATCTAACTCCAACAGTCCCGTTAGAAATCTCTGATATTGAGAGTAAGTTAACGGCAGATGAATTGAATGAATTAAAATTATTCCGAATAAAAAAAAGGAAAGAAAATATTGCTTCAGAAATTGCACGGGATTTATCATAAAATATTATATTAAGGTAAAAATAAAAATATATTTATATAATATCAAAAAAATGGGAAAATGTGCTTTATGTAAAACGAACTCAATCTTTTGGAATTATCACTGTGCGGAATGCGAAAAAATAAGTCACCTAATTGCACTTTATGGACCTTCTTCAGTTCATGATTTAATTAACAAAACTCTTCTTGTCCAGAAAGACAAAATAGATAAAAAAAGTAATTATGCTATTGATGACCTTTCTAAAGCGGAAGACGTAAAAAAAGATTAGAAGAGTTTTATAATTTCAATATTTTTAATTATATAACTCAATAATAAAAAATATACTTTAATATATATATAAATGAATTCACAAAATCTAAATCAGCAAATCTTATGTATTAAACAGCATAATTATAATGTCGGACAACATCAGACAAAAAAATACACGAATGCCTTTTTAATTCCTACCTCAAATCAATTATTAAATGAAATAGCGAATCCTACACCTAACACCGATGCTAATATTCTTTACAATAAATCAGATGATTTAATTCAAAATCAAGATAAGATTGTAGAACAGGCAGAAACAAAAGAAGAAGAAGTAAATGAACAAGTAAATGAAGAGTGGCTTCGAGAAACCGGGCGAGACACATCAAGAGTTACCGGCTCTGATTTGGATCCACGTGCTAAAAGAATAAAAAAAGGTCGCCCACCAGGTTCTAAAAATAATAAAAAAAAAAATCTTCGATCAGCAGAAATAGGAGCAGAAGGAAAGGCTGAAGTTCTAGGTCAAGTAGTCCTTAAATCCAAATCTGGAACAGAACCTGAACACATATCTAATCCTAAAATTAATATGAAGGGTAAACCGGGTTCATTTGGGAAACTTGACGCGCTTATAGGTAAAGGAATGTATTATGGAGCAAAGAAGGCTCCCCCTAGTGATAAAATTAATCTGGGTGATCTTATTAAATATTCAACAGGAGCCCATCGGTTTGAAATGGATTTAGGTATTGATACTACAGGTAAAGATAAAGGTAAAGGTAAAAAACATCGAGGTAAAGACAAAGGTAAAAAAAGCGGAGAATTATAAAATTTATAATATATATATATAAATGAATTCACAAACTATAAACAACCAAATTTTATGTATAAAAAAACATAATTATAATGTTGGACAACATCAAAAATTCAAATATACAAACGCGTTTTTAATACCATCATCTAATCAATTATTAAATCAGATTGCGAACCCACCACCTATCACCGAGGGTAATATTCTTTACAATAAATCAGATGATTTAACTCAAAATCAAAATAGAATTAGAAAACAAAAAAAAGAAAAATATAATTCTGATAGAAAAGATTTCAATATGGATGCCGTAGAAGATGAGGATTATGGGGCTATGATTCAAAATGAAGTTTATAATAAACCAGATGAACGAGATACTATTCTAAATTATAAAATAGACAAAAAATTATCAAATGATGAAAACGTTGTTTATGTGGGTAAAACAAAGGTATTACACGGACTACGAGGAACCACAAATCGAGATGATTTCAGAGCCGATTTAGAAATAGCCTATGAAAAATTTAATAATGTATTAAAAAGGACCATTGGATTTAATATTCCTATTAATTTAGAATGGTGGGAGACTAAATATAAAGAAAGAATTTTAAGGCAAGATATTTTTTATAATAAATTAAAAGAAAAATATCCAGACAAAGAAATTATAATGGGAGGGCATTCCCTTGCTGGTGTTTTAATAAAAGATATTTTTCATAAAAATAAGGGAGATTCAATTAAGGGATATACGTTCAACGGTTATTTCCATCCTGGAGATATAGAACCGGATTCTAGATTAACACATAAAGGAATTGCTTTGGATTTAGTCTCATTACATGAACAAAAATTTGGGAAACAAAGGAATGATTATGTTATAGATGAAAAGTATCAAACAGGGACTAAAGAAGATTATATTAAATATTATTATAACATACATAAATCAGAAAATTTCAAACCTACAATAGAATTAAGGCAAAATAAGATAAAGGAAAATAAAAAAAAAAAAGAAGAAGAAATAATTTATATAAATATAAAAAAAAAAAAAAAATCAAACAAAAAATTAAGGAATACCCAAAAAAATCTTTAAACAATTAAAAGACTTATATATAACTTTTTTTTTTTTATAATAAAAATATATATATTATATTATAAAATAAAAATGGTAAATGAATCAACTCTTTTCAAATCTAACAATCAGCATACTCCGTCGTTTGACGTTCAGGATGTCCGTTATCACCCTTCAAATGGTGGTGAGTTCACAGTTTCCAAATCTCCTTATATTGAGATACCTCTTACAATCTGCAAAAATGGCTTCTTAAATCCTGGTCGCACTGTATTGAATATGAACTGGGTTGCGAAAGTAACAGGAACAGCATCGACAGGCACTTATAGATTATTTTCGACTGTCGCAGGATCGCATGCTTTAATTGACCGCGTCTGTGTTTATCAGGGTTCAAATTTACTTGAGGAAGTAAGTGATTGGAATAGAGCGTTTACTACGTCAAGTGTATTATATACAAACCCCTCACAAGCGAAGGGAAACGGAAGTGTAAGGGACTCCTCTTTGTGTTCTAATTTTGATTCTCATTACTCGTCAACCGCTGTATCATCTCTCAATATTTCAACTGCCTGGAACAGAGCAACAGGGAAATCTATAAGTGACGAGTCCACCTTACCCACGTCTATAGATACGCAAGAATGTAGTCTCGCTTTTGAATTATCGGACCTTCTTGGTCCAGGGGCTGAAAAATTATTACCTGTCGGGCTTGCGAATCCAATCCGAGTCCGAATTTACATCACGAAAGACGTCGAAAAAGTAATCTATGGTATGGCTACAGGACCATCTGGGGTTGTAGCATCTACTTATGCGGGGGCTGATATTACTATTACCAATGTTTCTATTGATTCTCAATTAATTACTTATGATGATGAAACTATGAATAAAATGCTTGCTTCATCTGGTGTTTCTGAAAATATGAAATTAAGATGGTCGGGAACCCAAGTAAGGTGTGCTAGAGCGGTAACTGACTACTCAAGTAACGTTCAGGCAATTGTGCCAAATTCGCAATGGACTAATTTAAAGGCGGTTGTATGCGCTCCTTTTTATCCCGTAATGTCAAAAACTGGCGACAACTACGCCAATTTCGGCAATGGTTTATACCAGGCCCAAATGATGATAGATGGTAATCCATTTCCTATGGAATATGTCGGAAATGGCTCTGCTTTGGAACCCGGGCGTTCTGTTTCCCAGTTAGTAATGTCAGCCGTAAATTGTAATAGAAGGGCATGTGAGGTTTATACTGCTAATACATCTTTTATTCCTTGGACTTCCACCGCCTCCACCCCAGTCCCGTGGACAACAACTAACTGTAATACAAGTGCTAATACCCCACCTTCAGCCACCCCTACTAATAGTTTATTTTCTGCGCCCCCAATCAGTGGAACAGCAAACTCTCATTTTCAAACTTGCGGAAAATCACCACCTAACTTTTGTTATGGGTTCACGTTATCAGACTACTGTGAAGGGCGTGTTAGAAGAGGTCAGGATACTAGGGCTCGTCAGGTAGTTCTTAATTTAAGACAGTCAAACACTATTCCAGCAAATTCGAATGCTTGTAGCACGTTATGTATTCAATATGTAGGTGTAGAATATGAATTAGATCTTCAGAATGGGACAATTAGGAGTATATTAGAATAAATACTATTTTTCCAACCTACTTTTTTTTAAAGTAGAAAAGTAGATATATTAAGGTAAAAATAAAAAATAAAATATATTTCTATATTATAACAAAAATGAATCAACTGGCATTAGAAAGATATTCTCTCTCATCAAATCTCGGCGAACGCGTGATAATTAACAGAAGTAGCGAAAATAAGGATGGTGTCTATTCAAGACGTGTTAATTATTTAAATCAATCCGCACCTTCTCAAAATCTGGTAGCACAAACGACTCGTGGTAATAAATCGCAGACACAACAGCATCACGACTCTTCCAAAAAAAGTGTAGCAGTCCCTTATACAAATATATGTAATTCACAGTCAGGGGGTTATGCTCAACGCAACGGAAATCCAGTATGCCGTGAAGCCGGAGGCATTATGAGTTCCAAATTAGAAAAACGTAGACGTTAATAATTATGCCTAATAGGGTATATAACTCTATTTCTTTTTTTATAAACATAAATAGGTAACATTAATAAAAAACACAAATTAATTAACATAAATAAAAACATATTTTATTATATTACTTATATAATATAATAAAATGTCACGCCCTAATACATCAGAAACAAAACGACTTTTTTTAAATACTGCTAATGCTACATCAAAAGAAGATATTGTAAGCACCTTCGAGGGAACTGAAAAGAATAATGCTGATTCTATTTTTCATATAGGGAGTGCTGATATTGTGAAAGAACCCGCTTCTAACATCGCTTTATCCTTAATCAAATGTGAATACCCGAATACGTTAAATCAATACAATGTTCACTTATCTGATGATAGTCCTTCTATTGTTGTTTTTTCAAACGAATCAAACAATTATGCGAACGTTCAATTTACCGAAAATTATTTAGATTTAACATCTTCTACAGTATACGCACCCTTCCACCTTTCTTCAAATCAACAAGACTTAATATTACTTATTAATACTGCTCTGAAGAACGCTAATGGCGGTATAGACCCAACTTCTTTAATTGTCGTGGATCCTTATACTAATGTCCTTAAGTCCTCCGGTGAATTCGATATTATATTTTTTAATAATATTTTTAATGACCCCTCTTTTTTTGCTTACGATCCCGATTCAAAAAACATATATAGGGATTTAGGTATTAATACCGATACAAAACTCGCATTTACTTATTTAGAGCCTTTAGTAGCCCCCACAGTCCCAAAGCATTATTTTTTGAATGTAAAATTTGATGCTTTAGATCCGAATTTATATGTTGAAAATCATGGGGGTTCAGGGGATTATAGATTGTTACCTATTGGGATTGCGTTTGATTCAGCGTATACCACTATCATTGAAGATTCGACCTCGGCTGGTTTTAGACTGGATCAAAACGGATACACGTATCTATGGCTCCGATACCCAGGAGCCCAGGGTAGATATGTATTGTGGATGTTAAAATCAAACGGTCCCGAAGGTATTTTTTTCCAGGCTCCAGATTTTGACTGGGTGGGGGTGACATTAGCACAATTACAGGCTGTCCCCGGATCGGCAGAAACGTATTTTGGTGATCTTGCTTTACACCCTGGAACACCCCCGAACATTGGAGGGGGGACTCTACAATGGACATATGGAGGTGATATTGGAACTGCTACAATTACAAATCCAACTGGGACCTATGCAGGGGCTGGAACTGATGCTATTAATAGGACTTTAGCCTATCCCGTGGGATTAAATCCTTCTCCATTATTTCTTAAAACAAATTTAAATTTTGATTCTTATGCTACAATGAATAAAGGAATGAAAAATATTATAGCAATGATACCTATAGAAGCAACAGTATTGAGTTCAAATAATGTAACTACTCTTTTACCTGCTGAATCTGTTGTTCCAATATCAATTGCAAACCCTACTCATACTCTAACCGTAGCGAATCACCCATATACTCCGGCTTTAAATGGTGATTATATCTCAGTCGGAAGTTTATACCGTGATCAAAGTCCACCGAGGTATTTTAAGGAATCTGTAGACCACCATTTATTTAGAATGGATACTACTACCAATACCTATTTATTATTTTCATACGGAATTCATACAAATGCGACGTGGTATATCGGGATTTACCCACTCCTTTCAACAACTGTTGATTATTTAAATAACAATCACACCACACTTGGTCAGACCTCTCAACACTCAATAGGGTTAAATTGGAACGCCTTTACTGGAGGTGGAATAGGTCACTACCCGTCTTCTGCTTATACCCCAAGTCATACTCTAACCGGTGTCTATTCTGAATAAATCTACTTTTAAAAAGTAGGTCAAAATAATTAATAAAAATTTTTGCCATACTTTTTTAAAAGTATAGATTAAGGTTAAAAATTATTTTATAATATATTGATAGTATATTATAAAACAATGACAAATTACCTTGGGATGAATTACAATCTGGACGGAGTATGTTACGATTGTCTTGACGGAACAACTATCATGGCATTCAAAGACGATGTAGTCCAGTTTTTTACAAATGAGGTATTAACGAGCACTGCAAGTCGTATTGCGATGTTTCCAGAAGTTGCAAATAGTCAAATTACTTATGTTTATAGAGGGGGACAATCGACCGTGGCAGGTCAGTTTTACCAGATATGGTTTTTTAATAATGCTGGGGATTATTGGAGGTATGAAGTCGCAACCCCCCATCAAAATCCAACCACATATACCTTTTTACAAACTGGTAGCCACGGTTGGAAAGTGAATAGAGGACCAGCGGGAGCAAACGACGATTTATTGTTCAAGAATGACAATGGTGTTATGAAGGTAGACCAGGTTGGAAACACGGGCAATTTTCAACCATACGGACCCTCAAATTCACTATATCCAACTTTACCGAATACCCAGATTCCCGATGCGTGTTGGAATGACACATTAGGTGGGTATGTCTATGTTAGTATAGTAGATACGATTTATAAATTAGATGTAGTAAATACCGTTGTTGTCAGTTTTGCGAAATATAATGTCCCACCTGGACCAGTTATTCCACCGACACCATTACCTGATATAGTCGTGACCTATACCTCTCCCACAGACTACGGCTATTTTGCATCAAATGTAGCACTCGTCACAGATACAGAATACGGATTCAATTTTACCAAAACGGGTCAGGCTAATGCCGATAAAATGGAATTATACCTTTATTTTGCGACTGCTCCCGGAGCGATTCCATTTATTTATTCCCAATTAAGAGATCTAAAAATATCTATGAAAAATAATTTAGTTCTACAATCTGGGAATATATTTTTTAATGTTTATACCGTGGGGACTGGTGGAGGATGGTATGGAACTAAAACAACCTACTTTGGAACTCCACCACTCGGGACGACCTTTGATAATTCATTAGTTGAAACTATTATTGAATTAAGTGATATTAGAACAGACCAAATCCTGGCTATATCTGTCGGTTCAAATTCAGCGGGACAGCAATTTAATTTTGATGTTAAAAAAACATCATTTGAAATATTATTACCACTTACAAATGAAACACAAAGAGTTGAAGTTCAACTTGAATCTTCATTTATAGTGATCGATGATAAATATTGGGATTTAGAAGGTAGTGTAATAGCAAAATCAGGGACGACTATTAAGCCAGACTACGAAATCTTTGATTTTTCTCCGAATATTATAGCGGGGAACTACCCCCAATCTGGAACGGCAAAAGGACCACCACAGGGGACTGCTTGGTATTTAGCGGGAACGTGGTCAGAATGGACTCAAACAACTGCTAATGTATGGGCTCCAAATGGTAATACTATAGAATTCACGAGTAATTTTGTGAATCCGGGTTTAGATACAAATGGTGCTGGATGGATCGGCTCGTTAGGTGGAGTGGCTATGACTGGGACGTGGAGCCCTCAACCATTTACTTGGTATGTTCTTCCCGGAAATCTTTTTCAAATTATCCATACGAATGGTGCTCCAATTAATTTTAGACCATTAGATGAGTTACCTCAACCTAATAATTTCACACCAGCACAATATGAGAGCGGTATGTTTAGTTCTTCAAACGTCGGGACAATGGCAACATCCGTTTTAATCTCTAATTCAGTATCACCACATAAAACTCCCATATTTCCAGTCGGAATAGATCTAACATTTTTGAGTGAAACTCAAGTCATTATGCGTAGAAGTTGGGAGATTATCGATACGACATATACAATTTCGAGTAGCAACGTATTATCCGGTAAGTATATATCTCCCACATATCCAAATGATAATAACGCCAGTAGTCAAAATCCGGATACTTATACAAAGTCATCTCCGTGGGTGGTATTAGCAAATAATGATAGTCAGTTTAATATAGAGTTTAGTGGTGGTTTAAATAATACGATCACATCAGATGGGGCATATACTATGACAGTCAATCCACTCGGGGTATCACCTATAACATATAATTGGACTGCTAATTTCTATACCTCGGCTGATGTATTAATTAGTCCACTTATTGGATTTGGAACTACTGGTCCGGTTTCTAATTTTAATATAGTTCTGGCATCTGTTCCGGCATCCGCAGAATATATTTTATATGTCTGCACGAGTAGTGAAAATGTTCAAGCATTCGCATCTCTCGTTATAATTCAGGCGTCCCCAGCAATCCCCTTTGTATTAGATTTTCAAAATCAGTCCGCACAAATAGTAGTCGATGCTACCTATTCAGTCACACCAAATCCAATAGATAACGGAGTAACGTATGCTTATACTGCTACATTTAATAATGAGTTTGATGCTTCTCTTGGAGTAGTCACTGGATTTAGTCAGACTACCCCATCTACATTCCCTTTCGTATATGCTAATATGCCTCTTGGAACAAAATACATTGAGTATGGATGCTCTGCCACTGGTGGGGATCAGGGAGGGGAAACCGCGAGATTAGCAATATCAATTATCCCACAAATCCCACCAGCACCACAACCATTTGATTTAGAATTTAATGGAGGGGTTTATCCAGTTAATATAACAGCCGACGGGACTTATACTATGACACCATACCCAACAGAAAGTGCTTTGATTATAACATACACTTATACAGCGAATTATTTCGAGGGAACAACAGATTTAGGACCAGTAGTTGGGTTTGATGTAACCGGTCAAAGTAGCAGTTTCCCATTCACTTTTGAGGGGATGCCCGCTGGAGCGACGTATATCAAATATATATGCTCTGCTACTGGGACTGGATTACAAAACGGAGAGACAGCCGAATCTATAATTGGTATAGTTGAACCGTGTTCTGGGGGGAGCGGTAATTCGATTAACTCCCGAGAGCAAAATACAATCGGAATTTATGAAAATAAAGATTACATTGGGTCATCTAAAAAGGTAATGGATAATAATATTAGTATATTGGAACTTCAATTGGTGGATGGGGCAGACCAAACAAAAATATTAATTAATGATGAAATTAACTACGAAATAGAATCTTCGTTTAAGGGTGATTTTTAATATAGTGTATTAATAATAATGAAAATTGAAGAGGAACAATTAGAAAATAAAGTATTTGTGGCGAAAACCACCCGAAATAAAGTAATATCAAAAAGCATAAAGGAACCCTGTATTAATATATGTCATTCTGCTTTCATCATCGGTCAGCCGAATAGTGGGAAGTCTAATCTACTTAATTCGATGCTTCTGGATAAAAATCAATATAAACAATGTTTCGATGAAATACATTTAATCTGCCCTGAATCAAGTCGCGATTGCTTTGGAGATAAAAGTGCTTTGACACTGGTCCATCAAGATAGAACGCATGATTTATTAGACGAACAAACAATTGAAAAAGTTTATAAAGAATGTAAATCATTAAAAGAGGCTGGAGATGAAGATGGTAAAAATAAGTATTCATTAATAGTTATAGATGACTGTATGTCGGAACTCCGTAACAAATACGTCCTTTATTGGCTTAAAAGGATTATGGCTAATCACAGACACCTCCATACGACCGTATGGATTACCTCGCAATCTTACCTTGGAATTCCAAAAGCATTACGTGAGATAGTTAGGTGTGTGTATCATTTTAAAATTCATTCCTTAAAAGAACTTGAGAGAGTTCACTGGGAAATACTTCCGCAGTTTAAAAATAAAGAGTTAGAAGAACTTTTACAATATATTTTTGATGAGAAATATAATTTTTTTATGATAGATAAATATGAAAATATGATAACGAAAAACTTTAATAGATTAAAAATAACAAATAGTTCAGAAGATATTTATCAGAATGATTAAATAATATTAGTTCAAAAAATATATAAAAATATCTTAAGGCACTATATAAAATGACAGACGAAAAACCTATCAAAGAAAAAAAACCACGCACCCAAAAGCAGTTAGACGCAACTGCTAAATTAGTGGCAATGAATAAAGAAAGAAGAATCGCCAAACTTAAAGCATTAGACGAACAAGTTAAAGAAAATAATGTTAAGGTAATTCCAAAAGAAGAAAAAATAGTAATAATAAAAAAGAAAAAAACAAAAAAAAATTTAAATATAATAGAAGATAATGTAGAACCTCCAAAAGAAAAACCTATTGAAAAGAAAGTAAAAACAAAGGAACCTAAAAAGGTCAAAGCCCCTCCAGTTCAAAAAGCCCCGAAAGTGCCTAAAATAAAACCTGACCATGTAAAAAAAGATAAGCCAAAAAAAAAAGTTGAACGTGGGAATTTAATCCCTAAACCCCTACCACAAAAACCTCCGCCAAGTGAGTCAGACTCTTCAGAATTAGAAGAATCAGATTATGAATATACCGCGAAAGAAATCGCTAAATATGCTAATGAAGCACTTGCTTCTGATAGTTCTGGTTCTGATACCTCTTCAGACGACGAACCAGAAGAGCAAAAACCAGTTAAAAAAGTAAAAATATCTCCCCAGGTTCTAGAAGCAGGAAAAGGAGGAAAAAAAAGTCGGTTCTTTTAAAATATATACAATTTAAATCTTTAAGTAATAATAAATAACCATTATTTCTTAAAAACTATTAAGACTTAACAATAAAATAAGACTTTTGTTTTTTTGGTTTCAATAGAACCGAATTCTTTATTAAAGTCTTATTAGTCTTATTTTCTTAAAAAAAAAAAATAAATTATAAAAAGTATAATCATAAATAAAAATAGTTTCCCAAAAATTAACATTAAGACTTATAAAACTTTTGTTGAAAAATAGAAAGGCGTTTAAGAATACAAAAAAAATTATTAATAACATTTATATGAATATTATTAATAGTTACAAAAATATTGAAAATCCAATGGGAATAAGTGACAAATTTATATTCGATGGAGAAGAGAAAAAACCAAAATATACAGACAAACACATATCAATGATGTTAGATGAGTTTCAAGCAGTATTGAGAGAAGAAAACGATAAATATATTTTATCAAAAAGTTATAAGAAATTTAAACAGAAGATTAAGGAAAACACATTTTCAGTTGATAAAAAAAATGTAATAATAAATTTTGATTAAAAAAAAGTAGGTATTTAGCATTTAAAATATTTAGTATATATATAACAAAAAATGTCTATTGTTCAACGTCAGAATATATTTGAACCCGCCCAAGAATCTCCAAACTCAACCGCAAACCGCACTCTCTTTCAAGCACAGGAATCCGAACTTGTAGGGGGTCAGGAAGCCAGAATTAGGTTACCTCATTCTACTAACACTTTTATAGATACTTCGCAATCCTATCTTCAATTTGATTTAGGAGCCAAACTCGTCGGAACTGGCTTTACTACGCCAACGACTGGATTAGATTTAAAACCACGTGTTAATATGTGTGATTTAGGTGCCGAATCGGCAATTCAATCAATTTTGGTTTATTGTGGAGGACGTCTCATAAATCAGTTTAATAATTATTACAAAATCTGCGCTCTTCTTCGGAATAGTAACGTTTCTGTTTATAATTCACAAGGGGTTTCTTTAGCAAAAAATTCAACCTCTAATGACTACAGATGTGCGCACCTCGGAACCCCTATTCCTACAACTGGGACTGACACCGATACCTCATTAACATTTCCAACTCAAACCGTAGGATTCCCTTTACTCGGTTTACTTGGTAGTCCTAATAAGATGCTTCCGATGGGGTTCCTTTCGTCTGATATAGAAATTCAAATCAGATTTGCCGATACACATTCCGTATTTTGGACTCCTTATGGTGGGCAAGCAACCACGCCAACATCAATAACCCATTCATCTTCCACATTGAATATTTCTAATGTTAGTTTTAATGCTAAAGTGGTAACCGTGTCAGACGCAACTTTTGCCGAAATATATCGTATGAGTCGCGATGATGAGGGTATTATGTCGTGGTCTGGTTCATGCTGGAGTCTTGATTCTGAAACTACTCTCACCCCGGCTGAACTCACTGCTGGGACTAAAATCAACAAAGTTCTTTCTGGATTTAGGTATAAATCTCTTAAAACAATTGCGACCACTGGATTTGTCCCACGTGGATCTACTTCTCTGACGGATTGTCCTGAAACTGCTTGTTTGGGCTACTTTGGTAAAAAAGACGGCATACAATACTCCATAGCAGGAATAAACTACCCGCAAACCCCAGCCACTAATATAGCCCAAGCATGTGCCTCTACGAACGCAACTTTTTCGAATGTGTCTTTTGCTACTTCTAATAATCTTTTAGATTCGGCGTCATGTGCTTTTAATCAGAGACCAGACGCACTTGGTGGAGGGGGGGGGCTTGGAAATTCGATAGACGTTTGCCCGGCGACTGTCTGCTGTATTAATTTAGAGGATAGTATGGTGAGCGGTAACGCGGGAACCAATACTACCGCAATCCAAGTCGTCGCAAAGGTCGGAGTTGATGCGGAAGTAGATTCCACTGTCGGATTACAGGTGGCATATTTTGCTAATTATGACGTTCTTTATTCTGTAAACGTAGACGGAATTTTATCTTGCTCTTTTTAAGGCAAAACAATTATTAAAAAAAATATATAACATTAAATTTCTATTTATTTTCAATTAAGTTAAAAATTCAAAATAAATATATATAGGTATAATATAAAAATGACTACTACAATGATTGAACCACGAGTTTTATTCAGTCCAGATACAGAATCATTATCAAAGCACACAAAACGATTAAGTTTTCAAAGTGTAGGTGGAGATACCAAAGGGGGGGCCGTTTCGCGAATTCGTATTGATAACGTTATTAATTCTATTCTTTGCACGGATGAATCTTATCTTAATTTCACAGCAGAAATTACGGCGTCTACAACAGGACCAGCCACGTCTACTAAATATTTTCTTTCACCTAACGCCGGCCAAAATTGTATTAAAAAAATAGAAATTCTTACAAATGGCGCCTCCATCCTGGTCTGCGATAATTACAACAATTGCGCGAGTATTCTCAATATCGCAAACTGCGGAACCAACTCGGCCGGTTTAAGAGGAATAACCGAAGGGGGGGGTATTCTTGAAACCAAAGACGCACCTGCTACAACGGCTTCTGTTTTAGACGCACCCAACAATGGAGTTGAAAATTACCTTGGGGGAACCAGTGTTGCTCTTATGTATGGGGCTCCAACAGTCCTAACTCCCAACACCAAAGCACTCCTTAAGCCGATGTCTTTTAGTGTCCCTATTCTTGGATTAATGTCAAGTTGTTTGAAACACCTCCCCCTTTCATATCTCTCCGCATCGCTTGAGATTCAAATTACATGGGAGGATGAGATGAGAAAAATTATTACTTCTGATGGAACCCTCCAGAGGTCTACATGTGTTTATAGTGATATTAATTTTGACGCTCGTCTCAATATTTATGATGAGGCTAGTATGCAGGTAATTAATGAAAGAAATGGATGGAGAACAGGTGGTGAGCCAGTTGTCTGGACCGGAAGGCAATATAAAGCGTCTTTAATTGATACCCAGATAGGAATCCAGAACGCTACCTCAAATCAGGACACACTCGTTCCAAATAGTCGTTATAGATGTTTAGATAATATAATCCAAGGAGCCTTCCCAAACCCCGACGGAAAATCTACTTGGTTACCATTTTTAGGTGCTGACGAATATCAAATCCGCATCGGTTCTGAATTATTCCCTCGTCAAAAAATAGAATCCCTTTGTGAGGTTGTTATGAATACACAGGCCTGTTTTTCGGGAACAAGTCAGTCTCTTTCTAACACTCAAATGAACTCTAACGGAACAAAATTAAACGAACGACAAGCCGTAAATGGTCTCTTAACAAAAGTAAAACCAAGAGGTGTAGTCGGTATCGCGTGCGGGACTTTTGACCAAGGTGGCGAGAATAATATTTCAGGTTTGGATACTACAAATTTAACAGTGTCATCTCTTCAGGCTTATAAAAATAATGCGACCACAACAGCGACAGAAGCACAACATCAATGCCTTGTTTCCAGTGTTACGGTTGCTTATATGATAAACCCTGAAAATGGTCGTATGGCTTGTTCTTTTTAAATTAAAAATGTTTGTTAGGCTTTAACAATAAAATAAGGCTTTGTATTTTTTGGTTTCAATAGAACCGAAACAACAATTTAAAGTCTTATTAGTCTTATTTTCTTAAAAAAAAAAAATAAATTATAAAAAGTATAATCATAAATAAAAATAGTTTCCCAAAAATTAACATTAAGACTTATAAAAATAAATATAAATACAGACATTATGCAACCACAGGAAAACTTAAGTAATCAAGTAAAATACATTGATCTATTTTGTGGAATGGGGTCATTTCATTATTCATTTCAAAAGTTAGGATTTAAATGTGTTATGGCTTCTGATATTTATAAACCAGCAAAAGAAAATTATAAAAAAAATTATAATATAGATGTTTTAGGTGATATTTGTGATATTGAACCATCCAGTATTGAATCATACGATATTCTATGTGCTGGGTTTCCTTGTCAGCCATTCTCACAAGCAGGACATCATAAAGGATTTAATGATAGTAGAGGAACTATGTTCTCACAAGTAATGAGATTTGTAAAAACAAATATACCAAAAATTGTTATATTAGAAAATGTCCAAGCCCTTTTGAATCATGATAAAGGTAAAAGTTTTGCTCTAATTAAAGAAGAATTAGAAAAGGAAGGATATAGTGTTGTTTATAAGGTTATAAAATGTAGTGATTATGGAATCCCGCAAATGAGAAAAAGATTATTTATAGTTGGGTTTAAAAATATTGAAGTGAATGATTTGGATAATTTCTTTGAATTTAGTAAGTATAAAAAAAATACTACACTTACTGATTATCTTGGACAAAACTTTGAAAAAGATATTGCTTATACTTTAAGATGTGGTGGAAAACATTCTCCAATTGATGATAGACATAATTGGGATGGTTATTGGGTAGATGATAAAGAATATAGGTTGACCATCGATGATGGGTTAAAGTTACAGGGTTTTTATAATTATGATTTTGTAGGAAACAAAAATGAAAAATGGAAGATGCTTGGTAATACTATTCCAACTATATTTACTGAAATTATTGGAAAACAGATAATTAACCATATAAAATTTTAGGCTTTAACACATTTTTAAGGCTTTGTGTTTTTTGGTTTCAATTTCTTTTAATACAACAGTAAATAGTGTTATAGTCTTATTAGTCTTATTTTAGTATAAATAAAAAATAATAATAGAAAA
>Ga0308013_10000666_pt1 | contig 17522 bp, 18 predicted proteins | sample Neamet181_FD_203131 | JGI IMG/M metagenome (GOLD analysis project Ga0308013, IMG submission 203131) | Marine microbial communities from water near the shore, Antarctic Ocean - #181 | ecosystem: Environmental > Aquatic > Marine > Unclassified | place: Southern Ocean | collected 2014-07-25
CAACGATTCCTGGATGTTACTGTATTGGAGAAGCAAATTTCTCTGATCACGGAGCAAATAGATTAGGAGCTTCTGCATTAATGCAAGGTTTAGCAGATGGTTATTTTGTATTGCCATATACGATTGGAGATTATTTATCTGATGATATTAGAACTGGAAAAATACCAACAGATTCACCAGAATTTGATACTGCAGAAAAAGAAGTTTCAGAAAGAATTAATTTCTTTGTAAACAATAAAGGAACAAAATCTGTAGATTATTTCCATAAGAAATTAGGGAAAGTAATGTGGGACAAGGCAGGAATGTCTAGAAATGCGAAAGGTTTAGAAGAAGCAATGGCTGAAATTAAAGCAATTCGTGAAGAATTTTGGAAAGAAGTAATGGTTCCAGGTTCTGCAGAGGAAATGAATCCTGAGTTAGAAAAAGCAGGACGTGTTGCAGACTTCTTAGAATTAGGAGAGTTATTTGCTAAAGATGCTTTAATGAGAGAAGAATCTTGTGGAGGTCACTTTAGAGAAGAATCTGCTGAGGTAGATGGACCTCAAAAAGGAGAAGCAAAACGTAATGATGAAGACTTCGCTTTTGCTGCTGCTTGGGAATATAAAGGAGAACCTGCAGATGCAGTTTTACATAAAGAAAAATTAGAGTTTAACGATATTGAATTGAAACAACGTTCATACAAATAAAAAGACAAAAATGAATTTAACACTTAAAGTTTGGAGACAAAAAGACTCAAAAAGTAAGGGTCAAATGGTTGATTACAAGGTGACTGAGATTTCAGAACACATGTCTTTTTTAGAAATGATGGATGTTTTAAATGAACAGTTAGTAAATTCTGGTGATGAGCCAGTTGCTTTCGATCATGATTGTAGAGAAGGTATTTGTGGTATGTGCTCTATGTATATTAACGGAGAAGCACATGGGCCAGATAGAGGCGTTACTACGTGTCAGTTACATATGCGTATGTTTAAAGATGGTGATACGATTACAATAGAACCATTTAGAGCAGCAGCATTTCCTGTAATTAAAGATTTAGTAGTAGACAGAATGGCTTTTGAGCGTATTCAGCAAGCTGGTGGTTATGTTTCTGTAAACACTTCTGGTAATACACAAGATGCCAACTCAATTCCTATTTCTAAACATGCAGCAGATGATGCTATGGATGCAGCAACTTGTATTGGTTGTGGTGCTTGTGTAGCAACTTGTAAAAATAGTTCTGCTATGTTATTTGTGGGTGCAAAAGTATCTCAATATGCTTTATTGCCACAAGGACAAGTAGAAGCTGCAGATAGAGTAAGAAATATGGTTGACCAAATGGATTTAGAAGGTTTTGGAAACTGTACAAATACAGGTGCTTGTGAAGTAGAATGTCCTAAAGGAATTTCTTTAGACAACATCGCAAGAATGAACAGAGAATTAATGAAAGCTAATATCTAATTTTTCGTCATTGCGAACGAAGAACGAGTGAAGTAATCTTTTAATATAAAATGTCAGTTCGAGTGATTTTCGATCTTACGAGAAAATTGTATCGAGAACTTATAAAAACCCAAAACTAATTTTAGTTTTGGGTTTTCTCTTTATATAAAGTTATTGAAAAACTCTTTCGGTGATATTTTTAAGGAGTCTAAAACTATTTCCGCCCAAAATCAGCAGGAATTTCTCCCCAAGCTTTGGTTTCCCATTTAAGAATTGGGTTTTTAAAGGTGTTTTCTTTCAGCCATTTTTCGGCTCTTTTTATGAGTTCTAATAAATCTTTGTTAGAAGCATCAAAATGCATATTGGTTTTACATCTTTTCTGTTTTATCCAACTCATGGCGATTCTGGAGTCAGAATAAATAGGAATATCTTCTTTGTTTTTACTTTTTAGTAAAGCAATTCCATGCACTAAAGCTAAAAATTCACCAATATTGTTCGTCCCTTTTTTAAAAGGACCCATGATAAAAATTTGCTTCTTATCATGTGTTAAAACACCTCTGTATTCCATTTTTCCAGGATTCCCAGAACAAGCAGCATCTACAGAAATACTTTCTAAAATAGGCTTTCCATACGTTTCTTTCTCAGAAGAAGTTAAAGTCGGTTTTTTAGTGTTTATACCTTTATAGTCATCGTAGTTTTTAGTGTATGCAATTTCAGCTGTATCTAAATCAGCAAAAGATTTGTATTGAGCAGCCTCAAAACCCTCAATTTGTTTCTTACAAACGTTCCAGGAAGTAAAAACGCCAGTTTTTCTCCCTTTCCAAACCACATAAAACTTTTTTTTACCCATTTGTCTTTAAAATAACACCTTCAATAGTTCTAGGAAAATATTTTTGTTCTAAAATATGAATTTTTTCTGCAATAGTTTCTGGTGAATCATCATTATTTAAAGCTGTTTCTGCCTGAAAAATGATTGCTCCTTCGTCATAATTGGTATTCACATAGTGAATTGTAATGCCTGTTTTTGATTCTTTATTTTCTTTTACAGCTTTGTGAACGTTCATTCCATACATCCCTTTTCCACCGTATTTTGGTAACAAAGCAGGGTGAATATTAATGATTTTATGAGGGAAAGCATGCACGATTTTTTCAGGAATTTTCCATAAAAAACCAGCTAAAATAATATAATCAGCGGTATCTTTTAAAAGATTTAAGATCGTATCTTCTTTTGAAAAATCAGTTCTTTTAAAGTGTAAGCAGCTAACATTTAATTTTTTACATCTCTCAAAAATTTTGGCGTGTTCATTATTCGAGAACACCTGAGTCACTTTAGCTGTTTTCGTGTGATTAAAAAACTTTATAATATTTTCTGCGTTCGTTCCAGAACCAGAAGCAAAAATAACAATACGCTTCATATCTATAAATCTAGAGTACAAAAAAAAGAATAATTATTAACAAACAGGTTATTTTAAGAGGACATTAAATATTTTTATTTATCTTTAGTAATCATTTCTCGGGCAAAAGCTAGTTAGAATTAATAAGATTCGTATTTTTGCCCCGATTTAAATTTTAAAAAACAGAAAATTATGTCAGACATTGCATCAAGAGTAAAAGCTATTATCGTAGACAAATTAGGAGTAGACGATAATGAAGTAACAACAGAAGCTAGCTTCACAAACGATTTAGGAGCAGATTCTTTGGATACTGTTGAGTTAATTATGGAATTCGAAAAAGAATTCGATATTCAAATTCCGGATGACCAAGCTGAGAACATCGGTACGGTAGGTCAAGCAGTTAGCTACATTGAAGAAGCAAAAAAGTAAATTTATATGCAATTAAAACGAGTTGTAGTCACTGGACTTGGCGCATTAACGCCAATTGGTAATAATATTGAAGAATATTGGAACGCATTAGTTAACGGAGTTAGCGGTGCAGCTCCTATCACTTATTTTGATGCTGCCAAGTTCAAAACTCGTTTTGCATGTGAATTAAAAGGTTTCAACGCGACCGATTTTATGGATAGAAAAGAGGCGCGTAAAATGGATAGATTTACACAATATGCGATGGTTGCTTCAGATGAAGCTATTGCAGATTCAAATCTAGACTTAGAAAAAATTAACAAATTACGCGTTGGTGTAATTTGGGGAGCAGGTATTGGAGGCTTAGAGACTTTTCAAAACGAAGCTTTAAATTTTGGAGCTGGAGACGGTACACCAAGATTCAATCCGTTCTTTATCCCAAAAATGATTGCAGATATTGCGCCAGGAAACATTTCTATTAAGAATGGATTTATGGGGCCAAATTATACAACAGTTTCTGCATGTGCATCATCTGCTAACGCGATGATAGATTCTTTAAATTATATTCGTTTAGGTACTTGTGATGTAATTGTAACTGGTGGCTCTGAAGCTGCTGTTGCTATTGCTGGTGTTGGTGGTTTTAATGCCATGCACGCTTTATCAACAAGAAATGATAGTCCAAAAACAGCGTCTAGACCTTTTGATGCAGAACGAGATGGTTTTGTGTTAGGTGAAGGAGCAGGAGCTATTATTCTTGAAGAATATGAACATGCGAAAGCCAGAGGAGCAAAAATTTATGCTGAGGTTATCGGAGGAGGAATGTCTTCTGATGCGTATCACATGACGGCACCTCATCCAGAAGGAATTGGTGTGATTGCTGTAATGAAAAATTGCCTAGAAAATTCAGGAATTAAACCAGAAGATGTAGACCATATTAATACCCATGGTACTTCCACATCTTTAGGAGATGTTGCAGAATTAAAAGCAATTTCTAATGTTTTTGGCGAACACGCTAAAAACATTAATATTAATTCTACAAAATCTATGACAGGTCACTTGTTAGGAGCTGCCGGTGCTATAGAGTCTATTGCTGCAATTTTAGCAATGAAACATGGTATTGTGCCACCAACAATTAATCATGTTAACGTAGATGAAAACATTAATCCAGAATTAAACTTAACTTTAAATAAAGCTCAAAAGCGAGACATTAAGATCGCGATGAGTAATACATTTGGTTTTGGAGGTCATAACGCTTGTGTTGCCTTTAAGAAATTAGAGGAATAGCCTATGAATTTTATTCGTAAAATAGTTAAATCTCGTTCTCTAGAAGATCAAGAATTAAGACGCGAATTAAAAAAACTACTCAATTTTTCTCCAAGAAATATTAATAAATACAAAAAAGCATTTACACACAGATCTGTGCAAATGATAGATGAAAAAGGGATTCCTATTAACTATGAACGTTTAGAGTTCTTAGGAGATTCTATTTTAGGCTCTGTAATTGCTGCTTATTTATACAAAAAAGTACCTACAGGTTCAGAAGGGTATCTTACTCAAATGCGTTCTAAAATTGTTAGTAGAGAGCATTTAAATGAACTAGGTAAGGACTTAAATTTAATTCGTTTTGTAAAAAGTAATATCGTACAATCTAATGCAGGTGATAATATTCATGGTAATATTTTTGAAGCTTTAGTGGGTGCTATTTACACGGATCGAGGATATAAATTTTGTCAAAAATTTATACATGAAAATGTAATTGTACCTTATGTTGATATCGAAAAGTTAGAAGGTAAAATTACTAGCTACAAAGGTTTAATTATAGAATGGTGTCAAAAAAAGAAGAAGAAATATAAGTTTGAAACTTATGAAGATTCTGGAAATGAACCGCTAAAACACTTTAGTGTCAAAATAAGTATTGACGGAGAGCAAATTGCTAAAGGCAGAGCAACTTCTAAAAAAAAGGCAGAAGAACAAGCTTCAAAAAGGGTGTATTATGCATTCCAAAATCAGATTTCTGGAAGTTAAATACGACAACGATTTCGTTAATATTCCTTTAAAACTCATAAACAATTAGTAATTTAGCGTCTTGAAGAGGAACTAAAACCAGTTACTAATTATGCAAATTCACTCATTAGGTTTAGACGATTTCTGTGAAGATGAATATTCTTTAATTGGTATTCATACAACATTAGAGGATTTTAAATTAGCCTATTTGTTAAATAAAAATTTATGTACAAGTTTTTATAAATCCAAAGAAGATTTAAATTTTGAAGATCAGCAAAAAAAAGCATCATTTTCGATTTTTAATTATGCCAGTACAAAATACGATTTTGATTGGTTCTTAATTGCGAATAGCTCTAAAATTGAAAATCAAACAGCATCAAATGAACTTCTACTAACATCAGAAACAAAGACATATCTAATCCCTGAAAAGAAAAAAGTAGATTTCTTTATTAAAATTTCGGGAGATTTAGAATATAGTTTTGTGTTAGAAACAGTAGATAAAATAAAAAAAATAGATCAAGTAATTACTTCTTATCCCATAGATAAGAATACATTAAAGTCTAAAGACTTTTTAATATTTTAGAAAATATGCCACATAATAATAAAACAAAAATAGTTGCAACTCTAGGGCCAGCAACAGACACAAAAGAAATTTTAACAGAATTAGCTAAAAATGGTGTAAATGTTTTTAGAATTAATTTTTCTCATGCAGATTATGATGATGTAAGAAGAAAAGTAAAAATTATTAGAGAAATAAATGCTGAAAATGATTTTAACATTGCAATTCTTGGAGATTTACAAGGTCCAAAATTACGTGTTGGAGTTATGGAAGAAGGGGTGGAATTAGAAGACGGAGATACTTTTACATTTACTACAGAAAGTTGTATTGGAACCAAAGAAAAGGCTTTTATGACGTACCAACGTTTTCCTAAAGACGTAAAAGTTGGAGAACATATTTTGGTTGATGATGGTAAATTAATGTTTGAAGTTATTTCAACCAATAAAGAAACAGAGGTTGTTGTAAAAGTAATTGTTGGTGGAGCTTTAAAATCTAAAAAAGGTGTAAACTTACCAAATACAGCTATTTCTTTACCTGCATTAACAGAAAAAGATATGGCAGATGCCGTTTTTGCAATTGAACAAGAAGTAGATTGGATGGCATTATCTTTTGTAAGAACTCCTGAAGATTTAAGAATGTTACGCGATTTAATTGCACAACATTCTGATTATAGAATTCCTATAATCGCTAAAATAGAGAAGCCAGAAGCTGTCGAAAATATAGATGCATTAATTCCTTATTGTGATGGATTAATGGTTGCTCGTGGAGATTTAGGAGTAGAAATACCAATGCAAGATGTTCCTTTAATTCAGAAAAAATTAGTTAGAAGAGCGAAAAGAGCAAGAATTCCTGTAATTATTGCTACTCAAATGATGGAAACAATGATTGATAATCCTGTGCCAACAAGAGCAGAGGTTAATGATGTTGCCAATTCTATTATGGATGGTGCAGATGCAGTAATGCTTTCTGGAGAAACTTCTGTAGGGAAACACCCAATAAAGGTTATTCAAAAAATGTCTGAAATCATTAATGCGGTAGAAAACTCTAAAATGATTAAAGTGCCACAAGAAGCTCCTCATATTAGAACAAATAGATTTGTTACAAAATCGATTTGTTATCATGCAGCTTTAATGGCAAATGATACTGATGCAGCAGCAATATCAACATTAACAAATAGTGGTTATACTGCTTTTCAAATTTCTGCTTGGAGACCAAGAACACATGTTTTGGCTTTTTCAACGGACAAAAGAATCTTAGGAAAATTAAACCTACTTTGGGGTGTAAAAGCGTTCTTTTATGATAAAAATCTATCAACAGACGATACTGTAGACGATATTAATAATATCGCTAAAGAAAAAGGTTTTGTAAAATCTGGTGATTTAATTATCAACCTTGCATCAATGCCTTCAGAAGCTAGAGGAATGGTAAATACATTACGTGTTTCTGAAATTAAATAAAAGAGATTTTAATTTTTATAAAAAAAGCGTTCTAAATTTTTAGAGCGCTTTTTTTGTGGGATATAAATTGATGCTTAAATCTTTAACTTTTTACTGATGATAATTGCATCATTAGTAACAAATGGCATCGGCATCATTTCTGTTGATCTTGGTTGTATTGAAAAATTAGGGTTTTCTAATAAATCGTAAGAGATTTCATTTAAAATAAGATCTACTTTTTCGTCTTTATTAATGCTGAAAGAAAGTGTTACACCTTCATCGGAATTTGCCATATAATAAATTAAGAAAGTCCCTTTTTCTACCGCATACTTTTTTCCATTATTTACGACAGCATCATTTACTTTAAATTGATGTAAAGTGAGTTTGTTGTTTGTAATAAACTCAAACTTATTTACTTTTCTATTCGGTGATACTTCTAACTCTAACAAGCGTTTTTCACTAATAATAGTATCAATATTTATACTAATATTTGATGAAGGAATGTTTTTGTAATCTGTTTTTTTATGGTAGCTAAAATGGGTATTGTATTTGCTTTTGGTTTCTGCATTTTTGACACCTCCTTTTATGGTAGTTTCATCAAAAATTTGTTTTGTATAACCATCTAAAGTAGTATTGTAGGTTCCGAAATATGCAGTTTTAGTATCAGAATTCTGAATGTAAACAATGCTGTTAGGCTTTTTGTTATCAATTGAAAAACCGCTATTGAAAGTTGCAAAACCAAAGAAAATAAGGGCTAAAAGACCACTTAATTTCAGCATCCAAGTAGCCTTTTTTTGATGAAAAGTAAAGAGCATCAATCCGAAAATTAAGGCAATTAAAATACCACTGATAAATAAGTTTTTTAAACCTAAAGCAACAGGAAACATTTTAACCATTGGCGCAAAAATGTAGATTGTAGGGATGGATACTATTGTGAATAAAATACGTTTTGACCGTTCTTCGATATTCATGAAAATGGCAATTGCCAAAATAAACAAAGCACAGAAAATAGGGATGATAAAAAAGCTTGCTCCTTTTAAATAAATACTGATTAAAAAATTGATGATCAACCAAACAAAAATGGGTGCAATTAATAAGTTTATTACTTTTTCTTCTTTAGAAAAATGTTTGTAGGTTTTTAGTAAAATTAAAAGGTTTAAGAAAATGAAAGCTATAATATAGGTATATCCATTATAGGTAAAACCATGTAAAATATCATTGTAATGAGGATGAATTACAAGCAGTAATTTCCATAATCCGAAAGAAATTGACCCACATAAAATTAAAGAAATTAGAAACGGAATAAATCCTTTGAAAACCTTTTTAATAGAGATCTTGTTGAGTGAAATTCCGAAGAAAATAAGAATTAAAAAGAATACGATTGCAATAATTAATAAAGGAGTTACCCAAGAAAAAGGATATATAAGTAATTTTGAAAAAGGAAAATTTAAGTAGATAAAATCTTTATCAGAATCTAGATTTTCTAAATCAGAAAAAGCAAAATAATTTAAAGTTGTGGTGATATAATCTGCTTGATGAAGTAATGTTTCTTTATCTAATCTTTCATAAGAATCTTGTGCGGTATGATAATCGAAATGATCGCCGATAAACGCAAAATTGAACCCATTGATATTGGCATCTTGCCTAAAAATTGTTAGATCAGTATCATTAGGTAATTTTTTATAGACGCCGTACATTAATGAATTTGCTGCCGGAAAGTTAGGTTCTGCAGCTAAAAACTCAGAAAGTAGTTTACTGTTTTTACCATTTGTTTCCATTAATACATAACTTGGTCCTCCACTTCCTCTGGCTTCAAAATTTAAAATCAAACCAATATCTTTTGTCCAAGAATGTTCATTAACAAAAGCTTGAGCGCCTAATAAACCTAGTTCTTCAGCATCAGAAAGTAAAATTATAATGTCGTTTTTTGGTGTTTTATTTTTTGATAAGAAAGCTCTTACTCCTTCTAAAATAATTGCAACTCCAGAGCCAGCATCACTAGCTCCTAAAGACGAATGCGTGCTAGAATCATAATGAGAAAGTAGCATTAATGCTTTTCCGTTTTCGGAACCTTTTACTTTTGCAATAATATTTTGGGCAGTTGTCGCTGCAGCCCACTTTCTATTTATGGCAGTTTGAGTCTGAATTTCTGTTTCTAAGCCCATTTCATTCAGTTCTGCAACGATATAGTTCTGAACATTTTTGTGCGCTTCAGAACCAACATAATGCTGTTTTAAGCTAATTTTTTTTACATGCTCTAAAGCATTATGAGTAGAGAAATCCGTTTCCACTAAAGATTCCGCTTTAGGTAAAGAAGGTTTTAAATCAGAAAAACTCCAATAGATAACCCCTAAAACTATGAGGATTGATAAGACAGAAGATATTTTTTTCATCCAACTATATTTTTTATAAAAGTATGAAATAAAAAAAAACTAATTGTTAATGTTGGATAAAACAGCAAATTTAAATCAAACTAAAAACCAAACGATTATGGGTACTAAAAGTTTTCAAGGAAAAAGAGATGAATCTCAAGGAAAGAATGAAGCACAAATTTTAATTTCTGATTATCGTTCCTTTTTAATCAATAAAAAGGTTTCATTTTCTAAAGGTAAATATCCTTCATCATAGATATAAAAATAGGTGTTTCCTGTTTTGGTTGTGTAGATAGATGTGAAAAACTGAAAGTCGAAACCTTTATCATATAACTTGGTTCTTGTCACTTTTGTTTTCCCAGTAGTATTTAATTCGGATAAAATTTTATAATTTTTTCGCAGGCGATTATTTATGTTTCTGATAAAATTTTTACTGTCTTTATTTACACTATTATTGAAGGAGTTTCTACAATAATCAGAACAAAATTTCTTATCTACTCTACCTTTTAAAGGTTCTTTACATTCTAAACATTCTTTCTTTTCCATCAAGTAAAGATATGTAAAAATATCCGTTTACAAACGACTACAATTAATTACAATCGAAAGTAATTGTTTTGTAACCGAATAAAACTAGAATGGTATCGCAACTTTGCAGTGTCAAAATGAATTGACAAATAATTTAAAAACTTATCTTATGAGTACGTTAAGAAACAAAGTACAGTTAATTGGTAGATTGGGTCAAGATCCAGAAATAGTAACCTTTAAAGATGGCAATAAAATGGCCAAATTTTCTATGGCTACAGATGATAGTTACAAAGACAAAACAGGTAATAAGGTAGAGCGTGCTTATTGGCATAATATTGTGATCACTGGAGGTTTAGTGAGTGTCGTAGAAAACTATGTAAAGAAAGGCCAAGAAATTGCTGTTGAAGGAAAATTAACAAACAGATCTTATGACACTAAAGAGGGTGAAAAAAGATATGTCACAGAAATTTTAGTAAATGAATTATTGATGTTAGGAGGAAAACAACAGTAATATTTTTAAGAATTAGAAAAGAAGAAAGGCCAACTTAAAGTTGGTCTTTTTTTTTAATGTTTGTTATCTGTCAATTTTAATTAGGAAGTGCAGTTACAAACACAATTAATGCCGTTTTAGAAAAATAATTCAGTTTTAGGGCACCTTAAAAATAAATTTCCTGGGCTAATCTAAACGTATTTGCGTGCGCATTTACAATAACATTTACATCTTTCGAATAGCCTCCGCCCATAGAGCACATCACAGGGGTTTTTAAATCGAAACAGGTTTGTAAAACGAATCGATCTCGTTCTTTACAGCCTTGAGGAGTTAATCCTAGTTTTCCTAATTTATCCGTTTCAATAACATCAACGCCACACAAATAGTATATGAAATCTGGTTTTTCTTGGCTGATGAGTTTTGGAAGTACTTCTTTTAAAATTGATAAATATTCAGCGTCTTTAGTGCCGTTTTCTAAAGCAATGTCTAAATCGCTTTTTTCTTTGATAAAGGGATAATTACTTTTTCCATGCATAGAAAATGTAAAAACAGAAGGATCATTTTGAAAGATTTCAGCTGTTCCATTTCCTTGATGCACATCTAAATCTACAATTAGAATTTTATCGACCAAACCTTTATTTTGTAGATATCTTGCGCCGATTGCTTGGTCATTTAACATACAAAAAGCTTCACCGCGATTTGAAAACGCATGATGTGTACCACCAGCAATATTCATTGCGATTCCATTTTTTAAAGCAAATTCAGAAGCCTTCATTGTTCCGTCTGCAAGAACCATTTCTCTTTCAACAAGCACTTCAGAAATTGGGAAACCTATTTTTCTAACTGCTTTTTGAGAAAGCGTAATGTTTAATAAATCAAAAAAATATTCAGGGTCGTGAACCGTAAAAAAATGTTTGTTATTGGGTATTTCTGGTTCAAAGAAATTTTCTTCAACACAAGTTCCTTCGTAGATTAATTGTTGAGGTAAAAGGTCATATTTCTCCATTGGAAAACGATGACCTTTTGGTAACTCGTGTTTATATATTGGATGATATGCTATTTTTAGCATTAACTAACCTGTTGTCCGTTTTTAACTGCTTTTGTAGGTTCCACAAAAGCTAACTTTCCATCAGGAGTGTCCGTCATTAAAATCATTCCTTGGCTTTCTACACCTCTAATTTTTCTTGGCGCTAAGTTAACCAAAACAGAAACTTGTTGCCCAATAATATCTTCAGGTGAAAAGCTTTCAGCAATTCCAGAAACAATGGTTCTTGTATCAATACCAACATCAACTTTTAGTTTTAAAAGCTTTTTGGTTTTTGCTACTTTTTCAGCTTCCAAAATCGTTCCAACTCTAATATCTAGTTTGGTAAAATCGTCAAACTCAATTGTTTCTTTTTGAGGTTCGATTACCTTATTTTCTTGTTCGTTCGCAATTTTAGTCGCTTGTAACTTTTCTACTTGAACCTCAATCTCTTTGTCTTCAATTTTAGAAAATAATAATTCTGCTTTGTTTATTTGATGATTTGCAGGGATCAAAACGTCTTTTTCAGTTACATCTTCCCAAAACAAGCTTTCATCAACATTTAAAATACCTTTTAACTTCGTTGAGGTAAAAGGCAAAAATGGTTCAGAAACTACTGCTAAAGCTGTAGAAATCTGCAAAGCAACATACATAATTGTTTTTACGCGTTCTTCATCTAATTTTATAACTTTCCAAGGTTCTTCATCTGCTAAATACTTGTTTCCAAGTCTGGCAAGACTCATTAACTCTTGAGAAGCTTCTCTAAAACGATATCTTTCAATAGACTTTCCAATGGTATTCGGAAACTCTTTTACAGCGGCTAAAACATCTTCATCAACTTCTGTGAATTCACCTGGAGTTGGCACTTGTCCGTCGTAATATTTGTTTGTTAAAACCACAACTCTGTTAATGAAATTACCAAAAATGGCAACCAATTCGTTGTTGTTTTTTGCCTGAAAATCTTTCCAAGTAAAATCGTTGTCTTTACTTTCTGGCGCGTTTGCAGTTAATGTATAACGTAAAACATCTTGCTGATTTGGAAATTCTTCTAAATACTCGTGCAACCAAACTGCCCAATTTTTTGAAGTTGATAACTTGTTACCTTCTAAATTTAAAAATTCATTTGCAGGTACATTATCTGGTAAAATATAATCTCCATGTGCTTTTAACATCGCTGGAAAAATAATACAGTGAAAAACAATGTTGTCTTTCCCTATAAAATGAACCATTTTAGTATCGTCTTTTTTCCAGTAATCTTCCCAGTTTTTACCTTCTCTTGCTGCCCATTCTTTGGTAGATGAAATATATCCAATAGGTGCATCAAACCAAACATATAATACTTTTCCTTCTGCATCTTTTAAAGGCACAGGAATTCCCCAATCTAAATCACGTGTTACAGCTCTTGGTCTTAAACCATCGTCTACCCAACTTTTTACTTGTCCGTAAACATTCGGTTTCCAATCTTTTTTATGACCTTTTAAAATCCATTCACGTAAAAAATCTTCGTGTTTATCTAAAGGTAAAAACCAGTGTTTTGTTTCTTTTACGGTGGGTACATTTCCAGTAATTGCAGATTTAGGGTTGATTAAATCTGTTGCATTATGAGAGGTTCCACAGTTTTCACATTGATCTCCATAACTTTCTTCAAAGGCACATTTTGGGCAAGTTCCCACCACAAATCTGTCTGCTAAAAACTGATTTGCTTCTGCATCATACAATTGTGCAGAAACTTCTTCGATAAACTCACCATCATTATACATCTTAGTAAAAAACTCTGATGCTGTTTCATGATGAATTTTTGATGAGGTTCTTGAATAATTATCAAAAGAAATTCCGAAATCAACAAAAGATTTTTTGATGATTCCATGATATTTATCGATAATAACTTGGGGAGAAACGCCTTCTTTTTTTGCTCTCATCGGTATTGCAGCACCATGTTCATCAGAACCAGAAATGTAAGCAACATCATTACCTGTTAAACGTAAATAACGCGCATAAATATCTGCAGGAACGTAAACACCTGCTAAATGACCAATATGAATAGGACCATTTGTATAAGGTAAAGCTGCTGTAATTGTATATCTTTTCGGAGCACTCATGTGTTCTATGTATTTTATTTTTGTACGAATCTTTAAAGTGCAAAAGTACAAAAAACCAATTTTTAAATCCGAGTGAAAATAGATACATTTACAATAGTTAGAATTTTAAATTGTTAGCCCCTAGAAACAAGATTTATTTTGAAGAAATCAATCCTATTTATGACCTTATTATTGATGACTTTTTCATCAGCATTTGCTCAAGAGAAAGAAGACTTTATAAAAGTAAAAGAGAACCCAATTGTATTTGGAAATTTTCTTTTTGGGTATACTAATTCAGGTAAAAAAGCGGTTACGGTTGACGCGAGTCTTAATTATCAATCAAAAAATGATTTGTACACGTTTAGAACTTCACAAACTACTAGTATCGATAGAATAGATTGGTCTCTTATTATTCCAACCTCTATAGTAAGCAATACTACAAGAGAATATGCGGCGCTTTACGGGAAAAGGTATATTGAAGATGGATGGTCTTATCATTTTTCTGGCGGAATTTCTTACAATATAAATGAAGATGTGAATGGTGATATTAAAACAAGCGATACCTTTGTAGGATTCCCATTTGAAATAGGAATGAGTCTCTTTAAATCAAAAAAGGAGAGATTTAGAGTCTTTTATGGATTAATTCCGGTTGGTAAAGAAACAAGCTTTGGAAGATCTTTCGGATTAAAATTATATGCAAACATTGCTAAAAAATCGTATGTTGGTTTAGGCTTAACATTTGGATTAGGTTGGCACAAAATATATGAAAATGAAAAGTAAAGTACTATCTTTTTTATTATTGATGACTTTTTCATCAACATTTGCTCAAGAGAAATTAATAAGTCCGCCTTATTTACAAAAAGGAGATACCATTGCAATTGTTGCACCTGCAGGGATTTTAAAAAACAAACAAGAAATCATAGAAAAAGCGAAACAACTAGCAGAAAGTTGGGGTTTAAAGGTGGTTTTAGGTAAAAATGTATTTAATCAAAACAATCATTTTTCTGGAACAGATGCTGAACGCTGTGAAGATTTTCAAAAAGGGTTAGATAATAAAAACATCAAAGCAATTTGGGCTGCAAGAGGAGGTTATGGTTCTGTAAGAGTTTTAGATTTGTTGGACTTCACGAAGTTTAAAAAAAATCCAAAATGGGTAATTGGCTATTCTGATATTACTGCTTTTCACAACCACATTCATAATTTAGACGTTGAAACGATTCACGGCATGATGGGTACAAGTTTGGGTGATGAACTTAAAGATATAAAAGAAACAGTTTCATCATTTAAAAAAGCGCTTTTTGGAGAAGCTCTTTCTTACACAGTTCCTTCATCAAAATACAATAGAAGTGGAGTTGTAGAAGGACAAATTATTGGAGGAAATTTAGCGATTTTAGCATCAATGTTAGGTTCTGAAAGTCAGTTAAACACAGAAGGTAAAATATTATTTATTGAAGAAGTTGGCGAGTATAAATATGCTATTGATCGAATGTTACAAAGTTTAAAACGCGCTAATTATTTTACAAAAGTAAAAGCAGTTGTTGTTGGAAATATGACCAAAGTGAAGAAAAACTCTACTGCTTGGGGAAGTTCAATTGAGCAATTAATTTTAGATGTTTTACCAGCAGGTATTCCTGTTTTGTTCGATTTCCCAGCAGGTCATGAATTAGATAACAGAGCATTAATTTTTGGAAGAAAGGTTGAATTAACAATTAACAAACAGGAGTCTTCAATTATTTTTAAAAAATAAAATGGCTGATCACAACGAATTAGGTAAAAAAGGAGAACAATTAGCAATCGATTTTTTAGTTAAAAACGGTTATAAAATCCTAGAAAAAAACTATCGTTATTTAAAAGCTGAAGTAGATATTATTGCTCAAAAAGGAGAAATTTTAGCGGTTGTTGAAGTAAAGACAAGAAGTACCGATTATTTTGGAAATCCGCAAGATTTTGTAAATCCGAAGAAAATAAAATTACTACTTTCTGCGATTGATAATTATGTGGTTGAAAAAGACCTAGACGTTGAAGTGCGTTTTGATATTATTGCAATCATCCATCAAAAAAAGGAAACAAAAATTGAGCATTTAGAGGATGCTTTTCTTCACTTCTTATAATTATTATTTATCAAAAAAATCTTTTACATCCTTTATTTCATTAGGCTTTGCTATAATTTCTTTATTCTTATCTAATACAAAATATGTAGGCGTAGAATTAATATTGTACGTATTTGCTATTTTGTTTTGCCATTTATTTAAACCCAACACATTGTGCCATCCAGAGAGATTAGCTTTAGCGTAATTTTCCCAAACAAAAGCATCATTCTCTAATGCGATAGCAATTACTTTTACACCCTTTTTGTTTTCCATGTACGTATGTAATAAAGGGATTTCTCTTAAACAATGAGAACAGCTTGTACTCCAAAAAACCAACACATATTTCTCAGCGTCATTTAAAGTCGAAAGCTGAAGTGTTTTACCATTTTCTTCCCAAGAAAAATCTGGCGCTATTCTGCCAATTTCAGTTACAAATAAGGCTGTTTTCTCGGATTTAAATTTTTGACTCTGTAGTGTTTTTGGAAGTTTATTGTAGTGACTATCAAACAGAAAATCTATTATTTCTAAATTTTTAGAAGTTTCAAATTGCTCGATTAAAAACTCAATAATATCTTTTTTATAAGGTTGATCTTTAACTTTAGAAAGCACAGTTTCTATAGATTGTTTAAACACTTTTTGCTGTGTTTCTTTGTCCTCAGAATAATTGATGTAAAACACATATTCTAAAATTTTATTCGTTAAAAAAGAAGAGTTAATTAACGCCTTATTAGAAAAATCTAAGGCATTGAAATAGGAGTCTTTTAAATTTGACATGTACTCATCTATAGAAGTCAAAATTTCTTTAGGGTTGTTGCGTAAATTGGCTCTTATAAAAGGAGCAATATATTTATTTTTAGAAGCTTCCGTGTATTTATATTGAATAGAATCTACGTTTTTCTTTGCTTTTTTATACTGATTTTTTAAGTCTAAATTTGGATTTTGTAGCACAGCAACCTGTATAGAATCTACTTGTTGTTGCGCAATAGAAACCGTTTCTATATAGGTATTAAACAACTTATTTTCTGATGATTTCGAAAATGTAATTGATAGTTCGGGATAATCAGGATTAAAAATGAAAGAAACATCTTCTTTATTGTAGAAAAAATCGACAAAACTTTCTCCTTCTAATCTGTAATTTATTCTATACACACCCGATTTTGCAGAAGAAGGCATCTTTAATTCGAAATGCCCAACAAGTCCTTTTTTGCCATTTACAGCTATCGAATCAGATTTCATCGAAGTGTTGTTTACGAAAATTTGTTTTGGCCCTTCAATTTTATATAAGATAATCCAATCACTTTTTTTAATTTTAGGAGTCATAACCCCTTTAACGGTATACTGTGCGTTCGCAATCGACGATATTAAAAACAGAAAAGTGAAAAGATTCTTTATCATTTTTTTATTGATTTTATTCTTGGTATAGCAATTCCCAAGAAGTAACCCAAAAATACTATTTCTGTATTTAAATAGGTATATTGTAATGTTAAAAATAAAAACATGAATTTTTCTAATAAAACAATTTGGATTACTGGTGCTTCTTCTGGAATAGGAAAAGCTTTGGCTATAGAGCTATCAAACCAAAACGCAAAAATTATTTTATCATCAAGAAAAAAAGAAGATTTAGAGTTGGTGAAAAGCGCTTGTAAAAACCCTTCTGAAGTAAAAATTGTTGTTTTAGATTTAGAAGATTATACGAATTTACAACCAAAGGTTGATGAAGCACTGTCTG
>Ga0308013_10000676_pt1 | contig 17286 bp, 17 predicted proteins | sample Neamet181_FD_203131 | JGI IMG/M metagenome (GOLD analysis project Ga0308013, IMG submission 203131) | Marine microbial communities from water near the shore, Antarctic Ocean - #181 | ecosystem: Environmental > Aquatic > Marine > Unclassified | place: Southern Ocean | collected 2014-07-25
TCCGCAATAACACGTCCTCGCTGTAGGGGCCACCGATCACCTGGATACCAAACGGCACACCGCGCTGATCAATGTGGGTCGGTAGACCAATAGCAGGAAGACCAATCACATTTACCCAGTCAACGAACCCTCGAGTGGCGTCAGAGACTGGACGGGAACCGGGGGGCGCCGCCGTTTCCCCTAACAGAACGCCATGGTCAGGAAAAGCGCAGCCGGTAAGCGGAGTCAACAGCACATCAAAGTCGCTTCGCCAGCGACGAACAACTGCTCTGGTACCTGTGCGAAGTTCGGCAACGGCGCGAACGAACTGGGGCACAGTTGCACCCTCAATTGCCTTGAGGCGAGCGATAACAGAGGGGTGAGCCGGCTGGGTCAGGTCATAGTTCAAAAGATGACTCCAACCCGGTGCAACTACTTGCCGGTAGCCGTCTATGCCACCTATCTGGAGTTGCTCTGGGAGAACTTCAACGAGTGTGTGACCTGCCGCAACCAAAAATGATGCTACTTCCTCTAATCCTTCGGCTTGAGGGTCATCGACTGTTGCTCCGTTGGGTGGCTGGCTCAGCACACCGATTCGCAACTTCGGAAGCGGCTCGCTGAGTTGATCACAAAGCGGTAAGCGGCTGTCGGGCCGTTGAGGCATCCACGCGTCAGGGTCCGGTGCGTCAACCATATCTATCATGGTCGCAGTGTCGACAATTGTCCGAGTTAGGAAACCATCGACAGAAGACCAGTCCCACGGTCCTGTTCGTTGAGGAAGAAGACCACGAGTTACTTTCAGACCGACCAAGTTGCAGGCCACGGCCGGAAGCCGAATAGAACCGGCGCCGTCGGTTCCTGTTGCTACTGGTACCATTCCGGCAGCCACTGCTGCAGCGGACCCGCCGCTGGAACCTGACGCTGTCGCGTCTGGATGCCATGGATTCTTGGTGATGCCATGTTTCAGGCTCTCAGTTGTGAGCGCTGCTGCTAATTCGGAGGACGCCGTGCGGCCCATCGCAATGAAGCCTGCCGATAGGACTCTGTCAATGAACAGAGAACTTTTCGTTTCTGGAGTGTCAGTCACCATAAATGAGGACTTGGTATTTGGTTGACCCGCAACCTCTTGGACATCTTTAATCCCGATCGGAAGCGATCCGGCATCTGCCCGAGCGAAGCGGTCAAGGAAATCGGGGTCTAGCCACGAGAAGGCGTTGATTGTGTCATTCAGCCGCAAGGCCCGGTCCCAGTAGTGCTGAGCAATCTCCGCAGCGTTGATTTCACGTGCGGCTACTGCAGATCGAAGATCTGTGAGGGTGCTTTGAATATTGATCATGACGTCGCATCATCGAGGTGACGCAGAAGAACTTCAGGGTTCAACGGCATAGATCGAATCCAGCCGTACCCGCCGGGTAGGGCGTGTTCGACGGCTTGTGCGATTGCTGACATGGCAGAAATCGTCCCGGCTTCGCCGACACCTTTGGAGCCAGACGGCACGTCTGGTGGCAGGGTCTCCATATGTTCAATCGTCATCGTCGGTACGTCACTAGCCAGAGGCAAGAGGTAGTCCCTGAAAGTCGTTGTGAGTGGGTTGCCGTGCTCGTCATAGCGTAACTCTTCCATCAGGCTGGAACCGAGCACCTGAACGAAACCCCCCATGATCTGGCCGTCGACGATAGCGGAATTGATCACGTAACCGCAGTCATCGACGGCGTGATAGCGCAAAATGGTAACTAGGCCGGTGTCGGCGCAGACCTCGACCATCACAGCGATGCTTCCGTAGCCGATTGTCCGGTCCACCGGATCCCATACAGCGCGTGCTTGAAGTGTGGGACTGTGGTGTTCAGGAAGACGATTCAGTTTGCGGTATGCCGCAGTGCCGATGTCGGCGAAGCTGATGTTCTCCTTGTCGGGGCCCCACACGGTGCTGTCAGAGATAGTGAGATTAGAAACAGGTATGTTCATTAGAGATGACGCAACTTCAAGGACCTGATTTTTTAGGTCTCGGCTCGCCAGCGTTACTGAGGAACCTGCGACCGGTGCGGTGCGACATCCACCTGTTCCGTATCCGGTGTATGGACAGCTGTCAGTATCTCCGAAGAGCACTCGGACATCATCGACGTTAGCTCCGAGTGTGGCGGCGCAAACCTGCGCCAGCGTGGTTTCAATGCCTTGACCCATAGCGGTTTGACCTGTGAAAACCTGCACTGTTCCCGTGGAATCCATCCGCACGACGGCCTCATCGAAGCCACCCTGGTCTAGTGGCAGGCTTGCCATTTTGCGGCTGTTGCCCACGCCCGTGGCCTCAACGAAGTTAGCGAAGCCAACTCCAACTAGCCGACTATTAGCAACTGCGTCCGCCGCTTCATCGAACCAGCCGGCTTTAGTGACCGACTCGCGTGCTCTGCGCAAAGCTTCAGGGTAGTCGCCACTGTCAAGACGCCATCCCAAACCATTCTGAAACGGCATCTGGTCAGAGCGGACCATGTTCTTTAGGCGCAGTTCTACCGGATCAATGCTCATCTGATCTGCCAATGCGTCGATAGCTCGTTCGATAGCGAAATTCGCGATCGGGCTGCCCCAGCCACGGAATGATCCGAACGGGGTCCGGTTGGTCATCACACCGGTGGTCGTGATATCGGCATTGGGTATCTGATAGGAGCCGGTGCCGGCTCTGGTCGATACCCACACCGGACCCATTCCGACGCTGCTGACTTCACCACCCAGGGTTCCCACTACGTCATTGCGGTAGGCAACGACAGTTCCGTCACTATCTGCACCTATCGAAACTGACATCTGGGCTTCGCGACCGTGCGAGGTGGCTACGAAACTCTCAGAGCGGTCTTCGATATACTTCACGGCTCGTCCACAGACCTTCGAAGCGATACACGCGATGATCTCCTCGCCGTAGTAGTTAGCTTTCGACCCGAAGCCACCGCCAATGGATGGAACCCGCACTAAAATGTCGGACACACTGACATTGAGCACTTGAGATAAAACCTCTCGCACTCGGTTCGGTGATTGAGAATTGAGATCGACCACGAGTCTCCCAACGGAGCCAGAACGTTGCCCATTTCCATGGCTGATTAAACCCCAGTCGGCGATGACACCTCTGGTCTCTAAAGGGCAGCCGAATGCTCGACCGATTTTGAGTTCGAGGTCCACGACCGTGCTGGCTGATTGAAGTGCCGCACGACCTTCACCTGACGTTTGCTGGTCAATAGCGAGAACGTTGTCAGGCCATGATTCGTGGAGGATAGGAGCATCAGGGTCTCGTGCAGCATCGACATTCATGACTGCTGGGAGAAGCTCGTAGTCAACTTCGATCGCCTCCACAGCATCCTCGGCAGCGGCTCGTGTATCGGCAACCACTGCAGCGACAATGTGCCCGACATAGCGAACCTTGGAGGTTGCCATAGCCAGGCTTTCAGTTCGGCGCTGGCCAGGAATGTGCTCCCATCCGATCGGCGTTGACGTCGAGTGCTGTGCAATGTCGTTACCTGTTAAGACAACGTGCACCCCTGGCATCGAATGGGCCCTGTCAGTGTCGATCGAAAGAACATGTGCGTGAGCGATCGGGCTTCTTGCCATAGCGACGTGCAGGGTTCCACGAGGTTCCAGGTCATCGATGAAACGGCGACTACCGTCGAGTAAAGTATCATCTTCAACTCGAAGTATCCGCTTGAAGGCATGCTCATCGGTGGTCACTTTGGAGCCTCTACTGCTAGGTCTGGTGTCTCTGCGATGAAGACCTCGGTGATGGACTCGATGATTCCCTGATAGCCCGTGCAGCGACAGATGTTTCCGGACAGACCCTCCTTGATTTTCTTCTCATCCAGATCCCCGCCGGCGTTCTGTCCCAGCGACGCTGCCGCTATGAGCATTCCGGGTGTGCAAAATCCACACTGGAGCGCATGATTACGCTTGAACGCATCGGCGAGAGCCGGCAAGTTTGGTAGGGGCACCACACCGGGGAGTCGATTTGTAGCCGGCTGAGCTAGGCCTTCGATTGTCCACACTTCGCAATCGTCGGCTTGGATAGCGAACATGAGACAAGATCGAATCTGCTGTCCGTCGAAAATGACGGTGCAAGCTCCACATGAGCCTTGTTCACATCCAAGCTTGGTGCCGGTAAGGCCACATTCCTCTCGTAAAACGCCAGCCAACGTAGAGCGTGGTTCGACATCTAACTCGACACGACGACCATTGACCGACAACGACAATTGGTGTGTCTTGGAGCTGCTCATAGGTTGACCTCCGATTGATGACCAAATGCGCTCTCGAGTGCACGCCGAACAGCCGTGACTGCAAGTCGACGACGGTAAGCCGCCGAAAGATGAACTTCCTCCCTTGGCGAAATGAGATTCTCAGTCAGCTGAGCCGCCAAGCGGATCGCAGCAATATCTCCTAGCGCGTCAGCGACGGCAATCTCCACCTCGCGCAGACGCTGTGGACGGTCTCTGAGGGCGAAGGCGACGACGCGCACCGAGCTGTGCGCTCCATCGGCGTCAAGGCATGTGCTTACAATGGCTCCGGCCATAGCGAAGTCTGAACTGCGCGCTGTGATCTCATTGAACCCCATCTGCGGATCAGAAGTGATGGGGATTTGTATCTCGGTCAGGATCTCATCAGGCTGGAGCGCTGTCTCGAAGTGACCGCGGAAGAAGTCCTCGATGGCAATACGTCGACTGGTTCCTCCTGGCTGAGCGACAAGGAGTTCGGCATCGACTGCAAGAAGCAACGCTGGAAGTTCAGCGGCAGGGTCCGCATGACAAAGACTGCCCCCAATAGTCCCTCTGGTCCTGGTGCCTGGGTGTCCAACACTTTCGATGACCGCTCTCATCACTGGAACTTGGGCGCAGAGAGGTTCGTTCCCAGCAAGCTCTTCTTGTCTGGTCATTGCTCCGATACGGATATAGCCATCGGAGGATGAGATTCCTGAAAGCTGTTCGATTCTGTTCAAGTCGATGAGATCAGTTGGTGTCGCTAACCGTAGTGACATCATCGGCACCAGACTTTGGCCTCCAGCAAGAAAACGTGCGTCCTCGCACGCTGCGTATATGGCTAATGCTTCGTCGACCGAACTAGGTCGGTGGTATTCGAAGGCGGCTGGTTTCACGGCCCGAACCCTACACTAGGCTTCCACAATATGCCCAAGTTCTCAGTCATGCTCAGCAGTCAGATTCCCCCCGAAGAAACAGTGGGTCTGGCTCGACTTGTCGAGTCAGCTGGTTTCGCTAGGCTTTGGCTCACCGAAGACTATTATCGCAAGGCCGGGTTCGCATCCTGCGGCGCTGTGCTCGGGTCGACAATTGATCTTTCTGTCGGTCTGGGTGTCACATCGATGTACCTGCGGCATCCGACGGTGCTAGCGATGGAAATCGCAACTCTACATCGAATGTTTCGCAATCGATTTGAGGTTGGGCTCGGGCTTGGAAGCCCCCGGGCGCTTAATGGTTCGGGGCGGATGCCGGAATCCAAAATCGATTCAGTTCGTGACCGGCTTATGTTAATCGCTGAGCTGGTGGCTGGAGAACAAGTCAACTGGGCCGACGATCTCGACAAAGTCAGTGAGGCGCGCCTTCAGTATCCCGGTGACATAGATTCGGTGACATGGTTAGGAGCTGAAGGGCCTCAAATGCTTGCTCTTGCCCGCGAGAGTGCTGGCGGTGTAATTTTCTCAGCGTTCTCCACTCCGGCTTATCTCGAGTGGGCTATGACTGCCCTGAAGACATGCGGTTCGTACCCGACAGTTCTCTATCTCCATACGAGCGTGCATGAGGACAAAGACGTTGCAGCACAAGCAGCTCGTAACATTCTCACGGGGCGGCTCCAAGCAGGATACGTGTCATCTTCGATGAGCCGAAGCGGGTATTGGGATGTCGTGGAACCACTTTTGGGAGCACCTACCGATGTCATAGAGCCATACCTGACCGAGGAACTCGTTTCTGCTTTCGTCGTGTTTGGCACTCCAGATGAGTGTCGACAGAAACTGCGAGAATTCGAGGACACAGGTGTCGATGAGATTGCTCTTGCCCCGAATATGAACAACGACCCAACGTTGTTAGGAGAAGCTATTGCGATGCTGAGCGGCGCACTTAGCGGTGCCTAGTGAGTTACAATCACCAGCTCGACTAGTCAGCTAATGTAAAGGGCTAACGCTCACGGACGCTTCGCTCACCAGGATCACAATCCATTGAACAAACACGTACCTCTGTCTCCAGACAGTAAATGTGTTTGGGACAGCGACAGTGGCGTACCACACAGCGAGGCTCTACATTGGCTCTGAATTTCAAAGGATGCCGGGACACATTTAAAGTGCCTGAGTGAGAACAATTTTTGTGGCCTCACCTTAAAGTCATTAGAAAGTTGCAAATAGGGGAGTAACATTAAGAGCAATGATTGAAGTTGCCGAGAAATTGAAACGAAAAATAGATTGGCGTATTGAAACAGCCCTATGGGCTGGGCTTGCAGCCTTCGTTGTTTTCGGCCCAAAGTTTTGTATTTGGTAGAGCGATAAAGTCCTGACCAAAATTTAGTGCGCCGAAGAAGGGGCGTGTTGTCGCCGAAGGCTTGGTAGAGGATTAGTAACTGTTAGGTGTTCGGCAAAATGGATTGGCCATTGATTCCTTTGCGGCCGCCTTCAAGAAAAGCGGTCCGAGCAGCGGAACCGCTTCCTTCCATATTTAATTGAAAAATAAAACCTTGTTCGAAACGCATCGCTTTTTCAACGTCGAACGCTTCAATTGCGTCCATCGATGCCTTAAGATGTCGAACTAAGTTAGGTGGCTTACTGGCGATGGTTTGAGCGATTTCTTGTGCTCGTGCATCAAGGTTTTCGAGCGGCAATACTTCAGTGAGTGCCCCTCTGGCCCATAAATCTCGAGCAGTTATCGGCTCAGCTGTAAACATGAGGTGACGTAACAACTGGGGCGGCAACATCCTGAAACCCTGTGCTGCGCCTCCAACAGTTCCATTATCAACCTCGGTCCATTGGAATAAAGCGGCTTCATTTGCTACCGCTATATCGGCACTACCGACAAGCTCTATTCCGACACCCAAACAATAATCGTGCACAACAACGATCACGGGGACAGAACAACGAGATATGGCCGTGCATGCTCGCGCCGACTCTAAACATTGACCCAAAATGCCTTCATGACCATCAAGCTGGTCCATTTCTTTCAAGTCGCCGCCAGCGCTGAAACCCTTACCCTCGGCAGAAATCACTATGACTCTGTCATCTTGGGTTATACCTTCGATGGTATCTGCAATCGAACGGAGGTCTTCGATAGACGTAGCATTGACTGGTGGGTTAGACAAAATTAGTCGTACTACTCCTGGGGAGTCAGAAGGACGCTGAACTTCTAAGCTCATGACGTTGAACCATATTCGCCGACCAGCGGCTGTTCGTTGGTGGTTTTGCTAATGGCTACGAAGTTGTTGTTTCCGCAGTTTGTTGTTTCCGTGACTATGACAAAGACGCTCACGATTTCGGTGGCCTGATTGAATTTTGTCATATGTACCATTGCTGCTCCTAGGTCTAGTATCTAATAGTCAGGACGCCAGTGTCACCATTATTTGCTGTGGTGATAAACAGTACCCTCTGCTTATCTATTGCCGCCAGTGTTTGCAGTTGCTCTGAGCATGGTTGAGCTAACTCTGCGATACTTAGCTTTAGTCAAAAAAACCGTGAGTTCTATATCGAATTTCCTTACTTGTTGTCCGTGGCGATTGCAGCGGAGAAGATTTCATCGTCGCCGAAAATAATGGCACATTTCGAAAGGAATCGCTCTAAAAAAACTTATATTGTTGTGTCGTGAACGGATTTCGAATAGGGCTTGTTGGCCTCTCCCTGTTTCTGTGCGCATGCAGTAAATCTTCGGAGGTAACGCCAACGGAGATAACCGAAAATACTGCTGGAAGTCTTGTATCGACGTCTGTTAAGACTCGTGTTAGTGACAGTTCGGTGGAGCGCTCACCAGATACCTCTATTGAGGCGATTGATGAACTTATCAAGACATTTGAGCTAACAATCTCCGCGCCTGAGACAGCTAATGGGTATTCAGAAATCGACATAACGGTGATTTCAGATGCAGAGGTAGCGAAGATAGAAATTATTTCTGATCGATTAGATGTAGTTTCCTCCGGATCGGATTATGTGACTGTCCGCACTCCCATTATCCAACAAAATGAAGTAATTGAATACGAGGTGCGAGTAAGCACGGTCCATGGTGCAGCAAAGACCTTGGCTCGGCGAATTAAAGTTGTTCTGTATGATCACGATGTAGATCACGCCAGACATCTCAGTCCCAAAGACCTAAGCGGAACAGTCACCGATGACTACGCTGTCTTCAACTTCGGTTTCGAGACTGTTTTTGTGAATGAGCGTTATAGCGAAACTTACTGTTACCCGACTATTGACGACTGCAGTACCCTCGATGGGTCGTTCACTGCTGACGCACATAACTTGATGGTGGGAGATTTCAATGGAGACGGCCATCAGGACCTAGTAGTCGGATGGGTTATATTTCCTCACACGCTCACTCATGAAGCGCAAAGTACAGTGAGGGTGTACATCAACAACGGCTCCGGTCGACTCATCGTTGACCCAACGATTTACTCGTTAGGAAAGCCGCCTGAGCGCCAAATGGCTTACCGCTTAATTGTTGATGACTTCAACCTTGATGGAGTTGATGATGTGTTCGCCGGATCAATGGGCTTACTTAAACTGTTACCGACCGGTAAACGAGAATTGATCCTTGACTCCCATGTTTTGCTTTTGTCCGATAATGGAAACCTCGTTGATGCGTCAGACACTATCGATTATGGCGACACACATTTCTTTGCACATGATGCTTCATCGGGAGACATTAATGGTGATGGATTCCCTGACATACTTGCGGCTCGAACTTTGTTCTTGAATAAAGGTGGGGAAGGTTTTGTTAGCGCAATTGATGACCTACCTGAGATATGGCGCACCGACTGGTCAGGTTATGTCATGTCCTCTCTTCTTGAAGATTTCAATGGCGATGGTCTTGCGGACCCAGTGCTCTTCTGGGGTGATGAACCAGACAAAAATCTGAAACCGAGACCTCCTCAGATAGCGATCAGCGATACACAAACACCGAGCGCTGAATGGCAGGTGCACAATCTCCCTACGGGACCTTTCGGTGCTGGAACCACAAAATTTAACCATGCGGCAGCTGCAGATATCGATAATGACGGAGATGTGGACATCGTCATAGGGACCACGAGATCTGACCCCTACTACGTCGGGAGATTCTTGCAGGTTCTACTCAACGATGGATCGGGGCATTTCGATGATGTGAGTCCCGAAGCAATAGGCGAACAGCCAAGGGCACAAAATCACAAAGATCCCGACCAGCAAGTCGAATGCACGGTCCACGGCGAGGGTCAGGTGATTCTCCTCGACCTCGACAATGATGGTGATATCGATATTGCTGATCGAACTAACGGCGGGAAAGACGGATCAACAGATGCGTGCCCGGGGATTGCTATCTATCTCAATAATGGTAACGGCGTTTTTGTAAAGGACGAAGAAACGCGACTAGCTAGAGTGCGCCAGCATCAAATTCCTGGATTCGCAGGGTGGCCTAATGATCATGAGATCGGTAATGCCATACCAATAGACCTCGATGGCCGTTTCGGAATCGACTACGTCGCCCAAATATCGTCACCTTGGGGAGGGGCTTTCTCATTTCTCTATCAGTTGATGTCAACGCGATAAGAGAACGACCGGCTTCCGGGAAACAACGGGCACTGGATTTCTGGCACCTATTTTGGTGCCACTATTGATTCAAAGTTGACTCCGCCGGAGCATCCGGAGCTTTTCGTTTGTTGTATCGCTCGTCTCTTTTTTTCCCTCGAAGTTCCATCAAATAATAACCAACGGCGAAGAAGGCAGCGAGCGCCACGAGAGCAATCGCTGACCACGCAACTGAAAGCGACGAGTCTGTTGCATTTGGTGTGCTAGCGGTAAGAATTCTAAGAAGCATTTGTTGTCACTCTTTCACAAAAATAGGCCAAGGAGCGTTATTTGCCCTACCCGAATCCGTATGCCACCTCATGGGCGTATCACCCTACAAAAATTTTACTAAAACCAAGTTCGTAATGTACTTGTCAGCACACAAAGATTATGAGAATCGATATTTAACCAGACCCGTTTCCTTAGACACAGACACCAGCAGATAACTAGCCGCCAACGCTCAAACTAATTAGTAACTCTGCGACAAGTTCGGGACGATACACAAATGGTGAATGATCTGTATCCCATTCGACCGATGTTGTGGCTCGGGCAGCCATTTTGCGTTGGCCGGCTGCAGGCAGCGCATTATCGTAATTGCAAACAACATAAGTTGAGGGTTTAGTTTGCCAAGCTAATTCTGATTGCCCCGCAAACGGCTTGTGGCTTTGAGGACGTAATTGCTGCGCTGCCCAGGCGAAGTCCGCCTCATTATGCTCATTATAAAACACCGCTTTACCCAACTCAGATTTCACTGTGGTTGTTCCATCATCGTGAACATCTAAACACTTACCTAATCCAGCAGACACGTAAGGCGTAGTGTCTTCATTCGCCAAACCAAGAAAAGCTGCTAGATAAACCAGATGCCCCACTCGATCATGTGTCCCTGCCTCAGTTATGACTGTTCCGCCTCGGGAGTGACCAAGTAAGATCGCTTCCTCAGACCCAGACAAACCATCAAGAGCATCTCTGACTGCGATATCGTCTTCGGTCTGGTTTGCTCCCTCTGAGGCAGCTAGCACACTCGGCAAATCTGGGGCTACCCACCTAATATCGGCGGCATCAAGGTAAGGAGTCACGCGACCCCAACACCAAGGTCCATGCCAAGCACCGTGAACGAGTACGACCGGTTTATTCATAGCTTTACGATAATCCAAAACCCAGATTACGAAGCACTCATCTAAAGTTTCTCAATTAGTACACCCGAAAGCAGTCCCTGCACCGTCTATCTCGAGATCTAAATCCAATCCTGAAAGTCGCATATTTGATACCGTTAAAAGATCTAAAGAAGCAGGACCGAGAAGCTATTGGTTAGGTAAAAATCGTGAATGCTGCAACTGTTATGCCTAAAACTTTGCGCATAGGGTTAACCCCCCGAAACAACTCATCTGCTGCGAAACCCAGCCAAAAAACTTTACCGATTACCAAAAGCAGTGCAACGTCATTGAAGAAGAAGTTGGCCACCGTCCCAGCGAAACATAAGCAAAGAATCAAGTTAGGTTTCTGAGCTACTACTAGTTGTCCAGTGGAGCGATCTTCTAACCACCATCTGATCGAAAACAGTGCAAACGACATAGCTTTTACCCTATAAGCAGAAGACATGAAATTAGCTCTCCGAAAATAAGCTGATCAGCCACCGATACAGTCATTCAGCTGCGCTGCGACTTAGGCGAACAATAATTTCCTGATCTGCTTACTGCCTAATCAGGACCCTGATGTTAGGACGATGTGACTACATAGAGAACTTAACTGAGAGACGTAATTCTGCTTCGCCTAGATTGTCTGCGTCGTAGTAATCAAAGCGAAAAATCATTTCAAGACTAAAATTGGACCGATCCGCTATTAGCGAGAGTCCCTATAGCCTGAAATGAGTCGCCGTTTTCGCTGCACGAGTGAACGGTCATATAACTCTTACTGGCGGACAAATATCTGTCAGCGCGGAAGATATCGAATCATGAACTTACTCGTAGTCGTCAATGGTGTCTCTGATTATTCAGCGTGGCGACAAATCTTTGATGGAGATGCTGCTGAACACGCAAAATTTTCGTCATCAATGATCGCAGGCCCAGTCGATATTGGCCAAGTCGCAATTGTTGGCTACGACGTAGATATGGGCGCCATGGGAGCTTTCATGGGTACACCAGAATTTGCGGATCGAACAAGTGCGATACAGGGCGAAGTAACTATTTATGAGTTGTCAGAAACAGCGCCGCCTGCGTAGTAAACAAACGAACCGGAAACGGTGCCTGAAAGAAACACACATCATGTTTCTGATCGTGCAGCCCCTCTTCAGCTATTCCTATCGATTCTGCCCCACCGATAACGATTGGAACAACCTCAGGGGAGCGAGGGCAGATGCTAGGACTGGTCCAAATGCTAGGGAAAACTCCGCTGCCTATATTCAAAACAACAACTTGTTAGTAGCTACCAGAGGCTTGCAAGGCGTTCTCGAGTGGCCCATCTGATTTTCACGAATTGATTAAACAGTGATCGAAACAGTATTCGGTTGAGTCTTGATTACTAAATCGTGGCAGTCTTCAATGGTGCGACAGGGCCTTAACAGTAGAAACGGTTCTTCGCTCATTCTTTTAACGGGCGCGTTGTTTAGTTTCAGCCCTTTGTTATTTCGGTGGACTTCCAGCGAAAGCTCTGAATGGCTATTCCTTTTTTGGCGTTCAATCGGGATGCTTATCGCTTCGCTAATAGCGTTGAATGTGGGACGTCATTCAAGTCTCTCCGCTCGCATGAGAACTGGTTTCGCTAAGAACCTGTTAACAGGAGCTTTGATGGCGGGTATGTCTACCGCTTTCATTGTGTCGATCTCTCGTATTGACGCTGCTACGACGCTTTTTTTGCAGAGTTTAGCTCCATTTTCTGCTGCACTATTGGGCTGGCTACTGCTACGTGAGCGAGTCGACAGTCATACATGGGCAGCTATGGGAACAGCAGTTGTTGGCGTTGCGATAATGGGAACTAGCTGGGATTTGAGCGATGCGCTCGGGGTTAGTGCAGGGGCATGTATCGCTGTGATGCTCGGCGTGTACACGGTGCTATTGCGCAGTTCTCAAAACCGCGATCCGCGCGTACCAGTCATTTTCGCTGCATTAATTGGAATTCTGATTGGTTCAGTTGGAGCTGCCATGGCCGGTGGGTTTGGCCTGCCGATCAGCGATGCATTGTTGGCGCTAGCAAGCGGTGGGATTCTATTAGGTATCGGTGTGCCTATCTTTAACTTAGCTGGGCGTTACGTTCCTGCAGCGCGCGCAAGTTTGCTGTTGCTGAGCGAGATTGTTTTGGCTCCTTTTTGGGTTTGGCTGATTGTCAGCGAAACCCCAGAACGTAATACTCTGATCGGCGGCACAATAATTCTCGCAGCCTTAGTTTGGGTAGCAAGCCACCCTCTTCTACCTCAACACGAAAACTGATTTGATAACTAAATTTTTGTTCGTTTGAAAGCTCCTTACCAAGGTGTAGGAGAGCTCGCAAAATTTAAGAACTTAATGTCTTGCCGTCAGGTTTCTAATAACGGCATTGAGGTGTGTAACGCCGTTTTGCTTCTATTCCGTTGCGGAAAGACCAAAAATAAGAATCATCAAAGTTGTGGACAAACGAGACTTTTCCCCTGAGTGCTCATTTGGGTGTACTTTTTCATCTGGTTCATATCCAATATTGACGCTAAAGAGAGCGTGTCGCTGTATGAACTAGCGAAGGTCGTGGCTAATTCCGTTGCTACGCGTTGGCGCAACTCGCTACTTCGTCCTGGACCGACTTTTGCTAAGAAATTCGGGAGAAGCCAACCGGCGACACCCCATGCCATCCCGTAGCTTCTTTTGAGGAGAGTGGGTCCTCGGTCTAGTCCACCATATATGTACATCTGCTTATGGGTTGTGGAACCGTACCGGCTGTACTCGCCACCGTTTGAACTCGCTGCTATCTCCATGGCGTGGAGGATTTCTGTAGCCAAATCTCCGCCGCCAACAGCATCGAAACCGATTGTTGCTCCGGTTTTCGTGCACGCATCAACCAAATCCTTGCGAAAATTAGGCGAACTTGAATTTACGACGTATGACGCTCCTTGGTTTTGTAAGAGTTCGACATGCTCTTCGCGCCGCACAATGTTGACCAACTCTATTCCATCATCAACGCATATCCGGTTGAGCATCTGACCTAAGTTCGAAGCCGCTGCTGTGTGAACTATCGCCGAATGGCCCTCAAGTCGCATAGATTCTGTCATACCTAAGGCCGTAAGCGGATTCACAAAACACGATGCGGCATCAAGAGCTTTGGTGCCTTCTTCGAGAACTAAGCAATCCCGTGCTTTCACTACGCGATGGGTGGCATACATTCCACCGGCTAGAACAGCGACAACTTTCCCATGAAGCGCTCCGGCTTGCTCTCCGTCCCCAACCTCGATAACAACGCCAGATCCTTCATTTCCCACCGGCATAGGCTGGTCCACGCGACCAGCGAGCCCGTCTATTGCTCCGTCAGGAAGCGATAGGACAAGCCCATTTCCCGACGCTGAGACAGTTGATACATCAGCACCGGCAAGAAGGACACCTAGGTCGCTTGGATTGATTGGTGATGCCCCTACTTCAATGAGTACTTCATCTGGTCCCAGATCTGGCACCTGAAACTCTTCAATACTTAAATGGACTTTCGATCCTGAGGTAACGGTCGAGATCAGTCGCTTGCCATTAGACATATGCACCAATGTTCTTTCTCAAGTTGGAGAACGATTTACTAAATTGGAAGGGAAACTCTATGGTTGAGGCTAGTACCTGTTGACGCCCTCTCGTTCGAACCGTACAACAGACAGCTCTGCTCAAGTAGCAGGGCAAGAGCGTTAGCTATGTCCCGATGTGACTTTTGATGCAATGAAACTAAAAACTTCCGCCGCACCCATCACACTCGTCTAAGTTGCCAAATGTGGCCATGGCTAATGAGCACCGAGCAACGCTTGAGGCGGGAATCAATTCCTTTATGGCTCGACACCAGACAACCTTTATCGGAGGAACTCTCGATGAGCTGTAAGCAGCAACCCGAACACCATTTTAGGTTTGCTCATTTTGTGATCGTAATCTAAGACGGTTTTTGGAAACTTCGAGCTCCCGGTAGCCTGACAGAATGGACACACAAATCGTGAAGCTTCGTAAACTGAACGTATTCGCCGGGTGTCTTCACCTTGCGTCGTTTATCGCAATTTTAGTGCTAGCGGACGACAGCTCTCTTCCAGTAGTGGCAACCTACCTTACCGAGGCCCCAGGGACTGGAAACTTCTCAGATCCAGTAAACCTATTCAATCTGAATATCAGCTATATGGTGGCTGGGTTCTTGGCGCTCTCAGCTTTTTTCCATTTCTTTGTAAGCTCACCACTAATTTTCCCCAAATATGTTGAGGGCCTGAGCAATCACATCAACAAGTACCGGTGGGTTGAGTACTCACTGTCGTCTTCGCTCATGATTGTCGTCATTCTCCAACTAAATGGCACCGCCGATTACATCGCCCTACTCGCGATCTTTGGCGTCAATGTCAGCATGATCTTGTTTGGTTGGCTCCAAGAGCGTTACACCACACCAGGCGACGGCGACATGCTCCCTTTCTGGTTCGGATGCATCGCCGGAGCGGTCCCTTGGATTGCCGTGACCCTAAGCGTCATCTCGCTGAAAGGCCCTGCTGAAGCCACAGTTCCCGGCTTTGTCTATGGAATAGTGATCTCGTTGTTCATTCTCTTCAACTGCTTCGCAATTATTCAGTGGAAACAGTATCGGGCAAGGGGAAGATGGTCTGACTACTTCTACGGTGAACGTCGCTATATCCTGCTCAGTTTCATTGCTAAGTCTGTGCTCGCTTGGCAGGTATTTGCCGGAGCACTTGCGTCTTGACTGCTGGAAAGATTACAACTCGTCGCTTGTAGGAAACGCTGCATTGCTCCCGTTGGAATTTCAACCCAGCGTTTGATTAACTAAAAGCGCCCCAAGCGGTATTCTGATGCTCCACGCTGCAGTACGGATCCAATTGACCTTAATCAGCTTTGGAATCAATTCAGATTCCCCACGACCAATTTTAGCGTGCAATGGCACCGCCTGGAACAGGGTTACAGAAACCGCAACTGCCAGGAAACAAAAGCTAATGAAAGCGATGGGAAGCGCATCGCTGGGCACGACTAAAAATGCTAAGGCACTTGAAGCCGCCTCGATGACCATTACTGGGCCAACCACTCTAATTATCAAACTTTGATGACGATGAGATATCTCAACAATTGACTTAACCGGAACCTCACGTAGGAGCGGATAATGAACGACTTGTATGATCCACAATACTCCCGCCATGAAAGCTGCGGAGGTAACGGAGGCAAGTACTATTAGCGATTCCATCGTGTGTCATCAGGTTGAGTGGCGCACTCGACACCATATGTGAATAGACGCAAACGGTTCATTCAGGGCTAGACCCATTGTTGGGAATAATTTGAGGCGATGAGTCTTTGCTATCGGCTTCGCGCCCATTCGCGTAAGCAGCAAGAAGTACAGCCCAAATAGTTAACCCGAATACTGCTGCTCCAATGGACATCAATAGTGTTTCGTTCATTGAGAACTTCGATCGTTCGTCAATACTAGATTGCCTAATGAAAGAATAGACGGAACCCAAAGACCGACAAAGATTCCCTGGTCTTTCGAACCGGTGTACCAAAGTGTTACTGACAGGACAAGAGACAGAAAAGCTGCCACCATGAACAAGATTTTTGGCTTAGAAAAAACAACTTGTGTGGATTCAAGATTTGCGAACATGCAACATCTCCTTATTTAGTGCTAAATGGAATTACGATACATTACTATACCCGGGCTTAGGTGATATCAACTCATTTCCTCATTAAGGCATCTTTGTGGGCCCTACTAGGACCACTAAAAAGTCGCTGATTCGCAGTTGCTACTGACTCTTACGAAGTAGTTCCAAACCCTGTTAACCGAATGATCACATTTACACTTAACTACGAAAGCCAGTTGGACCGAGCTCATCGCCCATGTGTTAATGATTATTGGCAGCGATCCGCGTTAATTTTGATCATGAGCTATTGTTTAAGCTGAGGTTCCCAATGCGTGTTTTGACTGATGACGAGGCAAAAGTATTTCGTTCTGACGGAGTTGTTCATATACGTGACGCTGTAGACATTGGCTTGGTGAGTGAAATACTTGCATCGGTAGAAGAACTAATTCATGAGCCTGGCCGGTTTGGCGGAAGTATGACTTCCCCAAATTCGGCTGGTATGTATTTCCAAGATCGATACCTTCATCCAACGAAAAAAAATTTCCGCCGATATGCGCAACAATGTGGTCTTGCGAAGAGTGCGGCAAAGGCAACAGACTCAGACGCAATCCGTCTCTACTATGACCATGTGTTTGTGAAGGATCCAGGTACACAAGAAAGTTTTGTCTGGCATCAAGATCGACCGTATTGGGCAGTCGATGGCACTCAAATTTGTTCAACTTGGCTGGCGCTGACCGATTCAAATTCTGGTTCAAGTGCTCTAGAATTTGTGAGC
>Ga0308013_10000687_pt1 | contig 17150 bp, 16 predicted proteins | sample Neamet181_FD_203131 | JGI IMG/M metagenome (GOLD analysis project Ga0308013, IMG submission 203131) | Marine microbial communities from water near the shore, Antarctic Ocean - #181 | ecosystem: Environmental > Aquatic > Marine > Unclassified | place: Southern Ocean | collected 2014-07-25
GAAGTCTCTAAATTACTTGAAACAATAGAATATGAAGATGGTTGGGATTTAGTAGATATGATGAACTATGAGAATAAGAAATAGTTTAAACAAAGAGATAAAGGGTTATACCTATCCGCCCATTTATAATCCCAAACAAAAGTACTCCTAGATGACCTAGTTAAGCCCAGTGATAGCAATGATTTAAGCATTTACAACTCGAAAAAATAATTAAGGGGGCTGTAAAGTTTTGGTTATATACCATTATGCGAACATTACCCTATAAAAAAAGTGGATTTAATTTTGGAGTAGGGGGTCTTATTTCAGAGTTTTAGGTTGGAATTTTTTGGGGATTTAACTGTCTATTTACTGGCAGAAAATATCTATTTAGACTCTTTTTGTTATCTTTAACTGTCTAATCACTGGCAATAAAAAAAGGACTACATTTCTGTAATCCTTTGATTTTAAAAGGGTGGAAGAGCGGTCTCGAACCGCCGACCTCCTGAACCACAATCAGGCGCTCTAACCAACTGAGCTACAACCACCATTTTCAAATGCGAATTTAATCGTTTTTAGCGACTAAACAATAATTGCTAATAAAGAAATTTTATCTTTTTTTCAAATGTTGCTGGGATAAGAAATTCCTACTATTTTTCTAATAGAATCAATGATTTTTATTAATTCTAAACTATTTTGATGAGACCATTTAGAAGATTCTATAATACCTTCTCTAAGGCATTGGTTGGCTTCCATTATTTCATATGAATAACCAAGTCCCAAAAATTTAAAGGATTTGGGAGTTTTCACTTTAGACTGCACCAAATTTAAAGTTGGTGATTCATGCCACCTATCATCTATATAAATTTCTCCGTTTTCACCTGCAATAGTTGCACGCATGTCTTCATTATGTGTAAAACTAGAATAAAGTATAGCATGTGCATGATCATAGGTTAATATAATGGCTAACTGCTTATCTACTCCTTTTGAAGTTAAATGTGCAGAAGCTTTTATGTCTTTTGGAATTCCAAGTAAATAATAGGCTAAAAATATTGGATAAATACCTATGTCTAGTAATGTTCCACCACCTTTAATTGGGTTAAATAAGCGTGAATCTTCATCTTTATGTAATCCATTGAAACTAAAGGTTGCACTTATATAATGGATAGAACCTAAAGATCCTTCATCTATCCATTTTTTTGCTTGACAAAAAGCAGGATTAAATCGAGTCCACAGGGCCTCCATTAAAAAAATGTTTTTTTCTTTAGAAATAGCAATCATTTCTTCAACTTGAATTGCATTCATAGCGAGAGGCTTCTCACATAAAACAGCTTTTCCATTAAGAAGAGATTTAATACTTAAAGAAGCGTGCTGGGGGTGTAAAGAAGCAATATAAATGATGTCTACAGTGGTGTCTTCAAATAATTCATTATAGCTTCCATAAAACTTATCAGCACCATAACATAAAGCAAAAGACTGTGCACGATCTAGATTTGTTGAAGCTACAGCTGTAAGTTTTGTGTGCTCTACCAAAAGCAAATCAGAAGCAAACTTATTAGCAATTTTACCTAACCCTAAAATCCCCCATCTAATTACTTGCATAGATATTGGTATGTTAGCGTATTAGATCAGTAATAGAACCGATAGAAAGTGGCTGTTTTGAAGTAAAACCCTCCCCTGCTTTTGTTCCAATTAGGCGACCAAAGTTTTTTGCTCGATAAGAAACACTGTCTAAGAAATTTAAACTACTAATAGGTGTAGATTTATCATTTGAATTTTCATTGTGAAACTGACTTGAAAAAGCAGTTACTGCTTTTATTTTTTTATTTAAAAAACCTGAAATATCCACAATTATGTTCGGTTCAATATCATTCCATTGAATATATTCTAAAACAATTTTGGGCCGCCACTCTACTTGAGATACACCAGTTTTGTCTTGAGTTTTAATTTTAGATAAACCACTTAAAAAACAGGCATCATTAATTAACTTATTCCCTTTTTTATGGTCAATATGACGGTCATGAATGGCATTACAAAAAATGATTTCTGGTCGGTAGGTCCTTATTTTATTAATTACCTCTAATTGATGTACCTCATTGTTTTGAAAAAATCCATCTCGAAACTTTAGATTATCTCTAAAGGAAACTCCTAAGATTTGGGCGGCTTTAGCTGCTTCTTCTTTTCGAAGTATAACACTACCCCTGGTTCCTAATTCTCCTTCAGTTAAATCAATAATTCCTACTGATTTTCCTTGAGAAATTGAAAGGGCTATACTTCCACCGCAACCAAGTTCTACATCATCAGGATGTGCGCCAAAAGCTAGAATATCAACTTTCATTTTAAAGACTTTTTAAAAGCATTTAACAAATCTGATTTAACATCCGTAAAAGCTTCAATTCCAGATGAAAAACGTATCATTTGACTTGTAATTCCTTGGTCTATGCGTTCTACTTCTGTTAATAATGCATGTGAAGTCAAGCGGGGACTTAAAGCTGTACTTTCAACTCCAGCAAGACTCATGGTAGGTTTTACTAATTTTAAATTTAATAAAAACTTTTTGCAATCAATAGGCATTGCTAGATCAAAAGAAAGCATCCCTCCATAACCGTGCATTTGCTTTTTTGCAATCGCATGATCAGGATGTGACGATAAACCAGGATAATATACTTTTGTTACCCATTCTTCTGCGTCCAAAAACTCTGCTAACTTTTGGGCATTATTATTTTGTTCTTTAACACGAATAAAAAGTGTTTTTACGCTTCGTTCTAATAACCAAACAGTATGATCACTTAAACTTCCACCAAAGTTTTTGGCTGATTTAAAAACAAGTTCTATGCATTTTTTAGATCCTAAGATAACACCAGCAGTAATATCACTATGACCTCCTAGATATTTTGTTGCGCTATGAATTACAGTGTCGATTCCAAAGTTAATTGGATTTTGATTTACTGGACTAGCAAATGTATTATCAATCATAGTCCAAAGTTTAGCTTTTTTAGCTAATTTGTTTATCGTTTTTAAATCAATTATTTTCAGTGTAGGATTACTGGGCGTTTCGATAAAAATTCCTTTTGTGTTTTCTTTGATTTCCACTTTAAAATCATCATGAGTTAATCCTTTTGTGAAACTAAAGTCAATGCCAAACTTAGGAAACTCTTGTTTTACGAAATTACGCGTACCTCCATATAAATCGTCTTGAAAAATAACATGATCACCTGTCTCAAGATGAGAAAATAATGCATTGCTAACAGCTGCCATTCCAGAACTAAAAATCATCCCTGCTTCTGCTCCTTCTAAAGAAGCAATTTTTTTTGCTAAACCAATCTGATTTGGAGTATTAAAATAACGCGGATACTGATTAATATCTTGATCAATAAATCCATAGGAAGTAGAAGGATAAAGTGGGGAAATAGCTCCTCCATACTGGGTGTCAGTTAATTCACCTGCATGAACACAAAGAGTTCTAAAATCCGCTTTATTTTTCATTTAATTTTCAATCCATGATATTATACTAGGATCATCAGGTTGAGTACGTGGAGAAATTACTTTCGCCAACTCTCCATTGGTATTAATCAGATATTTCTGAAAATTCCAAGAAACACTCGAATCAAGAATACCATTTTTATTTTTTTGAGTTAAAAAAGCATAAAGTGGATGCATGCTTGAACCTTTAACAGAAATTTTACTCATCATAGGAAAAGTTACACCATAATTTTTTTCGCAAAAAACAGCAATTTCTTCATCAGTTCCTGGTTCTTGAAAAAGAAAATTATTTGCAGGAAAACCAATAATAATAAAATCATCATTCTCATATTTTTCGTATAAAGCTTGTAACTTTTTGTATTGTGGTGTAAGTCCACATTTTGAGGCCGTATTTACGACCATTATTTTTTTTCCTTTTAAATTATTAAAATCAAATTCTTCCCCTTCAAGATTTTCAACTTTAAACTGATAAATTGAAGTGTCTTGTTCGTTTTGACTTTTAGCTGATAGTGTTGCAATCATAAAAATTAGTAATGTTATGTTTATTGATTTCATTTAAAGTTATTTATTCAAATGTCGCTGATTTCATCTAAAGAAAAAAATTAGTTCTTATTTTAAACAATCTCAGCAGATAAACCTGCTTCTAAAAGAGCGGAACATCGAGGGGTTAAAAATTTCAAAGTACCTGTCTTTACTCCACATTTTCCTGAAAAATGAACCAAGTAAGCGCATTGTTCGGCCTGAAGAGATGTATGCTCACATATATTTATTAAACATTCGATAACATGATCAAAAGTATTAACCTCATCATTATATAAAATAATTTCATGTTCTCTTTGTTCCAAGGTGCTTACCTCAGTATTTTGTTCTGGATTTATTTCTGGATTTTCCTTGTTCATTTTACAAATTTCAATGCTCTCCAGGAGTTTTTTTGTTTTTTATCTACTAAATATAATCCTTCATTTTGACAACATTCATTTAAGCTTAAAATATCAGCTTCAAAAAATCCAGATAGAAATAAAACACCTCCCGGTTTCAAAGCAGCAAAATAGGATGGTATTTGTTCTAAAAGTATATTTCGATTAATATTAGCAAATATGATATCATAGGTTGGTTCTGATACCGAAATCAAGTCTCCTAAAAAAACAGAAACATTAGTACAATTATTGCTCTGGATATTTTCTGCTGTATTTTCAATACACCAAGGGTCATTATCAATTGCATCTATACTTTTCGCATCTTTTAAAGAGGCTAAAATTGCCAGTATTCCTGTTCCACAACCCATGTCTAAAACTCGTTTTCCTATAAAATCTTCATCTAAGGCAAAAGAAAGCATCATGAAAGTTGTTTGATGATGGCCTGTACCAAAACTCATTTTTGGATTAATAACTAATTCAAACTTTTTGTCCTGTGGATTGTGAAAATTAGCCCTAACAACACAATCTTCACCAATTAAGATAGGATGAAACTCTGACTCCCATTTCGCATTCCAATTAATGGGTTCAATTATTTTTTTTTCAAAGGTTATGGTGACTTCATCATGATTTAAAAGATCAATAGAATCTATAAATGAATCATAATAAAGGTCTTCTGGGACATAGGCCTTTAAGTAACCTTTAGTATTTTCAAAACTTTCAAAAGGAAGTGATTGTAGTTCTGCCAATAAAATTTCTTCCCAAGGATCACTGGGCACAACTAAAAAACTATATTCTATGTAATTCTTGGGCATTTAAAATGCATTAACAATCGCAATAAAATCTTCAGCATTTAATGAAGCGCCTCCAATTAAACCACCATCAACATCTTCCTTAGAAAATATTTCTTTAGCATTACTCGGTTTTACACTTCCACCATAAAGAATAGCAACCTCATTAGCTAAAGAAACTGAATAACGTTCTACTATAAGACTTCTAATAAAGGCATGCATTTCTTGTGCTTGAGCAGGGCTAGCCGTTTCTCCTGTACCAATAGCCCAAACTGGTTCATACGCTAAAACGATCTGCTCCCAAGCAGCTTCAGGAAGCGCAAATAAAGCTTCTGATAGTTGATCTTTAACAACCTCAAAATGTCTTTCTGTTTTTCGTTCTTCAAGTTGTTCACCAAAACAGAATATAATTTCCATTCCTTCATCAATAGCAGTCTTTACTTTTTCTGACAGGGATATATTGTTTTCATGATACAGTGAACGGCGTTCTGAGTGGCCTAAAATGACAGTAGTTACCCCTACCCCTTTTAACATTGCTGATGAAACTTCACCAGTATATGCTCCAGAATCTGCAGCATTCATATTTTGCGCAACAACGGTAATTGTTTCATTTTTTAAGAGATGAATACTTTGTGAAAGTTGAGTGAAAGCTGGGGCTACCATAACACGAACATCTTTAGGTTTAGAGTGAGAAGCTAATGCATTTAATAATATTTCAGTTTCTCTGTGGTCATTGTTCATTTTCCAATTACCAGCTACTATTTGATCTCTCATGTTTAGGTTGTTTTAATTCTTGGGTCCAAATATGCGTATATAAAATCGACTACAATATTAATGATAATAAAGAGAAGGGCAATGACTAAAACTGCGCCCATTACTACAGGAATATCTAAATGATTGAGAGCTTCCACAATTTCTTTACCCAAACCCTTCCAACCAAAAATGTATTCAACAAATATTGCACCTGACAAAAGAGAAGCAAACCAGCCTGAAACAGCAGTTATAACAGGATTTAATGAATTTTTTAATCCGTGATTAAGTATTACTTGATATTTAGACAAGCCTTTAGAATAAGCTGTACGTATATAATCTTGGGAAAGTACTTCTAATAAATTACTCCGCATTAATTGAATAATTACAGCCAATGGTCTAATCCCTAATACAAAAGAGGGTAAAATTAAATTTTTCCATACTATGGAATATGACTCTCCAAAATCATCTAATTCATATAGACTACCCGTCATATTTAGTTTTGTGTAATCATGTAATACATATCCGAAAAACCATGAGAATAATATTGCACTAAAAAATGATGGGACACTCATTCCCAGAGTACTTATTAATTGTAAAAAACGATCAACCCATGTATCTTTATTTAAGGTGGCTACTATCCCAAGAAAAATACCTAAAACAATTGCAATAAACATCGATGATAAAGCTAAAATTGCAGTATTTGGAAGAGTTTCTTTTAATATTTTAGTAATAGGTTTACCTCTGTTTTGATAAGAAGTTCTCAAATAAGGGGCTTTAATAACCCAAACCTTATTAGCGTTTGAAAATAGTTTCCAGCCTCCATAGACACTTGGATCATAATAAGAAAATTCTTCTTCATTTTTTGAATGAACTGAAAAAGGTGATAAATCGTTTAGATAAAAAAAATACTGCTGTGACAAAGGAAGGTTAAAACCAAATTTAGCCTTTATAATTTCAAGTTGATCACTGTCTTCGTTTTGATCTAACATCATTTGTGCAGGATCTCCTGGTAAAACTGTAAATAAAAAAAACACCAAACTGGCAACTCCAAAAAGAGTCAGAAAGACAGTTCCTAATTTATTGGCGATATAGACCATTTTTACTGATGAGCATTTAAATGAATAAGTGCAAAAATGGAATAATTTATCATATCGTGGTAGTTTGCATCTATTCCTTCACTCACAATTGTTTTACCTTGATTTTCTTCAATTTGTTTTACTCGTAATAATTTTTGAAGAATTAAATCTGTTAATGAACTAACTCGCATCTCTCGCCATGCCTCGCCATAATCATGATTTTTATTGAGCATCAACTCAAAAGTTATTTTTTGATGTTTATCATAAAGCTCCAGAGCGTCAATAACATTCAGATCAGGCTGCTCTGAAATACCTAATTCAATTTGGATGAGTGCCATTAAACTATAGTTTACTATACCTATGAATTCAGATTCTTGACCTTCCTCGATTTTTTGTTCAGAATTGATTTGTAGACTTCTAGTGCGTTGTGCTTTAATAAAAATCTGATCTGTAAGAGAGGGAAGCCTTAAAATTCGCCAGGCTGCACCGTAATCTTTCATTTTTTTTTCAAATAAATCTCTACAACGGCTAACAATTTCATGATACTCTTTACTGGTGGGCTCCATTTAATTATTAATTTGCGATAAATTTCGAATATATTTAGTTACATCTACCCTTTCAAAGTAAAAAGTTATTAAAAATAAAATCATACCTCTTTCAATAAATTGTAAGGGATCACTTATTGATTTAAGTGAACCTAAGGTAATGGGAATATTAAACCTAAACAATGATTCTTTTTACGACGGCGGAAAATATAACACCATTAAGGGTGCTCTCGAGCAAGTAGAAAAAATGGTTAAAGAAGGGGCTACATTCATTGATCTTGGAGCTGCAAGTAGTAAACCTGGAAGCAAACTAATAACATCTAAAGAAGAACAAAAAATTTTATTGCCAATTCTTGATGTATTACAAAACCAGTTTCCAAGCATCTATTTTTCTATAGACACTTATAATCATTCTGTGGCATATGCCTGTTTATCAGAAGGTGCTGCAATGATAAATGATATCTCTGGTGGTTTAATTGATCCGAAAATGCATACTACTGTAGCAAAGTTTAGGGTGCCATATGTGATGATGCACATGCAAGGAACACCTCAAACCATGCAAGATAATCCAAGCTACAAAGATATAGTTTTAGAAATTCTTGCTTTTTTTTCTTTGCAAACTAGTGCAGCGTTAGCATCGGGTATTCACGACATTATTATTGACCCTGGTTTTGGATTTGGCAAAAATCATGAACAAAACTTTAAAATTTTATATCATTTAAAACAATTTCAAACATTAGGTTGTCCAATTCTAATGGGTGTTTCAAGGAAGTCTATGATTTACAAGCATTTGAATATTTCTCCATCTGAAGCACTAAATGGAACTACAGCATTACATGCATGGGGTCTGGAGCGTGGTGCAAATATTCTTAGAGTACACGATGTAAAACAAGCCAAAGAATGTATAGACTTATGGGGTGCACTCCAATAGTTTTTATAATTTTACAAAAAAGAGCACTTGGATTTAACTGATTTTATTGACTTTTCTTTTATAGATGTGATAGACATTCTTCTTGTTGCATTTTTACTTTTCTATTTATACAAACTAGTTAAAGGCACTGTCGCCATCAATATTTTTATCGGAATTGTAATTATTTATTTAATTTGGAGGCTAACAGATCTTCTTAACATGGATGTGTTAAGTAACCTTCTGGGTAAGTTTATCAGTGTTGGTTTTTTTGCACTCATAGTGGTATTTCAACAAGAAATACGAAAGTTCCTACTACTTTTAGGTTCTAATAACTTTACAACACGAAGAAATGTCGTTCGCTATTTTAAATTTCTAAACCAAACAAAGCAGACCTCTAATATAGATTTAAATGTATTGTTTGACTCTTGTGAGGATATGGCAAAAACTAAGACTGGTGCAATTATTGTTCTTCAGCGAAGTAATTCTTTAGATTTTACAGTCACTGAAAATAATCGTTCTAACATCAAATTAATGCCACAGATTTTAGAAAGTATTTTCTTCAAAAACAGTCCACTTCATGATGGTGCCATTATTATAGAAAAAAATAATATTATTGCAACTAGAGTGGTATTACCGGTTTCAGATAGCATTAAAATGCCGTCTCATTATGGTCTTCGTCACCGTGCTGCTCAGGGTATTTCAGAAAAAACAGATGCGCTTGTTCTGGTAATCTCTGAACAAACAGGGAAAATAGTTTATGTTAAAAATGGAGAGTTTTTCTCTTTTGATTCAACTGGGGCACTAAGAGATATTATAGCTCAAGATTTGAGTGAATAATTAAACCGCCTCAGTAGCCGAAAATTGAACTTCGTGAAGCTTTGCATAAAACCCATTTGGTACTTTAAGCAATCCTTTATGCGTTCCCTGCTCTACAATTAGCCCTTTATCCATTACTATAATACGATCAGCATTTTTAACGGTTGCTAAACGATGTGCAATAACAATGGATGTTTTACCTTGAGTTAATGTATCAATAGCATTTTGAATAATTTCTTCAGAATAACTATCCACTGAAGAGGTTGCCTCATCCAACACTAATATGTTAGGCTTAGATATATATGCTCTTAAAAAAGCAATTAATTGTCGCTGGCCTGAAGATAGCATGACTCCTCTCTCCTTAACATTATAATCATAACCTTCTGGTAATGATTTTATAAAATCATGAACACCAATTTGTTTTGCGGCTTTTATCACCTGTTCTTTAGAAATATCCGTATTAAACAATGTAATGTTATTGTAAAGACTATCTGCAAAAAGAAAAACATCTTGCAAGACAACGGCAACATGTTTTCGCAAGACCTTTAAATCATAATCACAAATTGAAATCCCGTCAATTTTTATATCTCCGGAATCAAACTCATAAAAACGCGAGAGTAAATTTATGATAGTGGACTTACCTGCTCCTGTTGCACCAACAATCGCTATGGTTTCTCCAGCATTAATTTCAAGTGAAATACCATTTAGTACTTGTTGATCTGGGATGTATGAAAAATATAAATTTTCTATTGAGATATCCCCTTTAATTACTTCAGGAGTATATGTTCCCTTATTTTCAATACTATTTTTAGTTTCTAAAATTTTAAATATTCTGTCGGCTGCAACCATACCCATTTGAAGTGTGTTAAACTTATCTGCTATTTGCCGTAAAGGGCGAAATAACATTTGAGACATTTGGATAAATAAAAATATAGTCCCCAAAGAGACATCTCCTCCAGAAATAACATTAAAACCACCATACCAAACTAATAACCCAATGGTTACAGAAGACGAAATTTCAGCAATTGGAAAGAAAATAGAATTAAACCACACCGTTTTTAACCATGCTTTTTTATGCTTTTCGTTGATTAATAGAAAATTATTATATTCTATAGTCTCTCTGTGAAATAGTTGTACAATTTTCATTCCGCTAATTCGCTCTTGTACAAAAGAATTAAGGTTAGCAACTTGCAAACGAACTTCTTCAAAAGCTTTTTTCATAGACTTCTGAAACAAACGCGTAGCATAAATAATTAAAGGAAGTACTGAAAAAACTATTAACGCCATACGCCAATCAACATAAAGCATAATTGCAATTACCAAAAACATTTTAAGTAAATCTGCAATAATCATAAAAAGGCCTTGTGAAAAAATACTAGCAATTGTTTCAATATCACTTACCGCTCTTGTCACTAATCTTCCAACAGCAGATTTATCAAAATAAGACATTTTAAAAAGGGTAATTTTTTCAAATAACTGTACCCGTAAATCTTTAATTATTTTTTGCCCGAGGCTATTGGCATAAAAAACAAATAAAAACTGAAAGATAACTTCCAATAAAAGTGCCCCAAACATAAGTGAAACAAACAAAACCATTCCTTGATAGTCTCTTGGTCGAATATAATCATCTACGGTAACCTTTAATAAATAAGGTGTCATTGTAGAAAATATTGAAAGTAATATAGCTGAAACCATTACAAAATAATAGGTCGCTTTGTATGGCTTTGCAAAAACCATCAATTTACTAAAAAGAGAAATGTCAAATATTTTACCACTTACTTTTGCCATTTTCTAAATATAAATTGAAGTTGGGTATTCAATATTGGTTAAAAACAGCCCATGTGCAGGAACAGAATAACCTGCTTCTGAGCGATTTTTACTTGCAATAATTTGATGTAAATCTTCTATGGTTTTCTTTTTTGATCCAATTTCTATAAGGGTTCCCACTATTGCTCGAACCATATTGCGCAGAAAACGATTAGATGTTATGGTAAAGGTATGACCCTTTTGGTTAGTATTCCACTTTGCATAACTAATGTCGCATAAAAATGTTTTAACGTCAGTATTAGACTTTGAAAAACATTCAAAATCTTCATAGGTTAATAAAATTGTAGCTGCCGCATTCATTGCCTCGATATCTAAAGGGAAATTCACTCTGTATTGAACAGAAGTCCCAAAGGCAGTTTTCCCTTGAACAATATGATATTCATAGGTTCTAGAAAGGGCATCAAAACGAGCATGTGTGTCTTCTCTAACATTTCGCAGCGAATGAATTACAATATCTTCAGGTAAAAACTGATTGAGTTGATAGACTAATTGCTGAAATGTATCTGTACTTATCTCTGAATCAAAATGAGCAAACATTTGACGCGCATGTACTCCTGTATCAGTTCTACCAGCTCCTAAAAGAGTTGTTTTTACTTTTAAGAGAGTGCTTAACGCATTTTCAAGAACTTCTTGGACAGTAATAGCATTGAGTTGTCGTTGCCAACCGTGGTAGTTAGTCCCTGCGTAAGAAAACTCTATAAAATAACGCACAATGTATCTTTTTAATCAGTGGCAAAGATACTTTGAATTATTTATTGAGACAATTAGAAAATTAGTATCAAACACATTATTTATAACTTAACTTTAAATAGGTAGAAATGTTTATTCTAATGTTATCCTGGAATATTGTTGTGAAATGTCATTCCATATAAAATCACTGATAACTCTATCGAAAACAGGGTTATAATAAACCTAAAAAATTTATTTCTATTTATATTTTTAACTTGAAAAAAAAGCCAAATTTTTTCTCCCAAGAATCTGGTATATCATTTTTATTTTCGTCTTTACTAAACCTAATTTTGATGTATATTTTGCATACCAAAATAAAAATAAGATGATGAAGGTTAAAACTACCAGGGAGATTAAAATGATATCAATCATAAGATGTTTTTTTTATTAAAATTGTTTCTTTTATACTTTGAGTAAACTCAATACTAAATTATCTTCTCTTTTAAGTTTCATTTTTTTTCTGATGCTATGACGCATATTGTTTAGAGTACTGGGTGATATTTGATCCTTTTCCAAAATCTCTTTATTAGATAAATTCATCTTAATATAAATACATACTTGCAACTCTGATTGAGATAAATTAGGCGACCTTTCAAGGACTTTATTTATATAATCTGGATAATTTTCTACAAATACTTTTTTAAAATTCATGATTGTTATTCTTGTGGCTCAGGGCCGGTTTTACTTGTTTTATCAGTTTCTCCCAATCGAATCCGAAATACTAACTCATGCGTTTTTAAATTTAATTGTGAGAGTCCACCATCTGTCGGTGTTTCATAGGCATATCCAATGTCAAATATACCCAGTGATATTACTGAGAGTAGGGATATAGAACTATTGGAGCGAAGAGAAACCCCTATATCAAAACTATCCTGCCAACTCACCATCCCCGTTAGATCTGTAGTCAGTGGAAGTCCTTTTACTTTACGGAGCATCAGTGAAGGCTTTAAAATAAGTCCATTACCTATTCCAATATAAGCGCCACCCCCAACATAAGAATGAACCCGATCTTTTGCCGTTACCACTAGATCTACATCACGTTTGCTATTAAAGAGTCTTGGAATCGAGAATGACACCCAAAAACTAGATGCACTGTAATACGCCCCTGCTCCAATATTGGGATTAAAACTACTTAAAGCCACTTGAGTGGGATCACCACTAGTATAGGAACTCAGTAAAGATGGATCTGCCTTATAAAAATTACCCCCTGCTTTAAGTCCTAAATAAAGCTGAGATTCTCCCATATCGAGCTTGTAAGAAAAATCAAGATAAGCGAAGGTTTGCTGCTCTATAAAGACATTATCAGAAACAATGGAAATTCCTAATCCTACATTATTTTCTCTAGCTGAAGAGAACGACATGGCTACAGTGCTGGGTGCGTCTTCCATAGAGGCCCACTGCCTTCTGGAGGTTAGAGACAACATGTTAGCCGCCTCTGCCCCCGCATAAGCTGGGTTGATGACATTCATATTATAGCGGTACAATGAATAATACGATTCCTGCTGACCAAAGATTACCAAGGGAAGTAACAGAGCAATAAGTAAACTATATTTTTTCATCGTCTTTATCTTGTTAAGTAGAGCCATCCTTCAAAATCAACCGTCTGATTACCGTTTAAATCAATACGGTAATAATAACTACCCTCGGGTAGGTCTGTTCCCTCAAAGATTCCATTCCAATTATTCCCGTAAGGTTTTGCTGAAAAAATCTCTTGTCCAGTTCTTGTATATATCCATACCTGGTTGTTTAAGTAACGCTCAATCTCACGAACTTGCCAAGTGTCGTTCTTTCCATCTCCATTGGGAGAGAAGAACGTTACAATATCAATTGTAGCCTTAAGTTGTGGGTTTGAGAAATCTTGCGGATAACTATTCGGATCCAGTGGATTCGTTCCCGCAATTTTCTCATCTAGGTTAGGGAAGTAATCTCCATCTTGGTCATTATACGGATCTAGATTATCACTATCAAGCTCATCCACTACCCCATCATCATCTGAGTCTATAAGACTTGATTCTAAATAGTTTGGAATGCCATCAAAATCTGTATCATCATCTGTTGGATCGCCATTACCATTAATATCCTCTTGGATCGTTAATAGGCCGTCTCCGTCATCATCCGTATCAACATGATCATACACCCCATCTCCATCGGTATCTAAAGAAAATCCGGTGGCTGTAATATTGGTTTCTAAAGCTGAGGGAACCCCATCATTATCGTCATCTAGGTCATGATAATCTGGAATACCATCTCTATCGGTATCAATTAAAATTGTCGGTCCAGGTATAACTTCAAAAATCGTAGGAATACCATCTCCATCATCATCAGGATCTAAATAATCAGCAATTCCATCACCGTCAAAATCTAATGCATCCTGGGGGTTACCATTTCCATTTGGATCTGAATCTTCATCAATAGTTGGAATAAGATCACCATCATCATCTGCGTCTAAGTAATTTTTTAACCCGTCTGAATTACTATCAAGGCCATCTTTAGGATCAAAATCTCCATCGGGATCTGAACTCTCAAACTCAGTGAAAATTCCATCATTATCATCATCCGGATCAAGATAATTGGCAAAACCATCACCGTCCCAATCAAAAGCATCTTCACCTTGACTCAAAACACTATTTGAACTAGCACTTTCAAAACGTGAATAAATATGATCACCATCATCATCGGGATCTAATGAATTTATGATTCCATCACCATCCGTGTCAGAGACAATTAATATAGAATTCTCATTGCTAAGAGGAGTTTCAATGGTATTTAATTCTAGTACATTTTCAGTATTTTCTTCTACTTCTATTTCTTGTGGATTATCTGGAATAGGAAGACTCGTGTCTCCATAGGTAGTATTTATATAAGCAACTTCAACTTCATAAATTCCATCACCATTAGCATCGTCTGGATTATCAAGATCTGGAGGGGTTATAAAAGCTAAATAACCTTCAGAATTTTCATTTTTAGATCGCCACGATTTCATTGACTTCGAGGTGCCTGAAGAGGCGGGTTCCCCTCCTTTAACCATAAACTTAGATCTGTCGGCTCCACCAGAAATCTTCTTACGAATCTTCCACTTTCCAACGTTTTTATCTTGTGTGGGTTTTAACTGGTTGTATTGACCTCTTCCCCCTGGTCTTGTAAGAACAAATTTATAAGGCTGATAAATAGTAACAAATTCGTCTTCATTAAAGTCGTAGACTCCATCATTGTCATCATCAATATCTGGAATATCACTTACCCCATCACTGTCATGATCTCCATACACATCCACTGAGTCAGGAATACCATCATCATCATTATCAGTGCTAAATTCAGCGTTGAGTGGGAATTCATCTTCTCCGTCTATAATCCCATCTCCATCCGTGTCAGGATTATTGGGATCGGTTCCTTCAAGCACTTCAAGAACATCTGAAAGTCCATCATTATCTGAGTCTAGTGGAGTACTATTAGGATCTTTAGGATCCGTTCCTTGCAGGCTCTCATCACGATCGCTATACCCATCGTTGTCATCATCCGTGTCAGCATTATCTCCTGTGCCGTCACCGTCAGTATCAAGCTGTTCTTTTTGGTCCTCTGGAAAGGCATCTTCACCATCAGGCACTCCATCGTTATCATCATCTGGATCTATCGCATCTGGAATACCATCATTGTCAGTGTCTTTTGAATATTCTGGATTTAGTGGGAAGGGATCTTCAAGATCACCTACTCCATCACCATCCGTGTCAGGATTATTTGGATCTGTACCTAATACTGCCTCCTCAACATCCGAGAGTCCGTCCCCATCACTATCTTGTGGGAAATCTTCTTCATCTAAAGGATTTGTTCCAGCTGCAATCTCAATCACATCATCAAAACCATCATTATCATCATCATGATCTGCATTGTTACCAATTCCATCTCGATCGGTATCTGAAGTCTCTAGTGGGTCATATGGGAAAATATCAAACAGATCTAATACTCCATCATTATCATCATCTGGATCTAGTAGATCGGGTATACCGTCACTATCCTGATCACTATTATGCTCTGGATCTAGCGGGAAGGCATCGATTTTATCATTTACTCCATCCCCATCTGTATCGTAATTATTTGAATCTGTACCTAGTATGATCTCCTGAGCATCAGATAGTCCATCTCTATCAGCATCCTCTGGGATGCTAAAAGAATTAAACGGATCGCTACCCTCTGCAATCTCAACGGTATCATCATATCCATCATTATCATCATCTAAATCTGCATTATCTCCGATACCGTCGTTATCATTATCTGATGATTCGTTTGGATTATATGGGAAACGATCGCTTGAATCATTCACCCCATCACCATCTAAGTCAGGATCTGAATTATCACCAATACCATCTCCATCTAAATCACTACTCTCAGAAGGGTCAAAAGGGAAGCGATCTCTTCTATCCGGTACTCCGTCGTTATCATCATCTGGATCAATATTATTGGGAATCCCATCGCCATCAAAGTCATCAGCTAAGATTAGATTTAAAGGATCAAGCGGATCAGGATCCACTCCATCTAAAAAGCTGTCATCGTCCGTGTCAGGATCATTAGGATCAGTACCGATTACTATTTCTCCTGGGTCAGAGAGTAGGTCATTATCCGTATCGACAGGAATACTATTAGGATCTTTAGGATTGGATCCTCCTATGCCCTCTGTTATATCTGAATAGCCATCATTATCATCATCTTGATCAGCGTTATCTCCAATTCCATCACCATCAGTATCTATAGTTTCACTTGGATTAAGCGGGAAGCTATCTATAGTATCTGGCACCCCATCATTATCATCATCAGGATCGTTCTCATCCGATATACCGTCTCCATCAGTATCTTGTGAGCTTTCAGAGTCTAGTGGAAAGTCATCTTCTCCATCTTGTATTCCGTCTCCATCAGTATCGGGATTGGTAGGATCCGTTCCTAGCTCCTGTTCTTTAACATCCGGCAAGAAGTCTCCATCCTGATCCTCAGGGAACTCCTCAGAATTTTTTTCATCCGTCCCAAGCTCTAATTCTAACAGATCATTATAGCCATCATTATCATCATCAGGATCTAAAAGATCGATAATTCCATCTCCGTCAGTATCGATGGTTAAGTCTCCATCGAGTGGTTCTGGATCAAATTTATCACTGATACCATCTCCATCGGTGTCAGGATTGGCAGGATCTGTTCCCAGTTCAAGCTCCTCATTATTGGTAAGTCCGTCGCCATCAGCATCACGAGGATAGTCAAGGGTATCTTTGGTGTTGGTGCCGTCTTCTAACTCAACAATATCGTCATAACCATCATTGTCATCATCCGTATCAGCGTTGTCGCCT
>Ga0308013_10000690_pt1 | contig 17088 bp, 20 predicted proteins | sample Neamet181_FD_203131 | JGI IMG/M metagenome (GOLD analysis project Ga0308013, IMG submission 203131) | Marine microbial communities from water near the shore, Antarctic Ocean - #181 | ecosystem: Environmental > Aquatic > Marine > Unclassified | place: Southern Ocean | collected 2014-07-25
TTTGATCGCGGACGTATTAGTACGGCATTGGATGAAAATACAATGCGACTCGGTATCAGCAAAGACTTGCCACATGATACTGAAGGCCGCACAGAAAACCTACGGCGTAGCGCGCATATGGCAAAGTTTTTAAACGATTCAGGAGTAATCTGCTGCGCGTCTTTCGTGGCAACGGATGTCGTTTCTAGAGAGCATGCTATCAGCGTTATTGGCAAAGACAATTGCCACATTGTTTACTTAAATCCACCCATGGAAACTTGCATTCAGAGAGATCCCAGCGGCCTCTATGCCACGGCTCAGGGGGCAGAATCTACAGACATTCAAGGGTTATCTTTCCCCTATAGCGCACCGGAAGTTACACTCATTGAGCTAGACACTGCTGCGCTGTCCGTGAATGAGTGCCTAGAAAAGGTTCTAAAAATCATGCGCGATGAAAATATTATTTAAAGCTCCAAATCTAAGCCGGGCATCCCTTCAATGTCATACCGGATTATCGATATCGATAAACTGGTGATCCAAGTTGAACTTCGAAGCTAAATAGCTTCCCATAGCCTGGACCCCATAGCGCTCAGTTGCATGATGCCCTGCCGAGAAGAAATGGATTCCAGACTCTCTGGCTATATGTACCGTAGGCTCAGAAACCTCTCCAGTTATGTAGGCATCTGCACCCGCGGCGACCGCCAGCTCGATATAATTTTGTGCAGCTCCGGTACACCAGGCTATAGACTTAATTGTCTTAGACTTCCCTTCTATAGCGAGGGGTTGTCGGTCAAGCTTGTCTGCAATCAAGGCTTTCAGAGTTTCGAAATCTGTGCCTTGATCGATAGTGCCAGTGAGCCCGATAGGATGATTATTCTGTTTACCTAATTCTCCATTAATCTCTATTCCTAAAACCTTGCCCAGCTGTACGTTGTTACCAAATTCTTGATGCACATCCAAGGGTAAGTGATAAGCAAGTAGACTCAGTTCATGTTTTAACAGAGCCTCAATTCGCACCTTCTTAATGCCCGATATTGATTGATCTTCGCCACGCCAGAAATAGCCATGATGCACCAACAAGGCGTCTGCACCCGCTTCAGCCGCAGCAGTAATTAATTCCTGACAGGCAGTTACCCCAGTGACCAGTTTTGATATTTCTTTTCGGCCTTCTACCTGCAGCCCATTCGGGCAGTAGTCTTTGAACTGCTCAGGCCGCAGCACTTTTTTTAGTTCAAGTTCAAGCTCTTTCAGACTTACTGGCATTGGAATCCACCTTGGCAAAGCTGTATATTGGTCTTTCCCAGCAATAATAACACAGTGTTATACCGTTCAAATTCGGCTTTAAGTTGAGCAAGGCGGCATCGCGATGAGCAGCACAGGTAATTTACTCAAGTATATAAGTTGGCCCGTAGCCTGCGGCATACTGTTAGGCCTAGTGATTTTACAATACCGGCAGATCGAACAAATCAGTAATCAGCTTCCCCCTGTCGAAATTAGCGAATCGACCGGCACCGTCCCACTATCTTTCTCCGAAGCGATCGCTCTAGCAGCGCCTGCCGTCGTTGCCATCAACGCAACTAACGTCAATGTCGAATCAATTGAGCGAACTTCGGAAGACCGTGTGAACTTGTATCTCGGAGAGAGAGCAAGTCTTGGGTCTGGCGTTGTTGTCAGTGAGGACGGATTCATTTTGACCAACCTTCACGTTGTTGACACCCTTTTCGATGCGTTTGATGCGGAGGTCACGCTCAATGATGGCAGAAGAATTTCGGCAATGGTCGTGGCTTGGGATGAGACAAGTGACTTGGCCGTCCTACATATTAATATGGATAACCTGACCCCCATTCAGATAGGCGACGAGACATCTATGAAAGTAGGAGATATCGTGTTCGCTATTGGCTATCCACGTAACATCGGTCAGTCTGTCTCACAAGGAATTATTAGTGCTTTAACTGAAAACTCAGAGAACACTCCCGGCATCATTCAAACCGATGCAGCTATCAATCCGGGCAACTCTGGTGGCGCTCTCATTAACTCCCGGGGCGAACTCGTAGGTATAAACTCCTCAATATTCTCAGAGTCGGGCAACTTCGAAGGTATCGGTTTCGCCACTCCATCGAGTCACGCCATCGCAGCATTCCGAGAAATGACGAATCAAGCTATCGGGGCTAACACGGGTTATCTGGGGGTAATTACCGGCGAAGCACTTAACGCCCAATCAAGTCAGCTATTCTTCGGCATAGACAATATTCGCGGCATGTTGGTGGAGAGCGTAGATGAAGGTGGCGCCGCGGAGCGCGCAGGAATACTGCCCGGCGACGTCATAACCATGGTCGAGGAAACATCGGTAATAGATGGCCAGAACATCATGAGGGCGGTTCGCAACAAAAACCCTGGGGACTCGATAAACATTCAGATCTATCGCGAAGGGCAGAAATTTGTTCTACCAATCACATTAGGATTTGGACAAGCCATTATTATCGAGCCTTAGTCATTCCCGGTAAAATTTCTTTTGCCTTCCAACTATCGGAGCTTGAGACGATACTCGGCAGAAAGGGCATGGGCCTCAAGATATTCGTCTCGCGCAATGGCCGCAGCAGTGCCTGCCAAAACATGCGCGCCCGCCTCAGAGCAATTAATAATTGAGCTGCGCTTCTGAAAGTCATACACACCCAATGCCGAAAAGAACTTCGCTGAGCCAGAAGTCGGTAAGACGTGACTTGGGCCAGCACAGTAATCGCCCAAGGCTTCCGCACTGTAACGACCCATGAAAATCGCACCCGCATTGTCGATTGAATCTAATAATGCATCGGGATCTTCCACAGAAATTTCCAAATGCTCCGGCGCGATGAGATTGCTAACTACTGTAGCCTCCTGTAAATCCTTAACCTGAATAAAGATGCCGCGGTTACTCATCGATTCTGAGATGATCGCGCGCCGCTTCATAGTAGGTAATAGCCTGTCGATACTTTTCTTTACCTCTTCGAGAAAGCTAGCATCACTAGCAATCAATATTGATTGCGCTTGTTCATCATGTTCCGCCTGCGAGAACAGATCCATTGCAATCCAATCAGGGTTCGTCTTACCGTCGCAGATGATCGTAAGTTCGGAGGGGCCTGCTATCATATCGATACCCACCTCGCCGAAGACTAACTTCTTCGCCACTGTAACGAAAATATTTCCTGGGCCGGCTATCTTATCCACTTTCTCGATAGTCTGTGTGCCATAGGCGAGAGCCGCTATAGCCTGTGCCCCGCCCATAGTATACAGCTCCGTGACACCGGCGAGCGCCGCAGCTGCAAACACAAGCCTTCCTTCTTCACTATAAATGGTGGGCACTGTGGCAACTATCTCTTTGACTCCAGCAACCTGAGCAGGGATCGCTAGCATAAGCATAGACGATGGGTAATTAGCTTTACCCCCGGGAACATACACGCCGACCCGCTGAAGTGGACTTATTTTCTGACCATAAACTGAACCGTCGGCTTCTTTATAGGACCACGACTCCTGTTTTTGCTTCTCATGATAGGTCCTAATTCGTTCGACAGCGTGACCTAGCGCATCACGCTGCTCTTTGGAGATGCTACCCAAAGCTTCTTGCATCTGCTCCTGCGACACCAACAGGTCACCTATTGATTCCGCACTGAAGTCGAATTGATTCGTATATTCCAACACAGCAGCATCACCCCGAGCCCTTACTTGCAGCAAGATATCGTTGACGATAGTAGTGATTTCATCAGACACAATCATTTCGCGCTGCAATAACTTAGCGAGGCGCTTCTCAAAGTTAGGTTCGGATGTATTTAGCCGATTTAGAGTAATGTTATTATTGGGCATAATTAATGATAATAGTAACGAGGTAGTTGTCTTCAAAAAAGTGTTTTTTACTTTTTGTCCACTGCGTCGCCCAGTTGGCTCAAAATTTCTCGTATTAAGGTATTCTTAATTTTCATCGACGCTTTGTTCACGATGATTCGTGAACTGATTTGTGCAATCAACTCGCGCGGCTCTAAGCCATTAGCCTTTAAGGTTTTCCCTGTATCCACGATGTCTACGATGGCATCAGCTAGACCCATCATGGGGGCCAATTCGAGTGCACCGTTTAGTTTGATGAGCTCGATCTGTTTACCTTGCTCTGCAAAATACTTCTTGGCAATATTGGTAAACTTCGTCGCCACCTTCAACCTACCTTGTACAGGCTGAGCATTGACCGGCTCTGCTGTCATCATCTGGCAGACGGCTATCTTTAGGTCTAGTGGTTCGTAGAACCCCTCATCTCCGTACTCAAGTAATAGGTCTTTACCAACGACTCCCATGTCTGCGCTGCCAAACTCAACGTAGGTTGGGACATCACTGCCCCTGATTACCATGAGCTTTACGTTCTTTCTATTTGTATCGAAGATCAATTTACGACTCTTACTGATGTCTTCGGCAGGCACGATGCCTGCCTGCTCAAACAAGGGCAGCACTTCATCCAAAATACGGCCCTTGGTGAGGGCTATGACTAGTTGATCAGAGTTCATTTTGAATAGGGTTCATTGAAAGATTTTCTCATAGTATCAGCGAATAGCTAATAGCCGTTAAGCAGGCAGCCGTCGAATCTTCGCGCCGAGAAGTTGAAGTTTCTCTTCGATACACTCATAGCCGCGATCTATATGATAGATACGGTCCACAACCGTTTCGTTTTCAGAAACCAGTCCCGCGATTATTAGACTCGCCGAAGCTCTCAGATCCGTAGCCATGACTGGCGCGCCTTTTAATGCATTAACACCTTTTACTGTAACGGTGTTTCCTTCTACCACCATATCTGCGCCCATACGGTTCATCTCATGCACGTGCATGAAGCGATTCTCGAAAACTGTTTCCGTGATCGAGCCTGTACCATCTGCTATCGCATTAAGCGCCGTAAATTGCGCCTGCATATCCGTAGGAAATGCAGGATAAGGAGCGGTGCGAAGAGATACTGACTTTGGGCGTTGGCCGTGCATGTCTAATTCGATCCAATTGTCTCCCACCTTAATGTCTGCCCCCGACTGCTCCAATTTGATAAGCACCGATTCCAGAATATCAGGTCGCGTATCTTTAACCTTTATACGACCGCGCGTTGCTGCCGCTGCAATCAAATAGGTGCCCGTCTCTATTCGATCCGGCATCACTGAATAGCTGCAGCCCTTCAACTCATTCACGCCAATGATTGTTATCGTATCAGTCCCATGCCCCGATATAATCGCACCCATTTTCACTAGACAGTCCGCCAGGTCAATAACCTCGGGCTCTTTCGCTGCGTTCTCGATAATGGTCTCACCATCGGCCAGAGTAGCTGCCATCATGACATTCTCTGTTCCAGTAACGGTTACGAGGTCCATAAAGATGTGAGCGCCCTTCAATCTTCCATCAACGGAGGCTTTAATGTAACCATTCTCGACCACGATGTCCGCTCCCATCGCCTGCAAGGCTGAAATATGCAGATTCACAGGTCGGCTACCGATCGCACAACCACCTGGTAGAGCAACTTCTGCCTTACCATAGCGAGCTAATAACGGACCCAATACCAAAATCGATGCCCGCATCGTCTTAACCAACTCATACGGCGCGCTAAAATGTTTGATCGTGCTGCTATTCACTTCGACATTCAACTTCTCATCGACTACGGGCTCCACCCCCATACATCCGAGCAGCTCAATCATCGTAGTGATATCGAACAAATGCGGCAAGTTACAAACCTGCACCGTTTCATGAGTGAGGAGAGTAGACGCTAAAATAGGCAAAGCGGAATTCTTCGCGCCTGCAATTCGAATCTCGCCCTGAAGGCATACGCCTCCTTCGATTAGTAATTTATCCATTGATTATCTCAGCGGGGAAAAATGTATTCAGGAGGCCTGACTTTCGTTGATTGTCATCAAGTTCATAGTGACGGCATGAATGACACCACTCGCTATGTGCTCGTTCAAAATTTTGTAAATGGTTTGTTGCCGTTTTACGGCATTCAACCCTTCAAACACATCACCTACAATGGTCACAAAATATTTGCCATCACCGCCATTAACGGTCACCTGACATTTGGATAGTTCTGCATTAAGCAGGGTTGTAATCTGATTCGCGTCCAATCTAATACTCCGATTTACTTCCAGCTGTCTAAAACCGCATCGATGTCATTATCGTTCTGACCCATCAATGCAGAAAACTGAGTAAAATACTGCCTACCCAAATTGATGCCAACAAGGCTTAGATTCTTAAGTTTCCATTCATCGTTTTCGTTAAGAAACATTTGATACTGCAGCTCCAAACTAGAGTCATCGCCACGCAGCTCCATACGTACTAGAGTATCGGCACGCGGATCGTTGCCTGCATTATCAGATGGGAGGAAGGCTAATTCTTGCCCTTCATAAGAAACCAAAGAAGCGCCATAAAAGCGCGTTAACGTTTGCCTCAAAATCTCTGCAAAGCGTCCCGTCTGAGCATCGCTTGCAGATGCGGCATAACGGTCCATAACCACTTCTGCGACCGCATTAAAGTCCACTATTGTATTAAGCACTTCCTCAATTGCCACGAAGTAGCTATCACGGTCAGTGAGAAATAGCCCACGGGACTCCTGAACCGCACTCAATAGATTTTTCACCCCAGTTTCAGCAGTCTCCACAGCCGTATATTGTTGACCATAGCTGAGCACTGGAAACATACCTATGAAGGCAAGGGAAACTACATATTTATTCAATAATTTCATTTGCTTATCCTTAATCATTACTCGAAGCAAAGCGCTGAGCCCGCTAAGGAAATATCTACAACCACCAAAATTCAGAAAATAAGCTGAATATGGGCTGAGCCTTTTAAATAGTGAGTGAAGTTTACATGAAATAGACAGTTCAATAAATTATTACTTGCAAAGCCCTCCAAAGAATCTTCTAATCAGGCGCTTCCTTTTGGCATTAAGAATACTTCGCATATGTTTCTCAGCACGGTCATTATCATTCTCGGATTTATTGGCTTAATCTGGGGAGCGGACAAGTTTGTGTTTGGCGCGTCAGCCCTTGCACGAATCTTTGGGGTTTCCCCATTGATGATCGGCCTTACTATCGTAGCGTTTGGCACATCTGCCCCTGAGATTTTTTCTTCCGCCGTTTCAGCGCTCAACGGCAAGCCCGAATTAGCTATCGGCAATGCACTCGGCTCCAATCTTTTCAACATTGGCGTGGCTCTCGGCGTTGCCGCACTAATTAGCCCCCTCAAACCGCCCAAGTCACTAGTTGGCAAAGAAATTCCAGCGCTTCTTCTCGTCACGTTTGTTACCGGTGTTTTGTTTTTAGATCTCTTCCTTGGCATATTCGACGCCATCGTATTAATAGCTATTACCATCTACTTCGGCTACAGGCTATTCCGCAAAAAAGTTAAAACAGGACCACCACCCGAAATCGATGACAAAAGTCTCAGCGAAGCAAATAGCCTACAAGCTGTCGCTTATATGGTCTTAGGACTCGTAGTCTTGATATTCAGTGCAGAAGCACTTGTAGCCGCAGCTTCATCTATAGCTGAGGCTCTTGACGTTTCTGCGGCGGTTATCGGCCTTACCGTCGTTGCGCTTGGCACTAGTCTTCCCGAATTAGCTGCATCGGTGACCTGCGCCCTGAAAGGTCACCATGATCTTGCGATAGGCAATATCGTTGGATCGAACATTCTGAATTTACTTGCAGTGCTTCCTTTTCCCGGTTTGTTTGCAGCAGGTGCAATCGAGCCTGCTCTCCTCTATCGAGACTTTGTGGGCGTACTTATACTCACGTTAATGTTGGCCTTCTTCTGCTATACGGCAGTGAAAAGGGGAAAAATGATCAGCCGATTCAATGGTGCCGTTTTCATGTCGCTCTATATTGGCTGGTTTAGCGTCATGCTTTACCAAATTTAAACAGACTCTCTTCATAGTAGTCTGGCGCACTCTGCTAAGGTATGATCTGTTCACTATGATTCCCGATTCCCCCTTTATTTCAAGCGCTCTTAGAACTATAGAAATTGAGAGCCGAGCCATCTTGGAACTGCTCAATCGTATCGATGCCGATTTCGTAAAGGCCTGCGAGATCATATTGGCCAACGAAGGGCGCGTAGTAGTGATCGGCATGGGCAAGTCCGGTCATATTGGCAAAAAAATAGCCGCCACACTTGCCAGTACAGGCACAACAGCCATGTACGTGCACCCAGCTGAGGCAAGTCACGGCGATATCGGTATGATAACTACTCGTGATGTTGTGCTTGCGATATCCAATTCAGGCACCACAGAAGAAATACTATCCCTGCTGCCAGCGCTGAAACGAAAGGGTATTCCCTTAGTTAGTCTAACCGGTGATAAACAGTCCGAATTAGCCAAGGCCGCATCAGCTAACCTCGATGCCAAAGTGAATGAGGAGGCCTGCCCACTTGGGCTAGCTCCAACATCGAGCACAACCGCCGCATTGGTGCTTGGCGACGCATTGGCCATGGCCTTGCTAGAAGCTAGAGGCTTTACCCGTGATGACTTTGCCATCTCTCATCCAGGTGGAAATCTTGGCAGACGCCTATTAATAAAAGTTCGCGATGTTATGCACTCTGGCGATGCTATTCCGAAAGTCATGAGCGGCACGTCTCTCCCGATAGCCCTACTTGAAATGAGCAGCAAAGGCTTTGGACTAACGACTATAATAGGTGAAAGCGGAAATCTTCTTGGCGTTTTCTCTGATGGCGATTTGCGACGCACCATAGATTCCGGCAAGAACATACAAGAAATCACCATAGACGAAGTCATGTCGCCAAGCTTTAAATACATAAACGCGAATGCCCTAGCAGCGGAAGCCGCTATGATAATGCAAGAGTCGAATGTCTATGTGCTTATCGTTAAGAGTGATTCTCAGCCTGTCGAGGGTATGCTAAAAATGCATGACCTACTCCAGTCGAATGTAATTTAGCCTGGGGTAGCACGTGCATTTTAGTGACAATGAAGGACATTCAATCGAATCAGCTAGCAAAATTAGACTATTGCTGCTCGATGTTGACGGCATCCTAACCGATGGCAAGATTTATTTCTCCAATTCGGGCGAAGAAAGCAAAGCCTTTCATAGCCTAGACGGCCACGGCATTAAAATGCTAATACGCGCAGGCATTCCTGTTGGAATTATCACTGGACGAGAATCTAATATCGTTACTAACCGCGCCTCCGATCTGGGCATAGATATTCTTTATCAGGGCCGAGAAGACAAAATCGATGCGCTCAGAGAAATAATTGCGAATACAGGAATCCCAGCGGACGCAATTGCCTATGCGGGGGATGACCTGCCTGACCTACCCGTGCTGCGTGCCGTTAGATTGAGCTTTTCAGTGCCGGGAGCCCACCCCGACCTGAAAAGCGCGGTAAACGCTATTACCACATGCTCTGGCGGTGAAGGTGCTGTTAGGGAAATCACTGATTTCATCTTAAGCTCACAAGCCAATCTCTAGTCTTTTTTCAGCGCTAAGTCCTAATGGATCGCCCGAAAATTTGGACAGTAATCGAAAAATTCGTGTTAGGCTTTAACTACTTGCAACCAATCCTAGGCGCTCGCAAATTATGCAAAAAATAGGACTCATCATTGTTCCAGGGATAATCACGATAACCTTATTCGTCGGCATAAATTCGTTCGAAACCCTTAGCAATGAAGTAGACGCCCGCATCACAAACTTAGACTTCAATGCTTACTCTGAAGGCATCAATACGATACTTTACGATACCGAAGGCAATATAAATTATACTCTACAGGCAGAGCGCCAAGTTCACTATAATGATGACAGCACTGAGCTAGAGAAGCCGTTTATCCGTGTGCATCAAAAACGCGATTCACGCTGGAGCATCGTGGCAAATTCCGGCAGAATTCTTGCCTCCAAAACGACTGCCGATGGAGCATTTAAAAGAATAGAACTAAACGGTGATGTTCAAGTCTACAGCCTCGATGAGTTTGGCAATAGAACAGTTATGTCTACTGAATTCTTGACACTGAACATGAAGTCAGAAATTTTAGAGACTGATCATCCGGTATTAATTATAACATCAGCGCTACAACAATCGTCCATAGGAATGGTAGCTAAACTCAGAACTGACGAAATCAATTTTCTGCGTGAAATTAAAGGCCGGTATGACCAAGCAAAAAATTAGGGAGGACTCGGCATTGAGACTGATATTGCTCATCATTCTTGGCTGCCTGTCTATTACAAATTCTTTCTCGCTAGAGGCCGATAAGGATCAGGAATTACTGTTTAGCGCAGACGGCGGCTCGCACATGAGCATCGAAGGCGACAACCGTTTATTGAAGATGTCTAACAATGTTATAATTACGCGAGGCACTATGGTAATTCGCGGAGACACTGCCACAATCAGAAGCATAATCAGCAACGGAGAAGTCAGCAAGATTACTGTCGTTGGCACGCCAGTGTATTATGAACAGCAACTTGATTCTAACGATGAACCGGTGAAGGGCTCAAGCAATAGCATCTCGTTTTACACAGATGAAGACGATGGCACTAGTGTAGTCGAACTCATTGGAGAGGCGGTTATAAAATCACCTACATCTAATTTCAAGTGCAGCGCGATCATTTACATCGCCGAGCAAGACCTCATCCGTGATACAAAAGGTCCTTGCAGCGGCGCATTTAACACCTTGAATTGATAAGTATATGTTAGAAGTTAAAAACCTTGCTAAAAGCTATAAAAAGAGAGAAGTCGTGCACGACGTCTCTCTTTCAATACATCAGGGTGAAATCGTAGGGCTATTAGGCCCCAACGGAGCTGGCAAGACCACCTGCTTCTATATGATCGTAGGGCTAGTAGCCGCCGATAAGGGAAAAGTTCTTCTAGGAGGCGACGACATCACAGATGCCCCTATGCATAAACGAGCTAGCCATGGCCTCGCATATTTACCACAAGACTCCTCCATTTTTCGTACGCTGAGTGTTCAAGATAATATTTTTGCAATTTTAGAAACACGCAAAGACATTAGTAGCGCTGAGAAACGCGGCAAACTGGAATCGCTTCTCAAAGAATTCAACATACAACATATTCGGCACAATAAGGGCATGAGCCTTTCTGGCGGTGAGCGCAGGCGAACAGAGATTGCGCGAACACTTGCTACTGATCCAAAATTCATTTTGCTAGACGAACCATTCGCCGGAGTAGATCCAATTTCTGTGAGCGATATTAAACAGATTATTCAGCATCTCAAGGCACGCAACATTGGGATACTCCTCACTGATCACAATGTTCGTGAAACCTTAGACATTTGTGAAAAGGCTTACATTGTGAGCGAGGGACAAATCATCGCCGAAGGAAATGCAACAGCCATTTTGTCAAATGAAAAAGTTAGAAAAGTTTATCTTGGCGATCAGTTTCAAATATAGTTCAGTATTAGCGCAGACAAGCAGTCCCAGCATCAATCCTTTATCAAAAATTCACAGTTAATTGCAGCAATCCATCGCAAATATATGCCGAAAAGGCTATGCAGAGAAGGCATGAACCTTGCTATAATCTAGGGGGAATTACTCAACTCCAAGAGTTCAAACATTACTAGATTTCTCCTTCGGACTTAAGATGCGCTCTTCATGAAACTTTCGCTTCAGCTCAAGCTAGGTCAGCAACTGACCATGACTCCTCAGCTCCAGCAAGCTATTCGACTTCTGCAACTCTCAACGCTCGATCTTCAGCAAGAAATTCACCAAGCAATTGAATCAAACCCGATGTTGGAGCTAATCGAAAATAGTGAAGAAGATGAAACCTTCACCCCCGCAGATAGCTCTACTACTACCGACCCGAAAGTAGCCACAAACGCAGAATCGGGCACGACTACCCAAGACAATGCCGAATTAAATAGTGACGACAATGATTGGCAAAACGATATCCCCAGCGATCTTGGCGTGGATACACATTGGGACGACATCTACCCAGGCACTTCGTCACAATCAAGCTCCTTCGATGGAGATTCTTCTGACTTTGAGTCCCGCACCAGTGCCGACGGCACACTTCAAGACCACCTCCTCTGGCAGCTTAATCTAACCCATATGTCTGAGAAGGACTCTTCGATCGCGCTCGCAATTATTGATGCGATCGATAACAACGGCATGCTCACTGCAGATCTAGAGTCGATATGCAGTGGCTTCGATAGCGATTTAGAAATAGAAATCGACGAGATCCTCGCCGTTCTCCACCGCATCCAGCAATTCGATCCTATTGGTGTCGGTTACAGAAATCTCTCAGAATGCCTCATGCTGCAGCTTGTGCAGATCGATTCTCCAGAGAATGCGAAAGCCGTTAACAATGCCAAACTGGTGATTAGCGAGCATATAGATCTCCTCGGCAATAGAGACTATGCACAGCTCATGCGCCGAACGAAGCTCAAGGAGAGCGAGTTAAGCGAAGCTATTACCATTGTAGAGAGCTTGAATCCTAGACCGGGTTCAAGTATCTGCCCGCCTTCAACTAGCTACGTAGTTCCAGACCTGATGGTGAGCAAGGACAGTACTACAGGGAAATGGAAAGTCGAGCTAAACCCCGAAACAGCACCAAAAATACGTATCAACAGTGGTTATGCCTCCCTCGTAAAGCGCGCCGACACCAGCGATGATAATAATTATTTGCGCAACAACTTACAGGAGGCCAAGTGGTTCATAAAAAGCCTGCAAAGTCGTAACGAAACATTAATGAAGGTCTCTACACGCATAGTCGAACATCAAAAAGGTTTCCTCGAGTATGGCGAAGAAGCGATGAAGCCATTAGTGCTCCATGATATCGCCGAGGCCGTTAGCATGCACGAATCAACAATTTCGCGCGTCACTACTCAGAAATACATGCACACACCCAGAGGCATCTTTGAGTTAAAATACTTCTTTTCGAGTCATGTTTCCACCAAGGGTGGAGGAGAGTGTTCCTCCACGGCAATTCGCGCGATAATCCGTAAGCTGGTCGCTGTGGAGAATACAAAAAAGCCACTGAGTGACAGCAAGATAACCAACCTCTTAGAGGAGAAAGGTATCAATGTAGCTAGGCGTACAATAGCCAAATATAGAGAGTCGCTCTCTATTCCGCCTTCTAATGAACGCAAACGACTGGCAAGATAAATAACTGAACCGGAAATTCTACCCGAAGCAATAATCACCAAAAATTAGAGAACGTACAGCAATGCAATTAGAAGAGATACTCAGTCCTGAACGCTGTCACTGCCGAATCGAAGGCGTAAGTAAGAAGAGAATACTAACTAAGATCAGCGAAATTGCTTCAGAAAATATCGATTCATTGGAGGTCGGTGAAGTATTCGATGCACTAATGGCTCGCGAACAGCTTGGTACGACGGGACTCGGAAATGGCATAGCCATTCCTCATTGTCGCCTCGCTCCCTGCGAAAATATTATTGGGGTGTTAATAACCCTCGATGAGCCTGTTAACTTTGATTCTTTAGACGGCAAACCAGTGGATATAATGTTTGTCTTGCTTGTTCCTCGTGAAGAAAACGATGAACATGTGCGCACTCTCGCCGAACTCGCCACTTTATTCAATGATCAGGATTTTTGTCACACAATACGACATACTAATGATCACGAAGACTTGTACAATATCGCTATCACTTACTAAGAGCCTCTGCATTCATCTGAGACTTATTAATACTACAACGCCTTACCCAAAACGGGTTGACTTGGATGAAGCTAACCATTATCAGCGGCAGATCTGGCTCCGGAAAAAGTACAGTACTGCATATCCTTGAGGATCGAGGCTACTATTGCATCGACAATCTACCAGCAAGTTTGCTGCCAGCCCTTGCGGATCGTATCAGCAATGACGATACACACCTTCCCAATGTAGCCGTCAGTATTGATGCGCGCAATATTTCTGCTGACTTACAACAAGCACCTGCAATAATAAGCGAATTACAGGCACGAGAATTACCCACAGAGATAATATTCCTCGATGCCAACAGCCAAACCCTGCTAAGGCGATTCAGCGAGAGCCGTCGAAAACATCCTTTAAGCAACGAGTCTACCGACTTGTGCAAAGCAATCGATATCGAATCAGCATTGCTCAAATCGATTTCCGTGATGGCAAATTTCGTTATAGATACCAGCAACATGTCCCTTCATCAACTAAGGGACTTAGTAAAGAACCGCCTGCTGGAGAACAACGGAACCAGAATGGCACTGCTATTCCAATCCTTTGGTTTTAAGAACGGCGTCCCTGTAGACGCAGATTTAGTCTACGATGCTCGTTGCCTACCCAACCCTTATTGGGACATAGCACTTAGATCGCTGACCGGGCTTCACGTCGATGTTGCTAAATTTTTCGACTCTCAAGAGGAAGTTCAAGAAATGGCCGATGATATAACGGATTATTTGGAGAAATGGCTACCGAAGTATGAAAGCAATAATCGCAGTTATATCACTGTTGCTGTAGGCTGCACCGGAGGCCAACATCGTTCAGTCTACATTGGCGAAAAGTTGAAAAAATATTTTTCATCTAAGATCAAGAATGTGCAAATACGTCATCGCGATCTTGGCTGACAACGAAAGCAATCTAAACGACTCGATTGAAAACAAGACATGTTGAAAGAAAAGACTACAATTATTAACAAAACCGGATTGCATGCTCGAGCCGCAGCCAAGTTAGTTCAATTAACTGGCGGTCTGGAAAGCACGGTCCAGATTGGCCACGAAAAAATGGTCGACGGAAAGAGCATCCTCTCACTGATGATGCTTGCTGCAGTTCAGAGCACCGAGCTCTCGGTAGAGGTCGACGGCCCTGATGAAGAGCAAGCTATGTCGGCCATACTCACCCTGATTCAGAATCGCTTTGACGAGCCCGAATAGCAATTCATTCCCACCCTGGATTCTCCCTTTTCTCTCTGCGCCCTCAAATTCATCGACATAGCCATCCTCTCAGCTTGTTTAAGTTCTATTAGAAAGCGTTTGGCTGTAGAATCAAGTTCCCGCTTTGGCGCTCGCGATGCCCGCCTCTATCACTTTCTATTTAGGCCGGATTCGCAATCACTTAACGAACCTCAAACTGAGCATAGGGCCAAGCAATAATATGTCTCAACCCAAGGAATCTCAATCCCAAGAAACTGTCGCACTTGAACTCAATCAAGCGCTGGGCAGCGGCTCACTCTATGAGGTTCGGCAGCTTTTAAAATCGCTGCCTAGCGCGGGCATTGCACATCTTCTTGAATCTTCTCCTCCAAAGGCACGTAAAGTCCTCTGGCAGTTAATCGACAAAGACGCCGAAGGTGAAGTCCTGCAAGATCTGAACGAGGATCTCCAATCCGAATTTCTTAGCGAGCTAAATGCCCAGCAAGTAGTAAAGCTGACCGAGGGTCTAGAAACCGACGATCTCGCTGATATTCTACAACAACTGCCCAACCAGGTGACCGTAGAAGTTTTACGTGCGATGGATGAACAAGACCGGCAGCGTGTCGAATCCATTTTATCCTTCAATGAAGACACAGCTGGCGGCTTGATGAATACGGATACGATCACCGTGCGGCGCAGCCACACTTTGGAACTCGTACTGCGTTATCTCAGACGCCACAAAAGCCTTCCTGAGATGACAGACAATATCCTTGTAGTAGACCGAGAGGATAAGTTCTTGGGCATATTGCCGCTTCAAAAACTTTTAGTTTCAGATCCGAATACAACTGTTAGAGACATAATGCGCGAAGATATCGATGCCATACCAGTCTATATGAGCGCAACTCAGGTAGCGCAATTGTTCGAGCGACATGATTGGGTCTCCGCTCCCGTCGTGGATTCGCATGGCAAACTGGTGGGTCGTATCACAATCGATGATGTTGTAGATGTCATCAAGGACAACGCCGAACACACATTGATGAGTATGGCTGGTCTCGATGAAGAAGATGATAGCTTTGCACCCATTCTGAAAACTGCGAGACGCCGCGCACTTTGGCTCGGCGTAAATCTAATGACAGCTGTTTTGGCCTCCGGTGTAATCTTTCTATTCCAGGACACCCTCGACCAGGTTGTCTACCTCGCCGTACTCATGCCCATCGTTGCCAATATGGGTGGCGTAGCTGGCACACAGACTCTCACGCTAGTTATCCGAAGCCTTGCTCTTGGACACATCAGTCAATCCAATAGTCGCTGGTTATTAGTCAGAGAACTTGGTGTGGCCGGCTTGAACGGGGCAGCATGGGCGATTGTTATAGCAGCAATCACGTTCGCTTGGTACAGAGATTTACCACTCAGCTTAGTTATAGCTGCAGCCATGATGATCAATCTCTTCGTGGCAGCTCTGGCCGGCGCCTATCTTCCACTATTCTTAAATCGCATAAAGGTCGACCCAGCCCTTGCTGGGTCCGTCGTACTGACCACAGTAACCGACTCAGTTGGTTTCTTCGTGTTCCTCGGTTTGGCACAACTCTTTTACTTATAAAACTATGAAATTTGAACCTAATACAGAGTTAGATCTACCGAGCAAGACACAGCTCAAGCAAGACGCCACCGATTTGCAACAACTTGGTCAGAAGCTGACCACCTATAGCTCTGCGATCTTAAGAAAACTACCGTTAAATGAGGTATTAATATCTGCCATCGAAGAATACAATCGACTACCCAATAGCCATGGCGCACGACGTCGTCAGCTACAATTCATCGGCAAGCTGATGCGTGATCTCGACTATGACGCGATAATCAAAGCCATAGAGAATTTAGAAAATGGCCACCTAAGGAAGAAAAAGAAGCCCTCCACAGTTAAGCTGCTGTGCGAGGCCATATTGAAATCTGGCGATGCAGAAATAAATGCGGCGCTGGAACAATACCCTCAACTCGAACGACAAACCATCCGCCAGCTCTATCGCGAATACAATCGCGCAGCGGAAAAAAATCGCGGCAAGTTTAAGATCAAACTACAAAATTACCTGCAACAGCTAATCTTAGTCAGCGATTCGAACTGAAAGCCTAGTTGGTATAAGCGATCTTAATCATAATCATTCAATTATATAATTGGTCTTTTGCGGTTTCTTCGTAAGGTGATAAACTACTGTAACTAATAGATTTCGCTGGCTCATCAAGAGCGCAAGCAACACTACAATAAAAACAAGAGAATGCCCATGTCTGACTCAAGCGCTC
>Ga0308013_10000704_pt1 | contig 16845 bp, 11 predicted proteins | sample Neamet181_FD_203131 | JGI IMG/M metagenome (GOLD analysis project Ga0308013, IMG submission 203131) | Marine microbial communities from water near the shore, Antarctic Ocean - #181 | ecosystem: Environmental > Aquatic > Marine > Unclassified | place: Southern Ocean | collected 2014-07-25
CTAACAGGTCTACCTTATTAATGACCAGCCAGCGCTCCTTCTGGGCGAGCGTTGAACTAAATTTTGCCAGCTCCTTTATAATCTGCTCCGCGTTGTCCACCGGATTACTACCATCAGCCGGCAAGGCATCGACTAGATGGACGAGTAGGCGGGTTCGAGACAGATGCTTCAGAAATCGAAATCCAAGCCCAGCACCTTCCGAGGCGCCCTCGATAAGCCCAGGAATATCAGCCATCACAAAGCTACGCTCCATGCCAAGGCTTATCACGCCGAGGTTGGGCACTAGAGTTGTAAACGGATAATCAGCGACCTTTGGAGTGGCTGCGGACACGGAGCGGATGAGCGTCGATTTACCAGCATTTGGGAATCCAAGTAGACCCACATCAGCCATGAGACGAAGCTGAAGCTGCAGCTTTCTCATCTCTCCGGGCTTGCCCTTCGTCGTCTTACGCGGCGCTCTATTGGTACTAGATTTAAAGCGAATGTTGCCCATTCCATGAAAACCACCCTTCGCCACCATGACTGGTTGATCTGGCACACTGAGATCCGCAATCAGTTCCTCAGTATTTACATCTATAACTGTGGTGCCGAGCGGCACTCTAACTAGCAAATCATCACCACCTCGACCGGTACAATGTCTCCCCTGCCCAGGAGCACCAGACTGAGCGCGATAACGAGGCTGAAAACGGAAATCCACCAAAGTATTCAGAGAAGCATCGGCCTGCATGAAAACATTACCGCCATCGCCACCATCCCCACCATCGGGGCCTCCGCGCTCAACATATTTTTCGCGCCGGAAACTCAAGGCACCACTTCCTCCGTTGCCTGCTTCTACTACAATTTCTGCTTCATCTACAAATTTCACGATGTGCTCATTTTGTGCATTGAGAAATCAACCCGCCGGAGCGAGACGATACCGCATTGAATGATGACTATTTCATAAACTAAAAAGCCCCGTCGAACGACGAGGCTTTTTAGTAACGAACTAATTTACTAGGCCACTTCGATGCTCACGAATTTTCGGTTATGAGGGCCTTTTACAGCGAACTTCACAACACCATCAGCCTTGGCGTAAAGGGTATGGTCTTTCCCACACCCTACATTCACACCAGGATGGAAACGAGTGCCGCGCTGGCGCACGATAATATTTCCTGCGATAGCGACTTCGCCACCATACTTCTTAACACCTAGTCGTTTCGATTCCGAATCACGACCATTATTAGTACTACCACCTGCTTTCTTATGTGCCATTACCTAACTCCGAGCCTTAAGCTGTAATTCCAGTAATCTTAACTTCTGTAAACCACTGGCGATGACCCTGTTGCTTACGCGAGTGCTTACGACGATTAAACTTGATAATCGTAACTTTGTTAGCTCGGCCCTGCTTAACGACTTCCGCAGTAACCTTGCTGCCTGCAACATATGGCGTACCGATCTTCACAGACTCGCCTTCGCCAACCATCAGAATATTGTCGAAACTTACTTCTTCCCCAGTAGCGGCTTCCAGTTTCTCAAGCCGAAGAACTTCTCCCTCTTCGACTCTGTGTTGCTTACCACCACTCTTAATAACCGCGTACATAATTCTCTCCGATACCGCCTTTTGAATGAGAAGGTTACCCACTCCCACAGGGGCCGGGATTCTACGGGAACGGCCCCTTCGAAGCAAGAAGATTTGCCATTGAAAGTTGGACAGGAACCGTCAGCCAGAGCCCGTATTTAGCTGCTCTGCGTATTTGGGCCGGTGCTAACGGCCCGAAGCCTTTACCTGCAGCCCTAGCCAGCTTGACAGCGCCCATTTCGCTCCATAGCATGCGTGATCACGGAGATGTCCTCAAATTAGACTTGCTTCCAGACCAATGTCCGGGAAATTAACAGAAAAGTGCCTATGTATCAGCAAATTCGATCAGTTGTCGAAGCCGACTTTAAGGCCGTAGATAAATTCATTGTGGACCAGCTCTACTCGAATGTGCCACTAGTTGAAAATATTGGCCATTATATTGTTGAAGCTGGAGGCAAACGCATGCGCCCTCTCCTTGTTCTCCTCGCTGCTAAAACCTGCAAAACCAACAATCAACAGCATATAGCACTAGCATCGGTGATCGAATTCATCCATACCGCAACCCTGCTGCACGATGATGTCGTCGATATGTCGTCATTGCGCCGTGGACGACCAACAGTTAACGAAGAATGGAATAACCCTTCAAGCGTTCTCGTGGGCGATTTCATCTACTCTAGGGCATTCCAGATCCTGGTGACACTCGGCAGCATGAAAATCATGAAAATTATCGCCGACACCACTAATAAAATCGCAGAGGGTGAGGTTCTGCAGCTAATAAGCAAGAACAACCCAAACCCGACTGAACAAAACTATATGCAGGTTATTCAAAATAAAACGGCGATCTTGTTTCAGGCAGCTGGACAGTGTGGAGCAATCTTATCAAACGCCTCCGTTGAAGAAGAACTAGCTCTGAAGAACTTTGGCATGCACTTGGGCACCGCCTTTCAGCTCATTGACGATGTTTTGGACTACGACGGGGACAGTGAATCCCTAGGCAAGAATATTGGTGATGACCTTGCCGAAGGAAAACCCACGCTTCCCCTCATTTATGCTCTAGAGCATAGCACCGAAGAACAGGCTCTGTTGATTAGGCAAGCGCTCGCCGATGAAAATCTGCAAACTAAAAGACTGAGTCAAGTAATCGAGATCGTGAAGGGTTGCGGCGCACTCGATTACACTCGCCAGCTCGCCAAGTCAGAGTGCGTTCAGGCACTTGCTTGCCTCGACTTGTTACCTCCTTCAGAGTATCGCGATGCCTTGACAAAGATGGTGGAATTCTCCAATACCCGCAGTAATTAATCTAAGTTTTTAGACACACCATCCAAGCTGATTCTGTGCTCTAGTTGCTCAAAGAAAAACCTACCGAAATGCCCAGAAAATTGGACAGACTACATGGCCGGATAATTTGGCCCACCGCCACCTTCCGGCACCACCCAGTGGATGTTTTGCGAGGGATCCTTAATATCACAAGTCTTACAATGCACACAGTTCTGCCCGTTAATCTGAAATCTACTACTCCCATCTGCTTCTTCAATAACCTCATACACACCTGCAGGGCAATAGCGTTGTGCCGGCTCATCAAAGAGAGGTAGATTGCGCTCAATAGGAATAGAAGAGTCTTTTAACTGAAGGTGGCAGGGTTGGTCTTCCGCGTGATTCGTATTCGATAAAAAAACCGAAGACAATTTATCGAAGCTGATTTTCCCGTCAGGTTTCGGATACGAAATTTCAGGGCTCTCTGCCGCCGATTTCATTTCCGCATAGTCTTGTGACTTGTCATGAAATGTCAACGGGAACTTACCGAAAAAAATATTTTGCTCAATAAAAGTTAACGCACTACCTAGCCAAAATCCAAACTTGTGCATTCCCGAGCTAAAATTGCGTGCCTTGTGAAGCTCATCATGGAGATCAGAATTCGCGAAACGCGTCGTGTAATCAACCAGCTCTTTTTCTATTGACTCGGTATTCAGAGCCGCGAACAAAGTTTCTGCCGCAATGATTCCCGACTTCATGGCGGTATGGCTACCCTTGATCTTGGCAGCATTCAACGTGCCTGCATCGCAACCGATTAGCAGCCCGCCGGGGAATGTCATCTTAGGCAAGGAGTTAAGGCCGCCCTTGATAAGTGCTCTAGCACCGTAGCTTAATCTCTTCCCACCTTTTATATATTGCTTGATAGCAGGGTGTTGCTTGAATTTCTGAAACTCATCGAAGGGGCTAATGTGTGGATTCTGATATCCGAGGTCGACAATGAGACCGAGGGAAACCTGATTGCCTTCTAGGTGATACAGGAATCCGCCGCTTGTCGCTGCAAAACTATCTTTTATCATGGGATAGCCTACCGTATGCACAACTAGGCCTTCCTTGTGTTGCTCCTCTGGAATCTCCCAAACTTCCTTGAGGCCGAGTCCATAGTGTTGCGGGTCACTGTCTTTGTCGAGTTGAAATTTACTGATTAATTCCTTGCCCAGATGGCCGCGACAGCCCTCGGCCAAAATCGTGTACTTAGCATGAAACTCGAATCCCGGTTCGAAGGAAGCTTTCTGCTCGCCGTTGGCATCGACACCCATATCTCCTGTCGCAACGCCTTTAACACTGCCATCTTCATTGTAGAGAATTTCTGCAGCCGCAAAGCCCGGAAAAACTTCCGCTCCTAGCTCCATCGCCTGTTCGGCCAGCCAGCGGCAGAGATTGCCTAGTGAGACAATATAGTTGCCATCGTTGTGCATCAGCCTGGGAACAAATAGTCCTGGGAACTTGAAGGACTTCTCGGCTGAAGGCAAATAGTAGACATCGTCTCCCGTTACGGCCGTATTTAGAGGAGCACCTCTTTCTTTCCAGTCTGGAAACAATTCATTGAGAGCCGAAGGTTCGAATACTGCGCCGGAAAGAATATGGGCACCTACTTCTGAGCCCTTTTCTAGCACACAGACCGAAAGCTCCTTCTCCGCCTCCTTCGCCATCTGCAAGAGTCGACATGCCGTGGACAACCCTGCCGGCCCACCTCCGACAATAACTACATCGACTTCCATTGATTCACGTTGCATTTAAAACCTCTGGCCTACCTAAAGACGCAATCAAGCTATTTGGATTTGTCACCTGGCTTCAGCATTCACTCTGGGCCCACTTCGTTTGCAGGGCGTCATTATCCTCAATTCCCAGGACAAGCGCAAAGCAGCACTAAATCAGGTGCATTACAAAATGTTACACATAAGACACTACAGCCAATTCTCTAGCTGGTCGACTATGTGCATACTTACGCCCAATTTCGCTCTGGAGATGCATATAAGTGCATAATTTAGAGCTAATAAAATACTATCCCTCGGAGTCTTGTATGTGCTGTAACTCAGTCCCCAATCGTCTTCTTTCGTTCGTCTTGCTCTTAAGCGGAGTCATATTCTCCGCTCCCGCGCAGCCACAAGAAGCCATGACTGAAGGCTCTACAGTCACCTACCCTGCTGACTTCTTTGCACAATATGAGCCTTTCTCGGTAAACGATATGCTCGATCGAATTCCAGGTATCAGCACGGCTCGTGGCGGTGGCGGAGATAATGGCGGCCCTGGCAGCTCCGGCAGCTCTAGTCGACGAGGTCTAGGCCTTGGCGGCGACCAGATCTTGATCAACGGACGCCGCACAACGGGCAAGGAGAACGAAGGCAATAGCCAGCTCAGTCGGATACCAGCAAACCAGGTCCAATATATCGAGATCATCCGCGGCACTTCCGGCGAACTCGATGTTCGCGGTGGCAGTCAAGTCATCAATATTGTGCTGCTCGAAGCCGAAAGCAGCACCTCCATCGCCTATGAGATCAACGCCGACCATCTTCATGATGGTGAACTAAAACCCGGAGGAAGGTTTTCACTCACGGGCCAACGCGGCGCGCTGGACTACCTTTTTAGTGCCGAGTCCGAGCCGCGATGGGAAAGACGCAAAGGGTATGAGAACAGCTTCTTGGCTGACGGAACTCCAAACGACTATGTCAGCCGAGTTACCACTACCGATTCACAGCCTCTAGTATTCAGCGCTAACCTCGGTTACGAATTCGGAGGAAATGATATAGCCCATATCAACGTCCAGCTTGAAGACAGAGATGCCCCTTCTATAATTGAAAGAACCATTTTTAACTTTGTGGACGTGCCGAGAAAAGACACGGTGCAATTCGACGACACGAATCAAATCAGTGAATTTTGGGAAATCGGTGGTGACTATGAGCACACCTTCGCCAACAATGCGCGCTGGAAAACCCTCTTCATCGGAAACAATAAAGAAGTCGATAGCATACGCGAACGCTTTAATGTTGGCGCCACAGCTCGTGAGAAGGATCTATTCCTCGCTAATTTCAATCGCTATCAAGAGAGGATTATTCGCAGCTCCTATTCCTTCGCATTCTCTGGCAGTCAGAATATCGAGGTTGGCATAGAGCGAGCCCAAACGATTCTTGATTCCTCTCTACAACTCGGCTTGTTATCCAGCACTCAAATGGCCTCACAGGACTTCGGCGGATTGTCAGAGGTAAGCAATACGAATGCCACGGTAAAGGAACTTCGCTACGAATCATTCATCATTCATAATTTACAAATTAATAGCCGCATGTCGCTTGAAAGCACATTAATTATAGAGACTTCGGAGATTTCACAATCTGGAGATGTCAGTAAGAAACGCGACTTTGATTTCATTAGGCCAAAAGTAGACTACCGTTTTGATTTAACACCATCACTACAATTTCGTGCGACCGTAGAGAAAAATGTTTCGCAGTTAAGCTTCAATGACTTCACCGCAAATACCAATTCGGGTGATGAGGATCAAAACACAATCGCTGGAAATCCTGAACTACGGCAGGAACAGTCCTGGCGCTATGACCTAAATCTTGAATACCGCTTTAACGACGATAATGGTGTTATCAGTTCGAATATCTACTACCACGACCTCGAAGACGTCATCGATCGAGTCGATGTTTCAACGCTTACAACCATTCAGTCTGCGAATGGCAATATTGGCGACGGAGAGCGCTATGGGCTGCGCCTTAACGGCAGTCTTCGATTGAACTTTATAGGCCAACCCGGAATATTGGTAACTACAGGACTAAACCTAGAAAGCTCGAGCGTTGCCGACCCTTTCCTCGGCATCGATAGACGGCTCAGTTTTTTTAGTAACAATAGACGGGGCAGAGGTGACTACAACCTAGGATTTAGGCACGACATGCCAGAGCGCGATATAAACTATGGCTTTACCTACCGAAACAGCATCCTAGACAACAATAAGATATACGACATTAACAGAATCGAATCGTATAACTCAGACCCGTTTTCGATTTTATTTGTTGAGTATCAGGGTTGGGAAGGAATGACTCTTCGATTCGAGGCTACCAATCCCCATGAGAGTGAGCGCTGCCGTGTTCGCCTTCGCTATACCGGCGGCACGATCGCAACCGGTGTACTCAGCGAGCTAGAAGATTCCTGCAGCCACACCGGCGAGAAGTATGCGATAAAAATACGCGGCACTTTTTAGATATCGTGGCAATCTATCAAGCTAGCAGGTTACTAAAGCTCTTACATGCTAGGTCGATATCGTTTGAGTATTGGGCGATGTATAATTCCTCGCAGACTTTGAAATATGGCACTTTTGCCATCTTTACTTAACAATTTGTCACAGTATTGCAGACACCCCATCAGTATAATCATGGCCTATTAAAGCAGTAAAACGATCCATCCAACATCTCTCTAAAACTCTCAATTCGGCTAGCTGATCCTCAGAGCTGTTTCGAGATTTTAGGTTGAGCATCAAACTCGATAGAACAATGGAGCATTCCAATGACACCGCGTCTTTCTCGGCCTGAAAGGCTTGTTCGAACAAGCCTACTCGGGCTCGCCATCGCGGTTTCAAATCCGTCTTATGCGCAGCAAGCAGATGACCTAACAAACGATGAGTCTACGATAGTCTACGAGGCTGGCTTCTTTGCCGAATACTCACCGGTGTCTGTCAACGATATGATTGACCGCATTCCGGGCATCAGCCTTGCACTAAACAATAGCAACAATAGAAGCGGTAATAGTCGCGGCCTCGGTTCCGGGGAAGGCGAAATTCTCATCAATGGTCAGCGCACGACTGGCAAGAGCAATGAGGGTCGTAGCCAACTCAGTCGTATAGCGGCAGATCAGGTTGGCTACATTGAAATTATACGTGGCACCTCTGATGAAATGGATATTCGTGGTGGCGGACAGGTCATTAATATTGTGCTACTCGACGCAGAATCGCGCTCCAGCATTTCCACCGAAGTCAACGTGGATCGTCTACATGACGGCACCCTCGATCCCGGCGCTAAATTTTCTTATACCGGCCAGACAGGCGCACTTAATTACCTTTTACACCTCGAAGCCGAACCACGATACGAGAACCGGTTTACTAATGAATCCAGCGCTAATCCCGATGGCAAGTTACTGGAGACTCGATTTCAGGAAAACTTTCGCGATCAAACGGACTACGAGACTAGTTTTAATCTTGGCTACCAGTTTGAGAAAAGCATGGTGCAGTTCAATGGCCTTTACGCCCAAAGCAATCGGCCTACAGATATAAAGCGGATCATCAATGACTATTCTACAGGGACGCTTATTCCGACTCATAACCGTGAGGATGAGCAGCGTAATCGTAAAAATTGGGAAATCGGTGGTGATTACGAATATAGCTTCGACAGTGGCAGTAAGTACCGCTTCTTATTTATTTCGAACGATCGCGACTTTACCTATACAAGAGATCGATTCGACGTGCTGGCTGAATTAGAAGATAAGGATTTGTTCCTATTCTCTGCCGGCCGCGATCGCGAACACATCGCTCGCACCTCCTACACGTTCGACCTAGGCAACAACCAAGGAATGGAGATTGGCGTCGAGGGCTCGCAGACAATACGTGATTCAGACCTGCGTTTAGGATTATCAGGCTCTGGCATCACGTCAGACGCCCACGGTGGACTCGTACCACAAGTCATTAGTAATGCGACTTCAACGGTTGAGGAAATACGCTTCGAAAACTTTGCTATCCACAATTGGCAGATCAACGACCGCATGTCCATAGAAAGCTCATTGATCTATGAAACCTCGACGATTAAACAGTCCGGAGACGTGGCTAACGACCGAGATTTTTCTTTTGTTCGCCCCAAGCTTGACTACCGCTTCGACATCACGAGATCCCTACAGCTCCGGACAACAATTGAGAAGACTATTTCACAGCTGAGTTTTTCCGACTTCAGCGCCACGTCCGACAACTCAGACGATGACCAGAACACTCAGGCCGGTAACCCCGAAATTGGGCAAGAACAAGCCTGGAACTATGAGGTGAATTTGGAATTTCGCCTACCCAACAATATTGGCGTGTTGAATACCGAGCTATACTATCGAGACCTGACTGATGTCATAGATCGCATCGATGTTTCTCCTAGCTCAACCGACCTGCAGTCCGCGCGCGGCAACATTGGAGATGGCAAACGCTACGGCGCCAACTTCGACGCCAGCACACGCCTCAACTACCTCGGCGCTCCTGACGCGCTACTCTCACTTGGAATTAGCCTGCAAGACTCGCAGGTAATAGACCCCTTCCTTGGCACGGAACGACGCTTGCGCAGAAATGGTCGCTGGTTCGGCCGCGCTAATTTCAGGCATGACATCACTAAATATAACTTCAGTTACGGTTTCCGTTACTTTAATTTTGCACGCGATGGGAGTGGCCTGACGCAGATCGACATCTTTGATACAGAAACCGATATTGGTGAATACAGTGTAAGCTTCTTCGCCGAGAAGCAGGCCTTCAACGGAATCACTTTTCGCTTCGACTTACAGAATGCCAATGACCAGAGCCGCTGTAGGAAAAGAGTTCGCTATATCGGCGCGACTGTCGCTGGAATTATAGAAGAGGTAGAAGACTCCTGCTACGGCACCGGCGTAAAGTATGCCTTAAAGGTTAGACAAACGTTCTAGGTTATCTCTGAATGTTTGTCGAAAATTTTATTAGCGCAGATAATTAGACGTGAAACGAAAATGCTAACGCCTAGTTTAGGTGCCGATTCAGGCTGCCCGACTAGAAGTAGCGGAAGTTAACCCGGGCGAACATTCATGGCGGCTGCTTAAAAACAATAAGGGGTTATTTAGTTGGCAGCTATCTTGGTAAATACCATCATGTGCTGCCAAGGCAGAAAATCTAGCGTGTCTGTCCATTCGAGGCCAAAAACACCCATTTCTTTCACTACCTGCTCTTCGGTCATTTTATGCAAAGGTCGAATAGGCACCGAAGAGTCTTCACCACGGTATTCGAGCAAGAATATGCGGCCTCCAACTCTAAGCGCATTATTGATCCCATCTATCATCTCGAAGGGGTGATCGAACTCGTGGTAGGCATCGACCATAATTGCGGCATCGATAGAATTAGGCGGCAAATTCGGATCGTCGACCGTGCCCATAACACCTTCGATATTCGTCACTCCGTCAGTGGCCTTGCGCTGCTCTATGATTGCCAACATCTCCGGCTGAATATCAACCGCTAGAACCTTACCCTCTGGCACCAGCTTCGCAATCCTAAAAGAAAAGTAACCTGAGCCGGCGCCTATATCAGCAACTACATGATCTCGATCCAACCCCATATTCGCGACAACTTCGTCAGGCATCTCTTCTTGAATACGGCCTGGGCGGTTAAGCCAACCTGCAGCTTGGTGTCCCATCACGAAAGAAATCTCACGCCCCATATAGAATTTACCAATGCCGGTCGTTTTGCGCTCTGGAGCTACTTCATATCCTGGGAACTCAGCAGCCTGAGCGGGATTAATGTACAGAAGTATGGAGGCGAGAATAGGTAGTATGCCGAATCGTAACTGCCTGGCTGAAATCATGGGCTGACCTTTGTATTTTACCGTGCTGATCCAACTAGCCTCAGAAACGGGAGAATGTCCGCAGAGCGGGGAATGATTAGATTGTAAATCAGCGTTGTAAGGCAAACAAGAAGCTCAGGAAACTTAGAAAAAGCTCTCTGGCTTGTGGAACAATCAGCTATGTGAGATTGAGAGTAGCTTTAAAAGTCTATATCAGCTGCTTTTGCAGTTGAAAAATTTTGTAGCAATGGCCTTCACGGCGTCTTTGCACGCAGTACAGGCACCTTTAAACTGCCCCTCCAAAATAGAAGTATATTATAGGGAAATCAACCTTCTTATAAATTATGTAGATAAATTAGTTACTTATGCTAGTATTTCGATTCAAATTTAAGACAATTCTTACATAATGGAAACAAAGTATGACGCAGGTATTGAAAGGAGTTCGGGTGCTGGATTTTGGCCGTTACATCGCAGGGCCCTACTGTGGCACTCTCTTAGGGGACATGGGCGCCGAGGTCATACGCATTGAGAAGATCGATGGCAGCGAGGATCGATTCCTTTCTCCAATAAGTAATAAAGGCGACGGAAGCCTATTCATGCAGCTGGCACGCAATAAAAAGTGTCTAACTCTCAACCCAATGAAACCTGAGGGACGCGAGATCGTCAAAAAGTTGGTCAAGACAGCTGATGTAGTAATAGCCAACCTTCCTCCAGACACACTTGAGGCAATGGGACTCGATTATGAGACTCTCAAGGCTACCAAGCCAGACATTATCCTCACCACCGTTTCTGCCTTCGGCCGCGGAGGACCTTATGCAAATCGCGTCGGCTTCGACGGACTAGGTCAGGCCATGTCGGGCGCCATGTATATGTCGGGCACCCCAGATCAACCGGTCAAGGCATACCCCCCTTATATCGATTTCGGCACTGCCAGTTTATCGGCTTTCGGCACTATGGCCGCCTTGTTCGAAAGGCAGAAGAGCGGCAAAGGGCAAATGGTAGAAGGCTCTCTATTTAACACTGCACTTACGATGATGAACGGCACTGCCATCGAGCAGAACGCCATTCAGCGTAATCGCATGGCCACAATGAACCGCTCACAGACCTCTGGGCCCGCAGACACTTTCAAGACGAAAGATGGCTGGGTATTAGTACAATCAGTTGGTGGGCCTCTATTTAAACGCTGGACAGATCTAATCGGTGAAGATCACTGGCTCGACGACCCGCGCTTTAAGGACGATATTTCTAGAGGCGACAATGGTGAATTAATCAGTGAAAGAACCGCGGCCTGGTGTGCCAAGAGAACCTCAAAGGAGGTACTCGAAGAAATGGAAGCCGCGAGATTACCAGCAGGTCCTGTGCTCTCGCCGCAGGAAGTGTTAGACGATCCACATGTTGCAGCGAAGGGTCTGTTTCAATACGTTGAATACCCTGGCCTAGAAAAGCCAGCACCTTTGATGAAGACACCTATTGAGCTATCGGAAACGCCGGGGGAAATTCGCAGTCGCCCGCCTACTCTCGGGGAGCACACAGATGAAATCATGCAGGAGCTTGGCTATAGCGTGACTGAGATCGCAACGCTGCGAGAGAAGCGAGTCGTCTAACCTTAAAAATTGATCAAGAAGAGCTCCGAAAGGGTTATTAATAAAATAGCCCGAAGATAAGTTAGAGTGCACAAATCAGTCTTCTGGCAAGGCGTAGACAATAATACTACCGGTTCGTTGCGACTCAGTGCCGGTTCTAAAGGTTAGCATCGCATTACCAGAATTCGTAGCTATGTACTGCCGCCCATCAACCTCGTAAGTCACGATACCACCACCAACCGGTGCACCGGTGTTGACGCTATGAAGAATATCTCCCGAACGCGCATCCATTATCAGCAGGTTCCCAGTTAGCTCACCACTTATAACCAAGCCGCCAGCCGTTGTCGTGACACCGGCCACCATTGGAGTAGGCGAATGATAACGCCACTTAACCTCACCTGACTCTACGTCTATGGCAGTGAGCCAACCAGTCTGCGCCTCTTCGTCTGGACTCACGGCCCCGCCCATATACATCTGACCAGGAATGTACTCAACCTTCTCAGCTGCAGTGAACTGAGCACAGTAGTCGATCGATGGTGTAATCAATAATTTCTCGCCCGGGTGATACGCTGGTCCGCTCCAAAGCACACCCCCGTATACACCAGGACAGACGAAGACCCCTTCTTGGGTTACCGGTACTTCGGCATTCAATATAGTGGTGACAGGTGTCTCATACAAAATTTCATGCGTTTTTTTATCTAACCCTCTCAGTATGCCGTCCTTTCCTACTGTCGCCACAAAGTCACGAGACACGTTGTTAATATCGACTTTCAAAACTGGACTTACCTGCGTCAAATCCCAGTCGTGATCATCATTAGGCACAAGTGACTTGTGCCAGTTAAGATCACCCGTGTGCACATCTAGTGCGATGATGTTATTGGTATAGAGGTTTTCTCCTGGGCGCAGATAGGCTGGCAGATCCGGCGCCGGATTAGTAACTGCCGCATATAACTCTCCAATTTCCAAATCCATACTAAGAGGCGTCCATATCGCCCCGCCACCGAGTGGAATATTCTCCGGGTTACCCCAAGTCTTTCCGCCGCCCGCAGCGGCCTCGGGTACGGTTAAAAATTTCCATAACTGCATGCCATCATGAATTGAGAAAGCACCAACCCAACCCGAAATTGCATTCTCACTGCCTGCCGGCCCGATCAGTATCATGTCTTCGTAAATCATCGGCGGCATGGTGAACGTCTCGCCCAACCAAGGGTCTGCGACCTGTCGTGCCCAAAGAAGATTTCCATTAGCAGAATCGAGAGCGAGCAGATAGCCATCAGCCGTGCCTCGCACCACGTAACCATCCATGATAGCGACGCCGCGATTGTTTCCCCATACCATGCGATCCTTGGGCTCCCAATCGTAGCTCCAGATTTTCTGACAAGTAGCTGCGTTAATGGCCGCTGTATGGGTCGCATTAGTCACATACATCGTGCCCTGATAGACGATGGGGCCGTTTTGCATAGTCGCGTTGGTATTCAGTTGATAAGCACAAACTTGTTGTAGCTTATTAGCATTAGACCTATCGATCTCAACTAGCTCAGAATAACGCGTGCCCTGATAATTCTGATTATGATAAAGCCAGTCCTGCGAGTTATCCGCAGCCACTAGCAGTTCATCGAACGATGGGCCGTTGCCACTCGGTTCTATTCCGTGAACGCCTTCGATGAAAGTAGCCGCACTATCTAGCACTTCGTCACCCCTAGAAATGGGTATAGCACTCAGATAGTCGTAATCATCCTTTAACTCTTCACTCCCTTGAAGGACATTATTGCTGCCGAGAATAAAGGCAAGAACATCTAGTCCATCGCCGTCAGTCAGGCTACCCGGCTCGCTTGGAGGCATTGATGTAATAATGAGATTAAACAGCTCACCAACACTAGCCCCTAGACGAGACCAGCTCTTACGAAAGGTCGCACCGACCAATTCAGGAGCCGCTGCACTATCTAGCTTCGCGCCATGACAGAGCGAACAGCGTTGTTGATATAGAATCTCTCCCCTATCGAACTGTGCCTCAGTAAAAGTGCTGGACGCCGGTGCATCGGCCGCATAACCAATCCCAGAAAAGAGAACAGAAAAAAACAGCCCAGATGCAAGAACAATTCTAGGGTTAGAAAATTTTGTTATCAATTTTATTCCTTTCAGCCTCAGCTGCTCGCAATTTTATTTGAAATTAACTAAAAGCTTTTAGGGATTGTTCAGCAACTCTAAAGCTGCAATGTACATTGCTTCGACACCAGCCTTGACTGAATTCGGATCTATTTTGAAAAAGGCAGAATGATGTGGTGGTGCATTAGCTCTACCTGCCGCTATCTCGCGCATCAAGTTAGGCGATGTGCCGCCTACAGAAAAGAAGACACCAGGAACCTTATGCTCAGTTTGCGTGAAATAGGCAAAGTCCTCAGCACCCATACCAGCTCTCCTTGAGGACAAGAGCGAATCGTAACCCAGCTGTTCTTTCCACGCCGGCAGCACCTTGTTTACCGCATCGCTATTATTAACATTTGTTGGCGTGCTTTCGAACCCCATTCTAACCACTGGCAGCAAATCATCAGGCAGACCATTCAGCCTGCCAATATTGGCCGCCGTATCGCGGATTCTTCCAAGCACCTCATTTCTTGTTTCTTCTGAATCTGCTCGCACAGTCAATTGGAGGTTCACCTCATTAGAAATAATATTGTGCTTGCTGCCTCCTTGGAACGAGCCTACGGTAATTACTGCCGGAGCAAGCGGATTAATCTGACGACTAATTATGCCCTGTAAGGCGATCACTAACTGAGAAGACACATAGATCGGATCGATGGTCTGATGCGGATAGGCTCCGTGGCCACCGACACCTCTCACCTTGATATCCACACTGTCTGAGCTGGACTGGACAATGCCTTCACGTATTGTGACGAGACCCGAAGGCGCCCCCGAGCTTACATGTAAACCGATCGCATAGTCAGGCACACCAAAACGCTGGTAGAGGCCATCTTCCAGCATCGCCTTCGCACCACTGATAATTTCCTCAGCAGGCTGGCCGACTAGCATCACGGTCCCGCTCCACTTGTCCGTGTTGTCCATCAGCATCTTTGCCGTACCTACAAGGCTTGTCATGTGCATATCGTGGCCGCACGCGTGCATGACCGGCACATCTTCTCCTCCTAAATTTATCTGCCGGTTGCGGGAAGCATAACTTAGCCCGCTATCTTCCAGAATGGGCAGACCATCCATGTCGGCACGCACCAAGACCAAAGGCCCCGATCCATTCTCGATAATGCCAACCAGACCAGTGCCACCGACTCCCTCAGTTACCTCGATGCCTAAGACTCGCAACTCAGCGGCAAGTCGCGCTGCTGTCTCCTTCTCTAGGAAACCCAGCTCAGGGTTCTTATGAAACCAGAGAAATAAATCGGAGAGGTGAGATTCGTAGTAGGCGCTAATATCGTTCTTCAGACCTTCATCTGCAGACTGCGCGGAATGGCTGATGGCAAGGCTTAAGAGCATCATGGCCAATGGAAGAGTAAATCGAGCTACTTTGTTAGAACAATTGAAGGGCAAATAAAAAGAAATAGGCAAGTCATTCGACGACATAAATTTTGATTCCATTGCAGCAGTCAAAAGCTGCATAGCCCTATGATTGTCGCCAAAGACTAATAGACCTGCACTTCGAATGAAAGGAGTTTTAACGCGTCAGCCATCCGACGAAGAGTCGTTGCTCAGGCGCCGCCCGGATTAATCACCACTAGAACTGATCGTTGAAGCTAGCACCATTCACAACACCATTAGAGCCTAAACGTCCAGCACTAGGTTGAGACACTGCTTATCAGATACAGCTTTCGGTCCAATACACCCTGCATGGCTACTACATCCCTCTACAGCCTAAAAAGACGAGGATTACATGAACAAGCCTGCAAGCAGGTCACCAACGGCGAAGCAGTTTACTACTCGATTCTTTAACATGGAGAGAAACCTAAATTTTATCGTTTAAGCTATACTTCCTTTCACCGTTTCCTCCGTCTTACTGACAATTAGGGGCAAAATCCTATGAATCCTAAATCATCAATCTTACTAATCATCGCCACCATATCAGCATTTATAATTCCAATTGCAATGGTCACCGCTGCTGAGGCTGAATTCACGATGCCAAGCGCCCTTAGCGCATCAGACTTTCCTGACGACGTATATACAAACTCTTTGGCCAGACTCCCGCAGATTCAAAGGGCTGACTTGGATACTGCCGGCAGAGAAGCCTTCGACACCTATGTTAGTCCGGGCACGGGATATGGATCTGGATTGCGCGGACCGATAGGCGTCTGGATGAATAGCCCAGAATTAGCTCGGGCAATGTTCGACGTGCGCCAGCGAGTCCGCTATGAATCCGATCGTGATCAGCGTCTAACCGAGCTGGCAATCATATCTACGGCACGCGAGATCGACAATCAATATGAGTACACAGCTCATGAACCATTGGCGATAGCAGCAGGGTTAGAACAAAATATTATTGATATCGTTCGCTTCAGGAGATCCATCGAAGACAATCAAGCCATACCAGGCTTCGGGGAAATGGAGCAGGTGATTGTTAAATTTGCACGCGAGGTAATCAGCGAAGAAAGAGTGAGTTCGGAAACTTTTTCCCGCGCGATCAATGTCTTGGGTGAAGAAGGTGTAATGGACCTGACCGGCCTAATCGGCTACTACAGCTTCGTCGCGATCACCTTAAAAGCCTTCGACGTCCAACGACCAGCCGGCAGCGATCTTCTTTTGCCCCTGAGAGTCGAATAGCCCAAGCCCTTTACAATGAGTTGAGAAAATCCATTATGGCAACGTTGGTATCAGCAGGTGCTTCCTGCTGAACCCAATATGATTATTA
>Ga0308013_10000705_pt1 | contig 16843 bp, 17 predicted proteins | sample Neamet181_FD_203131 | JGI IMG/M metagenome (GOLD analysis project Ga0308013, IMG submission 203131) | Marine microbial communities from water near the shore, Antarctic Ocean - #181 | ecosystem: Environmental > Aquatic > Marine > Unclassified | place: Southern Ocean | collected 2014-07-25
TATAATGTTAAAATATTAAAAATTTACATACATTAGTTACTTATTCATTAGAGATATGACAAATTATTTATATAAATTCTATTATTATTTTTATGTGTTTTATAAGAGCGAGGTCATATATTTATAATTTATAACTAAATATTTATGTGAGCCTCGAAAATCGAGGCTTTTTTTTATGAAAAATTTAATAGGCATACAAGGAATAATTGGTTCTTTTCATCATATTGTAACTAAGCAATATTTTGAAAATAAAGCTGCTATAAAAGAGTTTATTAGTTTTGATGATTTAGTTGAATCTTTAGTTAACGAAAAATGCAACTATGGAGTTATGGCTTTGGAGAATTCTATTGCGGGTTCATTAATACCTAATTATGCTTTGATTGATGAAAATAATCTTCATATTGTTGGAGAAAAATATTTAGATATACAGCATAATTTAATCTGCTTAGAGGGTCAAGACATTAATGACATCAAAGAAGTTCACTCTCACCCAATGGCGCTTTTACAGTGTAAAGATTTCTTTAAAAAATATCCGCACATTAAATTAGTAGAAGATAAAGATACAGCACAGGTAGCAAAAAGAATTAGTGAACACAAACTTCAATGTATAGCTGCAATTGCAAGTGATTTAGCAGCTGATCTATACTCTCTGAAAATAATTAAAAAGAGTATTCAAACCATAAGGCATAACGAAACGCGTTTTGTAATACTTCAAAAATTCCCAAATAATAAAATTGAAAATATTAGTAAGGCATCTATTAAGTTTGAATTAGACCATAAGAGAGGTAGTTTAGCAGCTATATTAAATGTAGTTAGTGACTGCAAATTAAACTTAACAAAAATCCAGTCATTACCTAAAATAGATACTCCTTGGGTCTACTCTTTTTTTATTGATATTACCTTTGATGAATTTAGAGATTACGAGAAGGCCAAATCTATTATGTCCATAATGGCTAAAGATTTTAAAATATTGGGAGAATATGAAAACAGAAAGAAATGATAACTAAGGCAGATAGATTAAATATAATCGAGGAATATTATTTTTCTACAAAGTTAAAAGAAGTAAATTCTTTAATAAAAAAAGGCAAGCCGATAATTAATCTAGGTATAGGAAGTCCTGACTTACAACCGCCTCAAGAAGCTTTGGAAGCTCTCAAAGCTAGTTTGACAGATCAGAGTGCGAATAGTTACCAAAGTTATAACGGATTAGAAGATTTGAGAATTTCAATCTCTAAATTTTATAATAAACATTATGATGTAGATTTAGATTTCACTTCAGAGATATTACCTCTTATGGGTAGTAAAGAAGGTATAATGCATATTTCACTTGCATTTTTAAATGTTGGTGATTCGGTTTTAATCCCTAATCCAGGATATCCTACCTATGCTGCTGCCACAAATTTAGTCCAAGCAAAACCAATTTTTTATGATTTAAAATCTGAAAATAACTGGCTCCCAAATTTAAAGGAATTAGAAAAGATTAATTTAAAAAAAGTTAAGTTGATGTGGGTAAATTATCCACATATGCCAACCGGAGCTAATTGTGATATAAATTTTTTAGAAGAGTTAATTAGTTTTGCTAAAAAACATCAAATTTTGTTAGTTAACGATAATCCATATAGTTTTATATTAAACCGTAAACCAATTAGTATATTTAATGTCAAAGGCTCTAAAGACTATTGTTTAGAGCTAAACTCTTTAAGCAAAACATTTAATATGTCCGGCTGGAGAGTTGGTATGGTATGCGGAAATAAAGCAAATATTACAAATATATTAACTGTTAAAAGTAATATGGATTCTGGTATGTATTATCCAATTCAAAAAGCTGCAATTGCAGTTTTAAATTCTCCAAATTCATGGTTTGATAAAATGAATGATATATATGAAGAAAGAAGAGTGTTAGTTAAAAAATTAGCAGATAGTTTAAATTGTGAATACGATAATAAATCATCTGGTATGTTTATTTGGGCTAAAATTAATAACGATACTAAATCAAAAGAGTTTACTAATGAGCTATTAGATAAGTATAATATTTTTATAGCTCCAGGTGATATATTTGGATCTAACGGAGAGGGTTATGTACGTTTTTCATTATGCGCGACAAAAGAATTAATAACTAAAGCAATTAAAAGAATCAATGAATAATGTTTTTGTTATTGGGGTAGGCCTTATAGGTGGTAGCCTTTGTTTGGATATAAAAAAAATATTTCCTGAAATCAAAATTCATGGAATAGATATTTCTGAGGATAGTTTAGATCTAGCAATAAAGCTAAATTTAATTGATCAGAAGTCTGACTTTGAGGCTTTACATATTGCTGATTTAGTTCTTATCGCTACACCTGTTGATATTGCTAATAATATTATAATAGACGTCTTAGATATTATTAATGAAAAGACATTAGTAATAGATTTTGGTTCAACAAAAAACAATATTTGTGATAAAGTTACTGATCACAAAAATAGAAGAAATTATTTAGCATCTCATCCTATAGCAGGGACTGAATTTTCAGGACCTGAATCAGCATTTTCAGGTCTATTTAATGATAAAACAATTATTCTGTGTGACACTGAAAAAACAGATCAAAAATTACTAAAAACTGCTGAAGATATATTTAAAAGTATAAATATGAATATCAGATACATGGATTCACTATCTCACGACAAGCATATAGCATACGTTTCTCATTTATCACATATTAGTTCTTTTATGTTAGGAAAGACTGTTATGGATAAAGAAAAAAATGAAAATAATATTTTTGATATGGCTGGTAGTGGTTTTGAATCTACAGTTAGACTGGCTAAAAGTTCTCCAGATATGTGGGCGCCAATTTTTAAATTAAATAAAGATAATATTATAGAAAGTCTGGATGAATATATTATAAATTTAAAAAAATTTAAAATCTTAATTCAAAAGGATGATTCTGTTGAGTTGAAAAATCAAATGAAAAAAACAAATTATATAAAAAACATACTTAAAGGATTAAATTAAAATGAAAAACAATAAAGAACTTAGAACTTGGCTTGATAAATTTAACCTCAATCACCCTCTAACTATAGCGGGGCCATGTAGTGCTGAGACGGAAGAACAGGTGTTGAAAATAGCACATAGTCTAAAAAACACTAAAGCTACTGTTTTTAGAGCTGGAATATGGAAACCTAGAACTAGGCCAGGTAATTTTGAAGGAGTAGGCGCTTTAGGCTTAAAATGGCTTCAAAAGGCAAAACAAGAAACAGGTATGCTTATTAGTACTGAAGTTGCTAATGCTAATCATGTTGACCTTGCATTAAAACACGATATAGATATATTATGGGTAGGTGCCCGCTCAACTGTAAGTCCATTTATTGTTCAAGAAATTGCAGAGGCACTAAAGGGGACTGATAAAACAGTACTAATAAAAAACCCTGTTAATCCAGACTTAGCTTTATGGCTTGGAGCAGTTGAGAGATTTCACTCTTGTAATGTAAAAAATTTAGGAGTTATACATAGAGGCTTTTCTACCTATGAAAAAACTAATTATAGAAATAATCCAGAATGGCAAATTGCAATAGAATTGCAAAATAAATTCCCTGATCTGCCTTTAATTTTAGATCCATCACATATGGGAGGTAGAAGAGATATGATATTTGATTTATGTCAAACTGCTTTAGATTTGAACTATGATGGCTTTATGGTAGAAACTCATCATGACCCAGATAATGCTTGGAGTGATGCTGCTCAACAAATTACACCAGAAAAACTTTTAAAGATTATAAAGGACTTAACAATTAGAAAAATTACGGATGAAGCAGATGAGTATAAAAATAATTTGAATCATTTGAGAACAAAAATTAATCTAGTTGATAACCAATTGTTAGATATTTTAGGTAATCGAATGAATATAGCCGAAGAAATAGGAGCTTTGAAAAAAGAAAATAATGTTGCTGTTTTACAATCAAAAAGATGGAATCAGATACTCGAAAAAATGATTGCACAAGGAAAGTTAAAAGGCTTAAGTGAACAATTTATTTTACGAGTTTTTAAAGCTATTCATCAAGAATCTATTAATCATCAAGAAAGTATTTTTAAAGAATAGATTATTAAAGTATTTTTTTTGCATTGAGAGTTATTAATCTCCATCTTTGTAATAATGAGAGGATTAGTTTATAAATCAACGGGAAGCTGGTATTCTGTTAAAACCCTAAATAACAAACAATTTGATTGTAGAATTAAGGGCAAATTCAGATTAGATGGTATTAAAAGTACTAACCCAATTGCGGTTGGAGATTATGTAGATTTTGAATTAGAAACAAATAGTGATGTTGAAACAGGAGTGATTCATAATATTTGTGAAAGGAAAAATTATGTTTTAAGAAAATCTGTCAACTTATCTAAGCAAACACATATTTTAGCTTCTAATATTGATGTTGTTTTTTTGATTGTAACTATCTCTGGCCCTACAACATCAACAAATTTTATCGATCGATTTTTACTTACCTCAAATGCATATTCAATTAATACCGTATTATTATTTAATAAGGTTGATTTATTAAATACAGATGAAAAAAAGATATTAAAAAAGTTAATCAAAATATATGGTGAAATAGGCTACACCTGCCATGAAATTTCTGCAAAGGACGGATTTAATATTGACAAGGTTCAGCTTATTATGAAAGATAAAGTGAGTATGTTTGGAGGGCATTCAGGCGTAGGCAAGTCTACTTTGATAAACTCTCTTCAGCCAAACTTGAACTTAAGAACGAAGGATATCTCAGTTCAACATGCACAGGGTCAACATACCACTACAAATGCTGAACTTTATGATTTAGACTTTGGAGCAAAAATTATTGATACCCCGGGAATCAGGGGCTTTGGAATAGTAGATTTTGAGAAAAGTGATATTAAGAATTATTTCCCAGAATTTTATAAACGGATAAATCAGTGCAAATTTAATGATTGCATGCATATTAATGAGCCTAAATGTATAATTAAGAAGCTTGTTGATGAAGGAAAAATTGCACTTTCTAGATACGAAAATTACCTTCAAATTCTTGAAGATGAAAAATCTAGTTATAGAGTTGATAATTTTGATGCTTTATGAAAGCTGTTATCCAAAGAGTTCAAAAAGCCGATGTTACAGTAAATGGTAAATTAGTATCTTCTATTCAAAAAGGTATGCTTATATTTTTGGGTATAGCGGAAGATGATTCAGAATTAGACATACAATGGCTCATAAATAAAATAGTAAAGCTTAGAATGTTTAATGAATTTGATGACAATATTAATGATATTAATGCAGAGGTCTTACTTATTAGTCAATTTACCCTACAGGCAAATGTTTTAAAAGGAAATAGGCCTAGTTTTATTAAAGCTGCTAAGCCTGAAATAGCAAAGCCAATCTATCATGTATTTGAAAGTGAACTTAATAAAAAATTAAACAAAGAGTTGAAATCTGGAGTATTTGGTGCTGATATGTTAGTGAATCTTTCCAACGACGGTCCAGTAACAATATTATATGATTCAATTTTGAAAATAAAGAGATAAATTATGGAGATAAAAAACTTACAAAGTCAAGTTGATAAATGGATAAAGAATCACGGAGTTAGGTATTTTAATGAATTAACAAATATGGCACAACTCACTGAAGAAGTTGGTGAAGTCGCTAGAATAATTTCTAGGAGGTACGGAGAACAAAGCGAAAAAGAATCGGACAAAAACTTAGATTTAGGAGAAGAACTTGCTGATGTAATGTTTGTAGTTTTATGCTTGGCTAACCAAACAGGTGTAGACCTTCAAAAATCTTTTGACTCTAAAATGGCATTAAAAACAAAAAGAGACCATGATAGACACCATAACAACAATAAGTTAATTTAATGAGTTTATTACTTCAAAAATCAAGTATTTTAAGCGGAGTAGACTTGTCTATTTCGGGATCTAAAAGTGAATCCAATAGACTACTAATTCTAAAAGAATTATATCCTAACATAGATATTGTAAACCTCTCTTCTTCTGATGATACTAGCGTCTTAATTGAGGCTTTAAGTACTCAATCAGCTACAATCGACATTCATCATGCTGGTACTGCAATGCGGTTTCTAACTGCATTTTTCGCATCTTCTAAGTCTAAAGAGATCATTCTCACAGGTTCAAATAGAATGCAAGATCGTCCGATTGAAATTTTAGTAGATGCTTTAAAAAGCATAGGAGCTGATATAGAATATTTAGATAAGACTGGGTATCCCCCTCTAAAAATTAAGGGTAAAGAATTGCAAATTAGTAAAGTTAGTTTAGACTCAAATGTTAGTAGTCAGTATGTAACAGCTTTATTATTAATTGGTGGCTCTTTGAAAAATGGTTTAGAAATTAATTTAAAAGGGAAAATCACTTCAGAACCCTACTTATTAATGACTTTGTCCCTACTAAATGAAATTGATATTAATTATACTTTTAAGAATAATATTATCAAAATAGATAAGTTTAATAGTACGTATTTAAACAAAACTTTTCAAGTTGAATCAGATTGGTCCTCAGCTTCCTACTATTACAGTTTTATTGCACTCTCAAAAATTAATACCGAAATAACACTCAATACCTTTAAAAAAAGCAGCCTGCAAGGGGACTCTATTCTTTCCAAATTATTTGTTGACTTTGGAGTAGAAACAGTTTTTATTGATAATTCAATAATCCTAAAAAAAACAAATACCTCTATATCATCTGTTAATTTTGATTTAGTATCATCACCTGATTTGGCTCAAACTATAGCTGTAACATGTCTAGGTTTAAAAGTTGGTTGCGTATTAACTGGTCTAAAAACTTTATTAATAAAAGAAACAAATAGACTCCTGGCTTTAAAAAACGAAATCAAGAAACTTGGAACTGAAGTTACTATCACAGACGATTCTCTATCATTTTTTATTCCAAATAAAATAATTGACAATGTTTCTGTTGATACTTATCAAGATCATAGAATGGCTATGTCTTTTGCTCCTTTGTCAGTTTTAACAAATATATCTATTAATGATGCAGATGTTGTTTCTAAGTCCTATCCAAAATTCTGGAATGACCTTGAGAAAATAGGAGTAAAAATAAATAAACCTTGATTTACTTGACTTTGCCTATTGCCAGATTGTATATTTGCCAACTATAAAATATACATAACATGAAACTATCCCACTTTCTATTTGAATTACCTCAAGATCGATTAGCTGAATATCCTGCTGAAAACAGAGATGAATCAAAATTGATGGTTCTTAACAGAAAAGAACAAACCATAGAACATAAATCATTTAAAGACATCATTGATTATTTTGATGAAGAGGATGTAATGGTTCTAAATAATACGAAGGTTTTCCCAGCTAGATTATATGGAAATAAAGAAAAAACTGGTGCAAGAATTGAAGTATTTCTTCTCAGAGAACTAAATTCGGAACAAAGATTATGGGATGTATTAGTTGATCCGGCTAGAAAGATTAGAATTGGTAATAAATTATACTTTGGAGATGACGATACTTTAGTAGCTGAGGTAATAGATAACACAACTTCAAGAGGTAGAACTTTAAGATTTTTATTTGATGGAGGATACGATGAATTCAGAACTAAACTTACTCAATTAGGCCAGACTCCATTACCGAAGTATATTAATAGAGAAGTTGAAGCTGAGGATAAAGAAAGATATCAAACAATATTCGCCAAAAACGAAGGAGCTGTTGCAGCACCAACTGCAGGTTTACACTTTTCTAGACATTTATTAAAACGTTTAGAAATTAAAGGCATCAATTTTGCTGAAATTACTTTACATGTTGGTTTGGGTACTTTTAACCCTGTAGAAGTAGAAGATTTATCTAAGCACAAAATGGATAGCGAAGAGATTGACGTTGACATAAACGCAACTACAATAATTAATAAAGCTTTAAAAGAAAAAAGAAGAATTTGTGCTATAGGAACTACTTCAATGAGAGCAATAGAAAGCTCAGTATCGTCAAGTGGAACCTTAAATGAATATACTGGATGGACAAATAAGTTTATTTTCCCCCCATATGAGTTTAGTATAGCAAACTGTATGGTTACGAATTTTCATATGCCAAAATCAACTTTAATGATGATGACATCTGCGTTTGCAGGTCATGATTTTATGTTACGAGCATATGAAGAAGCCATTAAAAAGAAATATAATTTCTTTAGTTATGGTGACGCAATGCTGATTATATAATCATGATTAAAAAAGACATTCGATCACTTTCCCTTGAAGATCTTAGGACTTTTTTTTTAGATAAAGGTTTTCAAGCATTTAGAGGTAACCAAGTCTATGAATGGCTGTGGAAAAAATCCCTGAAAGATATTGATCAAATGACAAATATCTCTAAAGACATTAGAGATACCCTCAAGTCAGAATTTGTAATTAATTATATTGAGATTGAATCGGTTCAAAAAAGCTCTGACGGAACCGTTAAAAATGCAATTAAGTTACATGATGGTTTAACTGTAGAGTCTGTTTTAATCCCTACAAAAACAAGAATGACCGCTTGTATATCCTCTCAAGTTGGGTGTAGTTTAAATTGTAAATTCTGTGCAACTGCAAGGCTTAAAAGAATGAGGAACTTAAATCCTGATGAGATCTATGATCAGGTGGTGACTATTAATAGTCAATGTTTAGAATTTCACAACAAGCCTTTAACAAATATTGTATTTATGGGAATGGGAGAACCATTGATGAATTATAATAATGTACTTAAAGCAATCGAAAAAATAACATCCCCTACTGGCTTAGGAATGTCTCCAAAAAGAATCGTTGTTTCGACATCTGGAGTTCCCAAATTGATAAAAAAAATGGCGGACGATAATGTAAAATTTAAGTTAGCAGTATCTCTTCATAGTGCTATTGAAAAAACTAGGACCTCAATTATGCCCTTTAATGAGAAATTTACTCTAACAGAACTTAGAAACTCACTAATATATTGGTATGAAAAGACTAAAAATAGAATCACCTATGAATATGTAGTTTGGGAAGGTATTAACGATAAAATTGAAGATATTAATGCACTCGTAGAGTTTTGTAAATTCGCCCCAAGTAAAGTGAATTTAATACAGTACAACTCAATTGATGATCCAAATTTTATACAGGCCAAAAATTCTGCTATTGATTTATATATGGACATTTTAGAAAAAAACAAGATCACTGTTACCTTCCGAAGATCTAGGGGTAAGGATATAGATGCAGCTTGTGGTCAGTTGGCTAATAAAAGTCAGTAAATAAAATTTTAATAAGATTAATTATTTCTATTTTTCCACATATCATATAAAGAAGAGGCAAGTAAGAATATTCCAATTAACATTAATGGAACTAACAAATAAGAAGGTAATGGAGAATACATGTCAACCCCCATTGTTCCAAAAATTATTATAAGTCCAGCAAAATTTTTCTTATCCATAGCACTAATATATTTAAATATGGTTAGATTAAAAAAAAGCACTATAAAAAAAGCACCTTAAAATAGATTAAGGTGCTTTTTTAAATTATTTAATTAAGAAATTATCTAACAACTAGTTTGGATGTTTTACTTTGATCCTCAACAGTTACTTTGATAAGATACATTCCTGCACTTAATGAACTAACTTCTAAATAATCAGCAGTTAATGATGTATTGATTAATCTTTTTCCAGTGATATCAAATACTTCAACATACTTAACTCCATTTGTTGGAGTTTGTATTGTTACAAAATTACCATTAACCGGGTTTGGATAAATATTCATTTCAAGATTATCAATATCATTAATTCCAAGAGTTCCTTCTACAACAAATGAATCCATTTGTAATAAAAATGCATCTGAAGACACATAATGAATACCTACTCTCACAGTTTGGCCAACATAAGCACTTAAATCGTATTGATATTGCGTCCATTCTACAGGGGCTTCTACATAAGCACCAGAAGATATAATAGTAAAATCATCAGGGTTTGTAGTACTTCCTATACCGATTTTGAACCTTTCTAAGCCCCATTCATTTGTTACGGATCTTGCCCAAAAACTAAGTGATGGTGAATTAACTCCTTCTATAGTAAATTCAGGACCTATCATCCAGTCATCGTTAAGCAAACTAGTTGCAGTAACGAAATATAACCCTTGATCTCCTTCGTATGTATTGTATCCAGTAATATCCGATCCGTCAACTGCTGATACTTGATTATTATTCCAAATAATACCAGCACCTACATATTCCTCATTTTGGTAATTTGCATTACTGAAACCATAAGTAGCACTACCATCATAGTCTACTACCGTCCATCCTTCTATATTATCAATAGCAAATGCATCATGACATTCAAAATTATCTCTCCAAATAATTGGTAAATCATACTCATCTGGACAGTCCTCAGATACTGCAAATGTTGACCATGCATCAGGACCATCACTACCATTATCCTCCCAGTCACCATACGAACCATCAGCACAAACAGATCTAATAGTGAAATAATATAAAGAACCAGATTCCAGACCTTGAACTGAATTAGGTAATTCAATAAAAGTATGAACTTGAGCTGTGCCGTCACCAGGAGTGAAAGTTTCACCGAGATTATATTCTATCTCGTAGGATTCAATAAGGTCATTGTTTACTCCGTCAAATATGGCACTACTTGTTGTCATAGACCAAGAATTTATTTGTGTATTTGGACAATCTACAGTGTTTGATGAAACTATCACAGGGTTTTTTATACACCATCCCCATTGCCATCCATTTCCATCACTGTAATTAAATCTATATTTAAAATCAGCAAGCTGATTAGCTGTGAAATTTGATATATCCAAGATGGCTTCAAAACTAACTGTATTTTCACAATTTTGATAATCTGTAGCAGTAGTAGTCGTGCTTTCTAATTGTAGTAAATTGCCAACCCAATCATTAGCTTGAGCATCAAAATATTCAACTGCCAAATATCCTCCAATATCGTAATGAGAATAATCTCCAGTAATTGTTATAAATGTTTCACCTGCATTAAAAGCAGCAGTTAAATCAATAATAGGGGACTCAGAGGCTACAAAATCTCCAAGGGATGTATTTCCTGCTGCATCATCATCAAAAGTAAAAGAATCGGATGTGCTTGGCTCAGCAATTAATCCTAGAGCTGTGTATTCACCAGATGTTGTCCAGTTTTCGTTTGGCCAGTTAGCAGGTTGATTAAGAACTTGAGAATAGATAATATTTGAAATTAAAAAAAGTAGTAGAGTAATTTTTTTCATAACTATATGTTTATTTTAGGTTGTAAACATAACTTTAGTATGAATTTTTAAATTCAATTATTTATACTTTTGATTAAACAATAAATTATAATGTTTTAATTATTATTTTTTATTTCTGTAATTTAAGATTAAACTTATTTTAGTTAAAAAAATCTAGTTCTAATTTTAAAAGATTACAAAATAAAAAAAGCACCTTAATTTAAATTAAGGTGCTTTTTTTAAAATTATTAAAAATTCAATAATCTTCTGTACAATTGCAGATTTTATTACTTATAAATAATAGTTTACTTTAAGACTATCTTGATTGATTTCTCAGATGAATTTTCACAAACAAATCTAGCTATATAAATTCCTTTAGATAAGTTTGAAAGATTAATAACCTCTGAATAATTATTTAAGTCTTGGTTTATTACTTGCTTCCCTAGAATACTGTAAACATAAATATTTTTAAAAACATTATTTGAAGAAATATTTAATTGATTATTACCATCTATAAAATACTTGAAGTTTTCAATAGTCATATCCTCAGTACTTAAGTTAGATCCTACCATCACATCGTCAATCAAAACAGAATTCATATCAAAAGTATCATAATGTCTAAATGTCAAGTATACAGATTGTCCGTCATAAGAAGATGCATCTAGACTGACAGTACCAGCTGAATTTGATCCATCTTCAAGATCGCATGCAGCATCTTCAGTTACAAACCTTGTTGTTAGAGGAGTTTCATTAATTATATCTGCAGGGTCATTTGAAGTAGATAAATAAACGGAGTACAAATCATCAGTAAATGTACCATTAGTTTGATAAGAGCCAACAATAAAGCTAATTTGAGTTCCTGAAACTCCGGATAAATCAATTAAAGAGCTAGTTGTTAAAAAGTTATCTGGTGTAAATCCTGCACCTTCCCATGAGTCAGAATCAGCAGCTAAGCCTGTTATTGGGTGATTTGGAGCATTATCAACAGCATAAGCTGCAACATCAGAAACCTCCCAATAATTTCCGTCAGCGTCACCATCAGTTGATATCCAATTTGCAAATGTTGTTGCATCTACTGTCTCGTTTTCGAAATCGTCCTCAAAAACTGCTTGAGCAAAAGAGTTTAAGGATATTAGTGTAATAAATAATAGAGTAATTTTTTTCATAATGTTTTATTTTTTAGGTAAAGACTTAATGTTTTGGAATATAAATATACAGAAAATTATCAAAATTTATTATTCCCTGCATAAAGCAAATTATTTTTTAATACTTAAGCTAATTACTAATGTATTATAAATACATATATTATATTTAATAAAAATTTACAAATTGATTTCTAAATCCACAATAGATAAAGTTTTCGAATCTTCCAGAGTTGAGGAGGTTATTGGTGACTTTGTTCAATTAAAAAAATCCGGATCTAATTTTAAAGGCTTAAGCCCTTTTAGCGAAGAAAGGACACCCAGTTTTATGGTTTCTCCAGTAAAACAAATTTGGAAAGATTTTTCTAGTGGAAAAGGAGGTACTGCCATTACTTTTTTGATGGAGCATGAGCATTTTACCTATCCTGAGGCAATTAAATACTTAGCAAATAAGTATAATATTGAAATTGAAGAAACGGAACAAACAGATGAGCAAAAAATAGAATCTGATGAAAAAGAGAGCTTATTTTTAGTAAGTGAGTATGCAAATAAATTTTTTCAAAAGACACTTAAAGAAACCGATGAAGGCAAGTCTATTGGTCTAAGTTATTTTAAAGAAAGAGGATTTAGTGAAAAGATCATTAACACATTTCAGTTAGGTTATTGTAAAGATGAGTGGACTAGTTTTACAGATCAGGCTATTAAAGACAGTTATAAGATTGAGTTTTTAGAAAAGTCCGGATTAACAATTGTAAAAGAAGACAAGAAATTTGATAGATTTAAGGGTAGAGTTATCTTTCCAATATTAAGTATGTCAGGAAGGGTTTTAGGCTTTGGAGGAAGGACTTTGAAGTCCTCAAAATCTACAGCTAAATATCTTAATTCTCCAGAGAGTAAGATTTATTATAAAAGTAAAATATTATACGGTCTCTATCACGCCAAACAAGAAATTGCAAAGCAAGACAACTGTTTTTTAGTTGAGGGCTACACCGATGTAATGAGAATGTATGAAAGAGGCATTCATAATGTAGTTTCTTCCTCAGGAACTGCCTTGAGCTCAGATCAAATAAGACTGGTTAATAGACTTACAAACAATATAACTGTTGTTTTTGATGGCGATTCAGCAGGTTTAAATGCTGCTTTTAGAGGTATAGATATAATATTGGAGCAAGGGATGAATGTTAAAATTTGTAATCTACCTGAGGGGGAAGATCCAGATAGTTTTGCAAAAGACAAAAATTTTGAGCAGCTATCCTCTTATTTTTCTGAAAACTCAAAAGATTTTATTACCTATAAAGCATCACTACTAATAGAGAGTGCTAAAAATGATCCAATAAAAAAAGCGGAAACTATTAGAGACATGGTCGCTAGTATTTCAAAAATCAGCGATCAAATTAAAAAAGAAATATACATCAAGGAATGTTCTTCTATAATGGATATAAGTGAGGAAGTCCTATACAGTACTTTGGCTCAGATTTCTAAAAAACAAATTGCTAATTCAACTAAATCTACTTTAAAACCAAGTGATTCATTTACCGTAGTTAAAAATACAAATGAAAAAAAGAGTGTAAATGTTTTATATGAGTTAGAGAGAAAAATTATTGAAATATTAATTTTATATGGAGACAAGACTGAAGATTTTGAAGACTTATTATTAAAAGAAAATGAAGCTGGAGAATTAATATTAGAGCCAGTTGTTAAAACAACTAAAGTTTTCGAAAAAATATATTTAGATCTTCAAGAAGATGAGATGGAGTTTTCTAATGATGATTTTAAAAACATATATTATATTATAATTGAAAATTTAAACAAAGGGTCAAATATTACAGTTGATATGTTTTCAAATAAAGTTCCGGTTAATATCGAGTTAGAAATAACAAATATATTAATGGGCGAAGAAAAATATAGACTACATGATTGGCAAAGAAATAATATATTCCCGAAAGATAAATCTAAAACTATAGCTCAGTTAGTTAATGATACTATCTTAAATTTAAGGTGTTTTTTAATAGATCAAAAAGTAAACGAGTTTAAAAATAAAACTTTAGACAGTATTGACAATAAATCTATACTAGATGAGGTGTTAAATTATTCTAATCTAAAGATGCTTCTTTCTAGGAAATTAAAAAGAGTTATTTAATCCTTCAATAGGCTATTAGGAATTTTGCAAATTGGAATTGATTCCATTTTATGTTTATTCTTTGAATTAAAACTTCTATAAATATTAAGAACTTCTTCTTCTCTAGAGTTATTTATAGGCATAGATTCATCATTATTATCTTCAATTCTCATTGCCCATTCTAATTCATCATATGTAGCACCTATTTGTTCTTCATCTGATCTTGAGTCAGCATATAACCCATCACTAGGCTTTGCTTGAATTATTGACTCATGCACCTGTAAATATTTACCTAATCTAAAAACCTCAGATTTTAATAAATCTGCAATTGGACTTAAGTCAACCCCACCATCACCATATTTTGTGTAGAATCCAACTCCAAAATCTTCTACTTTATTTCCTGTACCTACAACCAAATAATTATTAACACCAGCATAGTAGTAAAGAGTAGTCATTCTTAATCTTGCCCTTGAGTTAGCTAAAGCCAGATCTTTTATGCTATCATTTTCTTCTAAGCCAACTTCATTATTAAAAGAATTAAATACAGAATTTAGATCTATTAATTTACTACTAACATTTTTATACTTTAATTGAAGGTTTTGTATATGAATTCTAGATCTAGATAAATGTTCATTGTTTTGCTTAATAGGCATTTCTAGGCATAGCACTTCTAAACCTGTTTCGGCGCATAAGGAAGATGTGACAGCAGAATCTATACCGCCAGATATTCCTACTACATATCCGGAAATTTTGTTCTTTAAAGCGTAACTTTTTAACCAGTTCACTATAAATTCTGAAACTTTTTCTGTTTTCATAAATTATATATTATTTATGTAATAAGAACCTTACATTTGCATTACAAAAGTATATCAAATCATTAATAAAAATTGTTATCTGTGCGAAAATTTTTATTTTTTTTAATTGTCATTTCCACACTAAGCTGTAATGATTCAAATAATCATGATATAGAAATCGAATTAGAAAGATTTGAAGACATTTTTTTTGCAAGTGATATTAATAGCCTAAACAATGTAAAAAATGACTTTCCTTTTTTATTCCCAGCTCAATTTGAAGATCAAATTTGGATAGACCGATTAACGGATACTATTCAAAATGAAATTTATAATGAAGTTAAGAAGTCCTTTTCTGATTTCTCGAGTCAAAAAAATAGTGTCCAAGATTTTTATGGTAATTATTTAAAATATGATTCATCGTATAAAATACCTCGCGTAATAACTCTCACAACAGATGTTGATTATAGAAAAAAAATAATTCTAACAGAGTCCTTGCTCTTGATTGGGCTAGATAATTATTTAGGAGAAAATCATTTTTTTTACAGCTCATTTCCAAAATATATTCAATCAAATTTTAATAAAGAGAATATTATTATAGACATAGCTAAAGAGTACGCTAAAGAAGCAGTTATTAAAGAAAAAGTAGATAATTACACCTTCATTGAGAAAATTATAAACCAAGGTAAAATACTTTATTTCACAAGTATTATGTTGCCTAAAGAGGAGCCCTCAAGAATAATAGGGTATTCGAGCTTAGATTTCCAGTGGGCCTTAGAAAATGAAAAAGATATTTGGTCTAATTTTTCTGAAAACAACTACCTATTTAATAGTGACAAAAATCTTGAGACTAGATTTATTAAATCAGCACCTTTCTCTAAATTTTACCTTTCTATTGATAGTCAGTCACCTAGTATGATTGGTAAATATATTGGCTGGCAAATTGTTAAATCTTTTATGAAAAACAATTCTTTAAGCCTTAATGAGTTAGTACAATCTAATCCAATGTATATCTATAATAATTCAAAATATAAACCTTATAATTATGAATGAACATAAATCCAAAATTGAAATTTCTGTTGATCTAGATAAAAATAAAATTCCAGAAAAAATCCTTTGGTCTGCAGAAGATGGGAATATCAAAAACCAAGAATCTAAAGCCATCTTTTTGTCTGTATGGGATTCAGAAAAAAAAGAAAGTTTACGAATAGATCTATGGACTAAGGAAATGCCCTTAGATGAGATGAAAATTTTCTTTCATCAAACATTAGTAGCCATGAGTGATACCTTTAATAGAGCTACTCAAGATGAAAAGATGACAAATACGATGAAAGACTTTTGCGAATATTTCGCTGAAAAATTAAACTTAAAGCAAAGTTAAATTACCACTCATTTAATTTATTAGAGTCTAGTTTTATAAAAATAAAAAGTAGTAATGTGAATGCCCATAAACTAGATCCGCCGTAGCTAAAAAATGGTAGTGGTATACCAATTGTTGGAACTAGGCCCATAACCATTCCTATATTTATTAAAAAGTGAAAAAATATAATGGATACTACAGAGTACCCATAAACTCTACTAAATTGATTTTTTTGT